>Ga0190360_1000087_pt1 | contig 47866 bp, 46 predicted proteins | sample 48721834_MG_FD_161271 | JGI IMG/M metagenome (GOLD analysis project Ga0190360, IMG submission 161271) | Hydrothermal vent microbial mat bacterial communities from Southern Trench, Guaymas Basin, Mexico - 4872-18-3-4_MG | ecosystem: Environmental > Aquatic > Marine > Hydrothermal vents >...
ACCTGCTCACCACCTTCTACGACGAGAGCGTCCCCTTGCGAGACGCCGAGCGCCTGCTTTCCACCACGCTGGCGCATCTCAAGCGCCTAGCCGCCTCCGGCCCTGTGATCGTGGGCGCCCGCGAGCCGCGCGTGCTGGTCAAGGAGCGCTGGCCGCTGCTCGACCAGCTCCAGGTGGCCGCCGATGCGGCCTGGCTGCTGCGCGCCCCGGCCGAGACACCGCCCGAGCAACTGAGCCTGTTCGGTTGACACCGAGCCGGCCGCCCAACACACCGATCGAGGGACCCATGGGACGAACCCTGCCTTCCATCACACAAACCTTCCTACAGGAACAGCAATCTTTGGCGCGCTTCCGCCGTGCCCTGCGCCGCGAGGACCAGCGCGCCCTCGATGACCTTCTGGGGGCCTCACGCCATCACCTGGCGGCCGCGGCCTACGCCTCCCACCTGCTCCCCTTCGAGATCATGCTGCTCTCCATGCTGGTCGAGGAGCACAAGCAGGTGCTGCGGCTACGCCAGGAGGTGGAGGTCCTGCGCATGGCACTCGAGCGCCGCCTGCAAACCCCCGGCCCGGAGGCTGATACGCCTGCATGACCTCGCTCTTCGGCTGGCTCTTCGATCTCTATCCCGACCGGGAGGGCATGGCCGTCTGGTTCATCGACCGCCAGGGACGGGCGCACCATCTGCGCGATAGCTTCACGCCCGTCTTCTACGTCCGCGGGCCTCGCCAGGACCTGCACGACGTCTGCCAGATGCTCCGCGCCCAACACGCCCTGGTCAGCCTCCGCCGCACCGAGCGCCTGGACCTCTTCCTCGACCGTCCCCTCGAAGTGCTGGAGGTGGGCGTGCGCATCCCCGCCCTCCTGCCGCGCCTCTTCCGCCAGGTGGCCGATTTCCGCCCCCACCTCACCTATTACAACGCCGACATCCCTCTTGCTCAGCGTTACGTCCTTGCCCGCCAGACCTTCCCGCTCGCCTACTGCGCACTCGAGCTGCAAGGCGACCGCATCCTCCAGTTGGAGACGCTCGACTCGCCCTGGGAATTGGATTATGAACTCCCGCCGCTGCGCCTCCTCACCCTGCGCCTCTCCGGCGCCGACGAGGACCCCTCCCGCGGCGCCCGCACCCACCCCGAGCGCAACCGCCGCGGCGACCTGATCGTCGAGGTGGATGGCCAGACCTTCCACTTCCCGCGCGCCCGCAGCCGCCGGCTGGTGCTCGGCGTCCGCCACCTGCTCGAACACTACGACCCGGACGTGCTCATCAGCACCTACGGCGACAACTACATCCTGCCCCGTCTGATCGAGCTGGCGCGCCACTATGGCATCCCCCTGCCGCTCAACCGCGACCGTCGGCGCGCCGTGCTTCGCCGGGCATCCTCCTCCTACTTCTCCTACGGACGGGTGGTCTTCCGCAATGAGCAGCACCACCTCTTCGGCCGCTGGCATCTGGATCGCCAGAACGCCTTCCTGGCCAACGATTACGGTGTCGACGGCATCCTGGAGATCGCCCGCCTCTCGGGCCTGCCCCCCCAGACCGTGGCGCGCGTCTCCACCGGCACCGGCATCAGCGCCATGCAGGTCGCCACCGCGCTGCGCCGCGGCGTGCTGGTCCCCTGGCAGAAGCGCCAGCCCGAGAGCCTCAAGACCGGCATCGATCTGCTGGCCGCCGACAAAGGCGGGCTGGTCTACGCGCCGCTGGTCGGGCTGCATCAGCACGTCGCCGAGCTCGACTTCAGCGCCATGTACCCCAGCATCATGGTCCATTTCAACATCTCCCCCGAGACGGTCGGCGCCGATTGTTGCCAGGGCGAGCCCATCCCCGAACTGCGCACGACCGTCTGCCGCCACCGCCAGGGCCTGGTGCCCGAGACCCTGGCGCCCCTGCTCGAGAAGCGCCGCCGTTACAAAGAGCGCATGCGCGCCCTCCCGGAGGGCGACCCGCGCCGTGAGCGCTACCGCCGGCGCTACTCGGCCCACAAATGGCTGCTGGTCACCTGCTTCGGCTACTTGGGTTACAAGAACGCCCGCTTCGGCCGCATCGAGGCCCACGAGGCCGTCAACGCCTACGGCCGCGAGGTGCTCCTGCGCACCAAAGAATTGGTGGAGGCACGCGGCTTCCGCGTTCTGCACCTCTACGTCGACGGCCTCTGGATCCACAAGCCCGGGGCGCGTCACCAACCGGATTACGATGCGCTCCTGGAGGAGATACACGCCGAGACCGGCCTGCATATCGCCTTGGAGGGCGTCTACCGCTGGCTGGCCTTCTTACCCTCCCGTACTGAACCCCGCCTGGCGGTCGCCAACCGCTACTTCGGGGCCTTCGAGGATGGCAGCCTCAAGATACGCGGCATCGAGATCCGCCGCCGCGACACCCCCCGCTTCATCAAGGACACCCAGCTCGGCATGCTCGAGCTGCTCGCCCAGGCACGGGATGCGCACGAGTTCCGGGCGCGCGTCCCGCAGGCGGTGGCCTACGCCCAGGAGCGCCTGTACCAGTTGCGCGCCGGGCGCGTGCCCGTCGAGCAACTTCTGGTCACCCACCGCCTCTCCCGCCGCCCGGAGGAATTCAGCGTGCGCACGGCGGCGGCGCGTGTGGCCAATCAGCTGGCCCGCGCCGGCGTCGAGCTCCACCCCGGGGAGCGGCTGCGCTTCTTGCTCGTGCCCGGGCCCCAGAAGGCCCTCCCGCAGGAACACCTGCCGGGCCAGATTCCCTACGACCGCCAGGCCTACACCGAACTCATGTTGCGCGCCATCGAAAGCCTCCTGGCCCCGGTCGGCGTCGACCGGGGTACGCTCGAACTCTGGCTGTTGGGCAATGCCGGCTACTGGGGCCCGCCCGGGGCCCTCCCGCCGCCAGGTTGCGACGCCGGCACGCCCCTGCTCGCCCAGGGCGGGCTACCCATCCCCCTGGGTGCCCGCCCGCCTCAGGCCCAGGAGCGCATTCTTGCCGCCGCCATAGAGCTGCTCCAGGAAAGTGGCTAGGCAGGGAAGAAGCCGCGCGGGCATCATCTCCCGCAAACAAGGCAGGTGCCGAAGCCTGTCGGCCAGAAGCGTAGGACATGCTGGAGGTTGACGACCCCTCCGCACTCGTGGTATCATCCGCCCGCATTAAGGCCGCTCGTACCTCGTGCGCGGGCGGCCTCTGTCCAGTGATCGGAGGAACTTAACATCAGCGCATCGGACTATCGAATCAACGAGCAAATTCGTGTCCCGGAGGTGCGCCTCATCGGGCCGGACGGAAGCAACCATGGTGTTGTCCCGATCGAGGAGGCGCTCAAAATCGCCAGAGAAGCCGAGCTGGACCTGGTTGAGGTGGCTCCCAATGCCGAACCGCCTGTCTGCCGGGTCCTGGATTATGGCAAGTTCCTGTACGAACGGGCGAAGAAAGAGCGCGAGGCGCGCAAGGCCCAGGCCAAGGTGGAGATTAAAGAAATCCGCCTGCGTCCCAAGACCTCGGAGCACCACCGCTCCTTCAAGGTCCGAAACGCGCGACGATGGCTGAACGAGGGCAAGAAGGTTCGCGTACGAATCCGTTTTCGCGGCCGCGAGATCACCTACCCGGAGATCGCCCTCGAGGATCTGCAAAGGATCGCACAGGAACTTTCGGATGTGGGCACCATCGAGCAGGCCCCCACCATGGAAGGCCGGACGATGCTCATGACAATCGCCCCCATCAAGAAGTAGCCTCCGAAAGCCGGTTCAAACAGACCTTCTCCGCCTCGGCTGCGGGGCTGCGCGCTTCGCACGGTGTCAGCCGGGGAATGGAAGAACCTAAAGGTTTGGTTGGAAGGAGTAGCATCGTGCCGCGCAAAAAGTCGAAGGGCAAGTACAAGCTAAAGACGCACAAGGCGACTGCCAAGCGCTTCCGCCTCACTGGTTCGGGAAAGCTTGTGCGGACCAAGGGTTCGCAGAGCCATCTGCGCCGCAAGAAGTCCAAGCGCGCCAAGCGCCTCTATACCGAGATGCTTCCGGTGACGGCCAAGGGCATCGCCAAGCGCGTGAACCGGCTTGCGCCCTATCTCAAGAAGTACAAGGCCAGCCCGAACGCACGCTCGGGTAGCTCATCCTAATCCGCCGTATCATGATGTTGTGGCCGTTGGGTGCATGCAACAGGCGTCCTCGAGGCGCCGGCGCCCAGGGGTGCACAGGAGTGTGAACCGTGTCACGTGTAAAGGGTGGAGTCGTCACTCGCCGACGGCACAAGAAGATCTTGAAGATGACCAAGGGCATGTATGGCACCCGGAAGAACCTCTTCCGCCGGGCCAACGAGGCCATGCTCAAGAGCCTTTGGTATGCCTACCGCGACCGCCGCACGCGCAAGCGCGATCTGCGCCGGCTGTGGATCGCCCGCATCAACGCCGCTGCGCGCCAGAATGGCACAACCTACAGCCGCTTGATCCACGACCTAAAGCAGGCGGGCATCCAGCTCAACCGTAAGATGCTGGCCGACCTGGCGGTGCGCGACCCGAAGGCCTTCCAGGAGGTTGTCAAGGCGGCTTCCTCCCACTAGCCGCCATTGACCCTTGAGAGCCGGACGGGCTGCCTGCATGGCAGCCCGTCTTCCCTTTCCAAAGCAATCGAATTGTGTTCAGGGCTCCAGGGCCTTGGACCGGCCGCGCTTCACGAAGTCGAGGACGGCCAGGATCAGGATGATATCCAGGATCGCGGCCCCGACCCCAAAGCCCACTCGGCCCAGGGCATAAGCCGCGGGGCCTGAGACGGTGATAAAGGGCAGCGACACGCTCCACTCATGCCTGCCCTCGCCAGGCATGAAAGCGAGTCCATTGCCAATGGCCGCGAAGAGCCCCAGAAGCAGGATGGTCAACGCCTCCCGCACTCTCGGTCCCCAGGCCGCCCTCTGCCTCAAACGCCCTGCCTCCAGGATGCCTGCCCGGATCAAGGCCACCAGTCCGCCCCCAACCAGGAAGGTCGCGCCCGCAAGCGCCGCGATCCAGCGCGGAACGCCAAAGCGCTCGTCGGCAACCGGAATAACATTCAGGGAGATCAGGATGATGTAGAGGCCGATACCCGCGGTCACCAGCCCCAACGACACTTCCATCTTCCGCACGTTGGGTTCCTTAGGGCAAGGCTGGCAACCTGCATTCAACATTATAGGCATGGTGCAATGCACGGCGCCATAGGACCTTTGGGCAGCCCGCCTCTACCCTCGTCATACGCCGATGCTACAATTATGACGCAGGAGGCGCCTATGGCCGAGGATGTGAGGTTTCAGGTGGAAGTAAAGCCGGGAACCTGGCTGCAGCTCGTTCGAGGCGATATCACCCAAGCCGAAGTGGATGCGATCGTGAACGCCGCCAATGCCCAATTGCGGCATGGCGGCGGAGTGGCGGGGGCCATCGTCCGCAAGGGCGGGGATGTGATCCAGCGCGAGAGCGATGCCTGGGTGCGCCGGCACGGCCCCATCTCGCCCGAGAGACCCGCCATCACTTCGGGCGGATCGCTGCCCTGCCGTTTTGTCATCCATGTCGTGGGCCCGATTTGGGGCGAGGGAGAGGAAGACACCAAGCTTCGACAGGCGGTCACCGCCGCACTGGCCCTCGCCGACGAGCTCTCGCTTCGCAGCCTGGCACTCCCGGCCATCTCCACCGGCATCTATGGCTTCCCCAAGAACCGGGCGGCCCGCGTCCTGTTCGAGGCTCTGGCCGACTACTTCGCCAGCTATCCGGATTCAGGGCTGGAGACCGTCGAGATCGTACTCTACGACCAGCCCACCTGGGAGGCCTTTGTGGACGCCTACCGCGCCCGCTGGAAAGAGACGCCTGAGGCATGACGATCTCCTCGCCAAGCAACCCCCGCGCGAAACAAGTGCGTGCTCTCCAAGCCAGCCGGCGTGCCCGCTACCAGCATGGCGCCTTCGTCGTCGAGGGTTCCCGCTTGCTTCGGGAAGCCTTGGAGGCCGATGCTCGCGTCGAATGGGTGTTCTTCACGGGGGGGCCCGGACGCCGAGAACAAGCGCTGGTGCGTCAACTCGCCCGCCGCGGCGCCGAGAGCTTTGAAGTGACCCAGGAGGTCATGCGGGCCTGTTCCGACACTCAAACGCCGCCCGGCTTGCTGGCCGTGGTCCCCATTCCTGACAAGAGCCCCCCTGCGGCGATGGACTTCGCCCTCGTGATCGACGGCGTGCGCAACCCCGGCAACCTCGGCGGCCTCATCCGCTCCGCGTTGGCCGCCGGAGTCCAGGCGACCTTCCTGCTACCAGGCAGCGTCGACCCCTTCAATCCGAAAGTCGTCCGCGGCGCGATGGGCGCCCATTTCCACATGCCCATCCTGACCCTCCCCTGGGAGCAGTTGTCCGACCGCCTTCGCGGCCTCGAGATCTGGGTGGCCACAGCCCAGCGCGGCCGTGCCTACACCAGCCTGGATGGCCGCAGACCCTTGGCGGTGGTCACCGGGGGCGAGGCAAGCGGTCCAGAGCATGATTGGGAGCATCTAGGCGCCCGGAACGTATACATCCCCACCCACCCCCGGACCGAATCCTTGAATGCCACCATCGCAGGATCCGTAATCCTGTTCGAGATCGCCCGTCAGCGAGGAGCCCCATGAAGATTCGTGCCGTCACCGGTTTCGTCGACCCAGGCTGGCCAATCCAGGCCGCCAGGCTAAAAGCGCTTGGCCGGGCGCTCAGGGATTGCCGTGATGCCCTCCAAGCTACCGGTTATGAGGTGCAGACCCTGCGCCTGGCGACGCCCCCGCCATTGGAGATGGAGCCACCCGTCCCGGTCGATGAGCGGCCCGCATTCGCCCGAGCGCTGGAGGCGGAGGCCTTCATCATCGGCATCGACTACGCAGCTGTGGGCCCGGCCTTGCCGCAAGAGGAGCAGGGCTATCACGCCCTGGCCCCCGTGCTGGCTGCCACGGAAAACATCTTCACCTCCGGGCTTTACGCCGAGCCATCGATGGGACTCTCGCTCCACGCCGCCCGCGGCTGCGCCGAAGCCATCCGGGAAATCTCCACCATCTCGCCCGATGGATTTGGAAATCTGCGCTTCGCCGCCCTGGTCAATGTCCCCGCCGGGACGCCATTCTTTCCCGCCGCCTACCATCGCGGGGGACCTCCGGCGGTCGCCTTGGCATGCGAATCAGCTTCCCTGGCGGTGCAGGCACTCGCCGAGGAGACTACCCTATCTGCCGCCCGCCGGCGGCTTGTGAGCACCCTGGAGGTCCACGCCACAACCTTGACCCAGGTGGTCCGGCGCGCCTTGCGCGAGGCCGACGTGCGCTTCGCCGGCCTGGATCTTTCCTTCGCCCCCTTCCCTGAACCAGGGCGCTCGCTTGGCACGGCGATGGAAGCCTTCGGCGCATCTGCCACGGGCCTGGCAGGCTCGGCCGCCGCGGCCGCTTTCCTCGCCGATTGCCTTGACCGGGCCGACTTCGAACGCGCAGGTTTTTGCGGGCTTTTCTTGCCGGTGCTCGAGGATAGCGTACTCGCCGCCCGGGCGGCCGAGGGCCATCTCACGCTCAAAGATCTGCTGCTCTTCGCCACGCTTTGCGGCGCCGGCCTGGACACCATCCCTCTGCCGGGCGATATCTCCGTCGATGCGCTGATGGCCATCCTAATCGACCTGGGCGCGATCGGCTTGCGCCACCTCAAACCACTGACCGCCAGGCTGATGCCCCTGCCGGGAAAGGTGGCCGGCGATGAGGTCCATTTCGATTTCCCTTACTTCGCCGACAGCCGGGTGCTCGAGCCCTATGCCCGACCCCTGGAAGGGCTGCTGGCTGCCACCAGAGTCCTGGACATCGGCCCCCTCCAGATCTGAGCAGGCTTCCTTGTCAGCCAGCGGTGCGACCGTTAGAATGGCCCTGACTTCCAGGGGACTGCGGCGCGGCGAGCCACGCCTCACCCCTGCCTCCAGGACGCATTGCCCAGCATGGATTGGCTTTCCGAACTTAATCCCCAACAGCGCGAAGCCGTCACGGCACCGCCCGGCCCCATTCTGGTCCTGGCAGGTCCGGGCTCCGGCAAGACCCGTGTCCTCACCCACCGCATTGCCTATCTGATCGGCGAGGGGCTCGCCGATCCCCCCTCGCTCCTCGCCGTGACCTTCACGAACAAGGCGGCGCGAGAGATGATCGGCCGCGTCGAGCATCTGCTGGGAGCAGACCCGGCAGGCCACAAGCTACGGGCCGGGCTCACACTCGGAACCTTCCACGCCTTCTGCGCCCGGCTGATTCGCCTCGAGGCCGACCACCTGCCCTACGCCCGCGATTTCGTTATCTTCGACGAGGACGACCAGCGCACCATCATTCGCCAGGCGCTGAAGGATTTCAACCTCGATCCCAAGCAGGTGCAGCCCGGCCGGGTGCATCATGCCATCTCCCAGGCCAAGAGCGAACTCATCACCGCCGAGGAATACCCTTCCGGCAGCTATTTCCAGGAAATCGTGCGGCGCGCATACGCCCGCTACCAGGCCACCCTGCTCGCTAACAACGCGCTCGATTTCGACGACCTGCTCCTCTGGGCCGTGCGCCTTTTCGAGGAGAACCCCCAGGTGCTGGGCCGCTACCGGCGCCGCTATGCGCATCTGCTGGTCGATGAATTCCAGGACACCAACACCGCCCAATATCTCCTGCTGCGCTTGCTCGGCGGCGAACAGCCCCACCTTTTCGTCGTCGGCGATCCCGATCAATCCATCTACGGTTGGCGCGGAGCGGACTACCGCAACGTGCACCGCTTCCAGGAAGATTACCCCTCCGCCCGCACCATCCTGCTCGAGCAAAACTACCGTTCCACCCAGACCATTCTGGATATCGCTATGGCGGTCATCAACCGCGCCCCGCGGCGCCAGGTCAAACGCCTTTTCACGGAGCGCGGGCGTGGAAGCCTGGCTATCCTCCACGAGGCTTACGACGAGTATGAGGAGGCCGCCGCCGCGGTGGATATCATCGCCACGCTAACCGCCCGCGGAGCGGCGCAGCCCGCCGATTGCGCCATCATGTACCGCACCAATGCTCAATCACGCTTGCTGGAAGAGGCTTTTCTGCGCGCGGGCCTTCCCTACCGGCTGGTTGGCGCCCAGCGGTTCTATGGTCGCCGCGAGATCAAGGACCTCATCGCCTACTTGCGCCTGATCCACAACCCCGCCGACCAGGTGAGCCTGCTGCGGGTCCTAAACACCCCGCCGCGCGGCATCGGCGCCAAGACCGTCCAGATCCTGCTGGGTCTATCACAGCGGCACAGCCTCGAGCCGGTGCAGATCCTGCTGGACCTGGCGCGCGGCGAGGACTCGCGCTTTGCGGCTGAAATTGATGCCCGCGCCCGTCGCGCCCTAGTGCCGTTCGGTCGGTCGCTGCAGCGATGGCTCCAGGCCAAACAGACGCTGGATGTCGTCGGCTTGATGGACCTCGTCCTTGAAGAGACTGCCTTCGAAAGCCATCTCGACGACGGTACCGACGAAGGTCTGCAGCGCATCGAGAATGTGCAGGAGTTGCGGCGCGCCGCGCAGGACCTCGACACCATGGAGTTGGCCACATTCCTGGAGCGCGTTGCACTGGTCTCCGACCAGGACACGCTCACTGACTCGCTCAATGCGCCCACGCTGCTAACGCTGCATGCGGCCAAGGGGCTGGAGTTCCCGGTGGTCATCATCGTCGGCCTCGATGATGGCCTGCTGCCTCACCAGCGGTCCTTCCAGGATTCTGAGGCCATGGCCGAGGAGCGCCGCCTTTTCTACGTCGGCATCACCCGCGCCCAGGATCGGCTCTACTTGCTGCGCGCTTTCCGCCGGCGGGTCGCGGGCGAGAGCTTGCTGGGCAAACCCTCCCGTTTCCTGGAGGATATCCCGGCCGAATTGCTCGAGGGGGACCTCGCGGGTTTGCAGACCTGGGAGCGCCGCAGCTACCAGCGCCGGACCGCCTGGCAGGGCACCTTCAAGCCTCCCCGCCAGCCACGCTTCCGGCCCGGCATGCGCGTCCGCCACGAATCCTTTGGCGAAGGCATCGTCCTCCAGACCTCTTTGCATCACGACGACGAGGAATTGGTTATCGAGTTCGAGCGGGACGGCGTGAAGCACCTGGCGGCCTCCTTTGCGAGGCTGGATGTTCTGGATGGCTGAGCGTCTCCCAAACGCCCATCGGGTTCACTGCCAAAAGGACACGGGAGCAGTCATGCACGAAAGCGAAGGAACGCAACCATGAAGATCTTTATCACCGGCGGCGCCGGTTACATCGGCTCGGCAGCATCTCAGATGCTGCTGGAAGCCGGCCACCAGGTCACCATCTATGATTCGTTGGTGAAGGGCTACCGCGAAGCCATCCCTGCGGGCGCGCAATTCATCCAGGCCGATCTGGCAGACCTGGACCGGCTCCAGTCGGCCTTGGGTGCGGAGCCCTACGATGCCGTGATGCATTTTGCGGCCTTTATCGAGGCCGGCGAGAGCATGCGCTTGCCTGGCAAGTACTTCCAAAACAACCTGGCCCTGTCGATCGGCTTGATCGAGGCCTGCCACCAGGCCGGCATCCGGCGCTTCGTGCTCTCCTCCACGGCCAGCGTGTATCGCTCCAGCGATGAGCCTCTGCGGGAAGATTCGCCTCTTGGGCCGTCTAACGTGTACGGCCACACAAAGTGGATGATCGAGCAGGTGCTGGAGTGGTACCGGCGGATCCACGGCCTACACTACGCCGCGTTGCGCTACTTCAACGCCGCCGGCGCGCTGCCAGGACGGGGCGAGGCTCACCGACCCGAGACCCATCTCATCCCGCTCGTCCTCCAGGTGGCCTTGGAGCAGCGTCCGCAGGTGGATATCTATGGGACCGATTACCCCACGCCCGATGGAACCTGCATCCGCGACTACATCCACATCGCCGACCTGGTTCAAGCGCACCTGCTCTGCCTGGACGCTCTGCAATCCCAAGATCGTCTTATCTATAACGTGGGCAACGGCGCCGGCTATTCGGTGCGGGAGGTGATCGAGGTGGCGCGGCGGGTCACAGGGCATCCAATCCCCGCCGTGGAAGCTCCCCGGCGGCCGGGCGACGCACCCCGGCTCGTGGCCGAGGCCGGAAAGATCCGCCGTGAACTCGGTTGGAAGCCACAGCACCCAAGCCTGGAGGAGATCATCTCCAGCGCCTGGGAATGGCATCGCAGTCACCCTCAGGGCTATCGGGACGGCTCGGGCTGACCCCCGCATGCGCTATAATGACCACATCGCACCCGCAGGATGCAGCCTCGCCAGGCTCCTGCGGAGTTTCTTTGGAGGAGACCCCCATGCCCTATGCGTCTGTGCAGGTTCCCGGGGGTGAGAAGATCCGCACACCTGAAAGTTCCCTTCGGGCGCCCGATCGGCCCATTATCCCCTACATCGTGGGTGACGGCCCCGCGCCGAAATATGCGGATAAGGACATGGTGAACCCCGGTTCGGTGATCCTCAGCGGTGAGATGATGCTGCGCTACATGGGCTGGGGGGAGGCAGCCGATCGGATCGTCCAGGGCATGAGCGGCGCCATTCGCGCCCGCATGGTGACCTACGACTTTCACCGCCTGATGGAAGGGGCCACCAAGCTCAGCGCCTCCGCGTTTGGCGGCGCGGTCATTGCCCACATGACATGAGCAGGAGCAGCGCCGCAAATCTTCCAGAGCAAACCATGCAGGCGCAGAGGCGCCGCGCCGCCGCGGTCCGCCGTCGGCTGGACCGGGCCTTCGGCCAGCCCGCCTGGCGGCCGCACCTGGCTCCGCTGGATGAATTGGTCTCCACCATCCTCTCGCAAAACACCAACGACGCCAACCGCGATCGGGCCTTCGATTCCTTGAAGGCCCGCTTCCCTACCTGGGATGCCGTTCGTGATGCCGACCCAGCGCAGGTCGTCGAGGCCATTCAGGTCGCGGGTCTGGCCAATCAGAAGGGGCCCCGCATTCAAGCCATCCTGCAGCAGATCAGCCGCGAACGCGGATCGCTGGACCTCGATTTCCTGGCCACCTGGGAGCCGGATCAGGCCAGAGACTGGCTGATGCGGTTCAAAGGCATCGGGCCCAAAACGGCCGCTATCGTGCTGCTCTTCTCGCTGGGGAAGCCCGCCTTCCCCGTCGACACCCACATTCACCGCATCAGCGGCCGGCTCGAGATTCGGCCCGACAAGATGAGCGCCGAGAAGGCCCACAACCATCTGGCCGCGCTCTTCCCGCCCGATAGCTACTACGCAGTGCACCTCAACCTCATCCGGCTGGGGCGGGAGATCTGCCATGCGCGCAACCCGGAGTGCCCCCGCTGTCCCCTGCGGACTCTCTGCCCCTACCCCGCGCGCAGGCCTGTCGCCTCGGAGGGCTAGCACCATGGTTGCGGCGGGCATATCGATCTCCAGTTCGCTCCAGCCGTCCGCGGCGGTTTTGCCGCCATCGAGAATCTCGAGGGAACCCTATGCGTAGACGCCACCCCTTGCTTCTGTACCGCATGAGCATGGCGCGCTACCCGGGCAAGTTCCTGGCTCTGGCCGCCCTTCTGCTGGGGTTGTGGTCGCTGCAACGCTTGGGATGGGCGCAGCCCCTCTCGCCCTTTTCGGAAACCTGGCTGGCAGCGGCCGGCGGTCTCTCGTTGGCCGGGTGGGCCTTCACCCGGCTGGCACCGCGCCTGGCCTATGTCGAACCCCGGCCGGATCATCTTTGCCTGCGCGTGCCGCTCTACCGCCTGAATGTCTCCTACCGCCGGATCCTGAGCTCACGCCCGATCGAGTTCTCGCGGCTCTTTCCCCCCGGAAGCCAGCCTCGCAGGCGCCGCCGCACCCTCAAAGCCTACCAGGGCCACACCGCGTTGGCGGTGGACCTGAGCGGCTGGCCCCTGCCGCCATGGCTCCTGCGCCTTTTCCTCGGGCCGTTCACCCTGGCGCCCGACCGGCGGGGCCTGGTTCTGCTGGTCGAGGATTGGATGGGCCTGGGCAACCAGATCACGGATCGCATGGAAGCCTTCCGGGCCGCCCACACACCGCCCCGCACGGGCCTGCGCAGCCCCGCCGCCGAGATCCTCGACCAGGACTAGCCCTCGCCCTGCCGGTTTTGATGGGCAGGACCGGAGACCATTCTAGGGGGACATGCAGGCTAGCGAGGGCGGGGCCCGAGGTCAAGAAGGACCGCCTTTGCCTTTGAACCTGCTGAGGCGGGTCAATGTTCAACTAACGATTTCGGGTTGGTTTTCCGCTGCCCTTGACAAGCCTTCAATCCGCCCGAGATCCCTCCAGGAGGCTTGCGGCTCGGTCGTAGAGTCGATCCGCAAGATCGCGTATCACTTCTCGCATGCAGAGACGCTCAACCCAAGAGCTTGGGATGCCCGACTCGCCATAGTAGGCGCCTGCGATCTGGCCGTATATCGCGCCCGTCGTGTCGGCGTCCTCGCCCAGATTGACCGCCAGCAGCGCGCCAGCCCTGAAATCCTCGCTCCGGTGGAAGGCCCAAAGCGCGGCCTCCAAGGAGTGGACCACGTACCCGCCGCCCCGTATGGCGGGCGGTTCTCTTTCCTGGAAGGAGCCATCGGCGATGGAGGCGATGGCGGGAGCGAGGGGTTGGCGCTCCCAGAGACCGGGAAGGGGCGAGTAACCCGCGGCGAGTAGTTCCTCCTTGGAGCGGCCCTGCAGCGCGCCGATAAGTAAGCCGGCGAAGTAGCGGCAGGCATCCACAGCTTCGCGCGCCCCGTGCGTGGTGCGTGAGCTCTCTGCGGCATAGTGGATTGCCCTCTCCGGATCGCGGCAGTAGAAGAGCGGGATCGGTGCCAGCCGCATGAGGGAGCCGTTGCCCGCCGTGCGCTTGTCGGTTGGGCCGCTGAATGGATCCCCGGTGTGTTCGTATATCCGCAGTGCGGCGCTCACCGTGCGGCCGATATCGAAGCACTCTCCGGTGGAACTCATATAGCCTTCATGCCACCATCGGAGATAGCGGTCCATCTGGTCGCGGGCGTCGAACCCGCCGTTCTCTACCAGGCTGGCTGCCAGGCAAAGAGCCATGGATGTGTCGTCGGTCCATTGGCCGGGCTCAAGCCCGAAGGGGCCACCGCCGACCATGTCGGTGATCGGCTCGAAGGTGCCGGGGCGCTGGAACTCCAGGGTGGTGCCCAAGGCATCCCCGATCGCAAGGCCGAGGAGCGCGCCACGATATCGAGACCGAAGCTCTTCCATGGACCTTCTCCCCTGGTCCCTCTTCATCGAGGTTGCCGCGGTTATGCCCGACAACCCAAAGTGCTAGCATCGTAGCGTCGTGTATGCCTATCCGACATCTCTAATCATGACCTCCCCCATCGCATCCAGAAAGCATAGCTGAGCACTGGGCGATACCCCGAGCAGGGACCGAACCGCCTCCGCGTAGCGTTGCATTTGACGCCGGTGCTTTTCAATAGCCCTTATGAGGTCGTCTTCATCCCGCAATTCATCGGCCTTGAAATCGATCAGCTTCCATTGCCCCTCGAATCGATAGAGGAGATCCATGATCCCCGAATCCGGAGAGCGCCTGGGAACGGGCCTGACATAAGGAAGCTCGTGATAGCAGGGTTCCGCGGCGTCGATCTCGAGCTTCAAGGGGTGCTGCATAAAGCGCTCGAGCAGCCTGCTCGCCGCCTGGATTGCGGCTGCGCGCTGCGCTGGCTGGACCATGCCTTCATTCAAGGCCACCGACTCCAGGAGGCGCTCGAAGCCCTCCTGACCCGGAAACAGCCAGCGCTCCAAGGCTCGATGGACCATGAGGCCGATCACAGCAGCCGGTGGATGCACATGCTCCCCCGTCGCCCGCCAGTCGCGAGCGGGCTCTTCGTCCAGCTCCGAGTCCAGCGTTTCAATCGCCTCAGCTTCGATGGGCTTATAGAGGGAGCGCTCGTCCGAATGCGGCCACATCTTTTCAGGCACGCCCTCAGACGCCCGGCCGGCGTCCACCTTCTCGGGAGCCATCCAGGCGGCGATCTCCACGCCCTCCCCGAGCGACAGGTGGTGCCAGCAGGCCGGCTCTCCTATCAGCTTCCCGATATCAAGATCGGTGGCCTTGGCCAGAGCCTTCATCCAACCCTCTGTCCTCACGCCCTTCGAGCCAAGCGTACAGTGCCCGCTGAGAATCAGCTTCTCGCGCGCCCGGGTGGCGGCCACATAGAGCAAGCGATTCTCCTCCGCCTCGGACTGCCTCCCATCCAACCAGCGCGCGAATCGATAGGCCAGGGGCATCGCCTCGGACCGGTCCGGCCGGAAAGTAAGGCCGATTTCAGGCAGCAGGTACGCAGGCTCCGAACCCCTCCGGGGTTGGCGAGAAGCATCGGCGATGACAACAAAAGGAAACTCCAGCCCCTTGGCTTTGTGCACGGTCATGAGACGCACCGCACCCTGAGCCTCCACCGGGGCCTCCCCCTCCCGGACACCGATGTCACGCACGGATTGCAGGTATTCCAGGAAAGAACTCACATTGACCAATCCACTCGCGTGTGCATCCGCCAGCAGCTTGTCGATGTTCTGCCAGTACCGGCGATGCGCGCTGGCCAATCCGGCGCGGTAGTCGGTGCGATCCAGTACGCGCTTCAGCAGCTCGCCCACGGGCAGGCGTCCCACAAGGGGCCGCAATTCCGCCAGGATCTCACGCGCCCGGATCGCACTCTGCCGATCGGATTCATCAAGGTCATCCAAACCGTCGACAAGCGCCTGATAGAAGGCCCGCGGCTCGCCTTCACGCCAGCGCAACCGGTACAGCGCGGCGTCTGTCAGGCCCATCGCCGGCGAGCGCAAGAGGCCCGCCATGGCCAGATCGTTCCATGGATCGGCAAGCGCCTGGAGGATGTTCAGGACATCCCGGATCTCCGGCCGCTCATAGAAACCACGCCCTGCGACCGTCACGTAGGGCACGCCCATCACCTCCAGGGCGTCCTCATAGGGCGCAAAGCCGGTCGATGCCCGGAAGAGCAGGGCCACGTCGCCCCAGCCCTGGATCTGACCTTCGTGGCGGAGTTCGAGAAGCCGGGCCACCAAGGCCTCGGCCGCATGGGGCCGCGCCGCCTCCGCGCTCTCCCCCACCCCTAAGATGAATTCGATGAAAGGGGGCTCCACGCCCTTGCGAGGCGCCCGGCGATCTGCAACCAAGGGTGTGTAAGGAATGACATAAGGCTCATCGGGGTTTCCCTCCTCTCCCATAACGGCCGGCAGAAGGAGGTCCAGCCCACGCAGCAGTTGGGAGTGGGCGCGGAAGGTGATGTCCAGCTCAATCGGCTCACCCCCGCGGGCCTCGATCGCCTCTCCCATCCTGCGGAACACCGTGACGTCCGCGCCCCGGAAGCGGTAGATGCTCTGGCGGGCGTCGCCCACGACGAACAGCCGGCCTGGGGACCCTTCGCATAGCGCCTCGACGATTTCGCGCTGGCGCTCATTCGTATCCTGGAACTCGTCCACCAGCACGGCCGCGAGCCCCTCGCGCCACCGATTCCGGATGCGGGCGTCCTGCAGCAACATCAGCGCGCCGGTCTCTAGGTCGTCAAAGTCGAGCAACCGCCGCTCATCCAAAGCACGCCGATAGGATTCACAGACCGCCTCAAACAGGGCACCCATGCGCCCAAGGTCCTGCCCGAAACGAATTTCTATGGTCGGATCCGGCGGCGGATCGGCGGGCCTGGCCCCGCCCAGCCAGAGATTCACGCGCTCGTCGTAGGCATGCCGCAGAGCCTGCAGGAGTTCCTTAGCGCGACTGGTCTTCTTCCCGATGTTAAGGCGCATGTACTCGCGCCTGATCGTGTACAGGTGTTCGGCCGCCGTCACCCAGTCGCCAGACTCGCGGGCCGCCCGGACCTCTTCCCAGAGGTCCAACAGGCCAGCCAATTGCGCGGCCAGCTTCTCGCCGGCGTCCTGTTCCAATTCCCCCTCCGTGCGCATCCGCCGCAACTCTTGAACGCCATGAGCGACCGCGGGCGCCTCGACAAACCCCCATAAAGCCTCCCCTAGCATCTCTCCGGCCTGGCTTCCGCTTGCCCCCTGCCCCACGATCATCGCCGCGTCCAAACGCCGTGCCAGGAGGAAGGAAAGCACGCCCTCGATGCCACGCGGTGAGAGGGCCGAGAAGAGCGGCGCAACCTCTTCCTGGGCCACGGCCCAGGCAAGAGCCTCCTTCACCGCTTCGCGTCGAAGCAGCGCTGCCGTCCCCTCCTCGGCGACTTCGAAACCCGGATCGACACCCGCCTCGGCCGGATGTGCGCGCAGCAGTTCGGCGCAGAAGGCATGGATGGTGCTGATCCGAGCCGCATCCATCTGGGCTTCGATGCCGCGCCAGAAACTGCGCTTCTCCGGGCCTCCCGCCTCCTCGCCGCGCTCGCGAGTGGCCGCACGGATGCGGTTGCGCATCTCGCGGGCCGCCTTTTCGGTGAAGGTTATGGCCAGGATCTGCCGGGGCGAATGCCCCTCTGCGAGCAGCGCCAGATAGCGCTCCACCAGGGTGCGGGTCTTGCCGCTTCCGGCGCCCGCCGTGACCACCACGTCGCGGCCCCGCACCTCCACGGCGCGTCTCTGGCCGCCCTTCAACTCGATGCGCTCCTTCGTCATGGCGCTGTCAGCTTCTCCACTGAAATAGGATCCAGCATCTCTTCGCCTCTGCAGGCGGGGTGAGCCATGTCCTGGCTGGTCGCACTTCTCGGCTGGAGGCCTGCCGGCTACCAGCCCGCAGATGCATATTTCCAGCACCAGGCCGCGGCTGGGCAGTAGGCGGGACATCCGCCGGGCGGAGGCTGCGGGCGAAAGGCGCCCGCATGCACGCCATCCAGGATGCCGCCCACGTGCGCCCTCGCCAGCTGCACGGCTCCCTCCGGCCCCTGGTAGGTATAGGAACCTTTCTTATGGCTGAATTTGCTGAGCTTCAGACTGCCGGGTCGCCCCGACAAGATGGCCCAATACAGCCCCTCCACAGCCTCGCCCATACCCAGCGCCTCCTGCGCAGCCAGCGCATACAGCGGGAGCTGCAGACGGCGCCCCTCGACCAGATCCTGGGCTGCCAGGCCGCTGGAACCCGTCTTGTAATCCAGGATGCGCAGCCGCCTTTCCTCATTTCTATCCACACGATCGATGACGCCGTGAAGTCGAACCTGCCGGCCCTCGAGGTCCAGCACCAGCGGCGGTGCCCCCTCCCGGCCGAAGACAACCTCGAAGGCGACCGGGGTCCAATCTCCCCCGAGCTCCGCAAGCCCACGCACCGTCTTGGCCAGCCGCTCCAACAGATGATCTTGCTCCACTTCCCATAAGGGGGATGGCCGAAAGCCATAGCGCTCGGGAGCGGCTTCAAATTCAGCGGCCGCTGCCTCCTCAAGCACCTTGAGCACTGCCTCCGGATCGCGCGGATCCTCCGCCTCCCGGTAGGCCCTCTCGAGGATCGCGTGCAGGATCAGGCCCAGTTGGCTGGGGTCCAGGCCCAACTCGGGCGGCTCTACCGCCTCCAATTGCAGCGCATGCGCGACGTAGAACCAATAGGGGCACGACCCATACGTTTCCAGGCGACTGGGACTCCAGTGCCTGTAGCGCTCCACCAGCAGATCGGCGATGGCGGAGGCCTCTCCCTCGAAGCGGTTGAGGCCATCATCCGTCAATCGGGCGTTCAGCACATCGCGAGCCCGCCTTAGACGCTTATAGCGCGGCAAGAGATCGGCATAGTACTGGGGCAGGCCTCCCCGGCGGACGGCCAGGAATAGGATCTCCTCTGGGGAGGCGGCATCGGCCAGCGGCCGGGGCGCCTCTGGCTGGATGCGCAGTCGCTCCTCGGTGAAGAGCGCCCTGGCGGCAGACCAGAAGGGAGAGGGATCCCAACGCTCGCCATCTTCGGCGAGTGCGGGACGGGTCAGCAAAAGGAAGCGGTCGGCGCGCGTGACAGCCTGGTAGAACAATCCCGCCTGCTCGCGCTCCAGCCGCGGCTCGAGCCCCAGCGCCGATCGAACGGCCTCATCCAGGAAGGGATCCTCACGCTCCACCTCGGGGAACAGCCCCTCCGAGAGGCCGAGCACGGCTACGGCCTTGAAGCGAAGCCCGCGCGCTTCCAAGACACGCAGCACCAGGATCGAGGGGCGGCTCCACGCATGGCGTTCCTGATAGTACGTCCCTTCCAGCGTGCTGCGCAGTTCGTTGAGGAAGGCTTCATAATTCCCGGCTGATGGGTCGGCCACCTGATCCCTCAGGACCAGGGCACGAAGCGTCTCCCGCAATCCGGCCGCCGATGCCTCATCGCGATGCGTCTCCTGCCGCTCGAAGAAGCGCAGCTCATCGAGCAGGTCTTCCAGCCAGCGCACCCAATCCCTAATCGGCATCTCAGTGGGTGGAGCCAGGCGTCCCGCGAAAGCCTGCAGGCGGCCCCAGAGGGAGGCCGCGCCGTCACCGGCGGGCAAGTCCGGCCGGGCCAGGCTCTCGCCGTCCTCCGTGTGTGGTGGCCGCTCGATCCGTGCCAACCGGCCCAGCGCCTCCTCCCACTGGGCCAAGCCGCCGATCACCTGTCCATATCGGCTGACCAACTCAAGCAGATCCGCCTCGCGGGGGCCCAGTCGGAAGGTGGTCAGGTCGAAGTACGGCGTGCGCAGGGTTTCCAGTGTCAGGCGGCGAGGCCAATCGCGCAGAGGCAGTTGAAGCAGATCGAGCAGCGCCGCGACCCCCGGCGCCGAGGCAAGCGCCTCGCCGTGGGTGAAGCGCAGAGGCAGACCGAACTCGGCACCCGCTTCCCGCAGGTGCGGACGGTACCGCTCGGGATCAGGGGTCACGAGGGCGCATGCCTCGGGCCGCAAGTCGTCGCGGACGATGCGGGCTTTGATCCATCGCAGGGCTTCGCGCGCCTCGTCAGCCGTTGTGCTGGCCTCTATGAACGTTACGCGGCCTTCTCCCGCCGCCCGCTCCGGCGGCGATTCGAAGAGGCCTCGCTCCAGCCGGGCCAGGGCCTCCGGAAGGTGCGGAGAATCTGAGAGCGCCCGAACCTGGGCATCCGGGATGACAGCTTGGAGCGCGGCCAGCGCGCGGGCGAAGCGCCGGTGCGCCGCCCGTTCCATCTGCGGCGTGCCGGGCAGCGTGATGACCATCTCCGGTAGGATGGCGTCCAGCAGCTTCAGCGCCGCAAGCTGGGCGCCATTGAAGGAGTCAAAGCCGTCTACGACCAGGAGCCGCATGCCAGCAGCCAGGGCGGGCTGCTGCTCGAGCGCCTCAACGGCCAGCCAATTCACCCCCTCCGGGTCGGCCCAGCCGAGGTCATGAAGCCTGGCCTGGTAGGCGGCGTACAGGCGCGCCAATTCAAGCAGCGCCGGGCCGCGCTCCCTGGCGGCCTCCTCAAGCGCTTCCGGGAAGACGCGGGCGCGCTTCAGCTCGGCGAAACGGTCACGAAGCGTGCGGATGAATCCAGGCTTCTCGGCGATTGGCCCATAATGGGCGAGTTCTCCCCGATCCATGGCATCGCGAATGGCCGTCTTGATCAGCGCGTGGACGATGGAATCAGATGCTACAGGGATGGGCCGACCGGCCCGGGCGAGCAGCGCATGGTACAGGTCGCCGAAAGTGCCGATGTGGACGCCCACGCCGCCGCCGGCTGCAGCCAACCGACGGCGGAAGGCGGCCGTCTGGAACCGGTCCGGGAGCAGGACCCAGCTCTCAGCGAGAAGCTGATCCGCGCGCAGCTCTCGGATGCGGGCGATGCAGCACTCCGTCTTGCCAGCGGTGGAGGGTGCGATCAGGATCATGCTCGTCATGGCGATTTGGGTTCCTGCTTGCCCCGGGGGATTCCCCGCATACGGCTGTTGAACGAGGTCCCATGTATGGCAGGCCAAGATGATACCCATGCCCCGTTGGCCATGCAACTGACCGCCTTCGCCCCGGCCGTACCCCGGGAGCATTGACAGCCGCCGGCGCGGCTTCTACAGCATGGGCGCGACCGGCTCATTTGCCGCCGCGAGGGCATCCGCAAGCGCTTGGCATAAGCCCCCGGGGGGACAGATCGGTACGCTCATGTCGATCATCAATGGCCCGGCTCGAGACCCATTCGTGACGCCGCATCCCCGCCATGATGCTGGGATGCCTCCCTATCGCCGAGGCTTCGCCTGGCGCGGATGTGCGGCACGCTACGCCGAAATCGCAGCGATTAGAATGGGGCGGCGAAGCATTCGACCCTCTAACCAGGAGCGGACCCCATGCCCCTGAAGAAATCCCAACTCTACTCCTCCCTCTGGAAATCCTGCGATGAGCTGCGCGGCGGGATGGACGCTTCCCAATACAAGGACTACGTCCTCACGCTGCTCTTCGTCAAGTACGTCTCCGATAAATACGCCGGCGACCCCTTCGCCACGATCGAGGCCCCGGAGGGCGAGTCCCTCGCCGACATGGTGCGCCTGAAGGGCGACCCCGAGATCGGCGACAAGATGAATAAGATCATCGCCCGCCTGGCGGAAGGCAACGACCTGCGGAGCGTGATCGACCAGGCCGATTTCAACGACGAATCCAAGCTGGGCCGCGGCAAGGAGATGGTCGACCGCCTCTCCAAGCTGGTGGCCATCTTCGAGGGCATCGACCTGCGCGCCAACCGCGCCGAGATCCTCCACCAGGACTAGCCCCTGCATTGCCGGCTTTGACAGGCGGCTTGGGCGGGCGCTATACTTCGCGCAGGTTTCCGTCTCTTGTTGCAGGGAGGTCATTGCGATGTCATTTCGATTCACCTGGTACGGACACGCGGCCTTTGGCCTGGAAATCGCCGGCGTCCACGTGCTTGTCGATCCCTTCCTGACCGATAACCCCTCGGCCAGCTTGCGCCCCGAGGAGGCCCAGGCGGATTTCATCCTGGTCTCGCACGGCCACAGCGATCATGTGGGCGACGCGCAGCAAATCGCCAAGCGCACCGGCGCCAAGATCATCAGCAATTTCGAGATCGCCTCCTGGTTCCAGGCTCAGGGCGTCGAGGCCCATGCGCAGCATATCGGCGGCGGCTTCCATCACCCCTTCGGCTACCTCAAGCTCACTCAGGCCCTGCATGGCTCGGCCCTGCCGGATGGCTCCTATGGCGGCAACCCCGCCGGCTTTCTGCTCACCGTGCCCGACGGCGAGAAGATCTACATGGCCTGCGATACCGGCCTCTTCGGGGATATGCGCCTGATCGGCGAGGAGGGGATCGACCTGGCCGTGCTCCCCATCGGCGACAATTTCACCATGGGGCCCGATGACGCGCTGCGAGCCGTAAAGCTCATCCAGCCCAAGCATGTCATCCCGGTGCATTACAGCACTTGGGAGTTGATTGAGCAGGATCCCGAAGCCTGGGCCAGCCGCGTGAGGGCCGAGACTTCTGCTGAGCCCCACGTCATCCGTCCGGGCGAAAGTTTCAGCCTGTAGTGCACCGGCTTTCACAGCCGGATCACGTATAGTCTAACCACTAGGCGATCGATGCAAACGGCCCAAGACATGCCGGCCCCACTGCGATGGTGGGACCACCTGGCGATGAACATCTATGCCTTGGGCCTGAGCGTTTCGGCTGGCGTCATCACGCCTGTTCTGCTCCCCTATCTGGTAGCGCTCTTCGTCGCCCAAGAGCAGAAGAACTCTTACCTGGCCACCGTGCGGGTGGTAGGTCTGGCCGTGGCGATGCTCGTCCAACCACTGGCAGGGATGCTCAGCGACCGCAGCACCCACCCCTGGGGCCGGCGCAGGCCCTTTATCGCCGCTGGCACGCTTCTGGACCTGGTCTTCTTGCTGATCATCGGGGCCTCGCCCCTGTTGGTGGGTTCGCCGCTCGATGATACCCTGCAAGCCCGGCTTGGATTTTCGAGCGCATATGGCCTCCTGCTGCTGGGCATCATCCTGCTACAGGCCTCCTCCAACCTGGCACAAGGCGCCTTTCAAGGCCTGATACCGGATCTCGTGCCTGTCCATCAGCGCGGGCTATCCTCGGGCGTGAAATCTGTCATGGAGTTGCTTCCCGCCGTGCTGGTGATCTTCATTGGCCCGCTCGTGGACGCCGGCCGGGTCTGGCTGACCGTGGGCATCATCGGCGGCTCCCTGACGCTGACGATGCTGGTCACGCTGGTCGGCGTGCGGGAACGGCCGCTCACGGCTCCACCGCGCGACGACGCCCGCAAGCAAGCACTCCGCCTGCTCGGCCTGACCTTCATCTTCGTGAGCGTCACCCAGGCCGGTGTCCGGCTGGTCCGTTTTGGGGGACTGTCGCTCACGGCCCGGGCCTTCGATCTCGAACTCCAGGTGGGGATCATGGGGCTGGCCGGCTTGGCCGCGATGGCAGGCGCCATCTTCGCCGGCGTCTACGTGGGCGCCTGGGTGGGAATCGGCGAGCGCGCCCGCGAACAGCGGCCCTTCATCTGGTGGGTGATCAACCGGCTGCTCTTCCTGGCGGCCGTAGGCTCCATCCAGGGTTTCGCCCAGTTCTACTTGGCGGATGTCCTGAAAGTCTCAAATCCCGCCACCTCCACGACCATCCTTCTGGCAGTGGTGGCGCTCTTCCTGATCCCTTCGGCATTGGGTGGCGGCCGCCTAGCCGACCGCTATGGGCGCCGCCGACTCGTCGGGGCTGCCGGGCTGGGAGCCTTTGCCGGTACGCTCCTGCTGCTCTCGGCGAGATCTTTCCCGCTGGTGGTCATCAGTGGCTGCATCATCGGCCTCGCCTCGGGGGTTTTCATGGCGACAAGCTGGGCCCTTGGAACCGACCTCGCCCCGCCCCGGGAAGCCGGGCGGTACCTCGGCATCTCCAACCTCGCCGGCGCCGGGGCAGGCATTGTGGGCGCCGGCATCGGTGGCCCAATGGCCGATTTCTTCAATCGCCTTAGCCCAGGCCTTGGCTACCTGGTCATCTTCGCCATTTACGCTGGGCTTTTTCTGATCTCAGCCCTCACACTACGGTTCATCCCCGAGACCCAACAGTCTTCCGCTTAGCGGCCCCCCGTGCAACGGCGGCCTCGCCCGCAATGAGGGTTTGGGGACCATCGAACCCGTTGTACAATCAACATAGCGGCAGGCAGAGCGGCAAGGAGCAATCCCATGGCTGAAGGCGTGCGCATTGGAGAGGTGATTCACTTCTACAACAAGATCCAGGTCGCCGTACTCAGGATCTCGGAGCCCATCAAGCTGGGGGATAGGCTGCACTTCCTCGGGGCACACACGGATTTCCTTCAGGAAGTCCGATCGATGCAGATCGAGCATCAGCCCATCGAGGAGGCAGAGGCCGGCAGCGAGGTGGCCGTCAAAGTGGACCAGCGCGTCCGCCGCGGCGATTCGGTCTTCCGCTTGTCTGAATAGGCGGCCGCCGGCCAGCCGATCCCCGAATCAAGACGCCGGCGCCCTCAGCCCAGCGGCAGCGCCAGCGTAAACGTGGCGCCGGCGCCCGGGCCTTCGCTCTCAACCCACACCCGCCCTCCATGTGCCTCGGCGATGGCCTTGACGATCGCCAGGCCCATGCCCATGCCGCCATGCCGGCGGGTGAGGTGGTCCTCCACCTGATAGAAGAGATCGAATACAGTGTCGAGTTGGTCCGGCGGGATGCCGATACCGTTATCGCCCACCCGCAGCCAAGCCTCACGGCCATGCGGCTCAAGAACCAGCCATAGCTTGCCGCCCTCCGGCGTGAACCGCACGGCATTGTTGAGCAGGTTCGTCAACGCAACCTCAAGCTTGGGGCGGTCGGCCATTGCCAAAATGGGTTCCTTGGGGAGTCGCAGCTCCAGGTTCTGCCCTTTGGCTTTCGCCAATCCCACGATCTGATCATATGCCGCTTGTGCGATCGGCTGCAGCGGCTGGAGCGCCATCGCCACCTCGGCCAAACCCGCCTCCATCATATTCATGGAGGTCATGTCCTCCACCAACTCCCGCATCCGCTCCGCCGAGCTGAGGACCGCCTCGGCATACTCACCCACGCGCTCATCCGTCATGTCCTTTAGCAGGGCAGCGTTACCCAGGATGAGGCCCAGCGGGGTACGCAGTTCATGCGAGGCTATGGCGATGAAATCGCTCTTGAGTTTCTCGAGCTTGCCAAGCTCCTCGTAGGCCCGGTTCAAGGCCTCCAGTTGGCGGGCGTTGTAGATAGCCACGGCGGCCAGAGAGGCGACATTGGTCAGCGTCTGCAGATCGGCCTCATCGAAGACGCCCACGCGTTTGTTGGCAGCTTCCAGCACGCCGGTGACGCTGTCGCGAATGCGCAACGGAACCCCGATCAGCGAGCGCACTTCGAACCGCAGGCTTTCCTCTATCTCCTCAAAGGCGCGCATGCCCGGCTCCAAGCCGTTCAGGATCAGAGGCCGATCCTCACGCAAGATGGTTCCGGCGATGCTGCCCTCTTTGAGGACGGGCACGCTCGCAAGCTCGTCCGGCTCAATGTCCGTGGCCGCAGCGATCATCAGATCCTGGCTGTGCTCATCCACAAGCAATAGGGAGGCCGATTCGCTATCTAGCAGATCCGCGGCTGAATTAACGATGAATTGGAGCAGGCGGTCCAGATCGAGGGTCGAGTTGAGGGTCACGCTGATCTCCACCAGCCGTGAGAGCCGCACGACCATCTGCCGCAGGAGTTCGATTTCTTGCCTGTCCGCTTCCATCGCAGTTCAAGTGTATGCCATGCAGGGGGGAATGTCCACAATCATTGTCCGGCGCACCCGTCCGTTGTATACTTCAGAACCTGGATGCCACCATACCCAACCGAAGGAAAGCTCCCTTATGAAGGTCTCCTGCTTGCAAGAGAATTTATCCCGCGGTTTGAGCACCGTTGCGCGAGCGGTCGCCCCGCGCAGCACGCTCCCCGTGCTCAGCAACATCCTGCTCGCCACCGATGGCGGTCGGCTGCGCCTTTCTGCCACCAACCTGGAGTTGGGCATCAGCTATTGGATCGGTGCCAAAATCGAAGAGGAGGGCTCCACAACCGTGCCAGCCCGCACATTCGTGGACCTGGTCAACACCCTGCCCAACGACACCGTCAGCATGGCCTTGACCATCCGCAACCAGAGCCTGAATGTCCGCTGCGGTGCCTTTAACAATGACATCAAGTGCATCGACGCCCAGGAATTTCCTCCCCTCCCGCCTGCGGATCTGGAGGATGGGCTGACGCTTCCAGTGGACGAACTCAAATCGATGATCCACCAGGTGAGCTTTGCCGCCTCGACCGATGATGCCAGGCCGGTGCTCACCGGCGTGCTCTTCGAAATCGAGGGGGATCAGATGACCCTCGCCGCCGCCGATGGCTTCCGCCTTTCCGTGCGGACCGCTCAACTGGCCTCCCCACAGGCGATGCCGATTCGCGCCATCATCCCCGCCCGGGCGCTCACCGAGCTCGCCCGTGTGCTCGACGGCGAGGAGGACATGGTGCATATGCTTCTCCCGCCTAACCGCGGCCAGGTCATCTTCCGGGCCAAAGACGTGGAAGTGGTCTCCCAGCTCATCGACGGCACTTTCCCGGACTACCGCGGCATCGTCCCCACCAACTATGCCACTCGCAGTATCCTTCCGACCAGCGCATTTCTCAAGGCCTGCAAGGCGGCTGATATCTTCGCCCGCGAGGCCGCCCATTCGGCCCGGCTGCGGATCACGCCCGGCGGAGAGCTCGAACCCGGAACGGTGGAAGTCTCGGCCACGGCAGCCGAAACTGGCTCGAACGAGACTACCGTCGATGCCACCGTGGAAGGCGAGGCGATCGAAATCGCCTTCAACGTGCGCTTCCTTGTGGATGTGCTCAGCGTCATCGATACTCCCAACGTGGCCCTGGAAACGACCTCTCCCTCCTCTCCTGGGGTTGTGCGCCCGGTGGGCCGGGAGGACTTCCTCCACGTGATCATGCCCATGCACCTTGGGCGTTGAGGCGTCGGCTACAATGCCCTCTCAGGCTGATGCCGAGAAGGCCTTTGGCCCGCCACTGCCCAGCCTCCCTTCATTAACATGTCGGTCGATCCCTCCGCGTTTCCAAAGGTCCTGACGCTCTATCTGGCCCTCAGCCAGTATCCAATCCTGGCACCGGATATCCGCGCCCGCATGCGGCAGGAGATCTTCAAGCGCGGTGTCATCTCGCCCGAGGCCTTCGAAGCCGAAGTGCAGGAGAAAGCGGTCCAATCCCAGCGCCTGGAGGGGCTTGGCGGCCCCGAGAACGAGGAGCCTCCCGACGTGTGGCGGCAGCGCACGGCGATCGTGCGCGACAATCTGACCGACTTCTACTTCGCCTATAACCTGCCCTACGAGCGCTTCGAGCAAATCTTGAAGGAGGTGCTCTCCCGCCGCGTGCAGCCGGAGGAGATCCTTCCCAGCATTCACCCCGAACTGGCGCCCTGGGATATGCTATTCGCCCATGGCGAGGCCTACGAGACCCTGCCGCCAGCCAAACAGAAGCTCGCTGAGCACCACTTGAAGGAAATCAAGGTCGTCTTGATCAAGGCCATGATCAGCGATCATCTACCCTATCTTGGCATGGCCAAGGAGTGGTTCGATATCGCCGATCTGAAGGCCATTCGGAATCGGCGCATCGGCCGGGGTAAGATCGGCGGCAAGGCCGCCGGGCTTATGCTCGCCGAGTGCATCCTGCGCAAATCCGCGGACCCCGACTTGCTTTCCAGCCTGCGCTTCCCCCAGTCCTGGTTCCTGGGCGCGGACGTCTTCTACCAATTCGCACAATTGAACCGGTTGCTCCATTTCGCCAATCAAAAGTACAAACCCGAGGACGAGATCCGGGCCGAATTTCCCGCCATTTTGGAGGACTTCTCTCGCGGCGCCTTCCCGGATGAAATCCTGGAATCGTTGCGCCATCTCCTGGACCGTGCGGGGGACTCGCCCCTGATCGTTCGCTCCTCCAGCCTGCTGGAGGATTCCTACGGCACTTCCTTCGCCGGCAAGTATGACAGTTACTTTTGCCCGAATCAGGGGTCGCCCGAGCAAAACCTCGACGATCTGGCACAGGCCATCAAGCGTATCTACGCCAGCGTCTACAACCCAGACGTCATCCTGTACCGACGCAAGGTGGGCTTGATCGACTACGATGAGCGTATGGCCATACTCATCCAGGATGCGCAGGGCCGGCGCGTGGGTTCATACTTCCTGCCCGATGCCGCCGGGGTGGCTTTCTCCCATAACCCATTCCGCTGGAGCCCTCGCATCGATCGGCAAGAGGGCTTCCTGAGGATGGTCTATGGCCTGGGCACGCGCGCCGTGGAACGCGCAGGGCAGGATTATACCCGTCTGGTTGCCTTGAGCCATCCGAGCTTGCGCCCCGAGGCCACAGCCTCCGAGATCCGGCGCTATTCGCAGCGCTTGGTTGACCTTATCCATCTGGAAGCCAACACCTTCAAGACCCTGCCGGCAAGCGACATACTCGGGCCGGGGACCCCTGGGCTGCGGGCCATCGTCCAGCGATTCGAGCAGGACGAGGTGCGAGAGCTCGTGAGCCTTCCGCCGAATTTGGCGGGGGAGAACCTGATCATCACCTTCGACGGGCTGCTTCGGCGCACAAGCTTCCCACAAAACATGCGACGGTTGCTGAGGACGCTCGAAGATGCCTATGCCGGGCCGGTCGACACCGAATTTGTGGCCTTGCTCCACGAAGAAGACGCTGGGGCGCCGCAGGTCACCATCCATCTATTGCAGTGCCGACCCCAGAGCCGGCTGCATCCCAAGCTGGCAACGTTGCCAGAGGACATACCTACCGAGCGGCGCATCTTCTACACCCGCTGGATGGTTCCAGAGGGGACCGTCTCTGGCATCCGCTACGTCATCTATATCTCACCCGAAGCCTACAAAGCATTGGATACGCTCTCGGAGCGCAGCCAATTGGCACAATTGGTAGGCAGGCTCAACCGGCGGCTCGAAGGGCAAACCTTTATTCTTGTGGGACCAGGTCGCTGGGGATCACGCAGCCCGGAGGCTGGCATGCCCGTGGGCTACGGCGATATCCACAACGCCAGCGCCCTGATCGAGCTGGTGGATGTCGGCGAAGGCCTGGCCCCCTCGCATGGCACCCACTTCTTCCAGGATCTCGTGGAGTCCCAGATTTTCCCCCTGGCCTTGGACCTCTCCGACCCGGCCACCGAGTTCAGGCGCGAGTTCTTTGAGAAGGGTGGGAATGTCCTGGCCGATCTTCTCCCGCAGGAGGCGGCTTGGGCTTCGGTTGTGCGCGTAATGGACATTCACGCAGCCACGGATGGCCACCTGATGGATCTGGTCATGGACGGCGAAGCCGGGGAGGCGCTGGCCTATTTGACCACCTGATCGGCAAGCCTGCGCTATAGACTCCACCAGCCCCGCGAGCCGGATTCCTCCGACCAGGCATGATTGCCGATGAGCGGGACAAATGCAACCGGCGCCATCTTCTCGCGCGTCATACCTTCTTCGGTGCGCCGCCAGCGCTCCAAGATCTGACCCATACGTGCCCCCACCGGGATCACCAGCCGCCCCCCGATATCTAGCTGCTCCTCGAGAGGCGAGGGCACGCGCGGAGCCGCAGCCGTCACGATGATCGCCTGGTAAGGTGCATGTTCTGGATAGCCGGCTGAGCCATCGGTCTGGATGACCTCCACGTTGTCGTAGCCCAATTGCTCGAGCGTCTTGCGGGCCCGCTCCGCCAGCGCGCCAATGCGTTCGAGCGTGTAGACCTTCTTGGCCAGGCGCGAGAGTATCGCGGCCTGATAGCCCGACCCGGTGCCGATCTCCAGCACCACCTCGGGGCCCTGCAACTCCAGAAGCTCGGTCATCAACGCTACGATATAGGGTTGCGAGATCGTCTGCCGTTCACCGATGGGAAGGGGCGCATCGACGTAGGCCAGATGGCGCTGCTCGGGTGGCACGAAGAGATGGCGCGGCACGGTCCGCATGACCTCCAACACGCGCCGATCGCGTATGCCGCGCCCGGCGAGCTGCAAATCGACCATGCGCTCGCGCTGTTCGCGATATTCTTCTTCTTGGCCCATCGTACCTGCATTATACGTCCACCCCCGCCCATTTTAAGCAACCAGGGCTGCCCTTTTGCGACAGCCCCAGTTTGAAGGCCTTCCGTTCTTATCCTCGAGCAACGCGCTGCTCTCGCCAGATATCCCCCTCATTATGGTAACCGGCCTTCTCCCAGAAGCCCGGCTTATCTTCCTTCAAGAACTCTAAGCCCCGCAACCACTTGCCGCCTTTCCAGAGATAGATGTCTTTGAGGTCCTTGCGCCCCGGTATGGCCCCTACCAAGCCTCGCAGCGGAAAGCCATGCTCCGGTGTAAGGGGATCCCCATTGAAATGGGTAGCCAGCAAGAAGTTGTCCGCAAGCGCCACGGATATGGGTGTGTTCGTGGTGTAGCCGTATTCGCAGTGCTGAACCACAAACGCTGCCTCGGGCTTCGGCCGCACGATTCCTGCCTCTACCAGTTGCTTCAGCGAGACTCCCTCCCAGGTGGTATCAAACTTGCTCCACCTGGTGACACAATGGATGTCCATCACCACCTTGGTCTTGGGCAGACGCTGGAATTCATCCCACGTCCACCGCAGTTCCTCCTCAACCTCGCCCCAGATGCGGAAATCCCACGTCTCAGGGTCGAATGGCGGGATGGGCCCGTAGTGCAAAACGGGAAACTTCAGCGTCAACGATTGCCCTGGCGGTAAACGCCCTTCCTGTTGCATCCGGCGCTCGTAGGACCGGCGTCCTTCGCTCTCGTTGGCCATATCATCCTCCCCAACGCTGCGGGGCATTATACTCGCGGCATGGAGGGCGGAGACCGGGAACCGCAAGAGTATGCCGGACGTCTGAAGGTCAAAGGATCGAAGATCCGCAAGGAGGATCGACTATGAAAAGCTTGCGCTCACGCATCGCGATGGCCACGCTAGCGCTCTCAACGCTCGCGGCGGCCTGCAACTGGTTTGCCGAGACACCCGCGCCCATCCCGGCCACGTTGCCCACTGAGGCCGCCGAAACCAGCCTCGCATTGACAGTCTACAACCAGGGCAGCGCGCTTGTGCGCGACCGGCGCCGCTTCACCTTCCAGGAGGGCTTTAACGAAATCGCCTTCTCGCACGTCGCCGCCTCGATTGATCCCACCAGTGTGCTATTCAAGTCGCTCAGCGATGGCGAAGGGCTGGCAGTCCTGGAACAGAACTATGAGTATGACCTGGTGAACACTTCCGCTCTATATGAGAAATACTTGGGCGAGACGATCTCCGTGATCACCGAGGACGGCAGCCAATACGACGGGACGCTCCTCAGCGTCCAGGGGGGCATCATCTTGCAAGATGAGAGCGGCGAGGTCAAAGTCATCAGCGGAAACGTCCAGGAAGTCTCCTTCCCAGAGCTGCCAGACGGGTTGATCACTAAGCCCACGCTGGTTTGGCATCTGCTCGCCGACCGGGGAGGGCCCCAAGATGTGGAAATCACCTACCTCACCGGAGGACTCTCCTGGCAATCGGATTATGTGGTGCTCCTGGCCAGCGATGAGAAATCGCTGGATCTGGATGGCTGGGTCACGCTGAGCAATACCAGCGGCACCTCCTATCAAGACGCCCAACTGAAGCTTATCGCCGGCGACCTGCAACGACTGCCCGAGCCGGGCTTCGCGGGGGACGTGATGACCTTCGAAGAAATGGAGCGCGCCGCGGCTGCGCCGGTGGAGCAGCGCGAGTTCTTCGAGTATCACCTCTACGAAGTGCCCCGCCCGGTCTCGGTGAAGGACAACGAGACCAAGCAGATCGAGTTCGTCTCGGTCGATGGTGTCCCATCTGAGAAGTTCTTCGTCTATGACGGTCTGCAATGTCGCAATAATTACTGGTACTGCAACGTCTACGGTTACCCGCAGACCGATCCTTCCTACGGCGTGGCCTCCAACCCGAAGGTCATGGTGATGCTCGAGTTCGACACCGATGAGGTCGACGCCGACCTGCCGCGCGGCAGGGTACGGGTTTATCAGGAGGACGTCGACGGAGCGGCCTTGCTCATCGGCGAGGATAGTATCGACCACACGCCCAAGGGCGAATCGTTGCGCCTTTACATCGGCGACGCCTTCGACATCGTCGGGGAGCGCGTGCAGACGGATTTCCGCCGTCCCAGCGACAAGCGCCTCGAGGAGGAATTCGAGATCACGCTGCGCAACCACAAGGACGAGAGTGTGGAGGTGCGGGTTGTAGAGCATCTCTTCCGCTGGAGCGAGTGGAAGATCCTGCACGCCAGCGAGGATTACACCAAGCTGGATTCCTCCACCATCGAATTTCGGGTCCGCATCCCGGCCAACGGCGAGACCACGCTCACCTACGGCGTGCGCTACTTCTGGCCCTAGACTCTGATTTAGACGCGAAAGGCGGGGCTGGAGCCCCCAAGACACCCCTGCGCTCAGCGCACGCGCACCGCGCCGATCCCCAGATCGACGGACACCTCAATGTGAGACCGGGCGGCATCATAGCCGGGCGAGACGAAGACCTCATCTCGCGCCTCAAAATCTGCCGGCAGGTCGACCGTGCCGATGCCGGTATCTGCCCGCAAGCGCACACCCACGCCCTCGGGGATTCTCAGGCGGATATCGCCGATGCCGCCATCAACCTGCAGGCGCGCGCCATCCGCGCTGGGAAGCCAAATCGTCGTTTGCCCCAGGCCATTGTGCACTTCGGCTTGATGAATGTTTAGCTGCCGCAGGTCGACCTCGAGCCGTCCGGTCCCGAGTTCCAGGCTCAGCTCCACCGGAATCGCGCCGCTTAGCCCAAGATCCCAGGAAGGGCCGGGGCCAGAACCCAAGATGGAAAGCGACTCCCACCCCCGGCTATCCAGCCTCACCTCCAGGCGTCCAACCTCCAGGGCTGAACGCTCAATCTCAATGGCGCACGGCGGATGACACCTGCCTTCGATCAGATCCCGGGTTCCCGCCGTGAGACCCACCAGCCGCACCCAGCCCACCTCCGGCCGCAAATAGACCGTCGCCTCCTCAGCGCCTTCGAGCGGGATCTCTACCGCTTGTCCTGCGATGGGGCTTGAGGGAGGTGATCCGATCAGCATCAGGCTCCCTGCTACGAGCGCTGTGACCAGCACCACCGTCAGAAGGGCGCCCCAGGCCGATCTCCGTGCCAGGGCCAGGTCCAGGCCTGCGGCGATTAGCAGCACCGGCCAAAGCCGCGCCGCCAACTGCCAGAGGCTGATGTGCACCCAGCCCATGTTGTGGAAGAGAAAGTAAATTCCCAGGCCAATGAGCAACAGCGGGCCCAACACACCCGACCTTGATCTTGTTTGGGACATAAGCCTAGCCTCCTCGCGCCTGGCGGACCAACAAAGCCACCCCGGCCACGACCAGCAGGAGAGGCCACAACAGGTTCAACCGAAACCACGCTAACCAGCTCAAGTTCAGGCGTTCAAGCAGGAGCAGAGAGCCGATCACTACCAGGCCTCCGCCCACGATCCAAGCCACGCGTTCGTCTCGCGCCGAAACTCCTTCATGAATCTCTTCGCTCATCGTGCGGGCCCTCTCGGCGATCTCCTCCGCGCCTTCCCGAATGGTCTTTTCCATGGATCCGGTCCTCTCTGAACCTTCCGCCGGGATCAGGAGCCAAAGCAGAAGGTACAGCATCACGCCGATCCCCTCGCCGAAGGTGAGCAAGACAAAGAATAGCCTCACCAGCGTGGGATCGATGCCCAGGTATTCACCCAGTCCGCCGCAAACGCCACCGAGCATGCGATCGCTGCGGCTCCGGACCAGTCTCTTCCCTTGCATACGAGCCTCCTCGAGCAAGCGCCCTAGCGCTGCACTTCATCTGCTATACGCCGGTATGGTCCTTCCGGTTTCATGAAATGGTTCACTTTACATAATTGCGGATACAGCTCAGGAGAAGTATTTATGTCAAGGGTTCGCGGAAGTCGTAGATGCCATCCTGCAACCCCCAAACACGGCCGCACCCTCGGCATGCCTGCCCCTTCCCGGAAGCCTCCATATCGAGCGAGCCACAGACCGGGCAGCGCCATATGGACCCTTCGCGTGGAGCAGCCCGCTCACCAACGGCCCGGGCGCGTATGAATACGCTCGGCGTGAGTTGCCAGAGCCCGCCCGTCCATTGCGCCAGCGCGTCCAAACCCACCAACACCCCCAGCGGCACCCTGCGCTTCATCCAGTCCAGCCGGAAGTGTGAGACCGTCAATTGGCGCTCAAGATCGAAGCCGGCCTCCAGCAGCCAGCGCTGTATCTGCCGCGGGTGGAAGTTGAAATTCAGATCGACGATCTCAACCGTCTCCCCTGCAAAGGGGTTCCAAGACTGGCGCCGCAACACCCAGCGCAGGATCGCTTTAAGATGACGCTTGCTGGCGAATTCGAGGATGAAGTCCCCGCCTGGAGTGAGAGCCTCCCGCACCTGGCGGAGCGCTCGCTGGGGATCCACCAAATGGTGCAGGGTGCGGATCATGGTTGCCGCGTCGAACGAAGAGGGGGCGAAGGGCAGCCGATAGGCATCCCCAGCTACATAGACGTAGCGCTCGTCCAGCCCCAGCCGCGCCTGCGCTTTCTCGAGTTGCGTCCGAGAGTAGTCCAGCAGAACGATTTGCTCAAAGCTGTTATAGCGAGGAGTATTGCGACCGGCGCCGGCCCCCACTTCGAGCAGTCTCGTCCCATCGCGAGGCAGAAGCCGCTTGAGAGCGATGGCCTCGGTGCGATCCTCATATTCGCGCCCGCCCTGCTCCCAGAAACTCTCCTGATAGCTGGAGCCCTCGTAGTCGCAAATCGGTGGCTGTGCTTCACTCATCCCGCTTCACCATGGAAAGCCGGCCACCACTGTGGCCGGCGGCGTTTGACCCCTCTCATTGTACCCCGCGCGCCCCTCCGGGTCACGCCCTCTCAGGGGGCTCCTGCTCGAAGCGGGATTCCTCCAGGAGCCGGCGCCAATCCGTTTCCCCCGGGGCTGGCGCCTCTTCACCCGCCGCTTGCAGGGCACGATAGCGGGCCTCAGCCTCCTGCAGCGCCTGCTGGCTGGAGCGCGGGACGATCGACCACTTTCCACAATGCGGACATCGCGAGAGCTTGCCGACCAACATGTTCAGCGCCCAGAACGGCCGGGCGAAGGGCAGGCCGCAGCGCGGGCATACTGCCCCGCCCGACAATCCGTAGCGGCCGAGCACGAAATTGCCTCGATCCCTCGCGAGAGCCCGCGTGATCAGCCATGCCGCCACACTCAGGCCGCCTACAGCCGCCAGCAAGATCCCCATCACTCGGGCCCCAGCCCGCCAGGCCTCCTCCGCGCTCAAGAAGTTGACTCGGATGATTTGCGAGCGCAGCGTAAGCCCATCCTGCGTGACCCCTTCGGCCCATATCTCATGGAGACCGGTTTCGTACTCGCCCGTGCTGAAACGGAATTCAAACGGGACCTCGGCGGCCATCCCCATCACCTGCCCGTCCAGGTAATAAGTCACACGCCGCAATGGCACGGGCGCCTCCACCCGCAGGGTGAAGGCACCCTGGATCTCGCCCACGCCCCCGTAGCCAAAGCGGCGCTTCAGCCGCAGATCGAGCCCGCCCTCCTCCTGTGCCGCTGCCTGCGGCGTCAGAGCCAGCATCAAGGATGCCAGCAACAGCAAGGCCGCCAGCCTCGCGCCTAGGGCGTATTTCTTCCCAGTCATTTCCACCTCGTCAGAATCGTCTCGCGCTGGAAGAGTTGGATGGCCAGCGCCATCAGCACCACATCCAGCAGCCCCACACCCAGCGCCATCCAAAGCACCAGGGTTCGATCGACGAGAATGAGGCCGGAGATCTGGCCGAAGAACAAGCCCAGCAACGGGATAACCATCAGCATCGTGATTTGCTCCGCGGCGCGCGGCTCGTTGACTCTCGAGGAGACCATCACAGCCACGCATACAGCAGCCACGGCAAGCAAGGGCCCCACGACAAAGATAGCCACGAGCCACAGAGCGTCGAGCAGACGGACCAGGATCCCCGGCGCGCCGATCGACGCCCCCGCCACAAATACCCCGAATGCCAGCCAGGTGGCGCCAATTGCCGGCAGCGCCGCTGCGGCCGATTTCCCGACTAGCAACTCCCAGGTCCGTATAGGCGTCGCCAGCAGGGGCTCCAGCGTGCGCGTAGTCTTCTCGCCCACGATGCTATAGGATGCGATCGTCACTGGAATCGCCAGCGGCAGGAGCATGAATAACAGCATGAACTGGCTCACCAGGAAGTACTGGGCGCAAGCCTCGCTGCTCAAGCCCTCGCAGAGGCGGGCAAAGCGGGGTGGCATGTCTGTCTGAGCCAATCCTGCCAGGTCGCCTGAGCCCTGCATGGTGAATAAGATCACTAGCGGGATGGCCGTCAACATCAGTGGCATGAAGACCACCGTGAAGAGCACGAAGCGATGCTTAAAGACCTCTCGCCACTCTTTCGCGACGATGGTGCGTATCTTTCGCATGACATACCTCACATTCAAAGCGAGTTGTCCCTCAGGCATCCGCTTGCTGCGGCCTGAGCAGGCGCAGGTACACATCCTCCAGCGTCCGCCGGAGTTCGCCCACGAACTGGATGTCGGCCCCGGCCGCCACCAGTGCCCGGATCAGCGCCGGGTTCTCCCGCTCAGGGTCTTCAAGCGAGATCACCAGCTTGTTATCGACTGCCTCCACCCCTTGAACCCCCGGGTGGCGCTCGATGGCCTGGATGAAGGCCGGCTGCATGGTACGCAGATGAAACACTACCCTACGGCCATACAGGCGCTTCCGCAGCCCGGCCGGCGTATCGAGCGCCAGCATGCGGTTGTTGAAGACCGCGATGCGGTCACACAACCTATCGGCCTCGTCCAGGTTGTGGGTGCAGAGGAAGATCGTGCGGCCTTCCTGCTTGAGCTCGGCGATGAAGGAACGGACGAGGCGCGCCATTTCCGGGTCCAAGCCGCTCGTGGGCTCGTCCAGGAATAGCACTTTGGGCTGATGCAGGAGCGCGCGGGCGATCGCTAGCTTCTGGCGCATGCCTTTGGAAAGCGTGGCCGCCGGCTCGGATCGCCGCTCCCACAGACCCAGCATGCGCAGGTAGCGCTCCACCTGGCTGTCCACATCCTCCACTTCGTACAGTTCGGCGAAGAAGGCAAGGTTGCGCTCGGCGCTTAGGCGATCATAAAGGCCGGGAGACTCGGTGAGGATGCCGACCTCACGCCGGATGGCCTCATCCTCACGCCCCAATTCATGGCCAGCCACCCTGGCCCAGCCCCCGCTCGGCCGGATCAGGCCGCCCAACATGCGGATGGTGGTGGTCTTGCCGGCCCCGTTAGGACCCAGGAAGCCGAAAATCTCCCCTTCACCCACCGAAAGATCAAGCGACTCGACCGCCACGACCTCCCCGAATCTACGGCTCAGTCCTTTTGTCTCAATCACGTTTTACCCTCCGCATCGGATTATTCCGCCAGGAAGCGGCTATCCTCCAGATCCGCCTGCTCCGGCACCTCCGCCTCCATTTCGATCTCAGGCGGCCCAGGCAAGGGGTTCGGACCACTCTCCGGAACCAGCGGTGCCAGACGCCGGCGCAGAGCCAGGATGATCCCCAGGCTCGCCAACGCCATCAGCATGACGATGCCCTCGGCCGGCAAGACGCCCCAGCGGCGAGAGGCATAGACCGCCAGCGCATCCAGCAAAGCATGCCAGCCAATTGCCGCCGCCAGCCAGACGGGCCTGCGCTCGCGAATCGCCAGCAAGACCAAGAGGGCGGCGCTCAGATGCAGGGTCATGGCGCCGACCCGTTCGAGCGCACCCATGAGCGCCATGCCGGGGGGCATGTTCCAGTAGGCCTTCAGTTGCTCCTGCGCCAGGGCCAATTGCTCCGGCGGGACGAGTTGCGCCAGATCGCCCCTGCGCAAGGCCATCGCCTGCAGGAATCCATAGAGCGTCAGCAAGCCGATGAGGATAGCCTCCGCACCCCCATGTCCGGCGCCGAAGAGCAGTCCTTGCCTCCAGTCGCGCGCCTTGCGAGCCCAGAACGCCAGAGCCAGGTAACGCGTCAGGCCCTCGAAGGCGCCTGCCGAAAGCCCCAGCAGCGCTGCGCCCAGCGCTAGGGCACTGCCCTCCCCAAACCCCAGGGAAGCCAGGAAGGGGTTCAAGACCCAGGCGTTGAAGGGCAGATGCAGCACTTGGGAACTGATGAACGAAACCGCCCCGACGCCAAACAGACCCCAATCCAACCCGAATCGGCGCGTGAGGTAGATCGCCAACCCAAGGGGCAGAAGGATCATGAGCAGGGCATTGAGAAAGTGAAAGAAGGCTAACACTCGATCCGTCTCCTTACGGCCAGAGCGCGCCTGACACTCGGCCCCAGCCAGGCGCGCTCATCGCTTGCGGCGCGCATGTTTCACGTGAAACCGCCGCTCGATTCTATCGCATTCCCCAACCCTCGGCCCAGCTCGGACGTCGACGGGCGCTCGCTTGCTCGGTTTCGCCTCTCCCCCGCCGGAGCACGACGAAGAGTCGCTGGCTGTTATGAAGCCCCAGCACCTGCTCCAGGCGCCAGCCGTCCTCGGCGGCGCGGTTGAGCAGCGCCTCCAGCTCTTCCGGCTTAGGGCTGCGCAGGCTACCCCCCAGCACCTCGACCCGATATTCCAGCACCGACATCGCCTACTCCCCTTCCGGCGCCGGAGGTGTGCCAGCAACCGCAGCCAGCGAGGTCATGCCCGTAAGACCCCCCAGATTCATCGTGTCCACGGCGCTTGACGGGACGATCACCAGCGCGCCCTTATCCTTTAGCCCCTCAAAGAGCATGTTCATCGCCCGCAGGTGCAGGGCCGTCGGGTTCTCTTTGTAGGCCTCCGAGGCGTCGGCAAAGGACTGGGCGATCTGCTTCTCAGACTCGCCCAGGATGACCCGCGCCTGGCGCTCGCGCTCGGCCTGGGCTTGCCGACTCATGGCATCCTCCAGCTCCTGCGGGATGACGATGTCACGGATTTCGACCGACTGCACCGTCACGCCCCAGGGCGTGGTTCGCTCGTCGATGATCTTCTGCAGATCCTGATCCATGCGGGCCCGTCCCACCAGGATGTCCGCCAGATCCATCTGCCCGATCACCTCCCGCAGGGCAGTCTGGGCCGCCCAAGCAATGGCCACGCGATAATCCTCCACCTCCAGCGCCGCCTTCTCCGCGTCCCAAACCAGCCAGAAGAGCACCGCGTCGACATCCACCGGCACGGTATCCTTGGTCAGCGTCTTCTCGGCCCGGAAGGGCGTCACCATGACGCGATGGTCGATCCATACAGGAATGCGGTCCACGATGGGGATCATCCAGAAAACGCCTGGACCCCGCAGGCCGATGAAGCGGCCGAAACGCAGAACCACCGCCTTCTCCCACTGGTCGGCGACCTTGAGGGCGAACAGGAGATAGAGACCCAGCAGGTTCAGGCCGGTCACAACCGCCGCAATCCAACCCGGACGCATGCCCTGGGTATACATGCGCCAGCCTGCGGCGATTGAGACCAGCATCAGCACCAGCCAGAGCATCAGGGCGATGCCCGCGACCCGGATTGTCCCCCTTTCCGGCAGTCCATTTTTCTCTAAGAGTTCGCGCTGCTTGCGTGTTGCACTCATGGGATCCTCCCCATCTTGAGATTCCAGCCTGTCGGCCGGTCTAGTTCTCTTCCCCCGGCGGGCGACCCTCCTCCCGCCAGCGATCGAGCAAAGCCTCGGTCTTGGCTTGAACTTCGTCCGCAACGAAGCCCATGCGCGCCGCGTCGGCCAGGAAGCTTCGCGCCAACCCTTCGAGCGCCGCCTCACGCAGACGCGCAGCCCGCTCCAGGGGCAGGGGCTCCAGGACGAACGTCCCCCGCCCCTGCTGGGTGGAAATCACACCCGCCTCGTCCAAGATGCGATATGCCCGCGCCACGGTGTTGAAGTTCACCCGCAACTCCGCCGCCAGCTGCCGCACGGTGGGGAGTTGGTCGCCTGGCTTGAGCACGCCTGTCGCCACCAGGTGTTTCACCCGGTCGACCAACTGCACATATATGGGCACGTGGCTGCGAAAATCCAAGTCGGCAAACATGTAATTTTGTACCTATTGTCTCATTGTATCTTTGTATGATTGTACTAATTGTAGCATCGAAGCCCTGACCTGTCAAGCCCTTCTCCTGCTCCCTGGCTCTATGCTGCCCAAGCCCAACCGGCCCTGGCGCTCGTGGTAGAATCAGAATGCAAGACGATTCTTTCCCGCTTGGGGAGGCTAGTATGTCCAAAGAAGTCGGCACCTTCACAGTCAAGAAGGGTCTGGCACAAATGCTCAAGGGCGGCGTCATCATGGACGTCGTCAACGCCGAACATGCCCGCATCGCCGAGGAGGCCGGCGCCGTGGCCGTGATGGCCCTAGAGCGCGTTCCCGCCGATATCCGTACCCAAGGCGGCGTGGCCCGCATGAGCGATCCCGCTCTGATCCAGGAGATCATGGACGCAGTGTCCATCCCGGTCATGGCCAAGTGCCGCATCGGCCATTTTGTCGAGGCCCAAATCTTGGAAGCGCTAGGGGTGGATTACATCGACGAGTCGGAAGTGCTCACCCCGGCCGACGAGGAGCACCACATCAACAAGCACGCCTTCAAGGTGCCCTTCGTCTGCGGCTGCCGCAACCTGGGCGAAGCCCTGCGCCGGATCGGCGAAGGCGCCGCCATGATCCGCACCAAGGGCGAGGCCGGCACGGGCGATGTGGTGGAAGCCGTGCGACACGCCCGAGCGGTACTGGGCGAGATCCGTCGCCTGCAAGGCATGCCCGAAGACGAATTGATGAGCTACGCCAAATCCATCGGCGCACCCTTCGAACTGGTGAAAGAGACCCGCGAGCTCGGCCGCTTGCCGGTGGTCAACTTCGCCGCCGGCGGCATCGCCACGCCAGCCGACGCGGCCATGATGATGCAATTGGGTATGGACGGGGTCTTCGTCGGATCAGGCATCTTCAAATCCGGCGACCCGCCCCGCCGCGCCAAGGCTATCGTCGAGGCGGTCACGCACTACAACGACCCCCAGATCCTGGCCGAGATCAGCAAGGGGCTGGGCGAGCCGATGGTGGGCATCGGCGTAAGCGAATTGCCCGAGGCCGAGCGCCTGGCCGTCCGCGGCTGGTAGGCCCCGAGCCGTAACTCATGTCCCTGCAGGATGAACGCACCCAGATGCGTCGGCGCGATCTTGCCATCGACGATAAGGCGGAGATCGAACGCATCCTCGAGAAGGCCCCCTACGGCTTCCTGGCCACCAGCCACGAGGGGCAACCTTTCCTGCGACCCAGTCTCTTCTGGTACGACGCCGTCTCCCGCCGCATCTACCTGCACGGTGCCCGCCAGGGCCGTACACCCAGCAATCTAGAATCCAATCCGCGCGTTTGTTACGGCGTGGCAAGCATGGGTCGATTGCTGCCAGCCGACGAAGCAATCGAGTTCAGCGCAGAATACGAGAGCGTCATCGCGTTTGGCAGCGCCCGCCTCGTAACCGATCCCGAGGAAAGCCGGCGGGCGCTCGAGGGGCTGATTCAGAAATACTTCCCTGATCTTCAGCCGGGCACGGATTATCGCCCCATTACCCAATCCGAACTTGATCAAACCGCGGTATATGCCATCGAGGTGGAAAGTTGGAGCGGCAAGCGCAATCAGGCTCTGGTTTAACTGTTGGCGTGCTGGCGCTTCAAGGTGGGTTTGCCGAGCACGCGGCCATGCTCCGCAGCCTTGGCGCCGCGGCGCGCGAGGTTCGACTCCCTGCCGATCTTCAGTGCCTGGATGCCTTGATCATCCCCGGCGGCGAATCGACCACCATCGGCAAGCTGGCGAGTGAATTCGACCTGATTGAACCCCTGCGCGAGTTCGGCCGCACGCGCCCCATGTGGGGCACCTGCGCCGGGGCCATCTTCCTCTCGAGCGACGCCCACCGGGCGCAGCCCTTGCTGGGCCTGATGGATATCACCGTGGAGCGAAACGCCTTCGGACGTCAGGTGAACAGCTTCGAGGCCGCCTTACCCGTGCCCGCCCTCGAGGAGCCCGACCGCCCTTTCCCGGGCGTATTCATCCGGGCACCATGGATCGAGCAGGTCGGCCCTGGGGTGGAAGTGATTGCACGATTGCCCGACGATGAGCGTATCGTGGCCGCCCGCCAAGGACACCTGCTCGCCACTGCCTTCCACCCGGAACTCACGTCCGATCCGCGCTTCCACCGATACTTCTTGGGCTTTGTGGATCGCTAGATGAGCGTGATTCGACCCGTCGACTGGCGTGACCTGGGGCTCCTGGCCCGTGTCCGGCATCGCGGGCTCTGTCTCGATTCCCAATTGGCCTTTACTCGCGGCGCCAACGCGCTCCAGAACGCCCTGTTGGATCCCTTCAACCCCCAGCATAGCATCAGCACACTGGTTGCCCGCGGCGGCCGACCGGCCAGCAATTCTGCCGTCGCCCAGCTTCTCCTGCTCGAGAATCACCCCCTGGCGCGCCTGGCCTTCTTCGGGCCGCCCGAGGCGCTCGAGCTGCCGCTGGGGCTCGAGATGCTGGAAGCCCTAGCGCGATTCGCCGGTGAGCATGGCGCCCAGTCCCTCATCGCTGAGGTGGATGAGCAGTCACCTGCCTTCGAAAGTTTGCGGGCCGCCAGCTTCGCCATCTACGCTCGCCAAAGCCTTTGGCGCCTGGACAGCCCCGGTGCGCGCCCGCAGGCCCCGGATGCACCGGGATGGCGACACCCCTCCGTGCAGGACCGCCTCGCCATTCAGGGGCTTTTCCGCAACCTGGTTCCGGCACTGGTGCAGCAGGTGGAACCGCCGCCCGGCAGGGATAGGCAAGGCTTGGTCTACTGGGCCGAGGGCGAGTTGATGGCCTTCCTGGATGTCCACCGCGGTCCGGCTGGCACCTGGATCCTGCCCTATATCCACCCGGCGGTCGAATCGCGGGAGGAGCTGATCGCCGGCGCACTCGCCGGACTCTCACCCAGCCCCTCACGGCCCTTGTACCTCTGCGTGCGCTCGTATCAAGGCGGACTCGCTGCGGCGCTGGAGGCGCTGGGATTCCAGCTCTATCTTGATCAGGCCGTGATGGTTAAGCGCCTGACCGCCCGCGTCCGTCGGCCTGCCCTGCGGCCGCTTCCAGGAATGGAGGGGACCCAGCCGGAAGCCAGCGCCCCAATCACCTATAATAGCGTCAAACATTCTGGCGTTGGCTATAGACGAAGCTCATGACTCATAGACGCATCACCGATAATCTGGATGACTTGCTGGGGGTCTTGCCGCCCAAGATCACTCGCGCCCTGCGAGCCATCAACCGCCCAGAGGACCTGCTGGAGGTGATCCTCGACCTGGGCCGGGTGCCAACCGCTCGCTACGTCGACCAAGAGGTCAACCTCAGCGAGGATGAAGTCACCGCCGACGACATCGATTACGTGGTCACCCGCATCGGGGAGTTCGACGCCGACAACCGCGCCGGCATCCCGCGCACATTGCACCGCATCGCCGCCATCCGCAACCGCCATGGCGATATCGTCGGGCTGACCTGCAGGGTTGGCCGGGCGGTGTTCGGCACCATCGATATCATCGAGGACTTCATCACCAGCGGAAGCAGCGTTCTGCTCCTGGGCCGTCCCGGCGTGGGCAAGACCACCATGCTGCGCGAGGCAGCGCGCATCTTGGCCGAGACCAAGCGGGTCGTGATCGTTGATACCTCGAACGAGATCGCCGGGGACGGCGACGTGCCCCATCCCGCCATCGGGCGCGCCCGCCGCATGCAGGTGCGAGAGCCGACCTTCCAGCACGAAGTGATGATCGAGGCCGTCGAAAACCACAACCCCGAGGTGATCGTGATCGACGAGATCGGCCGAGAACTGGAGGCCGTCGCGGCCCGGACCATCGCCGAGCGAGGTGTCCAGTTGATCGGCACCGCCCATGGCAACACCCTCGAGAATCTGCTGCTCAACCCCACGCTCTCTGACCTGATCGGGGGGATCGAATCCGTCACACTATCCGACGAAGAAGCCCGCCGTAGGGGAACCCAGAAGACCGTGCTCGAGCGCCGGGCGGCGCCCACTTTCGATGTGCTGATCGAAATCCAGGATCGGGAGCGCCTGGCGGTGCACCGCGATGTGGCCGCCTCCGTCGACGCGCTGCTGCGCGGCCGCCCTCTGCCACCCGAGCTGCGCTATCGCGACGCCGAAGGCAATATCCACGTCGAATCCGCGCCCGCCCCGGCCGCCTTTGGCCAACGGGGCGACTTCGGCTACCGGCGTCAAGCCGCACTACCCACCGCAACCATGGATGCAACCGAGGAGCTACCCTACTCGCCCACACCGCCGCACCTCCCAGCGACGCCATTGGCCCCCATCCGTATCCACCCCTATGGCGTGGCCAAGAATCGCCTGCGTCAGGCAGCCAAGCGCCTTGGGGTCCCGGCAGTGCTGGTCGACTCGATCGGCGACGCTGAGGTTCTGGTGACGCTGCGATCCTACTATCGCAAACAGCCGCGCGCATTGCGGGAGGCCGAAAACCGGCGCATGCCGATGTACGTCTTGCGCTCGAACACCGTGAAGCAAATGGAAGGCTTCCTGTCCGAGCTTTTCAACCTCCAGGCAGCCCGGCCCGAAGACCCGGATCTGGCCCAGGCCATGGACGAGGCCCAGCGCGCCATCCAGCAAGTGCTCAACGGCGCCCGCTCGATCGACCTTGCGCCAGCCTCCTCCTACATCCGTCGTCTGCAGCACCAGATGGCCCGCCAGGCCAACCTGGTCTCCCATTCCTATGGAAAGGAACCTCGCCGCCGGGTGAGGATCTACCGCAATTGAGCCTCTTCATCACTCTCGAAGGCCCCGAAGGCGGGGGAAAATCCAGCCAGGCCGCCGAGTTGGCGGACCACTTGCGCGCGCTCGGGTTGCCGGTTGAACTCACACGTGAGCCTGGCGGCACACCCATCGGCGACCAGATTCGTGCTGTCCTCACCCATCTGGAAAATACCCAAATGGACGCCCGCACCGAGTTCTTGCTCTTCAGCGCCTCACGCGCGCAACTCGTCGCGCAGGTCATCCACCCCAGCCTGAATGCGGGCAAGATCGTCATCTCCGACCGCTTCTTCGATTCATCCCTTGCCTACCAGGGTTATGGCCAGGGGCTCGAGTTGGAGACCCTGCGAGCGATCACATCCTTTGCAACTGGCGGCCTGGTACCCGATCTGACGCTGCTGCTGGATCTTCCCGTGGAGCAGGGCCTCCAGCGACGCAGGCAGGGCGGACAATGGAACCGCCTGGACGCATTCGATCTCGAGTTTCACCGGCGTGTACGGGAAGGGTACCTGGCGCTGGCCGCAGCCGATCCCACCCGCTGGCAGGTGGTGCATGCCGGCCGGCCCTTCGATCAAGTGCAGGCAGATCTGCGCGCCGCCGTGGAGGCCAGACTCACCCAGGCGGGGCTTCTAGCGTTCTGATCATCCCCCCAGGATTCCTGAAACCTGTCGCCCCAGGCTAGAGCTCCTCATCCATGCCGAGCTCCGGCATGGATTGTTCGATCTCTTCCGGCGATTCCCCCGCTTCCAGCCGGCCGACCACTTCATCGAACTCCGGGGGCATATCCTCGCCCAATTCCTCCCCCATCTTGCGCATCATGCGTGCCATGCTGCGCGGATCCGACTCGTCGATATCGCCCCAGGCGTCGGGATCGGCCAGGGATTCGAGGCGCGATTCCTCCGAGCGGGCGAAGCGCACGCGATGGATCAGGCGGCGCATCTCGCCGCTGCCACAGTGGGGGCAATGCACAGACTTCTTGCCATACTCTTCGTAGGTGAGGTAGATGGAGGCACGTCGTCCACAATCCTCGCAACGGTAGTCGTACGTCGGCATTTCAACCTCCCGTAAAAGCGATTATACTGACCGCATGCGGAGGCTTCAACCCATGCATGAAGACCTGCTGAAGCGCCAGCAACAACCCCTTCTGATTGTCATTTCGGGGCCCTCGGGCGTAGGCAAGGATACGGTGGTCAAGCGCATGAAGGAACGCGGACTGCCCTTTCACTTCGTCGTTACGGCGACGACCCGGCCGCATCGCGAGGGCGAAGTCGACGGCGTGGACTACATCTTCGTCAGCCGCGAGCAGTTTGCTGAGATGATCGAGCAAGATGAGTTGCTGGAATATGCCATCGTGTATGATGACTACAAGGGCATCCCGAAGGCACAGGTACGCCAGGCCCTCGCCAGCGGTCAGGATGTGCTGATGCGGCTCGACGTCCAGGGCGCCGAGACCATCCGCAAGATCTGCCCCGATGCCCTGCTGATCTTCATCTCGACTCGTACTGAGGAGGAGCTCATCCGCCGGCTTGAGCGCCGCCAGACGGAAGCCCCCGAGGACCTCAAGTTGCGCATCGCCACAGCCCGTAAGGAACTGCGGCGGGTCGATCTCTTCGACTATTACGTCGTGAATGCCGAAGGTGAGCTCGACCATACTGTAGACACTATCATGGCCATCATCCAGGCCGAGCATCATCGGGTAGCCCCCCGCCAAGTTCAATTGTGAGCGGCACCAGCATGAACGCCGGTGCACCGCCCTCCGACTTCCAGCCCGCCCCCCATCGGCCCTCCTTCCGCGACCGATTCCCAGGCACCTTCGGACTGATCCTTTTCACCTGCCTGGTCTTCCTAGGCCAGTGGCTCTCGCAGCAGTTTCTCGATGTGGACTGGTTGCTACAATTCGGGGCCAAGGCCAGGGCACCCATGTTGCAGGGGCAATGGTGGCGGTTCCTGACCCCTATGTTCTTGCATATCGGCCTGCCGCATCTGTTTGTTAACATGTACTCTCTCTTCGCCATCGGCCCCGCGGTCGAGCGTTTCTTTGGCACGCCCCGCTTCATAGCCACCTACTTCCTGAGCGGCCTGGCCGGCACCATCTTCAGCCTGGCCTTCAGCCCATACGCCTCCGCTGGCGCCTCCGGCGCCATATTCGGCCTGTTGGGATCCTTGGGAGCCTTTCTCTACCTCCACCGGGTCCTCTTCGGACGCCTGGGCCAGATTCAATTGCGCCAGATCCTCTTCGTGGCCTTGCTGAATCTAGCACTCGGCCTGATGCCCGGCATCGACAATTGGGGGCACCTGGGTGGCCTGTTGAGCGGTGCGTGTCTCAGCTACTTACTGGGACCGCGCTATCAGGTGCACTGGGATGAATTAGGATCACCGCGCCTCTCGGATGCGCGGCCGTGGCACAAGAGCCGCATCCAATACCTGCTCGCAGCCGTCTTGCTGGGTGTGCTGGCGGTGGCCTCCCTCTTCAGCCCTTTCACATAACACATCCCCGCTGGGTACAAATACCCCGCCTATGGTCTGTGCCCACCCAGAATTCGGACTTCTCGGCCCGTCATTGGCACTCTTCGCTTCCAACGCTTATAATCCCGCCCGCCAAAGTCGCTCTTTGTGTCCCCTATACAAAAGGAGCACCCGTTCGCGATGAGCAAGACTGAACTCGAGATCTTCGATATCACCTTCATCGGGGCCGGTCCAACCGGCCTTTTCGGTGCCTTCTACGCGGGCTTGCGCGAGCTGCGTTCGAAGGTTATCGACGTTCTGCCCCAACCCGGCGGCCAGTTGACGACTCTCTACCCCGAGAAGATGATCTATGACACCCCCGGCTTCCCGGCGATTCGCGCCAAGGACCTGGTGGCCAACTTGGTCGAACAAACCATGCAGTGGGGCCCTGTCCTGGCGCTCGGTGAGCGCGCCGAGAACCTGCGCTCCGAGCCGCGTCCTGGCGGCGAGGTGGGCGAGATCTGTTGGGTAATCGAAACCGACCGCGGCCTGCACTACAGCCGGACAGTCGTGATTGCAGCCGGGATTGGAGCCTTTGAGCCCCGCAGGTTGCCCAACGAGAGCGTGGATTGGTTTGAGGGCAAGGGCGTTGAGTACCTCCTGCAGGATGTCGACGCCTACGCTGATATGCGGGTGCTGATTGTGGGGGGGGGCGGCGATAGCGCCGTCGATTGGGCCTTGGCGCTCGAGCCCAGCGCCTCGCGGGTGACGCTCATCCACCGCCGGGAGGGATTCCGGGCGCATAATTCCTCCGTCAACGCACTTAACGCC
>Ga0190360_1000088_pt1 | contig 47805 bp, 82 predicted proteins | sample 48721834_MG_FD_161271 | JGI IMG/M metagenome (GOLD analysis project Ga0190360, IMG submission 161271) | Hydrothermal vent microbial mat bacterial communities from Southern Trench, Guaymas Basin, Mexico - 4872-18-3-4_MG | ecosystem: Environmental > Aquatic > Marine > Hydrothermal vents >...
TGTTATGTAACCACGCTGTTAAGGGCTTGTTCACAGGAAGCCCCAGACAAGGGCATATAGCCCAAGTCCCTCTCTGTCTTTTTAGCGATATTTATCGCACCGTTGAGGTCGGCATTGTATTAAATATGGGAAGTATAATTAGGTGATTGATTGGATACCAAGCCAGACCCAGAGTTTTGGAAAGGGAAGTATTGCGGACTTTGGAAAAAGCATATGGAAGAAGTCAGCGAGTTGCGGAATAATCTTTTGAATGTTTTGCCACAATTGTCTGGTTGCATCAAATACGGATTAGGGGCTAACACAGACAAATGGCTAAAAATCCCACCAGAACAAAAAGGAGAGCCAGACCTTACGATATACTGGCAATACAAACCGTTGTGTCACATAGAGGTAAGCGGGTCTAACAAAATAGAGATGAAAAGGGAAAGTAAAATATGGATTAGACCTGACAAACTGTATTCGGCACAAAGAAGTGGCATAAAATGTTGGTTCTATATGGTTTACAGAAATTGTAGATGTGTTTTAGATGCCGAAACAGTATCTCGATATAGAGACAACATCACAACAGCGTATATCAAAGACGGATATAATGGTCAAAAAATCCCAGAACAATATATAGCAGTTCCTTATTCAGAGGCAGATGATATTGGAACAATGATACGATGGCTGATTGAAAAGGTAGGCAGAAAGCATCCCGATATGATTGATAAATCACAAACTACGATATTCAAATTTGGGAAGAATATATGACCAAGATACCAAACCATGTAATGATGGACTTCGAAAAAATCTCGAAGAAGATAGAAAAGATGAATACATTCAAATATAAGTATGCTGGAAACTTGAAAAGCAACACAATGAAAGTTATACCTCAATTCAACGGATATGTTGCCTTCTTTCTCTATGGCAAAGAAGAATGTCCGCTTTGTGGCAGAGGCAATATTTCAACCGATGCACGCTTCTTTTTAAATGCAAAAGACATAGACCGACTGGTGAAAATATTGAATATGGTGAAGCACATCTATCGGATACGGTCACAAAAGAAATAAGAAGCAACAAAACAACAGAAGAACTATGGCTTCAAAAATTTACATATGTAAAAATTGCGGAAGCAAGTGGAAATATGGCTGTATGTTAAGCGAGGAAGGTTTGTGTGTGAATTGTGCGATAGCATTTTTCGAAAAATATGGCTGGAAAAGGGACAACAGAAAGGATATTTTTTGGTAATGGATTTTCGGTTTCATATGAAAACAAATATGTGAAAACATTTTCGTTCATTCTTTCCAAATCACTACCAAAAAAGCTCCAACTATTAATGAAACCAAGACCAGAATAGCGAAGCCATACATCAACCTATTACTTACTTCAAAGGCGAAAGCTCTTAATTCTTCTGAAAATTCAAAGTGTGGCAAGCTAAAACCGCTATAAGGAACAAAAAACTCTATGGCAAATGTGATAACGCCAACCATTAAAAACCATTTAGACCATCCAAGCTGATTCATCATGAAAGCATCTGACAATCCACCACTTCCAACATGCCCAATAAACAGCAAAGGTAATATCAAGGACAATAATCCAAATACAAAAATAAAAAATTGGGAGACGAAGTTAATAGCATGATTTAACAATACAAAAAACACTAATATTATTGCCAAGTATGCCAAGTAGTTACTTTCTTCATCTCCCATAATTGTTCCTTTAAAATGGTGTATGTGTGCAGTAATATTCGTCACATGCGGTTGGGTCTTCCGTAGCTATGCCTTTATATGCCCTTTTTACTGCATGAGAACCAATATTACTCAAATCTTCTTCATCCAAATCCATTTCTTTCAGGTATTGTTTTTTAGAAGGTTCTACTATTGCTGTTGGCATTTTATCACTCCTTTTTTTAATTTTGTCACAGTCTCAACGATGTGACCATAAATTTTTTTGTAGGCGGGACATAGGGGGTCTTTTGCAAGCTGGTCTCCATTATACCAATATGCTATTTGGGAACAACCAGTATTACAAGCTTTCCGATATTCACATTCTTTACAACCTTCCACAGTTTCTATACTTCTCAATTTCATTCTTTCCTTGAATGGATGTCTAAAAATATCTTCCATGCTATCATTATTTACATTTCCGAGATTGGCTTCTGGCATTTCACTGAATCTGACGCATGGATAAACATCACCATTTGCATCAACGACAATATTCGTATCTTGGCAAGAACCCTTTGGACAGTAACCAATCTTTTCGCTTTTAGCTCCAAATATAAGGCGTCTAATATACTTGTCTGCTGTATCAAATACAGGAGCTTCGTCATCAAATAGATATTTGTCTATAAGTTCTATCATGGCATCTGCGTATTCTTGAGGTGTTATGAAAAGCCTTTTATTTGCCAAATCGTTTCTTGCGGATTTTAGCATCGGGTTTAGTTGCCACCAAAGATTAAGCTCTTTGAAAGCATCATATACTTCCATATGTCTGCCAACCATATACCTTGTGAAAGTCGCAATCGCACCAGTATTCTTGCCCTTCGACCTTAATCTTTCTATACCCGCAATAACTTGTTCGTAACTGCCACGACCATCTGCATAATGCCTTACAGCATTATGTATATCTGGCACACCGTCAAGACTCGTTCCAGCTTCAATACCGTTTTCTACAATAAAATCGACCCATTCATCATTTAACAAAGTGAAATTTGATTGGATAAAATTGTGGAAGTCGGCTGGAAGTTCTGCTTGAAGTTTCATGGCTTTTTTAAAGAATGGAATACCAGCAAGCAAAGGCTCTCCGCCATGCCAGATTACCTCTACTTTATTTGCATAGTCGGCGGACTTTTCTAATAGCCTTGCAAGAGTATCTTCGGTCATTCTTTTGACTTTTTTTGGTTCACCTGCTACATAACAATGTTCACATGCCAGATTACATCCATCTCCGACTGGCTTTATTGTAACTTTGATTTTGCCTACCATTATACCAATTTTATCGTATATATTTAAAAAGGTATTTGTTTTAGTCCGTTTTTTGGGGAAAAAATAGGTAAAAACATTTATAAAGTTATTTGGCAATAAAATTGTATGAAATCAATTGGGAAAAACCAGATTTTTGATTTTATGAAAAAACATAAGGAAAAGCGGTTTACCAAAAAGTCCTTAACAGAAGAACTTGCAAAGGAAATGGGTAACGAATTTTCAGTTAGATTCAGGGTCGTTGATAAGTGGCTGGAAGTTTTGCTTGTTTCGGGTCTAATAAAATCGGAGTATGTAGGCAAAATCAAATTGTTTTGGTATGAGGGTGAGTGAATGGTGTTTGGCAGAAGACTATGGAAGAAGAACGACAAAAACAAAGATGATAAAAACAAAGAGGAAATAGAAGTGATTGATTTTGAAAACAATCAAACAGTCAAATTTGATGAATATGTAAAAGGCAAAAGCCCAACAAAGGCATACAAAGAATATTCGGTTTTGAGCAAACTATTAGACCATTTCAGCGACCCAAGAAACAACGAAGCGAAAATTACTCGTCAGGAATTTGCTTTGCTGGTCGGGGAAGTAATTCATACTCTTAAAAAGAGAGAGGTGAAAAATAATGACGAAAATAACCGCACAAAACCTGTTCAACGAAGCGATAAAGAACGACACGCAGAAAAGAAAGAAGTTGTGGAAGAATCTGGCAGAGGGCAAGGACAAGATGATACACTATGTGATAGCCCTGAATAAGTGGTTTTTCCATGACAAGCACAGGGTAATAACAGTGAAGGAATGTGCAGAACTTTGCAATAGAACAATCGGTTCAACCAGAAACGCACTGAATAGCATGACAGAAAGATACAACCTACTAAACAAAAACGAAGTCGATGGCTTATCAGTATATACACCCCGAAAAGACAAGCATAGCAGGATACCGCTTCAGAAAATCTTTGACGACCATATTGCGTTTAGGAATGGCTAATATGTTCATCCAACACTACCTTGAAAATCCGACCACAATGTTTTGCAAAGACCTGTTCGTGTGGTTAGTAATCGCAATATCCTGCCTTATTATTTTCATTTTAGTTTGGTATCTTGAGAAAAACTATGCGTGAGAGAATGGTCAAAGACAACGAAATCAAAGAGGAAGTTAGGACAGCATACCAGATGGTTCGCTATATGCTTAAAAACAAGCCAGATTCAAGGAATGATGATATGTTGCTCTGGTTTTATGTTGATAAATATTGCAGACAGAAAAGAATACCGACACCATCTTATTCGACTTGTAGTAGGGCAAGGCGGAAAATACAAAACCAAGAAGGTCTTTTTCAAGCAGACGAAGAAACACAAGAAAGGAGAAAGCGAAAGGAAGAAGCAATAAGAAGGGCATATTCAAGTTTGGGGGTGGCAAATGCCAAAGAGTGAAATAAAGAATGTGTTTGTTAAATGTCCAATTAAAGAAAGGAGTGGATATAACAACAATCTTGTTTCGCTAAACGCATGTCTCAACTGTAAATATGCAGAAAAATCAGAAAAAGACGCAATCGGGGCTTTCCTACTCAAATGCAGGAAAAAAAGAAGCAGGGGATTCATCATAACGGAGAAGTGAAGTATGGTAAAAAATATGGAAGAAATCATTCTGGAGAAGATTGCAAAATCCATGAATAAGAATAGCGGAAAGAGGAATGGTATCCATGTTTCATCAATATCATACGATTGCATGAGGAAGGCATATTACTCAATAAAATATGGCAATAGGTTCAATCTAAACACACTTATGACATTCTGGATTGGTCAGCAGGTGCATAAAACTCCGATTTTGGCAGAAAATGAAATTCCGCTTGAATGGGAAAGAATTAGGGGAAGTTGTGACGATTACGAAAATGGAATACTGCTTGAAAAGAAAACCTGCACGGTTATTCCAAGCAAACCAAGAGAACAGCATGTAAAACAGGCAGAATATTACTCTGTTATGCTTGAAGAACAAGGCAAGCCAGTGAAAGAAATATACATCCTTTATATTGACATAAACAACAAAAAAATCAAGGTTTTTGAAGTGAAAAAGCGTGATTCAAAAACAATCAAAAAGGAAATGCTGGAAAAAAGAGATGCTATTGAAAAGGCTATGAGAGAAGGCGAGCCACCAGAACGCAATATAAGCTGGCTTTGCTCATATTGTAATCATAGCAATATATGTTTTAGGAGTAGGGATTGATGTGATATATGTAAAAAAGAATTGGCGGGTTTAAGATGATTGAAGAAATAAGAATTATAGTATTTGTTCGAAATGATGATGTAAACATGACTGAAATCAGCAAATCATATTCAACAAAGAAAGAAAAGAATGCAATAGACAATGCAATGGCATATCTAAATGAACTAAAAAAACAACCAATTAAGAAAAACAGTGGATATTATGAGAACTCTGATTGACTTAAAGGCTGAACTTCATAAGCTTGAACAAAAAATGGAAGAAACAAAAAACAATGGAGAAAACTATCAAAACGCAAAAATGTTTGGTCAAATGTTAGAACTTGAAGAAATGATAAATGATTTCAGCGAACTTGTTGAGTGGATACAAAAACATAAGGGCGATACGATAGATAAAGAAACAATATTGACGAAGGTTCGTGGTGAAGTAATCGGTTGATAATATGCAAGACATCTGCATAATAGGAACAGGAAACTGTGGTTCTGCAATAGCTATGGGAATACTTTTGAAGTTTAGTGAAAAATTTGAAATACTGTTTCTGGTTGATATTGATAAAAACAAACGCAGGGGAGAACAGTTGGATTTAGCTGATGCCGATATGGTATATAATCACAAAAATCGCATATTCGCTTCCGAACCAAAAAACTTGCCACATGCAGATATTTACATACTTACTGCGGGAAAGAACAACTTCAAAAAAAGCAGAAAGGAATTATTGCCTTTCAATAAAAAGCTTACTATTGATTATGCAAAGAAAATCGCCAACATAAACCCAGATGCTTGGTTAATAGTTGTAACAAATCCGTCATATGAATTGTCTGTGGAAGCAATGAAGTATTTGCGATATGTGATACCATGCGGAACACTATTAGATACTGGAAGATTGCAGAAAAAAATGCCATTATCTTATGTTACTGGTGTTCATGGAGAGGGATATATAATCAACATGGACACGGATAACAAAAACAAATTGAAAGAGAATATTGAAAGGTTAAGAAATTCTGCACAAAAAATAATGAAATTAAAAGGTTATACGCAGTGGGGCATAACTGCCGAAGTGATTAAACACTTGGAGAAGGTGTTATCTTGAGGAAGATGATTTTGTTGCTTGTATTATTTACTGTAATATGGAGCATTTTTGCATATATCGGAGTTTATACCGTTCTTTACAATTTTTATGGCGGGTCTAACTGTTATCTTTCATATATCCAGTGCGTTGATTTAACACATACAAAAAAACTGCCATCATCAGTCTGCTTTAATGGATATAATTGCAATCAATACTGCAAAAAGACATATGGAAAGGGGATAGACTGGGTTAGCAAATGCGTAACAGATGGCAATTCAAGCGATTGCATTAATTTTCAGGCATGTGCCTGTGAGGTGGAATAATGGCTAAACAATTCGAGCCATTTCATAATACAGATTTGCTGATTGGTGTTGCCAGTCCAATTCCAAATGAACCAACAAAACACTTTTTTCTTTGCGATTGGGATGAAAAAACTCCAGAAGAAATAATGGGGTTAATCGGCAAAGTATTATTCAATAAATACAGATTCGGGGATTGTTATTTAATCCAATCAGGCAAGGGCTACCACCTAATTAATTTCACAGAAAAGCTTTCAATCAGAAAGTATGTCAAAATTTTAGATGAAATCAAAGCTGACCCAAAGTTCGTAGAGTGGGTAGAACGAGTATCTTATGGGGTTCTTCGTTTAAGCAGACGCAGTAGCCACCAAAAAGTGCCACATCTTGTAGCGATTTTGAAGTCGCCTTACCGCAAAACAGAGGATATTTTTGCCCGAAACTACTACTTTAATCTTTTAAGTTTGGAAAGTAAAATAACACATATACAAAGAGTTAATGTATCCAATGTTGGTGAATCAGATGATAAGAAGGGTTGAAATCATTTTCAGAAAGACTGGTGTATGGTCTGGTGGTTCTGCTTATGTGACAAGAAATACAAAATATTATGACGGTCAAGTCATATGGGCAAAAGACTATCCCAGAGGCTACCATATGAGGGACATCTGGTCAAATATAAGAAAAAATTGCATAGACCTGTTTGTGGATAATATATTTCCAGATGTTGTGTGGAGAACCAAACCGCCAAATCCAAGATATACAATAGGAGAAAATCCAAACCAAGTTCTTAACAGGCAAAGTGAATACATACAAAAAAGGGTAGTTGATTTTCCACAGTTGTATGAGTGGAACAAAAATGTTGGCAAGTGGCATATGTCCGAAGGTGGATATTTGCGAAGGACTGTGCAACTTGGTGGGCATATTGATATTGGGGTATCTAACAGTGTTTCAGATATTTACTATGATGATACATTGGTGGATTCGTATGAGAAACAACTATCTGGACAGACAAAAAGTTTTGTTTTGTTTGTTTATCCAGACAGGTATGACGAAGATGTCAGGGCTATGTATGAATTGAGGGTAACATACTGGTAGGATGTGCAACAAAAACATATATTTCTTCACTTTCAAAATATACTATGCCACTCGTAAGAACTCTTGAACTGCCAAAGCGTCTTACGGAAACAGAACTTCTTGATAGGGGCTATGAAAGGATTGTGATTTTGGGTGATGTATTCTACACTGCCGAATTTCCCGATTTCGAATATGTGGCTATATACAAGGAATGTTCTAATGGAGAGTTCAGACTTGTAAAGTAGATTGTGCAACAAAAACTTATATAGTAAAGTATAAAATAATTAATTGTTCTTGGATTGGTGTTAATAATGCAGGGGGTTAATATTGTGAATAAATGTATTACAATATCTTTTATAGTCATTTCGCTACTATTCTTTTCTGGTATGGTTAATGCAGAGGAATTTTCTCATTCTGGTATAAGAACGCAGACCCCAGAACAAATTATCCCTGCTGGCGAACAGGTAGATATTACTATTAACATTTCAGCTGATACTGATATAAGCTATTTGAGATTCGGTGACCAATTTCCAAGTGGTGCAAAAGTTGTTGGTTATGAGGTTGTTAATATAGATGAAGAATATGTAGATGTTTCTATAAGCCAAAACAAAATAATAACACTCATAACAAATTCCAACTTGGAACACCCCAAAAGAAGTTATGAACTCCGATATACACTTCAAGTTCCAGAAACAGCCCCACATGGAAACTATAATATTCAAGGTCTTTACGCAATTAATGATATGGAAAGCAACGCATCAATAACAGGGGATAATTCGGTTTTTGTTATAGAATCAAGCAATGTTTACTATGAAGAAAACAATACTTGCGAAGGAAAGAGGGGCAATATGATTATAAATACATATCCCTGCCATGTTCAAGATGTTGACAGCAAAAATATAACACAATATATTAATTTTACATGGAATGGTATTAGTTCGCAAGATATAGATATGATATTTGCCTATGATAAAGCTTTAATTTCTGGCAAAGTCTATATTCTTTTAGAGAATGGAACATGGAAAGACATTACAGATAATTTTCAATATATTGGACAAGCAACAAATCTTGGAGTTACATGGAGAATGTATTTGATAAATTCGCAAACATTCCTTTCTGGCAAAACCTATAAAACAAAATGGATTTACACGCCAAAGGATGAAGTTGGCAAATGGAGAATTTTTGGAAAGTTTAATGAAGATTCGCTTAAAGATGCAATTACAAATAATCACTATATCTATTTAGACCCATGGTGGTCAAATGACTGGTCAAAAAAGCAAAAAATAACCATAGAAGAACAAGCAATGTATATGGACCTAATAGATTATCCAATTATAATTTCATCATTTGATTGTAATGGCTACTGCCAAAATGAAGGACAGGATATAAGAATTGTGAATGAAACAAGCAAAACCGAAATTCCTTTTGGCTTGAAGAAGAATAATGATGGGACTTTTGATATTGCATTTAGAATAAATCTTGCAAATGGCTCAACAAATCAAAATCTTGCAATATACTATGGAAATCCGTATGCACAAGCAACTAATGTTTCTTTTAATAGCATGAAATGGGATTTCTTTGATGACTTTAATGTTGATGGTGATGAACCAGATAGAAATAATTGGTATATTGAATACTGTAATGGCGGTGACATTGATGTTGTAAACGGTGAAATGATTTTAAAGGTTGATGGTTCAGGAATTAACCCAGTTGTATGGGCAAATAATACTGGGATAGGAACACATTATGGATTTATTTCTGAAGTAAGAAGCAAGTTTGAAGATGGAAACCTGCAACATAGTCAGGGCATAAGAAGTGATGGCAATATAGGATGTTCCGAAGGTGCATGGCAAATGTCTGCCATAGGAGAACAATATAATGACACTACGATATATTACAGGTCTGTTTACAACAATTCAGGCTCAAGGCAAATCACTGACCATTTATCACAAGTTGACGATATTTCTGATGGGACATATAGAACATTTGAATGGAAGTTGAACCAAAGCGGGTATGGATGGTGGTATCGTGATGATGTTTTGAAAGAAGAAGCACAAACAGGCATTGACCCAAGAATAAATGGAAATATTTATACAGATGAAGAATGGGGATATTTTGCTATTCCACATTCAAGATTAACATCTTATAATGATATGTATATAGATTATGTTGCTATAAGGAAGTTTGTTGACCCAGAACCAGCGATTACATTAAAAGCCGAAACCATTGTCCAAAACCGACCATATAAAAGCATAATAAGAATTAATGGTGCTTCTGATGGGAATATTCAAGTAAAGCTTGTTATTCCATATATGAACGGAATGGCAACAGATTTCCATGATTTGCTTTTCACAGATTCATGTATTCCAAATGACGCAAAAATTCTTTATGCTTGGAATGAGAGCCAGTCAAATGGAAATAATGTAACAGTATGGGTTAATGTTACTGATGATAGAGAAATTTGTATGTGGTATGGAAATTCATCAGTTGCTCCATCTTGGAACAAAAGCAAAACATTCTTTTATGCAGAAGATTTTGAAACATTAGACAACGGTGACATAAGTGGAAGATATGGATGGACTGGTTCAGGAAACACTTTCTATGTTGGAAATTACGCTGAAACATATCAGGGTTCAAAATCATTATATACCCTTTCATCAGTTCCACAAAGAGAAATAACAAGAACCAATCCAATACCATTTCAAAAAGGTGTTACATATACAACATATGTATCCACAAATGCTTCTTCATATTTCCTTGTGAATAGTTTTGGGAAGGCTGGAACAGGAGCATTATGGTTTGGAAGATATAGGCAAAACGGTGAAACTACATATCCTTTAAATTTCCAGATGGCTTCAAGCCACGATTTTTCGAGAAAGCCAGTTTCGGGGGTATGGTATAAAATGAATATTACATATCATAATGAAACATGGGCAACAGCATGTTGGTCTAATTCAACTTGGTCAGAATGTGTAACAGACACATCATATAAAGGAAGAAATGGTTTACCAGATTGGATACAATACAATGTTACTGATTTTGCAACCTCAAATGCTGGCGTATTTATTGACCTTATTACTGTTGGGCGATATTCAACAACACCATATACATATGAAATTCAAAATTATTCAGCCCAAGATAATAGCTGGTGGGATGGTCTTGATGAGGACAATTATACGATGGTGCTTTGGAAGTTTGATGACGATTTAGGGGTTACTGCAAAAGACCAAACTGGCAATTGGGATGGAACATATAAAGACATAGGTGAGCCAAACATAATAGGCGGTTTTGTTGGAAATAGTCAAAAAGCTGTTGAATTTGATGGTGCAGATGATTATATAACACACCCAACCTTGCTTGATACATTTCCCCCCGATGGAACTATTGAAATGGTTATAAGACTTAATGAAGATTTTAATGAAAATTCATCTGATTATCAAACACTTGTCTATAAAAGAAATAAAGATGGTGGAAATTATAGAATATTCTATGTATCTTTCCGTTCTTCAGATGACCCTAATTATGCAGGAAAACTATGTTATTTCATAGTTCTTCCATGGTCTAATGTTATATGCACTCCACAAAATTCATGGGAAGCTGACAGACCATATCATCTTGCATTTACTTGGGGTAGCAGAGGAATGGAATTATGGGTTGATGGGATTCTCGTAAACTCATCAAGTAGCACAGCTTATCCCCCTTCTGGGACATATTCGGATTTTTTATTAGGAAAAGGTCAATATGCACAATTTAATGGTCAAATTGATGAATTTCGCATTTCAACAATTCAACGAACCTATACAAAGCCCCCTTCCGATGTGACATTAAATAATAGCTATGACTATGATGCTTATACTATTGCTCTGTGGCACTTTGATGAAAATAACGGAACATTTGTAAACGATTCAATGGATTCATGGGATTTGTCAAAAAAGAGCAATAATGAGCCACTATGGAATGATACAGACCAGAAATTCGGAGATTCATCTTTACTATTTGACGGTGTAGATGATTACATAACTAATCCGAGCATCTTTGACAATATTCCATCTAACGGAACTTTTGAGTTTTGGTGGAAACCAGATAAAACATATAATTCAAGTGTTGATGACTTTAACACATTCCTATACAAGAAAAATAAAAATTCTCCATTAAACAAAATGGTTGTTTTGTGGAGAGGAAGCGATAGTGAGCCATATATGCGTGGAAAAATACAGTTTTTATTGCAAACCGATGACAGCACAATATATAGAGTTACTTCAACAACAAATGAATTTTTAGCGGGAGTTTGGTATCATATAGCTACTACTTGGGGTTCAGATGGAATGGAAATTTATGTGAATGGTGTATTAGAAAACAGCACTTCATATACAGGAATAATTAGTGATGCAGATGGAACTAAATCTGACCTTTTCATAGGAAGCAATGAAACTGGCGAAGAAGCTGTTGGGGGTATAATTGATGAAGTTAGAATTTCGACAATTCAAAGAGATTTTGAGCCACTTATAAAAAGTATAACATTTGGTAGCATATCAATCAATTCACCAATTGACCCAATAGAAAATACATCAATTCAGGTTGAAGGATATGTTAATGTAACAAATGCTTCTGCATCATTTGATTCAAGCAATTGTTCAGTTTATTACCCAAACAATTCAATTAAAACATGGGGATTTGGCATAAATACATATCTTGGTTCAAACAATAATGAAATAAACTGCTCATTCGTTATGCAATACTTTGAGCCGAATGGGACTTATACGCTTAACATAACAGTAAACTTGACAGATGGTAATACAGATTCAACATATACTACATTCGTTTACAATTCTCTGTCTGCATTTGCTCTTAACACCACAACTTTGGATTATGGAACATTACAAATAGACAATAACGCAACCAGAATGTTTAAAGCAACAAATACAGGAAACCAAAATCTCAATCTTGAAATAAATGGTTTAGACCTTACAAGTGCAGGCGATTCAATAGATGTAAGCAATATGAAATTTGATGATGATTCAGACCTATCTGACGCTACAACTATGTCGTCATCCTTCCAGAGTTTCACATCACTACAACTAACACAGAGCAAAATAGGATATATAAACCTTTATATCCCATTTGGCTCTTTGCCAGAACTATACTCTGGAAGTATAACTATAAGGAGCATTTAAAAAACAGATGCTTTAAAATAAAAGGGGGGTTAAAATGGAAAGGTTTCATCAGGCATTAACTGCGGGAAGCATAATCCTAATGTTAGTGTCTATGATTCCAGTAATAGCAATAGCAGATAGTCATGGATTAACTCCATCAGCAACAGTCGGCAACGACCCACCAGTCATTACAAGCATGGCACTTGACGATACAAGTTACGACCCAACCGAAGCTTCAACAACCAGAGTTACACTGACATTCAATGTGTCAGATAACAACGGTGTTGGCGACCTTGATGACAGCAAAGTCAAAGTAGAGGTTGATGATGCAAACAGCTTTGCTTCGCCTGTTGCGAAATATACCAACACATCTTGCATAGTGGTTCAGGACATAAGTTCAACAGTAAGACAATACAGATGCAGTTGGAATATGGACTACTGGGATGAGGCAAGGACAGGGGCAGACAGCTACTCAACAAGGGTTACAGCAGGCGACAATGCTGGCACGGTGTCTAATGATACCACTACAAATGCACCGACATACGACTACACAACTCTCGTAGCAACGGACATTGACAGCACTTCAATATCTTTCGGTAGTGTAACCACAGGAACTGAAAACAATCCTGCAACAGAAAATCCAACAACGCTGAACAATACTGGCAATGCAAACCTATATATAAATATAACAGGTGCAGACCTGACAAGCAATGGGTTTACATATGCAATAGGGTATTTCAGCGTTGACCTTGATGCAGACCCAACAGGAGAACAGACACTTACAACGACTAACACACAGATAGCAGGAGCATCAATACCAAAAGGAACTGATGGCACACCAAGTCCCGAAGAAGAATTGTATTGGTTTGCCGACACCCCGACTGGGCTGAACCCTGCTACCTATACTGGAAGCTGGACACTAACGCAGTATGAGCAGTGAGTGGTAGTCAATGAAGAAAGCTGAAATCGGAATTGCAGTATTGATGGTGATTTTAGTAGCCTTTGGTGGTATCGGCACAGCAAAAGCTTGGGGAGTAGCATATGGGGAAAAGGTGCTTGAACTAAATGCTGGGGATACATACCAAATCAGAACAAGCCTGCAAAACATGGTTGATGAAGATGAATTGACAATCTTCATCAAACTTGAAGGGGATACTGAAATTGCCACACTATCAGAAAAGGAAGTGAAACTTCAACCGAAAACCAGAAGCCACCCAGTGTATATAACGGTCAAAATACCTGAAAACCCGAAAGACCTATACATGATAAAGGCAATATATACCGAAAGCCCTGAAGGTGGCATAATGGTCAATATGGCAACGCAAAAAATAGTAACATTCAAGATACACACCAGTGGAACAAAATCACCATCACCCCCACCCCAAAATAATGATAATGAACATTCATCAAGAAGTAGTATGATAACAAACGAAGATAAAAATGATACAATAAGAGAGGAAACTCCTAATAACAATACCGAAAAAACGATAAAAAAACAACTAAACAACGAAAACATACCAAGCGTTCCAATAGAAGAAACGCTTAACGAAAGTAGTGATGAAAATGAAGAACCAACACAAACAAATGATGGATTGCTATGGTTGGCGATAGCAATAATGATAATCGCAATAATAGGATATATGTGGTGGATTGGATGGATATAAAAAAGTTGATGTTGATGGCATTGGCATGGGCAGTTATGATTAGCCCAAGCGTTATGGCATATGATATGGATGTCAGCATAGAAGTCGTTGCCCCGCCAACACCAATACCAACCGTTGGGTTATTTTCAGTGTCACTTTTTGCCACTGTTATGATAGCGGGCTTTGTAATATACATTTTGAAAGCATTGGTCGATATTGATTTATCTGGTGGAAACGATTTGATTAATAGAATGTTTATAATAGTAGTGATTGGTTTGCTTCTTGCAAGTGCTATTGGGATTATATTCTCAATATAGACACACTTATGTGAATTGCTTCTTCCTGCTATACATTAATCAATCTCTTTAACGCCATTTGCTTTTAGTTCTTCCATTATTTTTTCAACCTGTTCGACAGGCAACCTCAACGATTCGACTATATCAACCATGCTAATTTTGGTAATACCTTTATTTTTCATTTTTATTAAATAAGCTTTTATTTCTTCCATAGCAAGGTTATTATTAATCATTCTTAAAAAAGTGATTTATTTCTATTTTTTGTATTTCAGCTTCAAGTCTTTTATTCGGGAAGTTATATGCTTGACCGCACCAACAACTGTGAATTCCCGTGAATGGCGATGTGTCCGTAGTTCGTGAACTACACCACGCTTTCGCATGGTGCTTCCTGCTTCGCAGAGTGGGATAACTCTCCACAGGCTCAAAGGGCAGTCCCTGCCCCACAAGCTCCTTCGGTTTTACACCGCACAGGAGACTTCATACGGAAACCTACCCAAGTGATAATATGGAAAGAAAATATATAAAAGTTTCGCCTCTCATCCCCCAGCTTTCGCAAGGGGTCTTGGCGACCTATGAAGATAAAGTTTTCTACAAAATATATATAAAGTTTTCTACAAAATATATATAACAAATGTAAAATGTTATTAGGGGAGATTAGATGACCTTTGTTGGCATTATACAGATAAATCCAGACATAGTTGATGATGTAAGAAGGATATGTCAAAATATTGAAGCAAAAGATTCTTCGTTCAAATGGGAGATAAATGGATATAATCTTTTGATTTCACATGAAAACAACAGAAATAAAGTATATGCTCGTGTTGTCTGGCTAATTAACAAAGTTGAGCCACTTAAAGGATGCAAATTTAGGGTGACCAAGATTGAGCAATCGCAAAATTGAAAAGAAGATTTGTAATGCTTTGATGGGGAGAACCACCGTTTCTCTTGGAGAATTATATGCTTTTGCTTTGAATGCGACAGTGCAGGAGATTAAACAAGCAGTCAAGGAAAGTGACAAGGTTAGAACAGAAATATTGAAAGCGTTAGGTGGTATGCGAAATAACCTAAAAGAAACATTCGATGAGTGGAAATATGGAAAATAATATGCGTAAAATGAGGGCAGTAAACCAACTGCACCGCAAAAAACTGAAAGAATTAGGTTATTATGATATAGTATTATTTCCCCATACTCGTTGGTTCAAAGATGTTTTTGGGTTGTGGGATGGAGTATGCAAAAAGGCAATAGCAGGAAGCAAGTCATTTTTTAACTTATATTGGCTACAACTTAAAACAGGATATGCAAGCCAGAAAGAAAAAAAAGCACTTAAAGAATTTTGTATAAACTCAAACCAAAAGGGATTGTTGCTTGAATATACACCAGTCAAAAAAAGATATAGAAACAAAAAGGGGTATTATGTAAAAGGAAGAAAAATAATAGTAACACGGTTTTGATGTGCGTTATATCAAATAGGGGGTGATAAATATGCCGAGAGTAGGATATGGGAGAAAGGATGGTAGTCAGCGTGGTTGGAAAGAAGGTGGTAGAGGTCGTAACAGAACATCTAATTGCCGACATCCAGAAAAGAGATGGTAAGATTTGTGGAATGACAAACTCATAACTTCGCTTTGGGGATTCAAGTATGAGCCGACCAGAAAACCTTCGCCCTTTAGGGCGGAGAGAAGTCAGATAGGAAGGGTGGTTATAATGGTAAAAAAGGAAATTAAATTTGGCTATGAAATAGGCACTGGAGAAGAAGTAAAAATAAAGCCTTCTCACATAGTTGTTTCTGGTATAACACAAGAGAGTGGAAAAACAACGACACTTAATTCTTTAATAAAGCGTGGCGGTTTTAAAGCTATAATATTCAAAACAAAGATAGGGGAAAAGAGTATAACAGAAGGGACTATAATACCACCCTTTTATAAAGACGAATTTGACTGGGAATATGCAACAGAACTTCTTGAAGCCAGTCGAAAAGAAAAGCTAAAATTTGAAAGAAGTTGGATAATAAAATATTCAAAAACTGCAAACAATCTTCTGGAATTTAAGCAAAACATAGACGATGCTTTGGCAGAAGGAAAATTAAAGTCGCTGGAAAAATCTGTTTTAATAACATTACAAGCTTATCTGGAAAAAATATTACCAGAACTCCAATATGCACCACTATCAAATACTTTGGACTTGCATGAAGGCATAAACATAATGGATTTGGAACGCTTTAAAGAAGAAACGCAAGGATTGATTATACGAAGTGTTTTGAGTGAAATACTTAAAAACAATAAGAATACTTATGTGGTAATACCAGAAGCATGGCGTTACATACCAGAACGGATTGGAAGCCCAGTCAAACGACCTGCTGAATCTTTTATCCGACAAGGGGCTACAAATGGAAATTATCTGGCGATTGATTCGCAGGATTTGACTGGAGTGGCAAAAACAATCCTAAAACAAGTTTCTACATGGATATTGGGGTATCAGCGTGAAATTAATGAGATAAAAAGAACCCTTGACCAAGTTCCTTTGCCAAAAAAACAAAAGCCGAAGCCAGAAGATATAGCATCGCTAAAAATCGGTCATTTTTATGTTGCGACATCAGACTTTACTAAAAAGTGCTATATGCAACCAACATGGGTAGATAATAAAACAGCAAAAGCGATTGCTCTTGGCAAAAAGAAAGTTGAGGATTTAGAGCCACCAAAATTTGTAGCTCCCTTTTCAATTCAGAAGCCAGAAGCAAGTAGAAATAAAGCCACAATAGATTTGTCGCCAATACGAAAGGAGATAATCGAATTGCGAAATGACTTTTTCAATAAGATTGTCGAGCAACAAGAAGCAATCAATAGAATATATCAAGAGTTACTTCACCTAAAACAGACAAAGAATATAGATATAGATGAGATAGTAGGGAAAGTGCTTCAAAAACTTCCAATGAACAACCACCAATCAAACTATGTAAACCAACAGGAACTTGATAATATCAAAAGTCAAATAGAGAAGATAAATGGTGCTATTGGTGGATTAAAAGCTGGTAGAACTGTATATGAAGTTGCTCCTTTGGAGAAAATTAAAAAAGACTTTATGCAGGAAGCCAAAGACAAGATTATATCTGATATAGAAGGATTGAATGACGACCAGAAGAAGATTCTAAAATATGTTGAAACAAAAGAGCAGGATGTCACACCATCAGAATTGATAACCAAGTGCTTTATGCTGAAAGTCGGCGGTTCTCAATCTGTGAAAATGTCAAAACTGTTGAAAGGTCTGCTTACGATTGAAGTGATTGAAAAGACAGCAGGGGGAAGATACAGGAAAGGACTGAAAAAAAGAATCAACGAACTGGTCGGTAACCACGAAGCCAAACCAGAAGAAATTGACCAAATATATAATCATATTTTGATGGAGCTTTTATGAACAAAAAACAATTGTCATGGGCAAAAAAGTATGGGGGCATAATTACAATTTTGCAAGACCACGAAAAAAGAATCAAAAAATTAGAGGAGAGATTAAATGCCAATGAGAGTCGCTAAAGGGGAAATGTATCCGTGGGTATCACATTTGAAAAATTATTTAGGTGGAGCATGTCTGCACCATTGCAACTACTGCTATGTCTCCAAGATGGGGGCTAAATTCCCAAATGTAAGAAAAAAATATTCAGGCAAACCAAGACTGCTTAAAAATGAGTTAACAGAAAAAATGGAGTGGGGCAAGACGATTTTTGTGCAAAATAACGGAGACCTATTCGCCAAATCAATACCTTCCGAGTGGATTATAAAAGTTTTAAGTCATTGCAACAAATATCCGCATAATATTTACCTATTCCAGACCAAAAACCCTGCAAGATTTCACGAATTTATTGGGTTATTTCCAAAGAATGTGATTCTTGGCACTACAATTGAAACTAATAGGGATTACCCTGTTTCCAAAGCCCCGAAGCCATCTGAAAGGGTAAAAGCAATGATAAAATTGACAAATAGGGTAGCCAAAATGGTTTCGATAGAGCCTATAATGGACTTTGATGATAATGTTATGGTTAGATACATTAAACTAATACAGCCAAAGTTTGTGAGCATAGGGGCTGACAGCCGAAAATGTGGACTAAAAGAGCCACCAAAAAATAAGATTGAGGAGCTTATCGAACAGATAAAACCTATTACGGAAGTTAGACTGAAACCAAATTTGGAGAGGTTGTTGAAATGACACTAAAAAAGTCAATCAAATTCTCAAAGGAATGGAGCAAGCTGAAAGATGATTTCTTTCTTACCGTGAGGTGGCGAGATGCAAAATATGTCTATAATTCTATAATACCAGTCATAATCAAAGGAAAAAACAGATTTTATGGGCAAATCGTCTTTACGCTGAATGTCAAGCTTCGGGATTTACTTTATGAACAATTTACTTATTATGATGCTGATTGTGATGTTAAACATTATTATTCTATGTTAAAACGATGGTATTCAAGAAAGCCCGATTGGAAGGAAAAAAATAGCATAGTGCAGATTGTTGGAATACGAAAGACAAAAAACATAATATAAAATTGTCATTATGATTTAAATATTAAGAATTGTATATAATAGGATGGGAAGTATGGATGAAATATTGAAATCAATGAAACTGGATACTTGGTTAAAAGTCATAAAGGTTGATAAGGGCAATATTCAACATCAGAGCAGAAGAACCAATATGACATACAATCACATCTGGAACATTTACAAGCATCTTCAAGATTGCGATTTAGTTTTTATGGAAAAGGTCGGAAGGCAATACAAAATCAAACTTACTAAAAGAGGAAAAAAACTTAAGTATCTTTTTGAAGAAGTTGAAAAAACGATAGGAGATGTGCATGGGAAAGCCAAAAGGATTAAAGAAATCTGATATAGATACTATGATTGAACTTCGAAAAATGGGCTATACATTCAAAGACATTGGTAAAAGGTTTGGCATATCGGAAACATCTGTTCGTTATCACCTAAATCCACACTATAAAACTATCATAAAAAATAAAGCTAAACTTCAAAAGCGAAACCCAGAATACAAAAGGAAGATGAATGAAAATTATATGAAACGCTATTATAGCGAGGAAGAATTTCGTAGAAAACATATTGAAAGAGCAAAGCGATACCAGAAGGAAAACCCAGATAAGAAAAGACAATATAACCAAAATTATTTAGCTAAAAGGGCAAATGAAAGAGCCAGAAAAGAAGAAGTGAAATCTGTTATTGCAGGATTATGTATTTTGCTTATAATAACCGTCATAATTTTAGGCATAATAAACTTATTGAGTGGGTAAAATGGGATATTTGACAAATAAATACATCAAAGATAAAGGCAAAAAATGGTGGATACAGACAATATTAGACATCTTTTTGATTTTGATGCTTTTGCTTATAGGACTTTCGGCAAAATCTGAATTTAATAATGGTGCAAGATTTATACTTCAAAATGTGCCTGCGTTTTGCATTAATGATACTTTATACCAAAAAACGCTGGAATATTATGGTCTATCTGAAGGCAAAACATATACAATATCAACGCAAAATTGGTCTGTAACTGGGCTATACTATTCAGAAAAAACATAATAATTTAAAACATAGGGATAAAATATGATATTGTCAAATAAGGTCATTAACTTCATAATAGGAATACACCTAAATGGGGGAACTGTAACGAAAAAAACACAATATTTGCACGCAATTCAGTATTACACAATGTGTTGGCATTTGAGAGATAATGGGATAATCAGGGAAAAGGGTCTTACTAAAGACAATCAAAAAATATGGGAGTTTACTGAAAAAGGCAAGAAGCTTGCCGATTTGTTGGTTGAGGTAAAGAGGGTCTTGAATGGGGAATAAAGCAAAAGCACTTTTCATGGACAGCGATTTCACAGCAGAACTTAAATCTGTCAATGTTGATGGCGGAAGCATTGTTATTGATAGAAAATACGAGCATATAGTAGATAAAACAACACCGCTTATACTTAAAACAGGGCTTTTGAGCAATACACCACTTTATATTTGCAAATGGGATTCTTTAACACCAATCAAATTCAAAAAGGTTACAAAAGTTGTTACAAAGGAAGAAGCGAACAAAATGATAAAAGAGGATGAAAATTGGGTAAGAATAGAAAAAATCGAAGAAATGAACAAATCAAGGCATGGAAGGGGACTTCTTCGCCAAAAAATATCAAATTGGAGAAGAAGGCGGAAATACAAAAACAATCCATACATAATAAACAGACCAGAGCCAAAATATAAAATAATTAATACACTTGAACCAACACATTTTGAATACCGAAAACTTGAACCTGTTGAATTAAAATTTTACAAATCAGATATACCACCAACTTTAATGAAGGAAACCTTTGATATGAGATTTCTTAAAAATATGAAAACTTACAGTGCTGGAAAAGGTGGAAGCGGAGAAGGTATAGATAAAACAAAAGTAATACTGATAGCAATTGGTTCAATGATATTCGGCATAGTTCTATTTTACTTAATAATGACATCTGCTGGAATAGGTTTGTAGGGGGATAATCTATGGCAAGACTACGAAAAAGCATAAGAGATGAAACACCAGAAAGCCAAGTATTTGGAATTGATGAAGCTCTTGCAAAGATTTCAACGCAACTAATGACACCAACGCAGGATAACATATTTACAATATCAGATATTACACCTGAAGAAGTATTTGGTTTATCATTTATGTTAAGATTCGCAAGCAAATTCAAATCACATATGGTTGAAGACTGGGTAACTGAATTTCTATTGTTACGAGTATCCAGACTTCGACTTGGGAGAAAAGAGCTAATATTACTTGGTTCAGGAATTAGACAGCAGAGTGAAAAGAAAAAGGGTGGAGTGCAAGACCTATTTTCAGGTCTTCAGTGATAATCATTTAAATGTTTACTCAAATAAATAAAAAGGGGGTGTAATATGATTGGACTTCAAGACCTTCACGATATGAGGCAAAAAAGAGAAAATCCGTTGATACAACAGCAACAGCAACTTGACCAGATATATGGCTATGACCCAGAGAACATGAACGAAGAACAAAGAAAATGGTGGGAGAATTTTCTTCAGTTTCTCCGTGAAAGCAAAGAAAGGGACATGCAGAGATTTCGTTCACAAATCTATTGACAAATGGTGAAAGAATGGCAAAGTTTGAAATAAAGGGAAATGCCGACAAAATAATTAAAGTGCTTGATGACTTCGTGAAAGAAGTTGAAAAGGAATGGGATAGTCAAGTAGAATGGGCAAAAAAGAAAATGAAAGGCAAACTATCAGCTTTGCCAGTAAAGATGAACTTGGATATTCCACCATTGATACTTACACACATGAAAAAGGATGAAAACACTGTTATAATGTTTTCAAATATTGGCGGAACTGGGAAGGGAATTAGTAGCAAATTTGTAAATATAATTTATAAGCCTGCAAAGAAAAAGATGGTCAAGAATTTGGAAGGCTATTTGAAGGCAAATGGGCTTGATGTTAAAGTAAGATTACTAAAAGAAAATTGAGGAGATGTATATGGTTTTATTCGGGATTGTGGGTGAATTAGGTGCAGGAAAGACCCTTACGCTTACATATTTGGGATGGAAACACTGGTTTACACGAAGGCAAAAAATATATGCTAATTATCACCTCTACAAAATCCCATATATATATGTAGATGGGTTTGACAAGTTTGCACAGATGAGAAATGGTTTTGTGTGTATGGATGAACTCTGGCTTTTGGCTGATGCACGAACAAGCAGGGCAACAAAGAATAGAATTGTAGCGAATATTCTTGCAAAAAGTCGTAAAAGAAGTCTGACAATAGCATTTACTGCACAGGTAATATCATCTATTGATAGCCGAATAAGGAAAATAGTTGATTTCATCTCATATCCCATTATGTCGCCAAATGAAGATTTTGTAAAAGCACTAATATTCAGGGGTTCAAAGGCTAACAATGGCTCATTTATGAAACAGATTTACTTTAAAACCGAGCTATTTATGACAATGTATCGAACTGAAGAAGAAATCGAAATGGAAGAAGAAAGCAAAACGCCTTTAAGGTTCTGCTTTCAGGTGGATAAAGATTCAGAGCCACAATATTTTGACACATGGGAAGAAGCAGACAAAGCTGGTGAGCAATGGTGGACTGAAAACTATGAAACTCTAAAAGGCAAGATTTAGGATTATATCATTTTTTTTGAATACATATTATATAAACTACTGATTGCGTTATATCTAACATAAGGGGGTTTTATTTATGGCTTTGGAAGCAGATGTCAGAGGTTATATAACTGGTTTTATAACCTCTATCATAGCAGTTGTAATTGCAGTGCAATTGATACCAACGCTGATGACTGCTGTGGGCAATGTCACTGGCGTGCCTTTGCTGTCAGTTGCACTCGTTGGAACTGTTGTGGGAGCTGGCATAATACTGTTCATTCTCAAGACTTTCATTTAAGTTTTGAAATGAACAGCAAAAATGGGGGGATTATTTTTCTTTACCCTTATTAATCTTTTTTTGTTTGTTTTTAGCAGAGGAATTATTAGTTTTGTTTTCACATGAAAAGAATTGGATAAACATTAACGAAAATGATAAGGTTGTTTAAGAAATCAATCGAAGTCCAAATCATTGCCATACCTATAAAAAGCCATTCAAAAACTCTACGATATTGTTCTCCATTTTCTGTTTTGGCTATGAGCCAATCAAGAAATTTTGGCAGTATAACAAAAAATACAATTACACTGTAAATGGGCATGAAATAGAAATGCCCAAAAACCTCATAAAGATGTCTGGCAAAAACATTTGCTTCTACAAACATAGGTGATGCTGGAACTAAAATCTGTGTAATCGCTAATGCTAACATATTTAGCGAAAATGGCAAAATAATCCATTTTTTTCGTTCCATAACCCCATACTAAATTTGTTAGACATATTTTTATAAAGACATCCCTATAATATTACTATATTAGAAATATAACAATGGGGTCTGAATGAATAAGAGTTTTTTATTGGTGGGGATAGCTATTTTTATACTATGTTTAACCCCATCTGCATTTTCGCAACTACAATTTACCGATGCTCATCCAGTCTATACTGAAACTATTTTTGCACAGCCATTAGGCATATCGGCTGATTGTGTTGAAGATGGAAGCCAATGTCTTGCTGTTGTATTGGCGAATACGCTTGGTGGTTATGAATTGCGAATGTATTCATCTACTGATGGTTTTGAAACCCAGACACAAATGCATGGAATAGCAATAGGGGATGATAGGTATGCTAAAATTTATGAAAAAATGAGAAATGAAAGTGATAGTAATTTTATGTTGCCGTTTGGCGTGAAATATAATTCTGATGATGGGCTTTATTATATTTTCACAAATGAAAAAATATATACATACGATTTAACCAGTCCGCCAGTAGAAATTGTAGATGCGGATAGTGATATTTTCAATTCTCATGTTCCATTTGGAACACCTTCTGCAACTAACTTTATAGGTCTGGTAAACAATAAAGACCCATATATAGTTACTATAAATGATTATGGACTTGATACTACATATTGCGATACAAATATAGGGGTTTATAATCTTTTTAACCAATCTGAAGTTGCATATTATGATGTAAAAAGAGTTGTTGGGGGTGGTCATTGCATTGATACATATGATAATGCGTATGGGATTTTTTTGGCTACGAGTCCATCGGCAATAAATATATCAGAAAATGTTGCATGGTATGTAAATTCAGATAACCAACGACCTGAACACATTAATGTAGATACATTTCCAACATTTGACACACTTTACTACTATGATTATATTTCAAACACTTTGAAATATGAAAGCAATTATTCTGAAACACATGGAATTATAGAAGCAGAAACAAGCGATTTTGCAACATTTGATACAAGTTTTGAATATGCGACAAACCCACCAGTATTTAACATTAGTGGATATAGTTACAAAATAAACGATAATTCGGCAATATTTACTTATTTGAATGATACTACAACAGATATAGCATATTTCTATCAACAGCCCTTTTACCAGACATTTTGTCTTGGTGAATATTATGATGCAATAAGTGATTACTATCGACCATTTGATATTGCCTGCGAAGTAAACTGTATAAATATAAGCTATTCAGAAAGCGGTTATGATGATGTTGTATCTTTATCACACCCCTGTGATACATATAACCTTACAATAACAGCAACGGTAAATGACAGACCGATTCAATATTCAGACCAATTTGCGTTGCATGATGGATGCAATTACAACTTTTTGAAATTCCGATTTATCCGAAAATATAACTATACCATTAAAATAGTTGATGACATAACTGGCAATCCAATAGAAAATGCTTTGGTTCAGTTTGGAAGCCAATCAAAATATACAAATTCATATGGAGAAGCAACCTTTTCAATAATGCCACCCAATGACATTACAATGAGCCAGTCATCAGTATCTGATTGTTCAGAAACTTGGGTATCATCATCTTCATCGCTGAATACATATTTGCTTACTGTGACAAAATCAGGATATAATTCAATAATCAACGAAGATGTTACTGATGAAGTTGCCAGAATAGAAGATGGAAATATAGTTTATGAAACATTTTTGCAAAAAAACATAGTGCCAGTCGGAGCTACCGTAAATGTAAGGTTGAGAGATAAAAATGGCATAGAAATTGATAACGAAGAATTATCGTCTATTACCGAAATTAGCAGTGATGATGTAAGCAGTTTTTTGATTGTAACAGAATCGGACACATATTTAGGGAATAGAGCAAGCGGAGTTCCAGTAACATTTTATATGATTTCAAATGAAAGCGAATGGAATTTGACGATAAATTTCAGCTATATTGATTTTTATGATTCAACTAACTTAACAATAGAGCAGGATGATGTGGCAACTGTCTGGTTCAATCTTAATACTTCAATTACAGACATGAAATGTGAATATAATTATGATTGCCAAACGGATTTCTGTAAAGGAAGCTTCTGGTATCAATTAACAGGTTGTATAAATGGTGCTTGCACATATGAAGACCCAGAACTTTGTGCTGGCGGGTGTGATGATGAGATTGGCTGTTATGAAAGAAAATTGGATATAATATGTGAAACGGATAACCAATGTCCATCAAACTGCACGAGTGACTGGGTATCATATATCGGGCTTTGTGCATCAGATGGTTATTGTGTTCAAATTAAAGATGTTTGCGAAATGCCTTGTGTTGATGAAAATGTTGGATGCAACGCAACGACTGGTATATGTTGTGAATCAGAAGAATGTCGTGAAGTAGGCACAAGAAAATATTTGTTCCAGTTATCATATTATTGGATAAGTGGATTTCCACCTGTAACAAACAGCAAACTTCTCCTTGATTATCGGTATTATTGCGGAATAGAAAATAGGGGGGAAAGAAAATGTCTTTCTGGAGCTTCTATACCAATTGAAGTATCTGGAAGCAAAACGACAACAGCTTCAAATCCAGACAGCTGGAAATTCAGAACAGAAGATAATTTTTACAGATTTTTTGATGTGTCTGTATATTGTGGCACTAATTGCGAAGCCGAATGGAGCTATTGTCCCTATGGATGCAATTTTGAAACTGGATATTGTTATCATCAACCAACAGAAGAAGTAAATATAACAGAGAAATATGAAATAGACATATACAAACCGATAAGTATAATTGAAGACAGCCTTAATGAAACGCAAATTAGGGAATCTGGACTTGGTTTCTTGCTTTTACTCGCTACTCCAGTTTTTATTGTAACTGTTATTTCCATATTGATTGGAGCATTAGTAGGGTTTGTAACAAAAGAACCTCTGCTTGCTGTGGTTGGATTTATAGCCATTTTGGTCGTATTTTCAATACTACAACTTTTCCCGATATGGATAGCCATTGCACTAATACTTGTAGCTGGTCTAATATTTTCAAAGATGTTTTTGAATACCATAAGGGGGCGTTGATATGCAAAAATTGGATTTTATTGTATTTTATTCACTATTTATTTTATTCGTCATTCAGTTAAGCGGAATGGCAGGACAGACAATATTAAGCAACTATCCACAGTTCGAAAATGTTCCTACTGATTCAACTACTTTACTTAACCCATTATCAAATATTGGATTTTGGATTGGATTGCTTACAGTAAGCACTGACTACCAAATCATATTTACCCTTATATTGCTTCCGTTCATAATTGGCATTGCTTGGATAATAGTCGAAATTGCGAGGGGGGTATAATGTGGAAGTTAGTGAACTACACCACGCTTTCGCAAGGGGACTTCTCGGCGATAAAATTAATAGTTATATGCAGTGTTTGTATGATATGTTTAGCCCCGACAATATTTGCCGAAAAAACAGTTAAAACAATTGAGGGACAGCTCGGTTTTATTTCGCAAACAGAAGCAGGAAAAATTTATGAAAATGAGGTTACCATAAATCCGCCAGACGGGATTACTAAAATGATTGATGCACAGATTGTCGTTAAAGGTGATTTTCAAGAGGGAACATCTATAAGTGCCAAGATAGGCGAGCATTTTTGTTCTCCAAGCATTTGGCAAGTGCCTAATATTGATGTTACTAATTATGAAGCAATATTTGACTGTTCTGAACTCGCAAAAAATTTTAAAGGGGGCAATATGATTCTATCATTTGCGACAAATAAGATAGCACAAAATGTCAAAGGCAGTTACAAAATCACATATTACAATAATCCAAAAATAGAAATCAATTTATTAGGAACTGAATATGATATATCAGACGAGACAGGCAAAATATTTCTTCAGCTTCTTGACGACCAAAAAAATATAATTGACAATGCTTCATGTTTTATAAGCATGTATTACCCAAATCAAACCAAGAAGCATAGCATAATGACTTATGCTGGTGATGGATTATATTTTCTTGATATTGAAATACCAAAAATTACAGGAATTTATATGCTTTCGGCTTTATGTTTAACACCAAAAAATACAGAAGTAATAAGCGAGGATGATTTTGAATGTGGTGAATATGATTGTGGAACAAATTGGAACGATGACTGGCAATATAATGATGCTACATCTTGCAGAGTAACGAACAATGGAAATCCAATAGATAATTACCATCTTAAAGCAAACAATCCCGCAGGGGGATGTCCAAACTGCTATGCTTACCGAAGCTTTAACAATTTAAATTGTAACGATTCTGGATATTTGACATTTTATGCGAAAGCCCGCAATCTTGAAAACAATGACCACTGTTATTATGAATATTATAATGGAAGTTCATATCATACATTGCTTGATATATCTGAAAATGAAGATGATGATATTTACAGATTTTATTCGTTTGAAGTCTGCAATACTTATGGAAAATCTGCTGATGCGAGGATAAGGATACATACGCATGTAACAGATGATTCTGATGATAAGTGTTATCTTGATAATGTAAGGTTTTATTATGCTAAACCATTTAATGAAAGTTCACATATTTCTATTCGAGGTTCAGGGGAGCTTCATGTGACTAACAGATTCGAAAATTTATCGACTATTATTGAAAATGCCTCACAAAACGAACTCATTGAAAAAATATGGAATTATAGCAACAGGTCGGCTTCGGCTGATTTATATGAGCTTGTTGTAAGCGGAACTGAATACAATTCTGGTGAAGAAGGCACTATATTTGCACAATTTCTTAAAACGGTTGGTGGAACTGGACAGCCAGTAAATGATGCTATTTGCAATTTAACTGTGTATTATCCTAATTCATCAGTGTTTTTTACCTCTTACATGAACTATATCAATGGAAGCAATGGTTTGTATTCATACAACTTCATAGTTCCACAAAGCGAAGGAACTTATAGTGCAGACATATTTTGTAGCAAGGGGGGTGTAAAAGCATATTCATCAAACACATTTCATATTGGGCAGTGGTCAAACCAGATAGGTTATATTCTTACAAACCAAACAACAATTTATAACTATTTGATAGCTCATAACCAATCAATATATCAGAAAACCATCTTGCTTGAAAATCTTATGGAAGAAGTCAATAGTTCTATTTGGAATAAACTTTATAAAATCCAAGAAGAACTTGCCAATATAACATCAATAATTGAGCTTATTAGTGATGACATATCTTCAACCAATTCAACTTTACATACCTATTTGAATAACATCAATGAAAGTTTATATTCCAAGCTACTTTACATAGAAGAATTGATAAATAATATAGATGTCAATACAACAGACTTGGAAAACTTAATATTAAGCATCAATTCAACACTACATAGCCATCTTGATGCAAACAATTTAACAATAATGACTAAACTATATACAATACAGGCAGAACTCCAAACTATATTAAATAACCAAGATGATATATTCACTAATCAGACTACGATTTACAATTTTTTGAGCCAAGTTAATCAATCATTGGCTGATAAATTACTAATGATAGAGAATGATATAGGTGATATAAATAATTTGCTTTCTTATGTAAACAATTCTGTCTGGAACATTAAAACAGACATCCAAACAATTTTAGCCAATCAGAACAACATACTTGCGAACCAAACTACAATATACCAAAAACTTGAAATTCTTGAAAATGGAATAGAAGATATAATATTCAACCAGTCCACTTTGTATGATTTTATGGTGGCTTATAATACATCTATATGGAACAAATTATTCGGAATACAAAATGAACTTACCAACATTCTTAATAATCAATCGATAATCTATGACTATTTGATGACTCACAATCAGACAATATTACAGCAATTATACAAGCTTGAAAACGACATATGCGATATTCTGGCTAACCAGACAACCATATATGATTATCTTATAGCTCACAACCAGACAATATCAGAACTTATAAATAATATAGATGTCAATACAACCAAGCTTGAAAGTCTGATAAATAGCATGAATGAGAGCATATTCAATAAATTGTATAACATTCAAGAAGAACTTGCCGAAATACTTGAGAACCAAACAATTTTACAGCAGATGTTATACTCACACAACCAGACAATTTACGACAAACTTACTGAAATTAACAATGATTTATCTGCAATAAATAACAATATTGACTTAACAAACCAAACAATAATGAACAAACTTTATAGTATTCAGAGTGAACTTGCTAATATAACAAATCTCACCGAAACCGCAATAAGCCTTATTTACGATACAAACCAAAGCATTATGGGATATTTGTATGACATAAATTACAGCCTTTGGTATTCAATATATGATGTTTGGAACAATATAGCCAATATGACTAATATCAGTATGGAAATTACAGCCGATTTAACAGATTTGCCGAAGGAAACCTATCTCTATTTCCAGACCGTAGAAGAAAGACTTGTGCATAACAATGATTTCTGCATAAATAATACGCATAGAAAAGAACTACTTATTGAAAAATGCGTTGCTGGCGATTGTTATAATATCACTAAAAACATAGACGAGGTTTGTCCATATGGTTGTAGTCAGGGAACTTGCAATCCATTCCCGCAAGTGAAATATGGAATATTCATAATCGCAATACTTTTAATGCTTGGATTTATGTATATGATGTATCAAATAGCAAGGAGAACATAATATGCCATTTCATAGATATTTCCTATTCCCGATTATGCTTGCGGTTTTCATAGGGGTAGTATTATGGATTTTAAGCATACCTTATTTTACAATACTTGAACAGAGGGTATTGTTGATGATTGCTGGTCTAATATTTTTTGGAAGTTTTATTTTGGTTTTGTGGTCTGATTAGTTCTTTTTCCTTCATAACCTTTTCCTTTTCAATTCGTCTTGCAAATTGCAAGAACTCTTTGCGTAATTCACTATAAGGTTTTTCCAAATGACCCATAAGAAATTCCATATGCCAGCGAATTATTATATGCCTTACAAACTGGCTTAAAGTAAAACCGTATTTGCTTGAGATGTCTTCCAGAATTTCTTTTATTTCAGTTTCTACTCGAAAAGCAATCCGTTCTTCCTTTGTTCGCTTCTTGTATTTTTTGTCGGACATTACTTTACAATTGACGCAAAGATATAAAAATGTGCAACAAAAACTTATATTATATCAAGATAAATACTATTTGAGCATTATGGGCAAAACTAAAAAGGCAAGAAAAAGGAAAAGACGATATAAACGCAATTCAAACTGTTTGTCACTAAATCAAAAATATCTTGGCAAAGACAGCCTTGAATCTTATGTCAAAAAATTGAAAAGTGTGGTATAGATGGTTCAAAGAGGCACAATACAAGGATTTCAGGGGTCATGGGGGAGTGGTATAGCCATACTTATAATAAAGAAAGAAAATGGGGAAATAGATAATGTTCCATGCGATAATGCCCCAACTGTGAGGGCTTTGGAATCTGCGTTTGGGAATGTCATTGGTGCAGGACATACAATGTCAACGGAAAACATTAAGGGCAAAGAAATATTTTATGACTACACCGATTGGGGAACGCTTGCAGGTTTTGTGCCTGTTGATGAAGCCCCGCCAGAATTGTTTGAGGAATACGAAAAGCAAAAAAAGGAAAGAAGTCAAAAGAAATTGAAAAGGGTTGTATAAAATGGGGGTGTAATATATGGATGCACTATCTGGATTGCAAGAAATTGCGAACAAAATCATGGAAAGTGCGAGAACAGGAGATGTCCATATAATGGATGCTGGAGATGTAGAAGTCATCAAAATGGGCGAAGATTTGATAGCAACATTGCCAAAAGGGAAGGATGTATTTTTCATAAACAGGACAAAATTCCCTACTGGTGGAACAACTATTAAAAGGCTATCAGAAGCAGTTCCTATGGAGTAATTATGTCTGTATTTGAACCATTGCTGAAAGAAAGAGGAAAATTTTTAGAGAAATCAACAAAAATTGTTAAGGCGAGGGACATTTTGGATGCAATTCAAAAGCATGAAAATCCTGCCGAAATTGTAAGTGTGATAAGAAAGACAAGAATATATGATACCCCCTTTCATAACTACGAACTCAAACTTGAAAGGGTGGTATAATGGCAAAGGAAATGGGCATTCTTGGCAAACTTCCTAAAATTGAAGAAGCAAAGACTATAAATACCGCTTTTCAGGCATTATCCCATGCTTATGCTAATATGTTTTTGCCTACATTGGTCTTTGAAAAGGACAATACAAAAAAATTGATACTGAAAGCGAAAAGAGCTTTGGATAAGGTGGTTTAGATGGTTCAATTGAGGGGATTGCTTTATAGACAAATCAAGAAGTATGAAAGACCAAAATCTTTATTTGGCAAACTGCCATATCTAAAAGAACAAGCCTTGATAAGGCAGGCTACTGACCAAATAGCACAGGGAATGTTTTTTTACAGTCCAATTGGTCTTGGTATTCGAAGTCCCTTTCCAGTTGAAAAACTGCCAAAGGATTTCAGAAGAAAAAAGGCACTACAACGATTTGCAAATGCAAAAAAGAAGCTTGAACAGGTGTTACCCTAAAATGTGCAACAAAAACTTATATGTTATTAAATTAAAATAAGATTGTGACTACAATGAGCAGAAAATCATCAAACAAAGAACCAGTGTCTTTGCAAAATTTTGCGAGTTTGTTGAGCAAGAACAGTAAAATAAGTATGAATGAACAAATGAAACTTAAATCAATATTAAACTTGTCTAAACTTGCTTCGAAACTTGCAAAAACAAAAAATATGAGCATATCAGACGCAATCAGGAAAAGAAAATCATTGCATGAGCTTGTATAAAAAAGGGGGATGAAATGGCAAAAGGACAATTGACGGTTCAGAGAGAAGGATATTACAGAAGACCATATGTAAGGAAGGGATACTGTTATACCAGAAACAACAAGAGAATATGCGTTCCATCTGTCAGAATTGGCAGAACAAGAGTGCCAGCAACTACATATAAGATAAGGGACATTGGGGCAAAGGGTAGAAGCAAAAAACCCAAAGGCGTTCCAAAGCTGAAGAAAGGCAGAATGAGCAGGGAAATAGCGAGAATACTGAAAAAGGACATCAGTCCAACTGACCTGACCAAAAACCAGTGGAAAAAGATATTTAGAAAAACAAAAATACCAGCAAGGTCATGGCTTGGAATGTTAGGAACACAGGTTGCCCGAAGAAAATATGCCAAAAAGGGAAGTCCACGATACAAAAACAAACTTGCCTTTATGAAGGCTATATCTGTGCTTGCAGATGTCAAAGAAAAGGCACTTGTTCCAAGAGAAGCAATTGCAAAATGGAAATCCCTTCCGCCAAGTGTGAGAGCAAGGCTAATGCCTGAACGAAGCAAAAGAAAACTGAAAGAGATAGCATGAACAAAGTAACAATATCCGAAGATGCTTTCCGCATATACAAAAAGGCATATCCAAACATAAAACCATCTGCATTACGAAAAAAATTGAAGAAAATAAAGAAGCGTGCAGGCAGATTGGATGCCATTACAGTGGAATACTATATGAAGCCATATAAAAGATTGGGTAAGGTGATAAGGAAGTGAGATTATGGGAACGAGAGCAGTAGTTCACGCAGATTTGCATCCATTCGGCATAGATAAAGATATATGGATAGCTACGCACTGGGATGGTTATCCAGAGGGTCTTGGAGAAACGCTAAAAAGGTCTCTTGATGAAGAAATATTAAAGGTAAGGCAAAATAAAACCACTTTGGGGGGAGCAATAGAAAAAGCAGTTGGCAAAGCATGTGCAATACACTCCATAGATGAGATGTCCACTGATGGCAAGGCAAATTTTAGGTATGGCGACTTTGCTGAATATCTTTACGAAATTGACCCAACTGGTAAATTAAAGGTTAAGCCTTTGACTGGGTCGTGGAGTGAACATAAAGGTAAAATCCCCACAGCATGGAAAACACTGAAAAAATATTCATTTGACAAAAATGCAAGAAGTATGAAGCAATTGAATAAGGTGATATAATATGAAAGAACCTTTGCATGTAAAACTAAAAAATCTGGGAACTATCAATAAAAACAAAGTAACAATTGAAAGGGGTAATAAGTCAGTTGATATATATTTTAGTTATGAAACTCCTGTTGCTGTTGATGAAGTAGTTAGTGAAAACATCTGGTCAAGAACCACTGGCAAATTTCTCAATGAACTTCAGCCAAACAAAAAACAAAGAGTGCCTTATGAAATTGTAAAGATGGAATTACAACGAAGATTAAAAGAGGTGGTATAGATGGTGACAAAAAGAACAAAATCCGATACTGGCAAAGACCTAATTGTAGATATAACAGATGATGAAATCAGGGCATATGCGGTGGATAAACCTATATTGAAAGTTTATGGCAAAAAGAAAGGTTTGTCAGAAAAAATGCTTGAAGAAAAATTATACGAAAGACCAGTAATGAGCATTAAAAAGATGGGGGAAAACAATTTTCATGTTGATTTTAGTGCTGGATTACAGCGTGCTTGGATAACTGGTCAGACAAAGAAAGACCTAACCGAAGAAGTTCATGTAGATATGTATCATGGCGAAGATATTGATAGTGACAAAGGCTGGCTCGAATGGATTGGACTCGACCCCAAAGATAAAGACCTTGACGCTTTTTTGGGTAGGAAGAAAAGGAAATTAAAGGATGTGATATAAATGACAAAAATAAGAATTACAAAAAAGGAAAGAGATTTGATAGCATCAACACCGCAAGGCGAATGTTGGATATGTGATGAAATTGCAAATAACATAAAAAGGGATGAAAGGGGTTATTACATAGATAAGAAATGGCTTGAAAGTGAAGGATTTGTCCCACATTTTGAACAATTGATACGAAGAAAATTGAAGGATGTGGTTTAGATGGGCAAAACAATATCTGCTACATTTAGGGAATTGCGAAGACAATTAAAAAATCATTTTCCTGCATATCATCATGCCCATCTTAATATTTGGAATGATTATTACAAACTCTTGGGTGATGTGAAAAAGAATATTATAGACCCAAAGGCAAGGGAGAAAATGAAAAGGGTGATATAAATGGTGAAAAAATCAACGATTAAAAGAGTAGTAAAGTTGCTTGATGACCCATATGTAATGGTTGGTCATGTTCCAGAATTATTGGAAGCCGAAGGAATTACAGAAAAGAAGGATATTAAAAAGGTGCTGGATGAGCTTCATGTTATAAACACAAAGCAAAGACGCTGGATATATGAACAGATGGAATTACGAAAAAACGAAAAATTAAAGGATGTGATATAATATGGTATATAATGCTTATGAACGGTTTGTAAGAAACGAGAAAAAAATGAGTAGGTCATTCAATAAGCTTATAGAACATCTTAAAAAGAATAATAATGTAAAACGGATAAATAATAAGTTATATGAAGTTAAAATAAAAGGAGCAAAGCCTATAAAAGTGAAATTATCTACTACACCTCTTTCTACTCCACCATACAAACAACCTGTGATATGGATTGGAAGCAATTTTTCAATTAATGAATTTGATTTGAAAGAAAAAATACCAGAAGCTAAAAAATACATCAATCTTTTGAAGAAAAGTCAAGGATTTACACAGAAATTTTTGGATGCTTATACGAAATATAAAGTTAAAAAATATTCAAAGGGCAAAGCAAAAATAATAGACGAAACGAAGGATTTTGTAGTAATAAAATTGCCAGATGGAACAAAGGGAATACACCACAAAACAATAGTAGATTATGTTGGGATTGACCCAATTAAAACTTTTAATTTGAAGGATTATCATAAGTCATATCGCAAACAACTTGAGCAATTATTGTCAAGGCAAGGATTGTCCAGAAGCAATAAAAAATTGAAGGATGTGATTTAGTATGGCGAAGAAAAATAATACACTAAAAGAAGCAATTTGGCATTTGAATGGTTTCATAGAATATTTTGAAAGTCAACCTATACTTACGCCAGAAGAAGAAGCTATGTTAGATTCTGCAAAAAATTTCGTTGAAAGAGAAAAAAAGAAACTCAAAGGAGTGGTTTGATATGGCACGAAAACCCTATGAGAGTGAATTTAAGGTGATAATCCCTCGAAGAAAAAAGGCATTAAACAAGGCGGTAAAACTAATGTCGGATAGATTTGGGGGTGTAACTGTTATGAAGGTAAAGGGAGCATGGATTAACGATAAAGGGCAGACGATTTATGATGATAACTATCTGTTGTTTTCCAATAGAGACCTTAATGGCAAGTCGCCAAACATAATGAAATTTGACAGGAATTTTATGAAGGAACTTGGTATGGAACTTGGCAAGGATACTGGTGAGGATGAAATATGGATAGAAGAAGATATAATTCGTGATGTTGATTTCATTAAAATTCCAAAAAGGAAAAAATTAAGACAGGTGGTTTGATGGTAAGAAGCAAAACCCTCAAATGGTATAATAGAGGAAAGGGTATGAAAGTGAACATAATCAAATTACCAGTAGGATATGAATTAGCAAATGTAAGTGAAATAAAATCACCGCATTATGCAAAAAGAAGACAAAATTTAATAGTTGCTATATTGAAAAAGAAATTAAAGAAGGTGGCATAATGATAAAAATACAGCCAGTGAAAGAATATAATCGTGAAGCAAGAGAGAAATGGCAAAAAAGAATCACAGAAACCAATTACCCGAAAGAAATAATGCCATCTCTTGCAATGTATTTATTTTTGAACGAAAAAACAGGCGAACCAAAAAAAACTGGGTATGTCCTTTCACATGGTAAAACACATTACTGGTTCAAAACGAAAAAAGAAGCACTTAATAAGTTGAAGGAGTTGGTGTAAATGACATTGGAAATCAAAGGAAAACATGTGAACTACACCACGCTTTTGCATGGTGCTTCCTGCTTCGCAGAGTGGGATAACTCTCCACAGGCTCAAAGGACAGTTCCTGCCCCACAAGCTCCTTCGGTTTTACACCGCACAGGAGACTTCATGCGGAAACCATTCAGCAGAGCCAATTTCACTATTGTCGGTCTGCCTATCTTCAGCACTTTCAGCCGAAGCGAACCTACCCAAGTGATAATATGGAAAGAAAAGATATAAAAGTATCGCCTCTCATCCCCCAGCTTACGCAAGGGGACTTCTCGGCGATGAAGTTAAGATACCGAATAAGAAGACCTGTAAAGGGAGCTATATACAGATACCATGATGTCGGAAGTAAGGGACATACTATAAGATTGGCTCGCTATAATCCACGAACAAAAAAGTGGGCTACACAAACATGGATTTTCCCGATTGAAGACATACGAACAAAACGACCCAAAACAATGAAGATGCTTGCAGATTTGGGGATTAAAAGAAAGGCTTTGAGGATGGTAATATGAAAAGACAGCCAAAAATAAAATTAGAAGTCCCGACATATAAGAGGACTTTGAGTAGGTTGGAAAAATGGATAGATAAAGGTGACAAAGTAGCAGTCTATAAGAATGAGGACTTATCAAGCCCAGAAGTGGGACATAAAGTTTTTTTGCGTGTCGGTAAGGGAGCAACTTTGAAAAAAGCACCAAAAAGGATGCCTGACAATCCTATAATTCCAAGAGCATGGAGATACCGACTACAAACCGTTGTTGGTTCAAAGAAAAGGCTAAAGAAGGTGATATAATGTTAAAGAAAACTGGCATAATAGATGGTAAAGGAAATGAAATTGCCATACGAGAAAGTGCATTTGGGGAAATTGGGTTGGTATCAATTGACGAAGCCAACAAAAAAATGGAAAAAGCTGGATACTGGAGAAAGGAAGATACTGGCAAGCTGATAAAAGCATTGAAGGAAGTGGTATAAATGAGAACTGTTAAGTTGGCAGACCTATTGAGCAACAAACAGATAAAGGAAGTTGTAACATACTTGAAACGAAAGGATGCCACTACACAAGGATTGAAGAAGCTCTTAAAGAAATATGACAAACAACTTAAAGAGAAGGGTGTGTTGCCAGAATATCTGGCTTATAGTATATGGTTTCAGTTAAAGGAAAGAAAATTAAAGGATGTGGTTTGATATGAGTGCTATTGAAACAACGCTTAAAAAATTGAAAAAACGCATCAGAAATGATGGCTGGATGGCTGATACAAAAGATGTTCTTAAAGAAGATTTTGAAAGTATTGCACAAAGGGAGAAACCACAAATTGTTGAATTAATTAACAGATTCCAAGAGGGTTGGCAAGATACTCTACATTTTCAACATTATTATACAAACCCACTTATCAAAGCGGTAAAAAAGGAACATCCTAACTGGGATATGTTAAAAGTTATGGAAACAGTTTATGAACTTCTTAACGAAGAAATATGGCAAGAATACCACAGCAAAAATAAGACATATGACATAGCAAAAGATTTATTGAAATCGAATAAGCGAAAAAAATTAAGGGATGTGGTTTAAGTGGCTAAAAATAAAAGACTTCCAACACCAAAGGTTGGTGACAGGGTAGTATCTGCATCTTTAATGAATCTTGGAAGACACGGAACAAGACTATCTGGATATTCAGACCCATCTAAAAGAATGTCTTGGGTTAGGTGGGATGATGGAGAAGTGTCTGGTGAATTTACAAAATCATTAATAAGGGAAAAGGACTACCCAAAAACAGTGCTATATAGGTTACTAAACAACAACAAAAAGGGTAAACTAAAAAAGGTGGTTTGAATGTCTGATGTTTATGTATATGATAGAACTGATGGTTTGGTTAAAATAAGCGAAAAACAAGGTAAATACTATATCTATCCTTTGAAAGAGGTCAGACTAAAAAGAGGAGAAAAACCCAATTTTATATTTGAAAAAAGTGCTAAAAAAATATGGAGCTATAAACCCTATGAAGATGAAGATGTGTCACCTACTCCACAGCCATTTTTAGATGATATAAAAAAATTCTTCGCCTTTAAATTGAGGCAGGTGATTTAGATGGAATTAAGAAAGACTTATAAAGGTGGTCTAAATGGCAATATTCAAAATTACAAGCATTGTCAGAGATAAAAAAACAGGCAAACCACAAAAATTGAGAACAGAATATATTGATACTGATAAACACAGGCTTTATGGCGGTGTCAATTCCAAAGAAAAGTTTAGGAAGATGTATGAGAAGCTTCAAAATATGAATCCATTAACAGACGAAAAAATAAAGATATTAGACATAAACAGGGCAAATGTAATGAGTAGGGGCGACAAATGGGGATTATCTGTTTACAAATTGAGTAAGGTGATATGAAGGTGATATAGATGACAGATGGAGCAAATGGATTACTCGGCTTGATACCAGCCGTAGTAGGGGTAGGTATAGTGCTTTGGACATTTGATACCCTTTTGAGTGCGAAGGAGAAGCAGAAGGAACTCAAGAAGAAAGGCAAACATACAAAGATAGTAAAAGAAAGGGGAAAATATAAGCTGAAGGAAGTGGTCTAAATGAAAAATGCTTATTTGTATAATGACATTGTAGGTTTGATTAAAATAAGCGAAAAAAAATAGTTAGAGGTCATAAAAATGCTGGAAGGACTGCTAAAATATTTAGAGAGAATGGTAAGTATGGTGTGAAATTGAAAAAGGTGATTTAGTATGGCAAAAAAGAAGAAACAAAAAACTTTTCAATTATGGTCACCTTCTATAATCGGGTCTATATATTTCGACAAAAAGGGTAACTGGTGGTTTTACGATGAGAGTAAAAACAAAATACATGGGGCTTCGGAATTTGTGTTAGGAAAAACTGCAAGGGTAATACCACATTCATTCAACAAATATGAAAGAAAAATAAGAGCAATTATTTAAAACTGTTTGACAAAATGGTCAATATGGGTGAAAATGAAAGCATTGGGAGCATGATTGTCTGGTTTTTGTTAATAATCATTGGCTTTTTTATGATGTTGATTTTTTTAAGTTACATACCATCTGTTGTTCCTTCTGATAACCAATATAGAGGATGGATTCCGCTTATAATATTGGTTGCCTATGTTTTGTTTGTTTATGTGGGATATAAGAAGGCGAAAAGGGGCGAACTTATTTGATTTTGTAGCCATATTTCCCTGTTGGAACTGGGGTATTTGACCGAGATTAGCCCAAGAAATCATATATTAAAAGATTTTTTTTAATCATTTGCTTTCATATGAAAACAATAATTCATATTAATTCAATTTAATTTCAATTATTATCTTCGTAGGTCGCCAAGACCCCTTGCGAAAGCTGGGGGATACGGCGACCATAATATATAAATAACCCATCCAAATAATAACCATGAGGCTCACAATACAGGCTGGAATAGTCAAGCTGACCAACAGAAAGAAGGAAATCCTTGACAGGGAATACTTTAGAGTCCAGACTGCCATCCAGTTTAACCGTGCTGGGCTTGACTGGCTTATTGACGATATCAAACTCTACTCCGCAAACAAACAGCAGGCTTTGAGATATGGATGCTTCAGCCTTCGCAACGACCTGATTAATCTCAAACAAGCCAAATCCTTCTGGTTTCTCAAACTTCCTGTTCATGGTGTTCGTGGTGGCATCAGAGTTCCTGTCAAGCCACATAGACCGTTTCCTGATAAGTCCAAGCTCTGTGAAAGCAAGCTGATAAAGAAGAATGGCAGATACATTGCCATGCTTACCTTTGAATTTGATGCTCCTGAAATACGCAAACCTGAATCTGTCCTTGCTGTGGACTTTGGAGAACGCTTTACCGCAACTTCGGTGATTTTGCGGAATGGAAGCGTAATGAAGGCAAAGTTCTTCGGCAAAGAGATTCGGGGGATAAGACGGCATTTCAGTTGGTTGAGGAAACGACTGCAAGAACGAGGTCTCCGCAAGGTTGTAACAAGGATTGGCAACAAGGAGAACCGTTGCGTAAGCGACATTCTCCACAAGGTCAGCAGGGAAATTGTGAGCCTCGCTGATTCTGCCAATGCTTGCATAGTCTATGGAGACCTCAAGGGCATCAGGCAGAGAACCAGAGGCAAGCGGTTCAACAGAATCGTCAGCAATATGCCCTACCACAAACTCGGCGAAATGATTAAGTATAAAGCCGAGATGTTGGGTATTGCCGTGATAACTACCAGCGAAGCCTATACCAGCAAGACCTGTCATATCTGCGGAAACGAAGGCAAAAGAAGAACGCAAGGATTGTTTGTATGCAATTCCTGCGGTGAATACAATGCCGACCTCAACGGTGCGATAAATATCGCTAAAAAGACAGAGAGGGACTTGGGCTATATGCCCTTGTCTGGGGCTTCCTGTGAACAAGCCCTTAACAGCGTGGTTACATAACATCATAGTTAATCACCTGAAGCACCATGCGAAAGCGTGGTGTAGTTCACGGAAGATTCTTGGAAAGAAAGAACCGAAACCTTTATAAAGTTTATGTATATATTCTATATATCAGAATAATAATGATGGAGTTATTATGCTCTCAAAAACCGAAAGGATTAAACTGGCTTTGGAACTTGTGGAACATAAAGACATTTCACAAGATGATTGTATCAGAATTATACACAAGATTTTGTCGAAAGAACCCACTATACAAGACCACAAAGTAATAGTGAAAGGAAACAGGAAATATGCACGCTGGACAGACAGCGAAATAAAAGAACTTATGAAATTGAAATCAATGGGAAAGTCAAACAAAACTATTGCAAAACAACTAAAAAGAACAACTAATTCTATAAGAGTAAAATTAAACAAAATAAAGAAAAATAATAATGACATCAATAGTAATGGCATCATAAAGAGAAAATGGAATGTGATGGAAGACAAGACAATGATAGATATGCTGGCAGAAGGTAAGAGTTTTGGAGAAATCGCAAAAACACTCAAAAGAACACCAAAGGCGGTTATGCTTCGTTACTATAACAAATATTACAAAAAATAGGGATATTGGAGAAAGTATGGAAAAGGAGATTGAAATTTTTGTCAATAATATTATTGCACCAAATGCAAAAAGAATAATCGAAAGTGGAAAAGAACATACCCCTATGGTATTCCTTAAAACTAAAGATGCTTATGGTCTTATTAAACCACAGTTTAAAAAACATAAAGACAAACTCTTTTTCCTAAAAATACTAAAAATGACATTAAAGGAGTTTGATTCTCCGTATTACATTTTAGTTTGCGAAGCGTGGGCTATAACCAGAAAAAAGGTAAGCAAAAAAACACCAAAACCAAGTAAAGCAAAAGACAGGAAAGAAGTTTTAGAAGTGCTTGTTAATATGCGTGATGGTCATACAATAAGTTATATGGCTGACATTATAACAAAGGACAAAAAAAGGAAACTTGCAGAATTAAGGAAAATCAAATCAAACAAAACTGGCGGTTTATTTAAAATTGAGTGGTAGTATGCTGAAATGCGAAGAATGTGGACTGATTAAGTGGAGAGAAGTATGGAAGATTAGGGACAAAGATGCTGAATATAAGATTGTTCAGTGCGATAATTGTAAACGAGTTGTTGTGACCGATACGCTGGAAGGGGAAGGAAGAATATGACCAGTTTGATTGGTTTTGAAGACATAACAGAAAGACAAAAAAACATACTCAAAGCCATACACATACTGGCAAAAGAGCTTGAAAAGCAAAACAATTCTGGCAAAGCCCATCCACGAATAGCAATGATAGAAGAACTGACAAAAGAGCCAACTTCATTCGTATATATGAGAGAAAAATTAGAGATGCTTTTTGACCGACAAATCAAGGAATAGGATTATGCACAAAGTAGCCTTTCTCATCCTATTAGTATTGCTCACGACAAGCACAATCGGAAAGACCATAGTAGCAAAGCAATACGATTTAGTGCGTTCTGATGCAGTCTATTCTGTAAAAGACATAAATAAAGTTGATATATACCATTACATTGAAAGTGTTTGGCACAATTCTCACCTTCCGAAGCAAAAGTATAAGCTTCACAAATACGACTGCACAGAATACACCAACGAGTTCATCAATATTCTGGATAACCATTCGTATCTCAATATAAGCTATACTGCTGTCTATGGAATGTTGCTCAAAGAATATACGAATTGCACATATTGTTTTCACTGTTGGATTGAAATTGATGGCAAGAATTTTGAGGCGACCATAGGCAAATTTCTGCCAAAACAATACTACAAAAAAATAAAAGAAGTTGATGAGTGCTTTTGAGTGATATAGTATGGTTTATTTGATTTCACATGAAAACAAAATTATTTCAACGACTAAAATCCTTTGCGAGTTTACTGATTAATTCCTTCTCATTGTTGTTTCGTATCATATATATTTTACCCTTGTTTGCTTGTATGGTTTTTTCAAACCCACTTATCATTTTTTCATCATCCACTTCTGAAACTATGATTCCGACCAGATTAATCTTGTTTCCCTTTATCAAGCAGTCGGTTTTTCCTGTAAAACCATCGCTTACGATAAAAACATTCAAAGGTATGTTGTCTTTGACTATGTTTTCATTGATAAATTCAATAGCCTTATTAAGCCTTGTAGTGTATCCTTGTTTGAGTTGCATGCTATCAAACAGTAAAAGATTGTATTCAGAAGTCAAAAGATTGTTTTTGCTATCACGAATAGGTTCTACTTCGCTATGAAAGTCCAACACGCATACTTTATGTTGTTTCTTTTTTGCCAACTGTATCAAGCTAACCGTTACATCACGCACTATTGTTGCAACTGGCTCAACAGAAACGCTTCCAGACACATCACGAACTATTACTACATTGCCTTTGCATTTTCGGTCTATTTTGTATGGGATTCTGACCTCATTCAAGTCATATTCACCTACTGTGACAAAATCCTCAACATTTTTTGTGACATCTGTTACATCTGTCATCCTTTTGTAACCATTTATTCTTGAACCCCTGTCTTTGCTTTTCTTTTTAGTTTTTTCTATGCTGGCTTCATGCTCCATATTAGGCAATATGTTCGTCATTACATTATCCAAAGCTTTGATATTTTTAACGAGTTCTTTGCCTGAATATCTTTTAAGCACAGCATCAATTTCTGCAAGACTCAAACCAAATCTTGACAGTTTTTTACGAATATGGTTTTCTTTCCTCTTATTCTCAATGTCATTTATTATTGATAATGCTTTTGTTTTGTTTTTATTGTTATTTTTGCTTTCCAACATTTCTGTGATTGGCGTCTTGGATGGATACTTTAGTTTTCCATTTTTAGACATAACAGTTTTGCTTTGTTTGGGCGGATTTAACTTTCTACTTTTTGCCAACTTCTTGACCTTTTCTATGACCGTAAGATTTCTGTCCTCAATAACCCTTTTAACCATCTTCTGCTCTTTCGTATCTGGGTATTCCATCGAGAGAATTATGTCATTTGGCGATTTTTTGAATACTTTGTTTCTTGCAAGCGTTAAAAATTGTTTGAGCTTTCTTTGATATTTAGGTTTTATATAGCCCCTTTTATTATATTGGTAATGAATTTCAAAATCATAGACTATATTAAGCCATACCATACCTTTTTCTCCAAGATTCTTTATCATCTTCTTATGAAGATTAAATGTTTCAAAATTATGCGGACAGCCAAGTCGAAAATCATTATGCCCCGCTTCATGCACGATAACACCTTCTATGCAAGACAGAAGTTCGCCAAAAGTGAAGAATTTGTTGCCTATATTAATGAAAAGAGTATTGTTTTTGGGATTTACACCTGCTATTGATGGCATATCTGGGTCATTTACAACCACTATGTCACCAAAAATCCTGCAAATATCTATATTTTTGGCTAACTTCTTTACCAACTTCTTCACTCTTATGTCGTCAGACCTCATTCTATCCCCTCATCAGTAATACAGGTCTTGGAAGAAACGCTTAATTTTTCCTGTTACGCTTTTGGGTCGCCTTCCCCGCATCATAGCTATCACTCCTTTTTTTTCAACCCCCAATTTAGTATGCCGAATAAATGTTATGACCTTTTAGTATTTCCTTGATGTTTTCCAGTTCCTTGAAACTTTTTGCTTCGTCAATTTTCGGATAAATCTTTATCTTCATGTATTTCATTTTCTTTTCACGCTTAATTTCACAGTATTTGATTGATGATAATATCTTTCTGATTTTCCGATAGTCCGAATAATTAAGGTATTTGGTTTCAATTTTCCTGCTATTGATGAATGATGAAATTATATGCTTAAAGCGTTCAGTGTCCAGTTTGGTTATCAATTCGTGTGTGACTATGTTTGGATTATCTATATTAAGTCTTATAGCATCTTCAACATTCGTTATAAGCCTATCAATCTTATCCCGCAACCGCTTGGGCATAGTTTGATATGTGTCTTTCGTTTCGTCAATTAATTCAACTGCCTTTTCAAGAGAAACAGCAACAGCATCCTCATCATCATTATTCAAAATCTGGTCAATTTCTCGTAGCTTTGTCACGGTTGATTGAAATTCCTTTTTTATCAAAGCCTCATCAACATAATTTTCAATTTTTGCCTCGTCTAACTTTTCATACCTGTTTAAAATCATAAGCCGACCTATTTCGAAGAAATCATCCTTTGTGACTTCGTTTCTTCCATGTAAAAGTGCATTACACTGGCAAACATGCTTGAACATCTTGATAAATCTTGTTGAAAATGCAAAGTTATCCCTATAAGCATTTACAAAAATCTCTATAACAGCATCAACATCAATATTAACTTGTTTGGCTTGCTCGCTAAATGATATAAGTTCATCCCTCGTAAGTCCGACATTCTCAACTTCTGTGGCATTATCAAGTAGTATGTCATGTATTGTGTTTGCGTTTGCTTCATCAGCTATCAGATGGTCTATACTTATTATAGCAAAAAACCTGTCTTTAAGTGCCAAATCCATTCTTTCCGTGTTGTATTCTTCTGTCAGAGGATTTGATGTTGCTATGACTGAAATCACAGGCAACTTCGTTTCACCAAGCAGGGTTTTACTCGTTTTTCTCTCTACCATGACTTCCAGTAGAAAGTCCAGAAACTCGCTTCTTCCCCGAAGGAACTCATCAAAAAACAAAATTTCCGAGTTCCAAAACTTTGTTTTGAGTATGTCTATTTCCCCTTCTCGGTATTTGACTGGATTAAGCAACCCTACAATATCCTTTACAATCGTTTCCTGATGAATTTGTGAAGCAAAATAATTCAGACCAGTTGCTTTGGCAAGGTTCTCAACGAGGTAGCTTTTCGCCTCTCCATGCTTCCCTATTAACAGAACATGCTGGTTACTCGCTATCCCCAAGACCAGAGCATCAATAAGCTTATCCCTACCCTTGACGACTTTCTTCAATTCTTTTTTTAGCTGTTCAAGTTTTTTGATTGTTGTTTTTGTCATAAAAATCGGGCAAGGTTTGTTGTGATAATCTCTTGTTAGCAATATCAACATATTTTTTGGATATTTCAAAACCTATGAAATTTCTTCCTAATTGTTTGCATGCAACAGCAGTAGTGCCACTTCCCATAAAAGGGTCTAAAATAACATCTCCCTCATAACTTAATAATCTTATACATTTCTCTGGTAAATCCACAGGAAAATTGGCTTTGGTTAATTGTTTAGATTGAGTCCCTATTTTCCAAATCCCTCTTGTTAAATCTACAAAATCTCGCTTACTTATTTGTGTTACCCCTTTATTTTTTCTTTTCCATATTTTTTTATACATGATTAATATTCCTTCAAAAGGAGAATTTATGTAAGGAGAAGATGCACTTAACCAAGAACCCCAAGCAGTTCTTTTAGATAGTGTTCTATCCATCCAAATAGCAACTGAATGATGTTTAAATCCAATATTCATAGCAATATGATGGATTTCAAATAAAGGAGCTATCCTGACTAACTCAACATCTACTTCTTGTTCCATTCTTTCCTCAAATTTCTTTTTACTACAACCAAAACTCAAATAATGATTAACACAAATTCTACCATCATCTTTAAGCACTCTAAAACACTCTTTTAGCCAATTTTCCGTAAATTTCCAATAATCTTCCCAACGCATTCTATCATTCCAGTTATCATAATCAATACCTATGTTATATGGCGGTGAAGTTACAATAAGATTAATAGATTTATCATCTAACTTTTTTAAACCATCCAAACAATCCATACAATAAATGCGATTTATCTCTAGCATTTGAACCGACCTCGTAAGAGGGAAAGCTTTAAGTTGGATGTTCTGCGTGAGAAACCCCACGCTTTAGCGTGATTTATTTGGGAGTGTGTCATTTTTTCCACTCCTTTGCCTTTTGAAATAAAAATTTCAATTTTTGTTTATGCTTCTGTTTTTCTTGTTTTTTCATCATACTTGTATTCATATCCATTGTATAGAGTATTTTTTCATATTGTAAAATGGCTTGCATATGCCTATAAATCTGCTTTTTAATCAGATTCCTTACTTCATGTTTATTGATGGCTTCTGCTTTACGCATACTTTCGCATCTCCCTTGCCAAAGCATGTCTTATGACTTCCGAGCAAGTTGGAAAGTAACCCTTCTTGACCTGTTCGTTTAGGTATTCAACTTGCTTTTTCGTTAGTCTGACTTGGATTGGTTGCATGTTCTCTCCTCAAATTCCTTATCTTCAATTATCATAATTTTGTCATTCTTGTTGCCCATGAATTGCTTATTCTCTATTTCTTCCAGAAGCCCATTTGCATGAGCATTATTCTCATCTTTGAGTATTGCTTTCAAAATGCCCAACTGCACTCCCGAAATCCAATATCTACCAGCCATATTATATCTTGCTCATGATTTTAGAACGAAAGTTTATTAAATTCATCAAAATATTTAATTTCTGTTCTGCAATATTTTTGTTTATCAGTTTCAGGTCATCTATTCTGTTTTTGATTATGTTTTCTTTTCGTGATATGCTGTATGCACGATTATAGAATTTTTTCTTTTCCTGTTCATGTATTTTAACTGAATGAGCATTATGCCATTCTGGTTCTTGTCTTGATGAAATATCAGCTTCCAAAAGCTCAACTTCTTCCTTTATTTTTGCCAACAGGTTTTCTATATCACTTTTCAGCAAATCAAAAATTACATTTTCATATATACCACCGACCAACTTGATATTAACATTTTTTGCATATTCATCTGGAACTTGCTGGTATGCTTCTTCTATATATTCAAGCACTTTCTTGATTTTGTCTGTCCGAAGCACATATACAGACTGGTTCAACCTAACACCGTTGCGGTAGAACTCATAGCCGACAGACACACGCACAT
>Ga0190360_1000090_pt1 | contig 47138 bp, 40 predicted proteins | sample 48721834_MG_FD_161271 | JGI IMG/M metagenome (GOLD analysis project Ga0190360, IMG submission 161271) | Hydrothermal vent microbial mat bacterial communities from Southern Trench, Guaymas Basin, Mexico - 4872-18-3-4_MG | ecosystem: Environmental > Aquatic > Marine > Hydrothermal vents >...
GCGCCCCCTCTGGCGTCAAGCCCAGCTTGAGTCTAGGGTAACTCGCGGGGCGCCACAAGTTACGTAATTCTCAACTGGCGTGGACGTTCCCCATAATGGGTGACCATGGCAGGGATGAGCCCTGGGGGCGCCGCCGGCCGAAGCTGAGCGGCAGGCGATTACGTCTCTGGGGGCTCGGAGGAGGACGGTCCCGATACGATGCGGGTGCCACGCGTGCCCCCGATAAGCACATCTAACAGTGCGTCCGGCTCTTCAGCGGAAAAAATGCGGACTTCGGCTCCTGGGAGCCGTTCTGCGAGATCGAGCGAGATCTCGACCTTCGAAGCCATACCGCCGGTGACGTCAGCGCCCGGAGGCGCGTCGAAGTGCATGGCGGTGAAATCCCGCCGTGTGAGTATTTCGTAGATCTCGGCTGGTCGGCTGCCTGGCCGTAGGACACCTAAGGCGCTCCCAGCCAGCAGCACTCGGCGTGGACGGAGCCTCCCCGCCAGGTATGCGAATACCTGCTCAGTGGAGACAATCACCGCCCCCCACTCATCATCGAACACGACATCCCCCATCGTTATAGGCAGCAACCCAGATTCGAGCGACCGCTGGATCGGCGCATGGGCCATGGAAATCAGCCTGCCACCTTCTGCCAGCGCAGAGACGGAGGGCGGGTAAGAGATCGCAGGCAGGCCTTCCCGCCAGAGGGCTTTCAGGACCAGCATATGAAGGCGGTGTGCGGCGCGCCAGATTTCGGCGTACTCCCCCCAAGCTCCCAGGGTTGGTTTGTCTTGGTGAACGCCCAGCCGGGCGGCGGCGGCATGGCCGAAAGAACCTGAGCCATGGCCGATAAGCATCGTCAGGGGCTGCCGTTCCAGCGCGCGGCGGAGCTCCTGCGCCAGACGCGCGATTGTCTCGGGGCGCGGGGTTTCGGGCTCATCCTTCTGGGTGATCAGCGACCCGCCAAGTTTGAGGAAGATGAGATTATCCGGCGATGGTGGCATGTCGTACCCATTCTGCGCCATGGTCAAGAAGGGCGGCTTCAACCAGGGAGGCGGATTCCGGCAGCGTCAGGGCGACCATGATGCCCCCCTGTCCAGCACCGGAGAGCTTGGCGCCCAGGGCTCCCGCTTGGCGCGCCGCGTCGGTAAGGCGCTCAAGCTCTGGCAGGCTTACGCCCAGAGATTCCAGCAGCGATTGATTGGCATCCATCAGGCTTCCAATGCGCGCCAGTTCGCCTGCTTGCAGCGCTTCCAAGGCATCTCGGCTGATTTCTCCAATGGCATCGAAGAGGCGTTCGTATGTATCAGAATCCCGCTCCCATCGCTGGCGCAGGCCAAGCACGGCCTCGGATGTGGGCGTTGTGATCCCACTGTGGCCAAGAACCAGATGCAAAGATCTTCCCGGCCGGAACCTTCGCGGTATCTGGCCGCGAACGAAGTAGATGGGATTCTCCCAGGCGATGACCGTATTGTCGATGCCTGAGGGAGTCCCGTGATGCAAGCGCTCAACCTCGTATGCCAGATTGGATATCTGCTCGATTGTGAGGGCTTTGTCGAAATGCAGTGAGAGCCCTCGCAGGAGAGCCACCGTGATGGCGGCGCTGGAGCCCAGGCCGGCAGCCACGGGAATGCTGGACTCGATCGTGATTTCCAGGCCTTGATGCTCCGGCGCCCCGATTGTGTCCATTGCAAGCTGGATGGCCTTTGCGAGCGGGTCCTCAGCAGGAGCCTCCTCGAGGCGGTATTCATTTCCCAGATCGACCGCACGGATCAAAATCCCCTGCCGGCCGACATGCGGGGCGTCGGCCAGGCGCGCGGTGGCTGAGAGGCCCTGCAAAGGAGCGGCAATGGCCGGGCGTCCATAGACGACGGCATGTTCGCCGAAAAGGATCAGCTTGGCACAAGCCTGAGCTTCGGTCATCTCCCAAGATAGAGGATGGCGACGACGCTTGCTCCCCAAAGGAGGACGGTGAGCATGAGTGGCCTGTCGGTCAGGGCCAGTTCTTCGGGCGCGCCGCCGGCTCCCTCGACATGAATGAGGTAGAGGTAGCGGAAGATCCCGTAGATGACGAAGGGGATGGTAAGCATCATGGCGTGGTTGGCCGGCAAGTTCTCGGCAGAGAAGGTATAGAGCGAGTAGGCCACGATGGTCGTGCTGGAAACGATGGCCAGAAGCTGGTCTACAAACGAGACGGTGTAGCCCTCCAAGACCCGCCGGTGAGCGTTGGCATTCTCGGCAAGCAGGATCATTTCAGCCCGGCGCTTTCCCAGTCCCATGAAGAGCGCCAGCAATGTCACGCAAACATACATCCAGGGCGAAAAGCGTTGCACTGTGATGAGCGCCACACCAGCGCCCACGCGCAGCACAAAGAAGCTGGCCAGAGTGAGCACATCGATGATGGCGTAGTGCTTGAGAAAGAGCGAATAGAACAGGTTTAGCACCATATAGCCGAGCAGGATGACCCCAAAAGAGGTCGCGAGGCTGAAACCCAGGAGCGTTGCCAATAGGAAGAAGACCACGGCTGCCACCGCGGCGACGTTCTTGGGGAGCCTTCCCGAAGCAATGGGTCGGCTGCGTTTCCGGGGATGCTGCCGGTCTTGCTCCAAATCGGCGAGGTCGTTCATCAGATAGACCGCCCCCGCGCCCAGACAAAGCAGCAGGAAGCCCGCCAGCGTCTTCATGAACGGTTGGGGTTGGAAGAGCTGTTGATCGAAGACCAGCGCGGCGAAGATGATGCCGTTCTTGATCCATTGCTTTGGCCGCATGGCCTGCAGCAGAGCTTTCATCATGCCGGGCATGATAACAGCGACCTCCTGGGTGGGCAAGCCAGGCGGATGCATGCGGCATGCCATGCTGGAGGTTAGCGTGTACAATCTCATCCGTGCCTGGCAAGAGAAGGGCGGATTTGTTACTCGTGGAACGGGGGCTGGCCGAAAGCCGCGCCCAGGCTCAGCGTTTGATCATGGCTGGGCAAGTGCGGGCCGGCGGGGAGATCATCCACAAGCCCTCGGATCTGGTGGAAACGAGCACCAGCCTCGAAGTCCGTGGCGGTCCTCGCTTTGTTTCGCGTGGGGGCGAAAAGCTTGCCGCGGCGCTAGCCGCCTTCCAGCCGGCCGTCGCTGGGGCGGTATGCGCCGATGTGGGTGCCTCCACCGGGGGATTCACCGACTGCCTGCTCCAGTATGGTGCCGCCAAGGTCTATGCCATCGACGTGGGCAAAGGCCAGTTGCATTGGCGGCTTCGGAAGGACCCGCGGGTCGTAGTCATGGAGGGCGTGAACGCCCGCTACCTGGCCGGGCTTCCGGAACCTGTCCAGATCGTGACAGTGGATGCAGCCTTCATCTCCCTGCGGTTGCTGCTGCCCAGGATTGTGTCCTGGTTGGAGCCCCATGCAGAGGTGATTGCCCTCGTGAAGCCGCAGTTCGAGGTGGGGCGGCAGTCGGTTGGCAAGGGGGGCGTCGTACGGGATGCCGGCCTGCATCGAGAGGCCGTCGTGAGCGTGGCGCAAGCGGCGCGGAAGCTGGCGCTGGGGCCTGTGGGGCTGATCCGCTCGCCGATCACGGGCCCGAAGGGCAATATCGAGTTCCTGTTGCACCTCCGTCTCGGGGATCCCTGCATCGACATGAATGAACTAATCGGGGACATCTTCCCACCGGCTGAAGAATAACGCTGTCTTGGGTATACTTGGCCCGTCATGCAACCCGTCATCGAGCTTGAGTTCCGCCTAAAAACATGGCGCCAATCGGCGGCCTGGAAGCTTGCCCGCCCGGCTGGCTCTGCAGAGGTTTGGTCTTGAAGAGCAGGCGATCACGCACTCTGACGGGGGTCTTTCTGGGATTCCTCATCAGCGCCGTTGCTCTGGCGCTCTTGCTGCGCTGGTCGGGGTGGGGGCCGCTCTGGGCCACGCTCCGGCAAGTCGACCTGCGATACTTGCTGGCGGGGGCTCTGGTCTTCCTGGCTTCGATGCTGGCCAGGGCACGAGCATGGCAGCTCATCCTGAAGAAGGAATTCGGCATCTGGCGGGTGCTCGCGGCGCTGAACGAGGGCTACCTGCTCAATAACATTCTGCCATGGCGGATGGGCGAGTTGGGCAGAGCGATACTGTTGGGGCGTCGGCCCGGCGGATCGGTTATGAGAGTGCTCTCATCAATCTTGGTTGAGAGGCTCTATGATGTCTTCCTGGCCTTGAGCCTTCTGATCGCATTGTTGCCTGAAGCGGCGGGCCTTCCAAGCGCCCTCCGCAGTGCTGCGATGGTGACACTCTTGCTGGCGGGGAGCGCCACGGTTATCTACGTCATCCTGCGGAACCCCACCTGGTTGCGGGACCTAATCGGGCGGCTGCCAGGCACAGGCTGGGAACCACGCTGGCAGCGTCTGCGGGAAGGGCTGACGGCGCTTTCCGACCGCCGGCTCTTTCTGGGCAGCCTGCTCTGGCTGGTGGTCAGCTGGGCTCTGGCGGGTTTGGAATATTGGCTTGTGCTGCGCTCCATCATTCCCGGCGCCCAATTGCGCTGGGCCTATTTCATGCTTACGGTCACACTACTGGGTGTAGCCGTGCCCTCCTCCCCCGGCTACCTTGGAGTCTTCGAGGCCGCTGGCGTGCTGGCGCTATCTGTCTTCGCGGTCCCCCAGGCGCAAGCGCTTGCTGCGACTTTGCTTCTGCATGGGATGGTCTACCTTGCCAGCACCACCTTTGGCTTGATCGCCCTGAGCAGTGAGGGGGCGACAGTCACAGGCCTATACGCCGAGATACAATCCTGGCTGGCCTCCCCCGAAGGGGATCAGGCGGTGTGAATGCGGATCCTCAATAGCCTCTACTATTACCGGCCGCACTATTCCGGCCTGACGGTTTACACAGAAAGGCTCGCCAGAGGTTTGGCACGGCGGGGCCATCAGGTCACGGTGCTCACCTCGCGCTATGATCGCAGCCTGCCGGGGCTGGAGCGGCTGGATGGAGTGCAAGTATACCGTCTCCCGGTGGCGCTGCGGGTCAGTAAAGGCCCGATCATGCCAACTCTGCCGTTTTGGGCGGGACGGATGATTCCGCGACATGACATCGTTCACCTGCATGTACCCCAGCTCGACGCGGCCCACGTGGCGCTCATGGCGAAGGCGATGGGGAAGCCGGTCGTACTCACCTATCATTGTGATCTTCGCCTGCCGTCATCGATCTTGAACCGGGTGGCCAACCTGCTCTCGTCTTGGGCCAACCGCGTTTCCGTTGCAGCTGCGGACGTGGTGGTTGCTAATGCCATGGACTACGCCGAAGCGTCCGCAACACTACGGCGCCATCTCGACAAGGTCGTAGTCATCCCGCCGCCCATCGAACTCCCGGCCGTTTCTGGGGAACAGGTGCAAGGATTGCGCGAACGGTTGGGGCTCACGGGCAAGGGTCCGCTTATTGGCATGGCCGCCCGCCTTGCGACAGAAAAGGGGGCAGAGTTTCTGGCTCAGGCGCTGCCCAGGATCTTAGAGCGGTACCCTGAAGCATGTGTGCTATATGTGGGCCAATATGAGGACGTTCTAGGGGAGCAGGATTACGGCCGCAGAATTGCCCCCCTGATCCAAGCTCTGGGCGATCATTGGAGGTTCCTGGGCATCCTCGATCCGGATGATCTGGCAGCCTTCTTTGCAGCCTGTGATGTGACCGTCCTTCCCAGTCTGAACAGCACGGAAAGCTTCGGGATGGTGCAGGTCGAGTCGATGCTCTGCGGGACCCCGGTTGTTGCCAGCGATCTGCCGGGTGTGCGCTACCCGACACAAGCGACGGGCATGGGCCTGACGGTGCCGCCAGCGGATGCGGAAGAACTTGCTGAGGGGGTCCTTACGGTGCTCTCAGAGCCAGCCCGCTTCAGCCGGCCGCGGGAGGACATCCGGGCCCATTTCGGCACGGAGGCCGTCGCGGACCGCTATGAGAAGCTCTTTGAAGAAATCCTGAAAGGCAAAGCCTGAGATACACCATGGCCGAGAAAGATTTTCTATGGATGCACCTGCGCGCCTTGCCATACTTCCGGGCGCTGCTGCGCTCGATCGAGGCACGCTTCTACCAGGAACTGGACTTGCCGTCGCCAATCCTCGACCTCGGCTGCGGGGATGGGCATTTTGCCTCTGTGGCACTCGAACAGCCGGTGGATATCGGCGTTGATCCCGATCAAGCTTCCCTGCGGGAGGCGCAAGCCAGAGGCTGCTATCGAACCCTGGTCCGCGCGGATGGCGCCCGGCTGCCACTGCCAGACGCCGTGATTGGCTCGGCATTCAGCAACTCCGTGTTGGAGCATATTCCGCATCTAGAAGAGGTGCTCGCCGAACTCGGACGGGTGCTCAAACCGGGCGCACCGCTGGTCTTCACGGTCCCGAATCCAGGCTACCGGCATGATCTGAGCCTGCCGGCCTGGCTTCAGCGGATCGGGCTCCCTGGCCTGGCGCAGGCCTATGCAGATTGGTTCATGCGCATGTCCCGCACGATTCACCTCTATGAGGAGAAGGGCTGGGAGGCGCGGCTGGACCATGCCGGCTTCGAGATTGAGACCACTTTCCGCTACTTCTCGCCGGCAGCGCTGCATGCACTGGAATGGGGACATTACTTTGGCTCGCCCTGTCTCTTACCGCGTGCTCTCAGCGGGCGGTGGATCCTGGCACCCTATCGATGGAATCTCTGGTTGACGGAAGCCCTCGTGCGACGTTACTATGAGGAACCTCCCGTGGAGCAAGGGACTTATAGCTTTTACCTGGCCCGCAAGAGATGAGCGATACAGATCCGCACGACCGTCAGCGAACCTTCGACACCCCCGCCGTGGCCGAGCCCACTATCTGGGACTGGGTGAAATCCTGGCTGCGCGGCCGGCCGCTGCCCCTGCCGGGGCCGGCGGAAGAGGCCGCGCCTGCTGAGTCTGCCGCTGAAATGGAGCCCGCCCCGGCAGAATTTGAGGTGCTGCCCGGAAGCGGCGCGAGAGAGCCGCGCCTCAGCGCGGCCCAATTGCGGCTTCCGATGGCGCTCTTCCTCGCGTTCACGGCCCAATTGGGCTTGGAGCGGAGGCTGGGCAGCGCGGGCTGGAGCCTGCTGCTCTACTTGGCGGCTGCCGCACTCGTGGCCTGGGCAATGTGGGAGCAGGACTTTGAGCTCCCGGGGCCGCTGGTGCGCCCGTCGGCGATTGGGCCCTTCACCTACCGCCCGGCGTTCCTGGCGCTGGCTGTGGTCACTTTTGGACTGACCTACTTGACCTCGGGAGACAACCTCTTCGACGGCATCACCGTCACGCTGTGGTTTGTGTCGATTGTGGCGATCCTGTATGCCTTTTGGGAGGGGGAACTTCCTCACCGGGCGATGTGGCGAAAGGTGCGCGCGCTGCGCTGGGGCGCGGCCTGGCGGCTGGAGATTTCGACCTGGACATGGCTGGTTCTGGCGGTCTTGGCGGTGAGCACGTACTTGCGCGTCGCCCGGCTGGCAGAGGTGCCGCCGGAGATGGTAAGCGACCACGCCGAGAAGCTCCTGGACGTGGTCGATGTCCTCAACGGCACCCGCAGGATCTTCTTCCCCCGCAATACGGGGCGGGAGGCGCTGCAGTTCTACATGGCCGCGGCCACGGCCAAATGGCTGGGCACGGGCATATCCCATCTGACGCTTAAGATTGGCACCGTTGCGGCGGGGCTCATCACTCTGCCCTTCATTTACCTGCTGGGCCGCGAAATCGCTGGCCGGGAGACAGGGCTGGCGGCGATGGCCCTGGCCGGCATAGGATACTGGCCGAATGTCATCAGCCGGGTGGGGCTTCGCTTTCCGCTGTATCCGCTTTTCGTAGCGCCAGCCTTCTACCTGCTTGTGCGGGGGCTCCGCCGCGGTGAACGAAATACGCTGCTGCTCTGCGGCTTGACCGTGGGTGCAGGGCTGCATGGCTATTCGCCGACCCGCGTGCTGCCGCTGGTGATTGCCTTCGGCGCGGCGCTATGGCTGATGCATGGCCCTTCCAAGGGCCGCAGGCTGCAAGTTCTGACCTGGCTGGTGACCGCCGGCTTGGTGGGGCTGGTTGTCCTGGCCCCGCTCTTGCGCATAGCCATCGATAACCCGGAATTGGTCAACTATCGTATGGCCACGCGGATGGGGAGTGCCGAGCGGCCGCTTCCCGGGCCGGCCTGGCAGATCTTCCTCAAGAATGCGGCCAAGGCACTGGCTATGTTCGCCTGGGACAACGGGGAGGTCTGGGTCAATTCAATCCCGCACCGACCGGCTTTGGATTGGATCACCGGTGGGCTCTTCCACATGGGGTTGGTCCTGCTGGCAGTGCGCTACGCGCGCAAGCGCCGATGGGAAGACCTCTTTCTCGTGCTTTCCATCCCATTGCTGCAACTGCCCTCGACGCTCTCTCTGGCTTTTCCATCGGAGAACCCGGCCACGAACCGGGCCGCCGGTGCCATCGTGCCGGTATTCCTGGCGGCCGGTCTTGCCATGGCTAGTATTCCATCCTGGGCCCGGAAGAGCGTGACGGGACCCAGATCTCGTCTCTACGGCGGTGCGTTGGCCCTGGCGATCTTTGCACTGGCGGCACGAGCGAATTACCGGCTGGTGTTTGTGGAGTATCAGAATCTCTACCGCCTTTCTGCCTGGAATACCAGCGACGCAGGTGCCGTGATCCGGGGTTTCGCGACCTCCATAGGCAGCTTCGATACCGCTCATGTCGTGGCCTACCCCCATTGGATGGACACTCGCCTTGTGGCGATGAATGCCGGTGTCCCAACCCGCGATTATGCCATCTCGTCCGACCAATTTGGCGCGCTGCATGAGGAGACTCGGCCGCAATTGCTCTTGCTCCATCCTGAGGATTTGGATTCGCTGGCCGCGCTGCGAGATCTCTTCCCGCAGGGTTACGCAACCCGCTGGGCCAGCAGGCTGCCATCGAAGGATTTCGTGATCTTCTTCATCCCGCCGTCCCAAGCCCTTGGCGGCGATGCGAACCAGGGTGCCGGCTCATGATGCCCGAAGCTCCAGCAGCGACCCCAAAGAGCCCAGAGACCCCGCCGAGCGGGAAGCGGACGTGGGCGGGATTCCGGGGGCAAGTCCTCTTGCTCTTGATCCTTGCCCTTGGGGGCTATTTGCGCTTTGTGGGCATCAACTGGGATGAACACACCCACCTCCATCCTGATGAGCGCTTCCTGACTCTCGTCGAAACCTCGATTCAAATCCCTAAGGGGTTGGGTGAGTATTTCGACACCGATCACTCCCCGCTCAATCCCCACAATGCCGGGCATACCTTCTTCGTCTATGGAACCTTCCCGATATTCCTGGTTCGCTATCTGGGGGAGTGGCTGGGAAAGACTGGATACGATGAGATTCACTTGGTTGGGCGGGCTGCATCGGCAGCCTTCGATTTAGTCTCGATCCTTCTGATCTACCTGATTGGCCGCCGTCTGCATAGCGAGAGGGTTGGGCTGCTCGCCGCACTTCTGACGGCGCTCTCGGTGCTGCTCATTCAGCACGCCCATTTCTTCGTTGTTGATCCCGTTGCGAACACCTTCATGCTGGCAGGCATCTACTTCGCCGTGCGCGCCATGGACACCGGCGATCTGCGTGATTTCCTTCTGTTCGGTGTCGCGCTCGGCCTAGCCGTGGCTTCGAAGATCAGCGCCGCGCCATTGGCGGCGACATTGGCGCTGGCTGCAGGCATCCGCGTCTGGCAAGCGGACCCGCAGGACCGTGAGGCTCAGATCCTTCGCTTGGGTGCCTACCTGGTTGCGGCGGCGCTGGTCTCTTTGGTGGTCTTCCGCATCTTTCAGCCCTATACTTTCACCGGCCCGTCCTTCTGGAATGTGAAACCAAATCCGCGCTGGCTGGCCAACATGGCCGAGATCCGGGAACAGCAGCGCGGCAATACGGACGCGCCCTTTGCCTTGCAGTGGGCCGACCGGGAGCCAGTCTGGTTCTCTTTCAAGAACATGCTGCTCTGGGGCCTGGGCCTTCCCCTTGGCTTGGCGGCCTGGTTTGGCTGGGGATGGGCGCTGATCGAGAGCCTGCGTGGGCGCTGGCAGCGGCACTTGCTGCCGGTGGCCTGGACGGGCGCGTTCTTCTTGTGGCAATCGATCGGCTTCACAAAGGCCATGCGCTATCAGCTTCCCATCTACCCCATGCTGGCGATGTTCGCCGCCTGGGGGTTATGGGAGGGATGGAAGCGGAGCAGGGACCTGCCGGGGCGTGCAGGGATCTGGGCTCCGCGGGCGGTGGCGGCAGCCGGCCTGCTCGTCGTCGGCCTGACGGCGGCGTGGGCGTTTGCCTTTCACTCGATCTATAGGCAGCCATTTTCCAGGGCCGAGGCCTCGCGCTGGATCTACCGGCATATACCTGGCGTGGTAAACCTGGTCATCGATGTCGGGGATGATGAGTATCTCGAAGTCATCCCCATGCCACAGGATTTCATCCTGCATCCTGAGGCGGTGCACATCGTCGAGATTACGACGGATCTAACCGGCGAGGTGCGCGAAATATGGATCCCCTATGCCCAGGCGCCCCATCCGCCGGGTGGGGAGGCCGAGCTGGAGGTGACTCTAACCTCCGAGCCGGATTCGGGCGATCTCTACGCCCGCGTCGCCGGGCACAGGATGCTTGGGGCAGGGCAAGAAACCGAGTTCCGGATGCAACTGGCGACGCCGCTCCCTGTCGATCCCGAACGACGGCTCTTCTTGAATCTGAAGAACCAGGGTGGTACCGCCATCGCCATGCGCGGCTCCGTGCTGGTGCACGAGACGAGTTGGGACGATGGCATGCCATGGGGGCTTGAGGGCCGCAACCTGAATGGCCGTTACGAAGTGCGCAATCTTGAACTGTATTGGCATGATGATCAGGATGACGACCAGAACGGCGTTCCGGATAAGATCGAGCGCATCGCAGCCTCGCTGGAGCAGGGCGAATATCTGATCATTTCCTCCAACCGGCAATACGGGACCATTCCGCGCGTGACCATCCGCTATCCGCTGACGACTGCCTACTACCGCGCGTTGTTTGGCTGCCCAGAGCCGCAACCTGTTCTGGTTTGTGGAGCGCGCCTGGAAGTCGGAGAACATCAAGGTCAGCTCGGATATGCGCTCTTCCAGGTCTTTGAAAGCCACCCTAGCCTGGGCTCCCTGGAAATCAACGATCAATTCGCCGAGGAGGCCTTCACGGTCTACGATCACCCCAAGGTGTTGATCTTCCGCAAGCAGCCCGACTTTAGGCGCGAACGAGTGGAAGCGATCATCGGGCAGGTCGATGTGAGCCGCGTGCAGCACGTACTGCCGAAGGACGCCGGCGGTCCGGCCCCGAAGGACTTGATGTTGCCCGAGGCCCGCTGGCAGCAACAGCAGGCGGCTGGCACATGGTCGGCGCTGTTCGATCCGGCAAGCTGGATCCACCGCACCACGGCAGTCACGGTGGTGGCCTGGTGGCTTGCAATTGGGTTGCTGGGGCTCTTGATGTTCCCCATCAACCGGCTTATCTTCCGCGGCTTCCATGACCAGGGCTATGCCCTCTCACGCCTGATGGGGCTGCTGCTTTTCGCATGGTTCGCCTGGATGGCGGGCAGCCTGGGAATCGGCGTAGGTCGGGGAACCCTGTGGGCGATTCTGGCTTTCCTTGCCATCCTTTCGGGGAGCTTGGCATGGAGCGACCGGCGAGACCTCGCGGCCTTCTTCCGATCGCGTTGGAGGGAGGTTCTCTGGATCGAGGCCTTTGCGCTGGCGTTCTTCCTGCTCGATTTGGCCATTCGCTTCGGAAACCCTGATCTGTGGCACCCGGCGAAGGGCGGGGAGAAGCCGATGGATTTCTCCTACCTGAACGCGGTTCTCAAGAGCAGAACCTTCCCGCCCTACGATCCCTGGTTTGCCGGAGGATACATCAACTACTACTACTATGGATTTGTCCTGGTAGGGATGCCGGTCAAGCTCCTTGGCATCGTGCCCTATACAGCCTACAACCTGATCCTTCCTACCTGGCTCGCCTTGCTCGCGCTCAGCGGCTACAGCGTGGCATACCATCTGGTGGCCGCCGTGCCCGACCGCATCGGAGTCCGACTGAGACCCAGCCCGCGGCTGGCCGGCGTAGTGGCTTCGATCCTCTTGGTGGTTCTGGGGAATCTGGGTACGCTGCGAATGTTCTATGATGGGTTCAAGCGCATCGGCACGCCTCCGGGCCAGGAGCAGGGGCGGCTTCTGGTGGGCGCAGCGCACGCTGCGCGCGGCCTTGCCCGGTATGTGACGTTTCAGGAGCAGCAGCTTTACCCTCTCGACCAGTGGTATTGGAACCCCAGCCGGGCAATCACACCGGGAGAGGGCGAGGCGGGGCCCATCACCGAGTTTCCCTTCTTCACCTTCCTGTATGGCGATCTGCATGCACACATGATCAGCCGTCCGCTGACGGTTCTTTCGCTGGCGTGGGGGCTTGCCTGGATCCTTTGGATGCGAAGAGGCGGCGGTCGGCTCGTGCTGCAAATACTCTTCCTCGGAGTGGGCGGTCTCATCCTGGGCTCCCTGCGTCCCACCAATACCTGGGATTTTCCGGTCTACTGGGGACTGGGCGCGGTGGCTGTTGCCTATGGGGTGTGGGAAAGGCGGCGCTCATTCGAACCCCGCCAACTGATGGAGATGGTGCTCTCGGCCGCCCTGCTTCTGGGGATGGCCCAGATCCTCTATCAACCCTACCATCATTGGTATGGCCTGGGATATGAGAGCGCGCGCCTATGGGAAGGCTCACGGACCCCATTGCTCGATTATTTCACCGTGCATGGTGTCTTCATCTTCTTGATCGTGGCCTGGATGGCTTGGGAGAGCTATGCCTGGATGGCAACCACGCCGCTCTCCGCGCTGGCCAAATTGCGCCCCTACGCAGGATGGATTGGGGTATTCTTCCTGCTGCTGGTGGCGGCAACTGCGGGCCTCGTGGGGCTGGGCTACCGTGTGGGATTGGTTGTGTTGCCCTTGACGGCCTGGGCGGGAGTTCTCCTCCTGAGGCCGGGCATGCCGTTAGGCAAGCGGGCCGCGCTGGTGTTTGCCGGGATCGGATTGCTCTTGACGTTGCTGGTTGAGGTGGTGGTGCTCGAGGGCGACATCAGCCGGATGAATACCGTCTTCAAGTTCTACCTTCAGGTATGGGAACTCTTCAGCCTGGCGGCGGGTGCGGCGCTTGCGTGGAGCTATGCTACGCTCGAAGTATGGCACCCGTTGCCCCGCCGTGTGTGGCTAGCCATGGCAGGTTTGCTGCTGTTTGGTGCCGCGCTCTATCCCATGACAGCCTCCTTCGCCAAGATCGAGGACCGCATGGAACCCATGGCGCCCAAAACGCTGGACGGCATGCTCTTCATGCGATACGTCGATCGATACGGTGAGATCGGCGAGCCCTTTACCCTGAGGGAGGACTATGCCGCCATCCGCTGGATGCAGGACAATATTGAAGGCACTCCCGTGATTGTGGAGGCCAATGTGCCCGAGTACCGCTGGGGCACGCGCTATACAATCTATACCGGCTTGCCCGGCGTGCTCGGATGGCGTTGGCACCAGTTCCAGCAACGGGTGGCCGCCGATGGAAACCAGGTGGATAGCCGGCTTTTCGACATCACCCGTTTCTACCTGACCCAGTCGAGAGAAGACGCCTGGGAGTTCCTCGAAAAATATGGGGTCCGCTATATCGTCCTCGGCCAGCTTGAGAAGGCATACTATGAAGCCATCTGGCCCTGCTTCCCGGCACAGAATGCATCGGGCGTGACCTGCAATCTGAGAGGCTGGCCCTTGGGGATGCCGACCATCTATGAGCACGTGCCCGCGGAGGCTTGCGAGCCCTTGCAGGACGACGACCCGGCAGGCGGCCTGCGCTGCCCCACAAGAGGGCTGGAAAAGTTCACGGCGATGGTTGCCGATGGCGATCTGAAGGTGGCTTTCCAGCAAGGGGGGACGATGGTCCTTGAGGTCGTGCGACCATGATGACGGTGTTGGTCTGGTGGCTGCTTGGTCTTCTCCTCGCCGGGTTGGCCTGGCCCATCGCATGGCGTCTGTTTGGCCGGCTTCCGGATCGGGGTTCCGGTATGGCGCGTGTGCTCGGGATCTTGGCAGGGAGCTACCTCTTTTGGCTCGGGGGTAATCTCGGGTGGCTCCCCACAGATTCGGGCGGAGCGCTCTTGTCCCTGGTGGTCCTGGCAGGGGTGGCGTGGGCCTTTGCGCGCGGCAACGGCTCTGAGATGATCTCCTGGCTTAAGGCGCACCACCGGTATCTTCTCTTGCTGGAGGCACTATTTTTGGTTGCCTTTGCCCTCTGGGCCTTCGTACGGGCCAGTAACCCTGCCATCACCGCGACTGAGAAGCCCATGGAGCTGGCTTTCCTAAACGCCATTCTGCGGTCGGAGAGCTACCCGCCCTATGACCCCTGGCTGTCGGGCTACGCCATTTCATACTACTACTTTGGCTATGTGATGCTGGCTTTCCTGGCGCTGCTCACGGGCACGCCGGCCGGCATGGCCTTCAATGTCGGCAACGCCATGTGGTTCGCGCTGGTAGCCACGGCAAGCTATAGCCTGGTTTACAACCTGCTTGCCTCGCGGCGGGATAAACCCATCAAACCATTCGGGGCGCTTCTAGGCCCGGTTTTCGTCCTCATCACGGGCAATTTGGAGGCTTTGCTGGATGTTTTGCACGCGCGCGGGCTCTTCTGGGCCGTGGGCCCGGACGGTTCGCCGCAGTCGCCTTTCTGGCGCTGGATCGGCCTGGAGGAGCTAGAGTTCCCGCCGCCTTCCGCACCATCGTGGATCCCCACTCGAAGCTCCTGGTGGTGGTGGCGGGCATCGCGAGTGATCCGTGAACTGGATCTGCAGGGCAGGCCGATTGACTTGCAGGCGATTGACGAGTTTCCCTTCTTCTCGTTCCTCCTGGCTGACAATCACCCGCATCTCCTCGCCATGCCCTTCGTTCTGATGGCGATCGCATTCGCCTTGCAGGTCTTCCTGGGACCTGGAGCCCGGGCGGGGACATGGCGCCTGCCGTTCGGCCGCCGGGTGCGAGACAGGGCGGTGGCTGCTGTGGCTCTGGGAGCGCTCCTGCTTGGTGTGGTTTCCGTGGCGGGCGCCCTGGGCACCGGACTACCTGGAGGACAGGCCGTGCTTCGCCTGATCCGTGCCGAGGCCGCCTTCGCCGCCCTGCTGCTGGTGTTCGGGCTGGTAGTCTGGTTTTCCGTAGGATGGGGAAAGGCCATTCTGGCGGCGGCCGAATTTCTTTTCGCGGCGTGGCTCTTTGGCGCGCTGGCATTCCTGAATGCCTGGGATTTCCCGATCTATCTGACTTTGCTCCTGGGCGTCCTCTTCTGGCACCAACGGAAGCGGCCACCGGGAAGGATGGTAGTTAACCTGCTGGCGGCGGCCCTCGGGCTTATCGGCGCAGGCGTATTGCTCTACTTGCCCTGGTATCCGGGCTTTGCCTCCCAGGCGGCCGGCATCCTTCCCCATTTGCTGCATCCCACGCGGCCGCTGCATTTCTTCATCATGTTCGGAGTGTCCCTGATCCCGCTGGTCGCCTGGATGGTCATGCGCCTGGCTCATGGCTGGAAGCGGGGTGAGTGGCGTTGGCTCCTGGGTATTGGGCTAGGCCTGCCTGCAGGCCTGCTCATTCTAATGTTGTTCTATGCCGGATTGATCTATCTTGCCATAGATCCGGTCTCACTCGAGTATGCCTTCAGCCTTATGGGTGTATCGACGTTTGGGCAGGCGGTGGCATCCGTCCTGGCCGTGCGCCTGGCCCGCTCGGGGACGGCCATCCTCCTGGGCCTTGTCTTGGCGGGCGGCATCATCTTGCTGCGCAGAGTATGGCGCTTGGAAGACAGGGAGGGGCCGGCTCCATTCTTGCTGCTTCTCATCCTGATAGGGGCCCTCCTGGTGCTGGGACCCGAGTTCTTCTACCTGCGGGACCAGTTTGGGCTGCGCATGAACACCATCTTCAAGTTCTACTTCGCGGCCTGGATCCTTTGGGGACTGGCCGCGGCCTATGCCGCTGCGCAGCTTCTGGAGCGACGAGGAGGGCGCTGGATTCCGGTTCAGATCCTGATCCTGTTGCCCTTGGCCGCCGGCCTGCTTTACCCTGTGTTGGCCACTTGGACCAAGACCAATGGGTTCAATCCACCCGAAGGCCGGACGCTTAACGGCGCGCTCCATCCGAGCTACACCTTGCCCAGCGACCGGGAGGCCATCCGCTGGATGAATGCGAATCTGGAGCCCGGAGTGGTGGCCGAAGCGATCGGCGGGAGCTACACCTACTATGGACGTGTGTCGGTGCACACCGGTTTCCCTACGGTTCTAGGGTGGCCAGGGCATGAGAGCCAATGGAGAGGCGGGGCGCGCGAGATGGGCAACCGGGAGGCGGATATTCGAACGCTTTACCAATCGACAGATTGGCCGGAGACGCGGGCAATTCTTGAGACGTATGGTATCCGTTATGTGTATGTGGGTGAGCTGGAAAGAAGCGCATACCGGCCCATTTTCGAGAGCAAATTTGATGCTTTTCTCGAGCGTGTATTCCAGAATGAGGCGGTCGCGATCTATGCCATGCCCGAAGGTGGCCTGCCATGAGTGATGAAGCCAGATCCGTCAGGACTTACACCCTCTCAGTAATCCTGGTGATCGCGCTGGCCGCGGCTGTGCGACTAATAGGGCTCGGACACCCTATGCTTGGGGAGGGCGAGGCCTCTCAGGCGCTTAATGCTGCTGTGCTGACGCCAGATGCCTCCGCATTTTGGCACCCAGGGAATGCGCAGCCACCCCGCAGTCCCGCCTACGAAGTGATGACTGCGATGCTCTTCCATCTGTTTGGGACGAGCGATGGGCTGGCTCGACTCGTGCCGGCGTTGGCCGGCATCGGACTGGCCCTCTGTCCACTGCTCCTGCGGAGGCGACTGGGCCTGGGGCGGGCTGTGCTCGCAAGCGTGCTGCTAGGGCTATCGCCGACTGCCATAACAACCTCCCGTCTTACAGGCGGCAGCTCGCTGGCAGCCCTCGCGCTGGTTCTGATTGTTTTCAACCTTCTTGAAGAAGGCTCATCACGCCAGCCCGGCCGGCTCGCCTTTGTGGCCGTTGGATTCGCGGTTGCGATCGCATCCGGCGGGATGGGGTTGCATGGGCTGCTCGGCCTGGTCTTGGGCCTGTTGCTGGGCCGGATTCTCGGCCGGAATCCGCTGGGCATGCTTCCTGGCCGTGAGGTCATGAAGAGGCCAGCGGTGCTGGGCATCGCCGTATTGAGCTTCCTTGCGATCATCACGGCTTTCGGCATGAATTGGCAGGGGCTGGTCGGGTTTTCTCACGTTCTGGTCCACTGGCTTAGCGGCTGGCTCAGGCCTGGCGAGCAGAGCGCCCTCGCGTTCCTGATGATGCTCCCCGTCTACGAACTCTTGCTTACGGTATTCGGCGGACTCGGCGCCTTGCTCACCTGGAGGCGGGAGGACCCGCTGGAAAGGCTCATGATTCTTTGGGCGGCAGGTGGATTGCTGGCGGGCATGATCTACGTCGGCAGGCGCCCGGAGATGCTCCTTTGGGCCGTGGTGCCGCTTTCGATCCTGGGAGCCTCGGGAATCCATGTGCTTCTCGAGCGGATCGCCCGCAGGTCAAGGCAAATGGCCTTCTATGCGCTGGTCGCGGTGCTGCTCGTGCTGTCATTTTCGGCGCTGCTGGGCGCGCTTAGCTATGTGAACGGCTACATCCCACTCCTGACAGGCGAGGTGCAAGGCGGGGCTTTCTTGATCCTCGGCGCAGGTGCTTTGATGCTTGTGAGTGTGCTCGTTCTGTTCGGCATGGGATGGTCGTGGTCGCTGGTGCTAGATGCCGGAGGGTGTGCCTTGCTGGCTATTACACTCTTGCTCGGCCTGGGCAGCGCCTGGCGGCTCAATTATGGCCGCGGAGAGCAGACTGCGGGAGGGCTCTGGTTTGCGAGCGCACCAACGGCGCAGATGGAGCTACTGGAAGGCTCTCTCATTCAGGCTTCACGCGTGTATGCGGGCGCCGATCGAGCGCTTCCAATCCTATTCCGGGATCCGCCAGACGCGCTGCTGGCCTGGCGGCTGCGCGCCTTCGCATCTTATGAAGAATTGGCTGGCGAAGCCGGCGGCACCTCACCGCCTGCAGTGCTCTTGCGGCCGAGCGAGCAGACGCCCGGACTTTATGCCGCCTATTATGGGCAAGGATTTGCGCACCAGGCCCGGCGCGCTTGGTTTGGGCTGCTGCCTTCGCCTTTCCTGCGATATTGGCTTACAGGGAAAGCGCCCACCGTGACGGAGGGGTGGGTGATGCTCCTGCGAGCAGATGTGGCTGCGTTTGGCGAGGCGCCCCCTGCACAATTATCCCCGGTCGAGACTGAGCCAGGGGAGGCGGAGTGAATTCATGTCGCAGGCACGGGTGATTGCCATCGATGGGCCCGCCGCCTCGGGCAAGTCGACCTTGGGCGAGCGGCTTGCGAAGGCCCTGGGCTACCTCTATGTGGATACAGGGATTATGTACCGCGCAGTGACGCTCGCCGCCTTGAGGGCCTCCGTGCCTATCGAAGACGAGGCCACGGTAACAAAGATCGCACAGGAGATCGACCTGGATATTCTTCCGCCCTCCAAGCCCGATGGCCGCATGTATGATATCCTGATCGATGGAGAAGACGTGACCTGGGAGATCCGTTCGAGCCAGGTTGATGCGAATGTTTCGCAGGTCTCGATGTATCCAGGGGTACGGGAGGCCATGACGAGGCGCCAGCGTGAAATTGGCAAGCGCGGGCGGGTGGTCATGGTGGGGCGTGATATCGGCACGGTCGTGCTACCGGATGCCGACCTGAAAATCTATCTGGATGCCTCGGTTGAGGCGCGGGCCGAGCGGCGGCATAAAGAATGTCAGGAACGAGGAGAGCCGGCCGATTTGGAGAACATCCTGGAGGCTATGCGGGCCCGCGATCACCTTGATTCTACGCGCGTGTTGGCGCCGCTCCGGCCGGCACCGGATGCAGTGATCATCGACACGACCTCCATGGATCGTGAGCAAGTCTTTGCCCGAGTAATGGCCCTGGCAAAAGATCCGTCATCGGAAGCCTCGGCAGGGAGTGGTCAAGATGTCTGAGAGTGCGCGGATCCTTCGACCGCGCCCAGCCCCACGCTACGATCACTCCGCGCTCGAGAAGCGCCGGCACATCTTGCGCTGGATGATCCACAACATCGGCTTCCGCATTCTCATGCGCTATGACGGCGCCGAGGGCGTTGAGAACTTCCCGTTGCAAGGGCCGGCGATTGTGATGATCAACCATATCGCCTTTGTGGACCCCATCGTCGTGATGGCCAGCCTGCCGCGGAATGTGGTGCCCATGGCGAAGGTGGAAGCGTTCCGCATTCCGCTCTGGGGCATCTTCCCCTGGCTCTGGGATGTGATCCCGGTTCATCGCGAAACAGTGGACCGTAAGGCACTGCGCAAGGCCTTGGATGTCCTGGATGCAGGCGAAGTTGTGCTGGTTGCGCCGGAGGGAACCCGCAATCCAAGCCTGCAGCGTGGAAAGGTGGGTGTGGCATATCTGGCCTCGCGAACGAGCGCGCCCGTGGTTCCCGCGGCTGTGACCGGAACCGAAGGCTTCCCCACGCTTAACCCCAAGCGCTTGCGGGGCCCGGGCGCCTATGTGCACATCGGGCGGCCATTCCACTTCAGAGTCGAGTCCCGCAAGGCCGGACGGGATCTGTTGCGGCAGATGACGGATGAAGCCATGTATGTCTTGGCCAGCATGCTCCCGCCTGAACGGCGCGGCGTGTATGCTGATCTCTCTAAAGCAACCACTTCCACGATTTCGTTTCTGTGAGACAGGGCGGGCCTGATCCGCGGGTTCCGGCCGAACGGGAACTTCCCTTGATCCAAGGACGTCAAGGAATAGGCGTGCCGGCATGAACGGCTGGCGCGTGACATTGCCCAATCCTGGATTGGGACGGGAGGAAAAGAAGATGAAGAACGTTCGAGGGCGTTTTGCGAGATCGTTGTGGGTAGGGCTGCTTCTGATCGGGACCTTGCTCCTGGGCGCATGTGCCGGTGAAGAGGCCAAGACTGCACGAACCACGATTACGGTAGTGGGGGTTGGCGAAAGCAGCGGTGCGCCCGATACAGCGAGCATTCAACTCGGAGTGAGCCTGGTCGATGAAGATCTCAGCCGGGCGGTGCAAGAGGCACATGCCACCTCTGGGCGGATCACTCAGGCGATGCTCACGGCAGGGCTGACCGAAGAAGATGTGCGCACGACGAACTACAGCATCTGGCGCGAGGATGTCCATGACCCCCAGACCGGCATGCCAACCGGGGAGAGCCGCTATCACGTGGACACGACGGTCGAAGTGGTCGTGCATGATGTCGGGCGCCTCGGAGAGATCATTGGCATCGGGCTGGACGCAGGTGCCAATAACGTGTTCGGGATCAATTTTGCCATCGAGAACACTGCCCCGCTTGAGGCCGAGGCCCGGGCGATGGCGATGGCTGACGTCGAAGCACGCGCCTCGCAGATCGCTGGGGAAATGGGCGTCGAACTTGGGAAGCCGGTCGCAATTGCCGAAGGCACGGGAGGGCTGGCAAGCCCCTTTGCAACTTATGGTTTAAAGGGCGAGGCGATCGGCATCGGCGGCGCAGGTCCGGCTCCGATCAGCCCAGGTGAGATGACGGTCACGATCCAGATTACGGCCACCTACGAAGTGAACGAGTAGGGTCTAGAGCGTCGCAACCGGCGATAAGGGGCTGTCCCAAAGGGGCAGCCCCTAGAGGGGGAGGAGGAAAAAAAGAGATTCGCAGGGAGGAAGCGTTCCCCAGCCCCTTAATGTCATGCCGAACATCCCCAGAGTGCGAGGGATCCCCAGGGAATTGGATATGGAGTCCACCTTCCCTGGGGTTCGCAGCATGCACGCAGCCGGATGGCCGATCATGCGTCTCGGGCGGGAGCCTGAGACCGAAGGCAAGCATCCGGACTCCGCGAAGAAGGAAAGCGGCGGCCCCAAAGGGACATCCCCCTGCTTGGCATCGGGTTTATGCCAGGCCGATTTCGGCCCCGAAACGAGTGTATAATGGCCCCGTTCTTGTGCACGCTTCGGGAGGTGCCATTGGCATAAACTTGGTGGGGAGGCGCAGCGCTTGGCCCCAGTCTCTGGGGTGACGAGGGAGAGGGTTCCTCGCTGCAAGGCGGGGCTAACCCGGCCCCAAGGGCCGGGGAAAATCGAAGGATCGGCGGATGCCCTCTGGGTGAGCCACACGCCCAAAAGCTTTCCCCCGCATAACCCGGCGAGCAATGCCATCCCGGCAACGGGGTGGACAAGATCCCCGGGAGTGGCACTCAGCAGATATTCCAAGATCAGGCAGCGAGGGAGGCGTGCCATGTGCGGCATTGTCGGCTATGTCGGCAAGCGCGATGCGACATCGATCATCTATAACGGTCTGAAGCGGCTGGAATACCGTGGCTATGATTCGGCCGGATTGGCCGTTATTCAGAACGGTGAGATTGCTATCCGGCGGGATGCCGGAAAGCTGGACCGTCTGGGGACATTGTTGAAGGAAGACCCGGTCCACGGATCCATCGGCATCGGCCATACACGTTGGGCGACGCATGGCGAACCCAGCGCCCGGAATGCTCACCCCCACATTGGGGCCTCCGGCAAGGTTGTGGTGGTTCACAACGGGATCGTGGAGAATTACCTCCAGCTACGTGAAGAGCTGACCGCTGAAGGCGTATCCTTCAATTCCGACACCGATTCGGAGATCATCGTTCACCTGGTCGAACGGTATCTCGCTGCCGGGATAGGCTTGGCCGAGGCGGCCCGCAAGGCCATCGCGAATTTGAAGGGTGCGCATGGGATCGTCTTGCTCTCGCTGCTCGAGCCAAACAAGATCGTAGCCGCAAGGGTCGGAAACGCTGGCGGAGTGGTGGTTGGAGTGGGGGAGGGCGAGATGTTCGTCGCCTCCGATATCCCAGCCATCCTTGAACACACCCGTAGGATGGCCTTCCTTGAATCGGGGCAGATGGCGGTGGTGACGGCTGAAGGGTTCAGCTGCCAGACGCTGGATGGCGATCCCCTGGAGGTCGAGATCCAATCGGTGCCCTGGGATCCGGTTTCCGCGGAGAAGGGGGAGTACAAGCACTTCATGCTGAAGGAAATTTTCGAACAGGTCCGCTCCACGACAGATACTATTGCGGGGCGCGTGGATTTCGAGGCTGGGAGGATTTTGCTGCCGCAGCTGAATCTTTCGGCTGAGCTGGCGAACCGGATCGAACGGGTTGTGATCACGGCCTGCGGTACGGCCGCGCATGCGGGACTGGTCGGCCGCCATCTGATCGAGCGCATCGCCCGCATCCCGGTGCAGGTCGACATCGCCTCGGAGTTCCGCTACCAGGAACCTCTCGCGGACGAGCGCACGGTCGTGCTCGCCATCAGCCAGTCGGGCGAAACAGCGGACACCCTTGCGGCCATGAATGAGGGACGCGCCCGTGGCGCAATAGTATGGAGCATCGTCAATGCCATCGGCTCCCAAGCCATGCGCATCGCCGATGGCTACATCAGCATGCAAGTAGGACCTGAGATTGGCGTGGCCTCCACGAAGGCCTTTACTGCACCGCTCATCGATCTCTATATGCTGGCCATCCTGCTCGCAGATCAACGCGGAAGCCTGGAAGCCAGCAAACGGTTGGAACTGGTCCGGGCCTTGCGGCGCATCCCGGACCTTGTAGGCCAATGCCTCGAGCGAGCCGAAGCAGTGGAGCAGGTGGCATGGGTATTAAAGGACGCCCGACATTGCCTCTACCTCGGACGCGGCATCAATATGCCGATAGCCTATGAGGGCGCGCTGAAGCTGAAGGAGATCTCCTACATCCACGCCGAAGCCTATCCTGCGGGGGAAATGAAGCATGGTCCGATCGCTTTGATCGATGAGACCATGCCCATCGTGGCGATCGCCCCGCGCGACCCATGGTATGAAAAGATGCTCAGCCAGATTGAGCAGACCAAGGCGCGCGGCGGGGTGGTCGTCGCGATCGGGACCGATGGGGATGACCTGCTCGAATCGCTGGCCGATTATGTGCTCTGGGTTCCCGAGACCCCGTGGATGCTCAGCCCGGTGACCACCATCATTCCGCTTCAGCTCTTGGCCTATCACATCGCCGTCTTGCGGGGCGCGGATGTCGATCAACCTCGCAATCTTGCGAAGAGCGTGACCGTGGAGTAAGGGTACCGGCGGCGCCGTCTAGAATGATCCTACGTGGGGTTGAATTTCGGCCTCGAGCAACCTTCGCAGCTCGTCGGGAGATGCCGTGGGGCGCTGGCATGTGAAGCCCCGGCATAGATAGGCTGCAGGCTTGCCATCCAGGAGTGTGCGGTTTCGGAGCAGGGCTGGGTCCTGGTTTTTCCGGTATTCGCCGGCAGCTGCCCGCACCATATTTGGGAAGTAGATCTCATCCGCAGCCTGCGCCAGATCTTGCAAGGCACCCTCATCTGGTTCCCCGATCAAGGCCCACTGGATCGACGGTGCCAGGGCGAAGTCAAGTGCATTCATCCAGGCGGCGAAGGCAGTGGGATGCTCGGCGGCGAGCCCGGCCATCCGACTGAGTGCCCGCTCTGCCGGGGGCTGGAAGTCTGGATTCTCCTCCAGATAGGAAAGCTGCAACAAGAGTGCAGTCGCCAGGCTACTTCCGCTCGGGATGGGGGTATCCTGCAAGGATTTATGGCGGGCGATCAGGGCTTCGTGGTCGGCGGGGGTGTCGAAGAAGCCACCGGCGGGATCGATGAGATGGTCCAGGATCCCCGTCGCCGGCTCACGAGAGATTTGAAACCAGCGCAGTTCCGCCAGCATGAATCCCAGCGCGTCTTCGACCACAGCGAGATGGTTGGGATCCGCTATCGCTTTCCAAGCCTCCAGGCAGATCCGTGCCAGGAGGGCGTTGTCGTAAAGCATCTTTTCAAAATGCGGAATGCGCCATGCGGCATCCACAGCGTAGTGGGGGAAGCCGCCGCCCAGATGGTCATGGATCCCGCCCAACGACATTTTCGTGAGCGCGTGTTGGGCCAAGGTGGCTGCCTGGATTTCGGGCTTCCGGATAGAGATCTGCAGCAACTGCTCCAGCGCCGAGGCGGCGGGGAACTTGGGCGCGCCCCTCTCTGGCAGCCTGGAATGCCTCCGGGCGCCATTGGGACAGGCGATTGGTCATCGACTGCATTCCTTTGCCGCATGGGCCTGGGCGAGTCCGGCCGGAGCAAGCTATCTTAGAAGGGTATCAGTTCTCGCACGATTCCATGTGAAAGGATGCACATAGGACTTCGAGTTCAGGCCCGGGGTAGGTGCAGCAGATGGTAGAATGACGCCTATGCGTACTCAGCCTAACTCCCCGCTACTTCGTTGGCTACCGGCGCTGGCTCTCATGGCCACCATCTTCACGCTTTCCTCGATGCCTGCCAGCCGGCTGCCGCACTTCGGGCCCTTCGACCTATGGATCAAGAAAGGCGGGCATGCCACAGGCTACGCTTTATTGGCCCTAGCCTATGCCTACGCATTGCCCTCGCGGCTTTCTCTACCCTATCGGCTGAGTTTGGGTTTCATCATGGCTGTGCTGTTTGCGCTCAGCGATGAGTTCCATCAATCCTTTGTACAAGGGCGGACATCCAGTCTGCGGGATGTGGGGATCGATGCGGCGGGTGCGGCTGTCGCGCTGCTTACGGCGGGGTTCTATTCCTCGAACTCCAGATCGAACGCCAGCTCTTGATCCTCGGCCCAGGATGGGCCGGGCGTAACTTCGATATCGCCAAATAGAGCCTCCTGGCTCACCTCAATCTGCCGCTGCTTGATCAATTCCAGCAGTGCGATGAAAGAGATGACGATCTCGAGCCGGGTGCGCGCGCTGCGGACCAAGGAGCGGAAGGAAAGCCGGCGTGCGCGCTTCAAGCCGGCCACGATTTCCCTGATCTTCCCTCGGATCGTAACGCGCGGCGGAACGACCCTCCCCTGGAGCGCCGGCAGCTCGGGTTGCGCTGCGAGCGCCTCGAGCAGGGCGCGCCGGAGGTCTTCAAGGCGCACGCCTTCAAGATCTAGCTTGGTGGGGATTTGCCTGGGAGGAGGCGCCAGGCGGACGTAGGATCGCAGGCCGGCGGCTTCCCTCTCTGCCAGAGCGATGGCCACTTGCTTGTATTTCTTATAGGCCACGAGCTGCCGCGCCAAGGCATCTCCCGGGTCTTCCTCGCCGGGTTCACGTAGGATGGGTCGCGGCAGGAGCGCTTCGGATTTGATCTGAATCAGCCTTGCGGCAATGACCAGGAAGGATGCGAGGTTCTCGATGGACGTGTCCTGCATGGCACGGATATGCTCGAGATATTGATCAGTCACCTGAGCCAGGGAGACCTTGGTGATATCCAGCTCGGCGCGCTCGATGAGTTCGAGCAGCAGATCTAGAGGACCCTCGTATACCGGAAGTTGGACGGAATAGGGCGATCGAAGCATGATCAGCGGGCCATCCAGATGCCCACGACCAGCAGGGCCAGGAGTAGCAGAGCGGAAGCGATTCCCACGACGCGGAGCGTGAGCCGGTCGCGCTGCTCCCGCAGACGTTCCTCGGCCCTCTGCGCTTCCAGGCGACGGCGGTCGATCTCCTCGAATTGGGCGAAGCGCTCCTCGGAGAGATTGCCCTCGGCCTCCTTCAAGGCTCGCGCCCTGAGCCGGGATTGGCGCAGCCGATAGGGTTGGACAGCACCGCGATGGCGAGATTCGAGCGTGCCGAAGAGCGTTAGTGGCTCTCCGCAATCGGGGCACACGTGCTCCCAGGCGGGGTTGGCGCGCCCGCACGCAGGGCACTTTGAGGCTGTCTCGAGCTGCGCACCGCAATGTGTGCAGACTCGGATGCCCTCCTCGGATACTTCTGGGATGGCCTGCCCGCATTCGGGGCATGCAAAGTCAGTCAAGGCTCGCCTCGCGCTGGGAAGATAGGATGCATTATAAATCAACTCTCTTTCTGCCGAATGTAACTTCTCGGCGGCAACTGCATCCAAGAAATGTTGCCAGAAAGATATAATCTTGTATTATTGACCAGGATGGTCTAAGGAGAGGAAGCATGATAAAAGAGCCAATTCACGTCACCGATGATGCCTTCGAGAAGACGGTGCTGAAGTCCGAGCTACCCGTCATCGTCGATTTCTGGGCTCCCTGGTGCGGCCCTTGCAAGATGGTCGAACCTATGCTGGAGAAGGTGGCTGCGGATTACGCCGGCAAGCTCATCGTGGCGAAGGTCAATACGGACGAGAATCCTCGATGGGCGGGCGACTTCGGTGTGCAGGGCATCCCCACGATGCTTTTCATCGCCGATGGGCGCGTTGTGCACCAGCAGGTCGGTGCCGTCCCCGAGCCTTACCTTCGGGATATGGTGGATACATTCCTTGAAACCGTAACCTTGAAGAACTAACCTTTCGCCTGCGGGAGTCAGAACCCGCCAGGCTCCAGGAGCTTTCGTGCCGGGCCGCAGAGACGGCCCGGCACTTGGTTTCCCTCAATCCCGGCGTTTCCCTTGGGCAGAGGTGCCCCAGATGAGTCCTTCGATGCGGCGGATGATGCGCCGTAGGAAGGAACGCACAGAGGCTAGGAAGCGCAGGAGCGCCCGCTGGCGCCGCCGGAGCGGCGGAATGCGGACCCTGGGCTCGACCCATTCGAGCGCAAGCGCTCCCCAAGTGAGGCCGGCGCCGAAGCCGACGAACACCAGCCGACTGCCATCCTGGATGCGGCCTTGCTCGAGCGCCTCACAAACGGCGATGGGGATCGAGGCGGTTGAGGTGTTACCGTAGCGGTCGAGGTTGACCACAAAGCGGTCCATGGGCATCCGCAAATTGCGCGCCGCAGCCTCAATGATGCGGAGGTTTGCCTGATGGGGGATTACAAGGTCCACCTGCGTCATCTCCCAGCCGGCCTTCTCGGCTGCCTCTCGGGTCGAGGAGGCCATCACACGGGTTGCAAAGCGAAAAACTTCACGGCCATTCATGCGGATGGTGTGCAGATTCTTCTCGACCGTCAGCGGGGAGGCCGGGAGCTTGCTCCCGCCGGCGGGAAGCGTCAGCAGCGCTTCCCCGGAGCCATCGGAACGCATGATGCAGGAGTATATGCCGCCGGGCTCATCGCTGCCTTGGAGGACGAAGGCACCTGCGCCATCGCCAAACAGGATGGATGTCGAGCGATCCTCCCAGTTCACGAACCGGGAGAGCGTCTCTGAGCCTATCACCAAGGCATTATCAATCGAGCCGGTGCGGATAGCCTGTGCGGCCAGGTTGAGGGCATAGATGAAGCCTGTACATGCCGCCGAGAGATCAAAGGCGCCAGCCTTGACCGCTCCGATGCGGTCCTGGACGATGCAGGCCGTGGCGGGGAAGATGTGTTCCGGTGAAGAGGTGGCCACGATGATGAGGTCCAGATCATGGGGGTTAAGCGGCGTTGGGTCGAGCGCACTAAGCGCGGCTTCGACGGCGAGTGATGCGGTAGTCTCGTCTTCAGCGGCGATGCGGCGCTCACGGATGCCGGTGCGCGAAATGATCCACTCATCACTGGTGTCCACGCGCCGGGAGAGATCCTCGTTGGTGAGCACCTGCGAAGGCGCTGCCATGCCCCAACCAATAATATGTGCATACCGATCCATAGATTCGGCTCCCTAGATACGCCCAAGGATCAGGCAGGCGTTGTGCCCGCCGAAGCCGAAGGAATTCGACATCGCGAAGTTAAACACAGCCTTCCGCGCCACGTTTGGGATGTAATCCAAATCGCAGGCCGGATCCGGCGTTTCGTAATTGATCGTCGGAGGCAGGGTTCCCTCCCGCAACGCCAGCACGCAGATAGCCGCTTCCAACGCACCTGCAGCGCCCAGGAGGTGCCCGGTCATCGATTTTGTAGATGAAATCGGGATGGCGCGGGCATCTTCGCCGAACACCTGCTTGATGGCAGCGGTTTCGCTGACATCGTTGAGCCTGGTGCTGGTGCCATGGGCGTTGATATAGCCGATCTCATGGGGTGCAAGGCCGGCATCTTTGAGGGCAAGGCGCATGCATTCGGCCGCGCCCGCGCCATTCTCGGCGGGAGCGGAGATATGGTAGGCGTCATTTGTGGCAGCATAGCCGCGCACCTCGGCCAGCAGGTGGGCGCCGCGGGCGCGAGCGTGGTCAAGCGATTCGAGAATGAGCGTGGCCGCGCCTTCCCCCAACACGAAGCCATCGCGATCGAGGTCGAACGGGCGCGAAGCCGCCTGGGGGTTGTCGTTGCGGGTTGAGATGGCCTTCATCACATCGAAACCCGCCACTGCCACCGGGATGATGGCCGCTTCCGCTCCACCCGCGATCATCACATCCGCATCACCCCGACGGATGATTTCCGCGGCTTCGCCGATGGCATTCGCACTCGAGGCGCAAGCCGTCACGATAGTCATATTCGGGCCGCGAAAACCGTACTCGATGGCGATGTACCCCGGCGCGCTGTCAGGCAGCATCTTGGGTACCATATGCGGGCTGACTCGCTGCGGCCCTTGCTCCAGCAATTGCCGGTGCCCTTGCAGAAGCGTGCCCATCCCGCCGATGCCACTGCCGATGATCACGCCAACTCGATCGCGTCTGATCTCATCCAGGGGAAAGCCCGAATCCTCCAGGGCCTCCTGTGTGGCTGTGAGCGAGAATTGCGTGAACCGGTCAGTGCGGTGTGCCAGGCGCTTGCCGATATATGCGGCCGGATCGAAGCCCTTCACCTCGGCGGCAAAGTGGGTCAGGAAGTCGGTGGTGTCAAAAAGAGTGATCGGGCCGACGCCAGAACGGCCGTGCAGGAGTGCCTGCCAGGTAGATTCCCAATCTAAGCCCAGCGGGCTCACGCAGCCGATTCCCGTTATAGCCACACGCGTGGATGACATACAGACCTCCTTTGGCGACCGTGCTGTTCCGCCCCTCTCGATGTATAACCCCTGGAAATGGCGGTGGGTGCGATGCAGGTGAGGGCTATGCTAGAATCCAGCGATAAGCTTCGATCCTGAAGCCAAGACGCCCAGACGCCGGAGCGTAGATGCCTTGATCCTGGTCACACGCGGGGCTAGTTTCCTGGGAAGGACACTCACCCGCCGCCTTATGGACTTCGAGCAGCGCGTCCGCCTGCTCTTGGAACCCTCTAGGCGCACGCCTTTGCTCCCGCGCGGCGAGGCCTTGGATGTCGCCGTGACCTCGCTGACGGATATGGCGGGTGTGCGGGCGGCCATGATCGGCGCGAACACACTCGTCCACATAGGTCTCTCGTCGCTGGAGGTGCGCGGCGACGAGGTCGTCGAGCAGGAGCAACTCGCGGCGGAAGTTCTCGCAGCGGCCGCGAAGGAGGCAGGCCTGGAGCGGTTGATCTTTATCGGCCAAATTGGAGCCGATCGGGCCTCAGCCTACCCATCCCTCCGGGCCAGTGCCATCGCCGAGGATGCATTTCTGCGCTCCGGCCTCGCCTTTGTCATCCTGCGAACCTCGACGCTTTTCGGAGAGGGCGATCTCTTCACAACCGGGTTGGCGCAGGCGATGGCGATTGCACCTTTGGTGTTCCCTATCCCAGGCGAAGGCCGGATGACCCTTCAACCGCTTTGGGTCGAGGACCTGGCCACAGCCGTGACCTGGCTGCTGGACGAAGGCAGGATGCAAGATGTTGTCTATGACATCGGGGGGCCCGAGTATCTCAACCTGAGAGAAATATTACAATCGATCATGCGCGAGACTGGGATCCTACGGATCCTGGTGCCCCTCCGTCCACCCTATTTGCGTTTGATCGCGCGCCTGGCCGAGGCCATGCTACCTTACACGCCGCTGACGCACCACTGGCTCGATTACCTGGCCGTCAGCCGCACCACGGATTTAAACGCGCTTCCGGCTGCACTCGGCCTGGCACCGGCACGCATGGAGGAACATCTGGGATATCTCCGGAATAGGCATTGGGCCTGGGAGTTCCTGCGCCGTCAGCGATCGAGAGGAGCCTGATGGCCGATATAGCGTTCGAACTGCGGCCACTGGATACGTTCGAGGATATGGTCCAGGCGGAGGCGCTTCAGCGCAAGGTCTGGCCAGGGAGTGAAACCGACATCGTCCCTGCCCACATGGCCCTGGCCATCAGCCATCACGGCGGTGTCGTCATCGGCGCCTTCGATGGTGAGCGGCTGATCGGGTACATCATCGGCTTCATCGGGACCGATCGGCACAGCCCTGGCCGGGTGGCCATGGCGCGGCTGAAGCACTGCTCACACCAGATGGGAGTGGACCCGGAGTACCGGGGACAGGGTATTGGCCTGGCTTTGAAGGTGGCCCAGAGGGAGGCCGTCCTTCGCCAGGGCATCCGCTTGATCACATGGACCTACGATCCGTTGCTCAGCCTGAACGCTCATCTGAACATCCGCAAGCTCGGGGCGGTCTGCAACACCTATATCGAGAATGCCTATGGGCAGATGCGGGATGCACTGAACGTGGGCATCCCCTCGGATCGGTTCGAGGTCGATTGGTGGGTGACCTCGCGCCGGGTCGAGCAGAGGCTCGAGGGCAGCCGGGCGCCGCTGGATCTGGCGCACTTTCTGGGAGCCGGAGCCGAGAAAGTCAACCCCTCCCGGCTGGGAGAGGATGGCTTGCTCTATCCGGGTGAGGAGGTGGATGAACCTCAGGGCACATTGGCGCTGGTGGAGATCCCCCCGGATTTCCTGGCCATGAAGCGGGAGGCACCGAAGCTGGCCTTAGCCTGGCGCATGCACACCCGTGAGATCTTCAAGCGCCTTTTCGAACGAGGCTACATCGTCGTCGATTTCATATACCTGCGAGAGGAGCGCTACCCTCGCTCCTATTATCTGATGGCGCATGGAGAAGGGACTTTAGGCTGAAATGAGAATTGAACGCGCCCATTTGCACAGAATCCGGTTGAGGCTGAAAGCGCCGTTCAGGACTTCCTTTGGGGAGGAGCGGGATCGTGAGTGCCTGATCCTATCTCTGAAAGCGGAGGGATTGACGGGATGGGGGGAGTGTGCCGCTACGGCTGAACCAGGCTATTCCTACGAGACCGTGGGAACGGCTTGGCATATCCTGCGGGATTTCTTCTTGCCAGCGCTATTTGGCGCCGAAATCCACAGTCCCGAGGTTTGGCCAGAGCGGCTGCGAGGCTATCGCGGCCATCTGATGGCCCGCGCAGCAGTTGAAATGGCGCTCTGGGATCTATGGGGCAAGCTGGAGGGAAGATCCTTCCGGGAGCTTATTGAGGGTGAGCGGCAGCGTGTGCCTGTGGGCGTGTCGATTGGGATTCAGGAGAGCCCTGAGCGAATGCTGGAAATGGTTGAATCCTTCCTGTCCGCGGGCTATCGGCGCGTGAAGCTTAAGATCGCGCCCGGCGCCGATGTCCAAATTGTCAGGCTGGTTCGGGAACGCCACTCCGATCTGGCGCTATGGGTGGACGCCAACGCGGCCTATACCTTGGAGGACCGGAAGGTCTTCCAGGCCTTGGACCAACTCTCCCTGGGTCTGATCGAGCAGCCACTGGCCGAGGACGACTTGCTGGGGCACCGAGACCTGCAATCTTTGCTCCAGACACCTGTATGCCTGGACGAAAGTGTTCACAACGCTCGCGAGGCCTCGCAGGCTCTGGCGCTGAACGCCTGCCGGGTCATCAACATCAAGCCCGCCAGAGTGGGGGGCTACCTGGAGGCGCGCGCCATAGAGCAACTTTGTCGGGCCAGGCAAGTTCCGGTGTGGTGCGGAGGCATGCTGGAAACCGGCATCGGCCGCGCAGCGAACCTGGCGCTTGCCTCACGGCCGGGCTTTGTCCTACCCGGGGATATCTCGGCCAGCGATCGCTACTATGCCGAAGACATCGCCCAACCGCTCTTCGAGCTTAATCCAGATAGCACCATCGATGCGCCCAAGGGGCCAGGCCTGGGCGTTGAAGTTGATGAGGTTGCCCTGAAAAAGTTCACGCTGGCTGAGGAGCAGATTCTGCCTTAGGGTCTAGAAGAGGCGCCTGGAATCAAATCCAGCATCCAATCGAACGAGGCATAGCCCGCCAACGCAAAGATCACCATCTTGATCGTCTTCCCGGCCCACACCCATAGCAGGAACTTTGGGATAGGCATTCCGAGCGCGCCCGCGGCTGCCCCGGCGAGGTCGAAAATCGGGTTGGGGACAGCTGCGAGGGCGAGAATCGCCCAACCGCCATGCTTGTTTGTCCAGGCCTGCACCCGCTGATAAAGCTCGCCATCCCGGAGGATGCTCTGTCCGCTGAAACCGGCGAGATAACCCGTCAGCTCCCCCAACGCGGCCCCGGCCCCGGCCGCCAGGGCGACACCCCAGGGGTTCAAGACCGCGCCAAAAGCGAAGGTTAGGGCGACTCCTGGCGCCGGCAGGATCACGGTGGCGTTTGCAAGGATGGAGAGCAGGAAAATGCCCGGATAGCCATAACGCTGAAGGCGAGCGGCCTCATCCCGGAGGGTGAAGATATAGACCGTGATCGCCACGACTGCCAGGAGCGCCAGGATCCTTGCCGCAGTTAAGCGCCAGCCCTTGAGCAAGGCCTACTCCTGCGTCTCTTCGATTTCGATGTACCGAATCCGGATAGCCGGCGCGTCAACCTGAGCCGGGTCGCGGGGCGGGATCGACAACAACACATCCAGCCCCTCTTCCAGGCGGCCGAAGACGCTGTGCTTGTCGTCGAGCCAGGGCGTTGCCACGTGCGTGATGAAGAACTGTGAGCCGTTGGTATTGGGTCCTGCATTGGCCATCGAAAGCACTCCGGGCCCGTCATGGCGCAGCTTGGGGTGAAATTCATCCTCGAAGGTGTAGCCAGGGCCGCCGCGGCCCGTGCCGGTGGGATCCCCGGTTTGCGCCATGAACTCGGCGATCACCCGATGGAAAATGACGCCATCATAGTAGCCCTCGCGGGCCAGGAAGACGAAGTTGTTCACGGTCGTCGGGGCCTTATCGGCATGGAGGTGGAAGACCATCTCGCCGACATCGGTTGCAATGCGCGCGCGATAGTTCTTGGCCGGATCGATCACCATCGCGGGTGGCGAGGCATAGCTTCTTGCGGACATGCGTTGCTCCTCTCTCGAGTGTTTGGGCTGGCTGAATGGGTCTAGCCGGAGGCGAGCAGGCTCTCGATCCGCGCCACGACCATATCCATGGCGACGGTGTTCAAGCCACCTTCTGGTATGATGACGTCGGCGTAGCGTTTTGAGGGTTCGACAAATTCCAGATGCATTGGCCGGACGGTGGATTGATATTGGCGAATGACCGATTCGACTGTGCGGCCTCGCTCCACGATATCTCGCTCCAGTCGCCGGATGAAACGGATATCCGGTGGCGTGTCCACGAAGATCTTGACGTCAAACAGCTCTCGCAAGGCCGATTCGGCAAAGATCAGGATCCCCTCAACGATGATCACGGCCTGGGGCTCGATGTGTTCAGTCCGGTCGGTGCGCCTGTGGGTGGTGAAGTCGTAGATCGGCATCTCCACGGGTTCCCAGCGCTTCAAGCGCTGCAAATGCTCGACCAGCAGATCGGTCTCCAAGGAATCGGGGTGATCGAAGTTTACCTGCTCGCGCTGTGCGGGCGGCAAGCCTCTGAGATCCTTATAGTAGGCATCATGGGGCAGGAAGGCGATGTTATCTGCTCCGACGCGATTCAGGATAACCTGGGCGACGGTCGTCTTGCCCGAGCCGGTGCCCCCTGCAATGCCGATGACGATTGGATCTGGCCTTGCATGCATGCCGCCATTATACGCAGGAGCGTGTGCGGACCACAAATGCTTGCCGGGGGTGTTTTCTCGGAGACTAGAATATGCAAGAATAGGCTCCGGTCCGAACGCCCCCCGTGGATACCTCAGGGGTGGCCGCATAATAGCTAAGGAGCGCCATGGCTTTGGAGCACCCTGACAATCAGCAGCAAGCGGGTAGCCAGGGCTGCCTCAGCGGCTTGGTATGGCTGGCCGCGGGTCTGGTCCTGCCCGTTTTCGGCAGCGGATTTTACCGGCGGTGCGCCCGCAGAGGGCTGGTATCCGGCATTCTCTTCTTCCTTTTCTTCGCCGTCTGTCTCACAGCGGTCTTCACGCTACGGGTGGTTCATGGGCTATCCCTGGTCGAGGATCAGTTGGATGTGGCGCTGGCCACTGGCCAGGTGCCCGAGATCCAGATCCTCGATGGCGAAGCGCAAGTGGATGGATCTGAGCCTCTCGTGCTCCTGGATGAAAACCGGCAATTCATGGCCATCGATACGACCGGGCGCTTTACGCAAATCAATCCGGCGCGCTACGATGAGGGCGTCCTGCTGACCCGGACCGCTCTTCATGTGCTGAATCGGGGTGGCGAGTACAACACCCTGCCTTTGCGCGAACTTCACGAAGTCACAGGCCAGAACCCGATCGTTATTGACGCCCAGGTTGTGCGGGAGGCATGGGGACTTCTACGGACTGCCGGCATTCTTGTGGCAGGCATTGCCTTCTTGGTTTGGCATTTCGTCATCCGCTTGGGATACCTATGTTTGGTGGCTCTCGCGGTTTGGGCGGGCCTTGGGCTAAAGCGCAGGCAAGTAGGCTATGAGACGGTCTTGGTGGTCGGCCTCTATGCCGCCGTGCCGGCACTCTACGGCCATTATCTCTTGATGCGGGCGGGGTTGGCCTTCGCCGGATTGCAGACCCTATTGCTGATTTTGATCTGGGTGGTCGCCATGCGGCGGGTTGTGGCAGCGGGCGAACTGCAGACGAGCGGCATGGAAGCGGCTTCCCTGCTCCGCCAGGCCATCATCGGGGTGCCGATGCTGCTGGTATTGGGATGGGACGCCTTATTCACGCCAGAGATTAACCCGCTCGCGCTCTGGCTGGTGCCACTTCTGACGCTGCTCGCCTGGTGGCTGATGCGACGTTCGCAACCAGAAGAAGGCGGGATGCCGCCCCTCGCATAGTCTGTAGATGGCGGGAGCAAAAGGGGAAATAAGCAGAGCCAGCGGAGGGACTCGAACCCTCGACCCATCGCTTACGAAGCGATTGCTCTGCCGGCTGAGCTACGCTGGCCTGGTCTCTCTCTTCTGGATTTCAAAGAGCGGCGGGATTATACCAGCCGCCGGAGGACCTTGGCAAGAGACTCCCGCTGAAGGATAATGTCATCATGCGCATTGCCATGCTTTCCTACCATACTTGCCCCCTGGCAACCCTGGGCGGCAAGGATACCGGTGGGATGAATGTCTACGTCCGTGACCTGACGCGGGAGCTCGGTCGGCGCGGCATTGGGGTAGACGTCTTCACCCGATCGCAGGATGAGCATGTCCCCCATGTGTTGCACGACCTGGGATATGGCAACCGCATCGTGCACATTGCCGCCGGCCCAGAAGTTCCCCTGCCCAGGGAAGAGCTCTCCCAGCACTTGGAGATCTTTCGCCAGGGCATTCTGGCCTTCGCCGACGCGAAATCCATCCGTTATGATCTGATTCATGCCCACTATTGGCTCTCCGGCTTGGTGGGCCTGGAACTCCGCAAGGCTTGGGGCCTGCCGCTTATCCAAATGTTTCACACCCTCGGCGTGATGAAGAATCGTGTCGCCCGCTCAGCAGGCGAGATTGAACCTGAAGAGCGCGTCGAGGCCGAGAAGCGCCTGCTTAGGGAAGCCGACCGCGTGGTAGCTGCCACGCAGGCGGAACTGGCCCAAATTCAATGGCTCTACCAAGTCCCGACGGATAATGTAGTTGTGATCCCTCCCGGGGTTGATACGGCCCGCTTCTATCCCATTCCGCAGGATGAGGCCAAGGAATACGCCGGCGTGCCCGAGGACCGGCACTTAATCCTGTTCGTGGGACGCATTGCGCCCCTGAAAGGGATCGACACTCTGCTGGAGGCCATCGGGCTACTCTGCGAGCAGGGCTTCCTGGATGCGGTGCCCATCGCCGTGGCGGTCATCGGCGGGGAGCCGGATGCTTCGCGAGATGAGTTGAGCGCTGCTATGCAGTCACTGGAACGGTTTTGCGAGGAGCGGGGACTGAAAGAGATCGTTCGATTCCTCGGCAGGCGTGACCAGGACAGCTTGCCCTATTACTACTCGGCCGCGGATGTGGTCGTTGTGCCCTCCCATTATGAATCGTTTGGATTGGTTGCGCTGGAAGCCATGGCTTGTGGCCGGGCGGTCGTTGCCTCGGAGACAGGGGGATTGGCTTTCCTCATCCGTGACGGCGAAACGGGTTTCCATGTGCCGGCGGGCGACCCAAGCGCCTTGGCCGGTCGGCTGATCGAGCTGCTCTCAGACCGCAAACTCATGGAGCGGATGGGCAAGGAAGCCTGTGCCTACGCGGGCCAGTTTGCGTGGCCGCTCATCGCTGATCGAATCCTAGATCTTTACGGACAGATGACTCCCAAGTACGCGTAGGCCGACGACCCGCATGGAGGAACTTCAGGTCGGCCTTCTATCGATGACCGCAAAGGTCTTATGAATCTTGAGTGGTAGACTCTGGGAGCGAAGGGTTGGTATGCGGTTCAAAGAGAGTAGGCTGTGATGCTGCCCTATATCACCTTGCTGGCGGTCCTTGTGTTCCTTCTGCTAAGGCTGAGCGGGCTTCTCGATGAACTCGCCCGCCGGGCACAGGGGCGCGATTCGGGGGCGGGAGACAGCCGTCGTGCCTCAGCCGGGGACCGGGAAATCGAGCGCCGCCTGGAGATCTTCCGCGAGTTTCTGGAGGAACCGCCGGACGAAGAGTAACCACAGCGCCTTGTAATTAGATCCAAGTCGCCCAGAAGCACGTGCTCCAATCTCAGACTATCTAGACGCGTCAAGATGCATTCGCAATGAACCCTCGCCTCGGCGCACTCGCCGCACTCACCACCGCACTCCTCTGGACCGGGACATCGACTCTCTTCACACAGGCCGGGCGCCGGGTGGGCTCAGTGGTCGTCAATCGGGCGCGCCTGCTCCTGGCAGCGGCCTTCCTCACCCTGGCCCACGCAGCAATCTATGGCGAGATCTTCCCGCTCCATGCCACGCCCATGCAATGGCTCTGGCTGAGTGCCTCAGGCGTGGTTGGGCTGGTCCTGGGAGACGCGCTGCTCTTCCAGGCCTTTGTGTGGATCGGGCCGCGGATCTCGATGTTGCTGATGAGCTTGGCACCGTTGATGGCGGCCGTGATCTCCTGGTTCGCCCTGGACGAGAGGCTCAATGGCATGCAGATTCTGGGAATCGGCCTGGCACTCGGGGGCGTGGCCTTGGTCATTCAAGACCGCGGGAACGCGCATGGGGGTGGTACGAGGCAGCGGTTCTCCAGGGGCGTCCTATTCGGCTTGGGCGCAGCGCTGGGGCAGGCGCTCGGCCTGATTGGCTCGAAGATCGGCATGGGCGAGACCCTGCCGCCGTTATCGGCGAACTGGATCCGCATGGTGGCTGCGGCGTCGGTGATTTGGGGGTGGACGGGCGCCCGCGGCGAGACGAAGCACACGATCGAACGATTGCGGACCTCTGCGCCAGCAAGACTCTTCATCCTGGGCGGAGCGTTCACGGGGCCATTCTTAGGCGTGTGGCTCTCCCTGGTGGCGATCCAACACACCACCATCGGGGTGGCGAGCACCTTGATGGGCTTAACCCCCATCTTTTTGATCCCGGTTGGACGTTTCATCTTCCAGGAACGGTTTGGATGGCTGGCGGTTCTGGGCACGCTCATCGCCATGACGGGCGTGGCGCTGCTGTTCCTCACCTGAGGGCCTCCAGGCCTATTCGTTGGGGCTTCCGCAGCCTTTCAGGGATCCCTTGGCGTCTATGAAAGGCCGGGTGCCGCGCATAATCTCCACCTCACCGGTTGCCTGGATGCACGTTCCATGTGGAAATTGAGGGTAACTCTGCGTCCGGTCAACGATGGCGAAGGTGCCTGGCTCCTCGCTGAAGATCGCGACGTATGGGAAGCCTTGGACGACAAACCAGCGTTTGAGCGTGCCATAAGCGCATAAAGTCTGTCCTTCGTTCTCTGGAGTGATCTCCTCCCAGGAATGACAGAGCTCCTCGGTGGGCGTGGGGGAGGGTAGTGGCCGTGCCGTTGGGAAAGGTGTTTGGGGCGCTTCCGTGGGCAAGCCTGCCCGCATAGAGGTGGCGGATGTCTGGGCAGCGATCTGCGTGGGCTGGGGTGGCACCTCGTTGATCGATGGCAGCCTGCCATAGATCCACACGCCGGCGGCTATGGCGCCCGCGAATCCCAACAGGAGGGCCGTCCCGCGCAAGATCACCTTGAGACTGGGGACGGCGCGCGCCGTCTCCTCTGGGATCACCTGTGCGCTATGCAGATCGGGCAGCGGCTCCAGACGCCGGGCGTGCAACACTGCGATGCCTTCATCGGGTGGCTGGGATTCGGACTCCTCGTAGGATTCATCGGCCGCTTCTTCGGCCTGGGGCATGAAGGTACGGTGGAAGGGGGGCTCGTCGCTGGGTTCCACACCCTCATCGGCTTCTTCCAGGGCATCCGTGAAAGGTGGAGTTGTACGGGGTTCTTCGACTTGCTCAAGGCTCGCGATGTCGGTGCTGAAAGGCTGGCCGGTGGCGATGGCTTTTCCACAAAGCGGGCAACGGTCGATGCCTCGCTCAACCCACTCAGCACAATAGGGACATTTCTGCAAGCTGGTGAGCCAGAGGGGCGGTTCGACCTCCCGTCGGCAGAAGCGGCAGAAGATCGCATCGTCTTGAATCTCGTTGTTACAGTGGGGACAGTTGCGCATAGCCAGACCCCGGCGCCTTCTGCTGCCATTGTACCCCTCGGCAAACAGGGCGCAATCCCTCCCTAAGCCTACCCGCAAGGATGCATGCGCTATGCCAGGGACGTGCGTGAGCTCCTACGAGAAAGCAGGGTGCCCAACGATTATTGCGAATCTGATATCAGACAGTGCGCGGCTGAAGATAATGAGATGCGGAGTATAATTGGATCTCGTGCTAAGCTTGTAAACCGGGACGCAAAGGGCATGGACGCCCTGGGCTGCAAGGAGCAAGGCATGACGGTTAGCCAACTGGCAAGAACGATCAAGGAATCGCCAACGCTTCGATTGAATGAACGGGCGCGTATTTTGCGAGAGAAGGGAGACCCGGTCATACACCTCGGGATCGGTGAACCCAAGAACAAGGCGCCCATCAACGCTATCCTGAGCTCGGCTGCGCATCTGAACACCGGCGATATCAAGTACACGCCCACCGATGGCCTTCCATCGCTTAAGAAGGCCATCATTCGCTATATGGAGGAGAATTACGATAGGCTGGTGGCGCCCGAGAACGTCATCGTCTCCACGGGTGCCAAGCATGCCATCTATAACGTTCTCATAAGCATTGTGGACCCGCAGGATGAGGTCATCCTGCTCGCTCCCTATTGGGTCAGCTATCCCGAGATGGTGAAGATGGTCTATGGTGTGCCAGTGCCTGTGGTTCCAGAGGATGGCACCTTCCACCCGCGAATGGAGGATATCGAAGAGGCCGTCGGCTCCTACACCAAGGCCATCATTGTCAATAGCCCCAACAATCCCTCCGGAATCCTCTACTCCGAAGATTTCATCGCCTCCATCGTGGACTTCTGTGAGCGGCGGGGCATTTATCTTATCCTCGATGATATCTATCACAAGCTGGTCTTCGACGGGAAGCGGGCCACACCCGCCTATAAATACACAAACAAAGATCTCGAGAATAGCCGGCTGATTGTGGTCAACGGTGTCTCCAAGCTGTACGGCATGACCGGCTTTCGGATTGGTTGGGTGGTGGCGCCCCGCCGTCTGGTCGAAGTCATGACAAACGTCCAGGCGCAGATGACATCCAATCCATCCGTGATTTCCCAGGCGGCCGCGGAAGGGGCGCTGACGGGCGTGCAGAGCGTGGTGGAGAGCCTGCGGCTGACAATCCAGAACAACCGTGACGTCATCATGCAGGAGCTTAGGTCCTTCAACGGCGTCAGGACGACGAAGCCCGAAGGGACGTTCTACTGCCTGCCTGATTTCCGTGCCTACAGCCAGGATTCAATCGAGCTGGCCAACTTTCTGCTGGAGAAAGCGCTCGTCGTTACCGTTCCAGGTTCGGCCTTTGGGATGGAGGGATACTTGAGGTTGAGCTTTGCAGGCTCGGTCAAAGACATCACGGAAGGCATCGAGCGCATGAAGTGGGCGCTGGATCCGGAAGCTCCCAATGAAATCTACATCGGTGACCGCAAGCTGATCAGGGACTGGCTATGACCAACAACTTACTCAACATCCAGACGCCTGCGCAAGGCGAGGCCACGGCGCTAAGGAGTGACTTTGGTCTCGAAAACCATGGCCTCGCCAATCTGAACATGGTCTATTGGAATCTGCCAAGTGAGGCGCTCTATGAGGAGGTCATCTTCCGGCGGGAGGGACGCATCACCCACCAGGGCGCATTGGTAGTCACTTCTGGGAAGCACACTGCCAGGGCTGCGAATGACAAGTACATTGTCCGCGAGCCCACCACTGAGGAGCACGTCTGGTGGGGAGAATATAATCGGCCCTATGGCCCCGACCAATTCAATGAGCTCTATGACCGGCTGCAGGGATATCTGCAGGGTCGGGATGTCTTCGTGCAGGATTGCTATGCGGGGGCTGATCCTGAGTACCAGCTGCCCATCCGGATCATCAGCGAGTATGCCTGGCACAGCCTCTTTGCCCGCAATATGTTCATCCGTCCGAAGAGCTATGAAGAATATCGCCAGCACATACCGGGATTTACCGTCGTATGCGCACCTTCCTTCAAGGCCTTCGAACCCGTAGATGCCACCCGAAGCAAAACCTTTATCATTCTCGACTTCCAGCGGCGGCTTTGCATCATCGGGGACACGGCCTATGGCGGTGAGATCAAGAAATCGATTTTCACGGTCCTGAACTTCCTCCTGCCGCTTGAAGGCGTGATGACAATGCACTGCTCCGCCAATGTGGGTTCGGATGGTGATGTGGCATTGTTCTTTGGCCTCTCAGGAACGGGCAAGACAACGCTCTCGACCGATCCCGGCCGACGGTTGATCGGTGACGACGAACATGGCTGGAACGATCGCGGGGTATTCAATTTCGAGGCTGGTTCCTACGCCAAGGTCATCCAGCTCTCGCCCGCGGATGAGCCTCAGATCTATGCCACAACCCGCCGCTTCGGCACGATACTCGAAAACGTGATTTATGATCCGGTCTCGCGCAACATCGATCTGGACGATGACGAGATCACCGAGAATACCCGCGCCTCGTATCCCATCGACTATATTCCCAATATCGTTGAGGATGGCATGGCCGGGCATCCGAAGAACATCGTCCTGCTCACCTGCGATGCGAGCGGGGTTATGCCCCCGATCGCCAGACTGACCACCGAGCAAGCGCTGTATCAGTTCATCTCCGGTTACACAGCCAAAGTGGGTGGCACCGAAGTCGGTTTGGGCGAGGAGCCCGAGATCACTTTCAGCACCTGCTTCGGGGCGCCGTTCATGGTGCACCACCCGGCCTACTATGCCGAGCTTTTGCGCCGCAAGATCGAGCGGCATGGTGTCAACGCCTGGCTCCTAAATACAGGGTGGGTGGGCGGCCCCTATGGCGTGGGCAAGCGCATCAGCATTTCCTATACGCGCGCCATGCTCAATGCTGCGCTCGACGGGTCCTTGTTGGAGGTGGAGTATCAGAAAGACCCCATTTTCGGCTTCGAGGTGCCCAAGACCTGCCCCAACGTCCCGGACGAGGTGCTCAATCCGGCTGAGTCCTGGCCCAGCGAAGCCGAATATATGGATAAATACCGCCAGCTGGCAACCCGTTTCATAGATAACTTCCGTAAGTTCGCGCCGGATTGCCCGCCCGAGATCGGCGAGGCTGGTCCGCATCTTCCTTAAGGCGCGGGTGGAATCCCCGTGGACATCTCCCATGCTGAAGAGCCGTCTCGCGTGCTGATACCAGTCCAGCGTGAAGCCACCCAGGGGGGACGGGCATGAGCGGGACGCGGCGAGCCAGTCCGACTGCCCGCAAACTCGCTACCTGGATGGTGTGGCTGCTTGGCGGCGCCTTCCTGATGAGCCTCGGGCTGATGGGGACGGTCCTGCATTTCGTGGTGCGGGATCTCACCGCCTCCTATACCGGCGTTGGATTGAACCCCTTCCAGCCACAATCGAGGCCTACGCAGGCGACGACGCCAGACCCGCTTGCCACGCCTACCCTCACTCAACTCGCTGTGAAGCCGCAACCATGGGACGGAACATCACGTGTCACGATCCTGCTGATGGGTCTCGATTACCGGGATTGGGTTGCGGGGGAATCGACGCCGCGCAGCGATACGATGATGCTGGTCACCATCGATCCGCTCACGCTGCAAGCCGGCATGCTCTCGATCCCGCGCGATTTATGGGTTGAGATTCCCGGATTTGGATACAACCGCATCAACACGGCCTATATGTTGGGTGAAGCCTACCAACTCCCGGGCGGAGGGCCTGCACTGGCGATGCAAACGGTGGAGAATCTGCTGGGGGTGCCGGTGCCCTATTTTGCGGTGGTTGATTTTCACACCTTCGAGAGGCTAATCGATGAGATCGGCGGCATCGATGTCCTCGTAATGCAACGCATCAAGATCGCCCCCATTGGACGGCCGGGCAAGTGGCTGGAGGCCAAACCTTATCATCTGGATGGCGCCGATGCGCTGGCCTATGCCCGGGTGCGGAAGAACGCCGGAGGCGATTTCGGCCGGGCCGAACGCCAACAGCAGGTCATTCTGGCCATTATGGATCGGGTCGTTGGTTTCGACATGCTGCCGACATTGATTGGCAAGGCACCTGCGCTCTATCAAGAACTGGCCTCCGGCATCCGCACCAACCTGACTTTGGAGCAGATAGTGCAGTTGGCGTGGCTGGCGGTGCAGGTGCCCAAGGACCATATTCAATCTGGCGTGATCGGTCCTCCGGAGATGGTGGGCTTCTACACTCGCCCGGATGGGGCGCAGGTCCTGCGCTTTGTTCCAGATGCGATCCGCGGGCTGCGCGACCGAATATTTGTGGAAACGAGTGCGATCGGGCCCTCGATTGCCGAGAAGCCTGAGGAAGGCTATGCGCCCTGATGGGATACGACGGCCGAGGCAGGGACGAAGCAGGGCCCACAAGGGTATCCGGGGTGGGCAATAGCGGTGGCGTGGATACGCAGCCTGTGAAGACGGCTGTGAGATCACGACCCTCGCGATGGGTGAAGTGGCGCTGGCCACTTCTTGGAGCGATGCTGACGCTGGTCATGATCGCCGTGTCCGTCACAACGGGCTACATGCGGGGCCTGGAGGAGCGCGCTGCTGCACAGGAGCAGGCCCAGGCCGAAGTGGCCCGGCAGCAATTCGACGCGGGTATGCAGGACTTGCTCGCGGGCAATTATGAGCGTGCGCGCCAGCGCTTCGAGTATGTGCTCACCCTCGAGCCAGATCGCCCTGGTGCAGCAGAAGCCCTGGGCCAGGCGCTGACGGCCCTCAATCAGCCCACGCCAACGCCGAGTCCCGTGGCCTCCCCCACGCCCACGGAAACGCCTGATTTTGGCTCCTTCGAAGGGATGTTCACCAGCGCGCAGGCGGCCTTCGCGCGCGCGGATTGGACATCGACCATCGATATTCTGCTTCGGCTGCGGGCAGAGATGCCGACCTACCGCCTGGAGGAGGCCAATCAGCTCATGGCGGTGGCACTGCGGAACCGGGGGATGGATAAGCTCTTTACCGGGGAGCTCGAGCAGGGCATCTATGACTTAACGCTGGCCGAGAAATTTGGTCCGCTTGACGCGCAATCGCTCTCATGGAAGCGATCGGCGGCCTTCTTCATCTTCGCCAATAGCTACTTCGGCCTGGATTGGAAACTGGCAACGGAATACTTCGATCAGATCTGCCAGGCGAACATCTGGGGCGCCTGCACGAAATATGGACTGGCCGCCCGCGAGTACGCAGCCGAGCTGGCAGAGGAGGACCCCTGCGCGGCGGCGCAGTATTACGAAATCGGGTATGGATACGTGGGCGCGGATGCATCCGCGCCCACGGCCACCCATGTTGCCCATCGCTGTGCGACTGTCACCGCGCCGCCCCCAACCGCTACCGAAACGAGCACGCCGGGAACCGAAACCCCCACAGCGACTTTCATACCCGGCCCGACTTGGACCCCATCGCCGACGGCGACAGCGGGTCAAATGGCCACCCCAACGCATACCCCCACTGTGGCCGCAAGTTCGCCCACCACCACGCCCACACCTACAACCGGCGTGCCCACGGCGACGAACACCCCCACGCCGAACCCTTCGACCAGTGAGACGCCGGCAAACTAGATCGTGCGCCGCTTGCTCAAGAGGGGGAATGCAGCGCGGCAAGCGACCACGGTAGAATAGTTGCGTGTAGCCATCACGAAACAAGCATAATTACTTGTTCATAGGGCGGTTCATGCTGGCAGCAAACAGGGAGCTTCGTGGCTCAGGAGGTCTTTGCTGAGCCGTTGCTGCCCTTTGGGAGCACCGACTCGAGCGTCTTCATGCTTATGGGCTTAGAGAGCATGCCGCTGGCGCCGGCGCGCAGGGCGCGCTCTTCGAGGTATCGGTCTTGCGCCGCGGTGAGGAAGTACACCGGGATGTCATTGGCATCTGGCAGGCGGCGTATTTGCTCCAGCGTTTCGAGCCCGTTCATGCCGGGCATCATGTAATCCAGCAGGATGAGGTCCGGGCCATTATGGCGGATGATTTCAAGTGCCTGCTGGCCGTGGTAGGCCTCGATGGGCCGGTGCCCTAGCATCGCCAGCGCGGCAGAGAGCATCCGGACGCTATACACCTGATCGTCGATGATTAGAACCTGTGCCATGCCCTGTAGGCCTCCATTGCGGCTCTCGCAAAATCCAAAGAGGCCGGAACCATTTCTGCGGTCGGCCCACACTTACCTGGCCATCCACCGGCTTCCAGCCTCTCTCTCGGCTGTTCTAGATCTGTGGATGTTCAGCGGATTCGGCAGCTGGCTGTCGTAGCCCGGTGTGAGCCGTAGACCCTATGGCTTTGCGCCACCGCCTTTCGGCGGCTTTGCCCTTATCAAATCCATTTGTAGCATACTGTGGATGCCGGCCGCGTGGCCTTACAGCTGCCTTTCAGCCGACTGCTGTCTACCAAACCGGGGAGCTCCACTCCGCATATATTGTGACAGCAATCGGTCTTATCTGCTTTGCACTAGTGTCTCCAAGGCCTCAAGGAATCGGTCGACCTCTTCCCTGGTGTTGTAATGTGTCAGCCCAACGCGCACCACGCCACCCTTTTCATATGTTCCAAGTCGTTCATCCAGTCTCTGGGCATAAAAGTTGCCTGTCCACAGACAAATACCTTGTTTCCCCAAATATTCACCAACCTGGTAGGGAGTGAAGCCCCTCACAGTCATAGCCAAGGTGGGCGTGCGACGATTAAATTGCATCAGATCAGTAATGCCGTAGATTTTCGTGCCCGGGATCATCTCAACACCTTTGATCAGGTGTTCAAAGAGTGACATCTCGTACTCACGAATGGCCGTCATGCCTGTCTTGAGATCCAAACGGCGCCTCTTGAAATGCGGGAATCGATCCACATAGGGAGCGCCGAACTTCTTGCCTAGTTCAGCAATGTATTCAATAGCTGCGATGGCTCCTGGAAGGTTACAAAATGCCTGAGTGCCGCTCTCGAACTTATGGTAGGTGCTTGGTCGGACTTTGTAGGCTGGCAATTGTTCAACGACATCCTTCTTTCCGTAAAGAACGCCGACACCATGCGGTCCGAAGACCTTATATGCCGAAATAGCCAGAAAGTCCACGTCGAGGTCCTGGACGTCGATTGGGACATGGGGAGCGTAGTGCACGGCGTCAGCATAGACCAGCGCGCCAACCTGATGAGCCATCTCTGTGATGGTCTTGATGTCACTGATATTGCCTGAGAAGTTCGAAGCGCAGCCAATAGCAACGACCTTCGTCCGCTCACTTAGCTTGGCTTCAAAATCACCCATGTCCAACGTACAGTCATCTGTGTGGATGTCCACTTCATTGACCTTGGCGCCAACCTCTTGGAGAGCCATCCATGGTGAATGATTGGCTTCATGATCACGTACTGTGACTATGATCTCATCGCCAGGTTTGAGAATCTTCCCAATACTGCGGCTTACGTTGAAGGTGTGAGTGGTGAAGTTTAGGCTGAAGGCAATTTCGTCAAAAGCGTCTTTCCCAGTGGAGGGCGAGTTGAAGAAATCCGCATAGATGGCGCGCGCCTCGGCGATCATTTCGTCTACACGTTGACTGCCGATAAACTGCCCTTCAACGTGATGGTTCATTTTAAGAAAATGCCGTCTAATTGCGTCAATCACGGTCTGAGGCACTTGTGTACCCGCTGGCCCGTCGAAAAATATGACAGGCCTATTATCCTGAGTTCGTGTTAGGGACGGAAACGCGTTGCGCAATTCATAAGGGTCAAAAGAGTGTTTCATGATGATCTCTCCGTTTGCTGTGTGTATCTGATATATCAATCATGTTTCTCCAGCTGTGCTTAGAATACTTCAATTTCGCCATTAGAAGTAGCGGGATAGCGGGCGGTGTGCACCCCATTTCTTGGACACTTCAAGGGCATCGGATTTGTGATGCCCTGGCCTGCATATCAGGAAAGAGTGCGCACTTGTGGGGATATTGGCGCACTTGCCACAATCGGCCATCGAAAAGGTATATAAGGAAAGCAAGATGGCTGACGGAATGAAATTGGATGAGTTCGTTGCCGAGACCCTGACGGCAGTGCTTAGGGGCATGGCCGAGGCACAGAACTTGGCGGCCGAGCTAGGCGCCTTCGTCAACCCCGTGGGGCTCAGGGCAGGCACCCAGAATACATCATCTGACTACTACTTGGATGCCCGATGGGACCCAGGCAAGGATCAACTCGGCCTCCTGGGCCAGAACATCGAGTTTGACGTTGCGCTAACCACGGCCACCAGGGAGGGCAGCGAGGGCGGGGCGGGCGTTTTCGTGTCTAGCATCATGGCCGGGATGAAGGGCTACGAGGGCGCTGAGAACGTCCAGGCCAGCCGGGTGAAGTTCAAGGTTCCAACATTTGTTATTTTGCGCCCTAAAATGTAGGAGGCGTTTTCGGCAAGGAAGAGGGACCGGTTTTCACCAACGATGTAGGATCGCTTTTCACCCACGATGTAGCATCGCCAGGGGGGACTCCTGAGTTATC
>Ga0190360_1000093_pt1 | contig 46620 bp, 41 predicted proteins | sample 48721834_MG_FD_161271 | JGI IMG/M metagenome (GOLD analysis project Ga0190360, IMG submission 161271) | Hydrothermal vent microbial mat bacterial communities from Southern Trench, Guaymas Basin, Mexico - 4872-18-3-4_MG | ecosystem: Environmental > Aquatic > Marine > Hydrothermal vents >...
CTCGGGCGGTGTCTCGGCCGGGGCGCGCAGCAGCCAGGCCGCGTCGGCGGCCACCTGGAGCTGGTCGAGCAGCGACCAGCGCTCCTTGACCAGCACGCGCGGCTCGCGGGCGCCCACGATCACAGGGCCGGAGGCGGCTAGGCGCTTGAGATGCGCCAGCGTGGTGGAAAGCAGGCGCTCGGCGTCCCGCAAGGGGACGCTCTCGTCGTAGAAGGTGGTGAGCAGGTCGAGCACGAAGAGGGCAGCGAGCGGCCGCCGGGGTTCGATCGGCGGGGCGTTCTCGATCAGCTCTGCCATCTGGAAGCAGGTGAAGGCGCGCGAGAGGAGGATGCGCTCCAGGATGGGGCGGGGCTCCGGGCCCAGGCGGCGGGCGAGCCGGGCGACGAAGTAGCCGTCGAAGCGGTTGCCGCCGTCGAAGACGCGCACGGGGTGGCCGCGGGCCGCCAGCACGGTGAGGCAGGCGAGCAGGGCTCGGGTGGGCGTGTGGGCACCCCAGAAGAGCGAGAGGCGCGGCTGGAGCAGCGCCGCGAGCATGGCGGGGTCGGCGGCGGGGAAGGGGAGATCGGCGGCGAGCAAGGCGCGGTTGCTGGACATAGAACACCTCGTTGGGCGGGTGGGGCCCGCACCGGTTGCGGAATAGAACAATTGTGCTATTAGTGTAGCGCAGCAAGGCGACAGGGCAATCCCATCAGGGGTGGAACTGTGGGGGGATCTTCCCCTCCCCCGCGCGGGGGAGGGCAGGGATCAGTTGCGCGGCCCCTCGAGCAGCGCCTTCAGGCGGGGGTGGTCGGCGTAGACGCCGCGATAGACCTCCGGGAGCAGCGCGGCGATGCGGCACATCACCTCATCGGTCTGCTCGCGGAGTGAGGCGGTGCGGTTCTGGGAGTCGAGGGGGGGCAAATGGAAGGGTTGCCCAACACGCAGCCGGAAGACCGGGCGGCGAAGGCGCAGCCAGGAGCGGATGGCAGTCTCGGTGCCGGTGATGGCGCAGGGCACGATCGGCGCACCGGTTTCATGAGCCAGGTAGACCACGCCGGTCTTGCCGCGCATGAGTGCCCCGGTCTTGCTGCGGGTGCCTTCGGGCGCCATGCCAAAGATGCCTCCCTGCTTCAGCCAGACGATGGCGGAGCCGAGGGCGCGACGGTCGACCTGGCCCCGCTCGATGAAGATGCCCCCCGCCAGGCCGAGGATGGGCCCGAAGATGAGATGCCGCTGGTATTTCTCCGCTGCCCAGCCGGTCACATTCTCGTTCCCGATCAGGCCAAAGACGAAGGGGACATCCAGGTAGCTCAAGTGGTTGACGGCCAGGATGTAGGGACCTTCGGGTGGCAAGTTCTCCAGCCCCTCCACCTGGCGCCTGGTGAGCAAGGCGGAGAGGGCATTGAAGATCCATCGAAGGCTACGTGCGAAGAAACGGCGCATCTTCCTCCTGAGGTCCGGGGTTTGGATTGTAGAGCTTTTTTCGAGATGCTACAATCGCGGCACGCGAAAGCGGAGGAGGCGATGATCGAGATTCAGCCGGTGGATACAGAATCGAAGCGCCAGGTGGCGCGCTTCATTGAGCTCCCCTTCCGCCTTTACGCAGGCCACCCGCTATGGGTGCCACCGATCCGCATGGATATCCGCACCCGCCTGAACCGCCAGAAGCACCCCTTCCATGAGCACTCGGACGTGGAGTTCTTCCTGGCTGTACGGGACGGGGAGGACGTCGGGCGCATCGCCGTCATCGAGAACCGGCCCTATAACCAGTATCATGGAGTCCGGCAGGCACAATTTTACTTCTTCGAGTGCGTGGAGGATTTGGAGGTGGCAAGGGCGCTCTTTGAGCGCGCCTTCGAATGGGCGGCGGGACGGGGCTTGGACCAGATCGTGGGGCCGAAGGGATTGGGACCGCTAGACGGCTATGGCATGCTCGTTGAAGGCTTTGAGTTCCGGCCTGCAATGACGATGATGAACTATAACCCGCCCTACTACCCGCAGTTTGTGGAGGCGCTGGGCTTTGAGAAGGAGGTCGATTTCGTCTCCTGCTATCTGAGCGCCGATAAATTCAGGTTGCCCGAACGCGTGCATCGCATCGCCGAGAGGGCGGCCAGGCGCAGCGGGCTGGAGGTCAAGCGCTTTCGAAATAAGCGTGAATTGCTGCAATGGGCCCCGCGAATCGGTAAGACCTACAACCAGACCTTCATCGAGAACTGGGAATACTATCCTCTCACGGATCGCGAAATTGACTACGTGATCGGTGAGATCCTGACCATCGCCGACCCGCGCCTGATTAAGATCATCCTCCACGGGGATGAGGTGGTGGGCTTCCTCTTTGGGTTCGCCGACGTCTCGGCCGCTATTCAGCGCAGCAAAGGCCGCCTGCTGCCCTTCGGGCTCATTGATATCCTGATCGAGATGCGGCGCACCAAGTGGGTGGCGCTGAACGGTGCCGGCGTGCTGCCCCAGTTTCATGGACGGGGTGGGAACGCCTTGCTGTATTCCGAGATGGAGAAGACCATCCACGAGTTCGGCTTCAAACATGCCGACCTGACCCAGGTGGCCGAATCGGCGGTGCAGATGCGCCGGGACTTGGAGAACGTGGGAGGCGTGCCATACAAGAATCACCGGGTTTACATCCGCAAGCTATGAGATCGCCGTCGATGTTGGCATTCAAGATGGGTTTCGAGAGAGACTGAGGGATGATGGCGGTGGGTGGAAAGCAAGAGCTCGACGTTCGGGTTCATGATTGGCTCCGCAAGATCAAGGTGGCTTATGCCCCCGGCCCGGGGGAGGCCGAGGTGCACCGCCATGTGGAGCGACTGCTGGCGCAGTTTCGGGAAGAAGGACATCGTGTCGAGGTAGATCCCACCCCGGGAGTCGATCTGGTGCTCACCTCGGCACGCTTCGGCGAGCCCGTACCGTGGCGCGAGGCGCTCATGCTCACAGCGCGCAGACGCTTCGGATTGGAGAACCATCCGACGGTGGTTACTCTGCTGGCGCTGACCCGTGAGCAATTCGATCAGCGCCTGCAGGCGCTTGCGGAGGCATTGGGCAAGGACCCGCCCGACCCGGCCGATTTCGCCTATCCTGGCCTGACACCGCGCGCCTATCAGGTGCTCATCGAGCAAGGCAAGCGGGGTGGCCCCATCCTGACCCTTGAGCGGTTGGTTCAGGCACAAACGATGTCCATCCGCAATGTTCTCTTTGTGGAAGAGGGAGCGCGCGCCGTGGCCTATCATTTCGATCTGGTGGGGGCGCATCCCTGCTCCGATCACCCCGACCCCGACAAAATGTATCGCGATGTGATGCTGCGCATGGTGACGGCCGTGAGCACGCGAGAGATCACCGGGCATGGGGTCGTCGATCATCCCATTTCGAGAGAAAGGTGGGCGTCGCTTGCGACGCCGGCGGCGATGCTCAGGGCGGCGCGCGAGTTCGACCGGCGGGGCTTCTTCACCACCATGGTGCGCATCAGTGACTTGGTCGAGGTGCCGGCGCTTGAGGGTGCCATCGCCAGCCAGTACAGCGAGGGTTGCTTCGCCACCTGGGAGCCGGGCTTGAGCGCCCTCATCACCACCGTAACCGGCAGCGCCCGGCCGGTGGATAAGGGCAAAATTGGCGAAGATGACCTGGCGGTGATCGTGGGTTTGCAGGCCGATGGCGAGGGTGCCCTGGTTCGACACGTGGAGGGCAAGCTCAACGCCCCGCCCTCCTCGGAAGCGGTGGAGTTGATGGATATGGACTCGGTCCTGCCGCGCATATGGCTGGACGAGGAGGCGGAGGAGACCGTGCCGGTTATCCGCTCGAAGCTGCATGGCCATCGCGGCGTGGCCGCCTACGACCCAACCTGCGCCGAGCACGTCTTTCTGGATGCGAGCTACTACGATTATCCCGTCTCTTGCTCCACGGAGGCCCAGGCACGGGCAATCAAGGCCGCCTTCCGGCGGTCGGAAGCGCTCCAAAATCCAGACGACCGCCGTCAGATTGTGTTCAGCGTGTTGCCGGGCCATGGCGTGGTGATCGTGGAGAAGTGGGTCCAGGGCAAGGAGCCGTTCCAGGTTATCTGGGAGGCGATGGACCGGGGCGCGCTGGTGGTCTCATCCCATGTGCCTCAAGGCCGGCTGGATTACCGGCGCAGCCCGGAGGGCATAATGGTGTTAGATGAAGTGGGCGCCAGGACCTGGCCTCCGATCCGGACAGCGTCGTAGTGAGGAGAGGCAAGATGTTTGACCGCATTGTTCGAGCGATCCGATTGGATCCGACCCTCTATCGCATGGTAGCGGATGATGAGGAATACACCAGCGAGGGCGTCATCATCATCCTCATCGTGGCTGCGATTTCCGCGCTTGGGGCCGCGCTCGAGGCCCTGGGCGGCAATGGCCGGCCGGTGGTTACTTTCATCGTCCAGCTCGCCAACACGCTCGTGCTTGGATGGCTGCTTTGGGCCGTGATCGCCTACTTTGTCGGCACCGCTCTGGGAGGGAAGAGCGGCATCGCTGAGATGGCCCGCACGCTGGCATACGCCAACACGCCTGGACTGCTTGGGCTCTTCGCGCCCATCCCTTGCCTTGGGCCAATCCTGTTGCTGGCTGCGTTCGTGCTCACGATTGCGGCTGGAGTGGTGGCGATCCGGGAATCGATGGAGTTTGACACCACCAAGGCGCTGGTCACCGCGGTCATCGGCTTTGGCGTCTTCATCGTGGTGCGTGTGATCATCGGCTTCGTGATGGGGGGGGTGGGCGTGATCGGATCGGTATTCCTGCGCTAGGTGTTGGGACCTTCCAACGACAACGCCATTTCGCGGCAAAGGAGGGTGGGATCATCCCACCCTCCTTGCATTCCAGCTGGATAGACCAGGTTGCTCGGCGCTTGCCGCGTCCAATCGCATACGCATCCACCCGCTGGTGTTATGGAAATCGGCCGCTCGCATCGGTTCCCGCCAGCAGGCCCAGAATGAGAAGGATGCCGAGCAGGATGAACGGCACTACCAGGATCAACCCGACGACGAATCCGCCCACGCCGAGCAACAGCGCCATGATGATAACTTCGCCGGGTTGGGAGCGCAGTACGGCACAGCCGCGAGGTAAGGTGCCCGGCAGGTCGAGATCCTCCACGATGAGGGCGACCTGGGCCAGTTGCGTGTAGAGCGAGAGGGCGATGCCCAGCGGGACGAGCAAGCTAAAGAAGCGGGATGAGGCAGATCAGGCCCACGCCGGCGGTCAGGACCGAGAAGAGAATCCCGCCCAGGATCGCCGGCCCGACGATCAGAAAGGTGGCGAGGGCCAGGACGATCTGGAGGAGCAGGAGTTTCCAGAGATAGGACAACCCCTTCTGGAAAGCGCCCCCCAGGCTGACGTGGGGCCGCCCCGCCTGACGAGGCGGGGCGGCGGTGGTTTGCGATTGCGCGTGGGTTTCGAGGCGCTAGCTGCGGCGGAACGCGAAGTCGCTGACCGCGTAGGTGACGACCGCGATCAGCAGGGCCCAGGAAAGCCATTGGGCGGGCACGGAGGCCTCGCCGGCGTAGAGCGTGATGCCGGCTGTCAGTAGGGCCAGGACGACGAAGGCATTTCTGGCGGCCTTGTCATTTACGATCTGGCCGCGCTCGTCGCGTCCCAGGGGTGTCAAGTCCCGGGCGGCGTCCACCGTGTAACGGCCGCTGCGGGGGGCATAGGCGAACCAGGCCGCGGCCAGCAAGGCGCCGAGTATGACGCCCCACAGTGGAGCGCCGACAGATACAGAAGCAGCCCGAATAGTGCGGCCAGGATCGTGCGGCTTAGGTAGTAGGTGCGTGAGGGCTTAATGACGCCTCTCCCTTTCTTTCCAGCCAGAATAGCTGTTCAACGGTCATTTCGAGGGCATCGGCCAATCGGAGCGCCAGTGTGACCGAGGGCGTGTATCCGCCCTTCTCGAGGGCGATGATGGTCTGGCGGGTGACGCCCGTCACCCGGGCGAGCGCTTCCTGGGTGAGGCCATGTGCCTGGCGGGCTGTGCGCACGCGGTTCTGCAGGGCCATGGGTCTCCTTGTAAAGCAGACTTTACATTGGAGTATAGCGGGTTCGCGACCTTATGTCAAGAGGACTTTACATAGGGTCACCAGTGTCTGGGTGGATCTCCAGCCTGGACAGAAGCAGGCGCAGCTCGGCCTTGGTGTGCAGACCGAGCTTGGCGAGGGCGTTGCGCAGGTGGCTCTTGACCGTCTCGGGGGCGATGACGAGCGTCTCGGCGATCTGGCGGTTGGTCTGGCCGCGTGCCGCCAGCGTGATGACCTGGCGCTCGCGCGGCGTCAGGCTGGCCAGGGCGTGTTCGGTGCGGCGGCGCAAGCGCTCGCGCGCGAGGCCGCGGGCCAGCAGTTCGGCTGCCAGGGCCTGGGGGGAGCGGTGTTTCGCTCGCGCCGCGCGGCGCAGACGGGCGGCGAGCGAAGGCTCGACCTCCAGGATCAGCCGCGAACTCTGATGACGGGCGCGGCGGCGCAGGCGCCTGCGGAGAAAGGCAAGTGGCCCGCCGCGGGCGGCGGAATCTTCCGCGGTTGGACTGGGTAGTTGTTCGGCGCCGGATCGGCCCCACACATAGGCCTCCTGATTGCCTTTGGTCAGGAAGAGGGTGTTTGCTGCGCCTTTTGATTATATAGAACAAATGTTCGTATGTCAACCTGCCCAGCCATGTGGACCCCCGTGGGCTTCGCGGTTAGACTCGGCCCGGAGAGATATGCGATGGACAGACGCCTCTGGTTCCCCCTGGTCACCCTGACGCTGATGCTTGCGAGCTGCAACTTCGCGGGTTCGCCGCCGCTGTTCACGCCGCTGTCGGCCACGCAGGCACCCTCCGCGACGCCCGCCGAGCCCGCGCCGGAGCCAAGTGCCACGCCTGAACCCACGCCCGAACCCACTCCGTGGGAGCCCGCCTCGCCGCGGCCACCCGCGCCGGGCAATCAGGAAGTCATCATGATCCTTGAACCGGGGCCGGGATCGCGGCTGATCAGCCCGGCGCGGGTGGCCGGCATGACCACATGGGCCGAAGACCTCACGATCCGACTGGTGGATTTCGAGGGACATGAGTTGGCCGCGCTGCCCGTTGCGCTGGGGACGGACATCAACCCGGAGGGGCGATTCGAGGCCCGGCTGGCGTTCGAAGTGGGAACAGAGACCAACGCGCTGCTGCAGATCTACACCACCAGCCCGCGCGACGGCGGGATCACCCATTTGAGCTCGGCGGGTGTGGTGCTGATGCCTTCGGGGGAGACCTGGCTGGCCCCCTGGAGCCCCTACCCGGAGCAGATTCAGATACTGGAGCCCGCCCCGGGCGCGGAGGTGCAAGGCGGCGTGGCTCACGTGGAGGGGGTGGGCGTGGCGAGTTTTGAGGGCACGTTGGTGGTACAGGTTCTGGATGCCGCAGGCCGAGTGGTCGGCAGCCAGCCGCTGATCGTGCAGGCGCCGGATATGGGCCTGCCGGGGGCCTTCGGCGCGGATGTTGGCTATGAGGTGGATGAGGCGGGGCCTGGCCGATTGGTGGTCCTGGACCCCTCCCCCGCCTTCGATGGTGTCAGCCATCTGGCGAGCGTCGAGATTTGGCTGGCACCCTAGCCGCGCGGAGCCTGCGCAGCGCAATGTCCCAGGGATGAGGATGAAACCAACCCAGCTTTCTCGGAGAGGCGGCGAAGCTCCGCAACGGGCGGCAGCGTGGCCGGCTTCCAGAATCATGGCCGCGCTGGTGCTGGTCCCGGCGGTTCCCATGCTGCTGGGATCGGTGGCGGCGCTGGGGCTGTTCTACCTGGCGCCGGTCCGGTTCGGGGCCTTGCTTGCGCGCCTGCCGGGCGAATCACTCATTCGCTCTATACTGATTTTTGCGCCCGCCACGCTCCTGGCGGTGGTCGTGATGGCCTTTCTCTACGCCGTCGAAGAGCCGGAAGCGCCCCTGGATTCGCTCAGACGAGCTGCGCGCACGTTTCAAGGCGGCCAGGCGGCGAGGACACCATTCTGGCGGGCGTTGGCGCTGGTCCTGCTGGGCGCAGCGGCCGTGGCATTCCTGATTTCACTGGCGGCTTGGGCGCTCTCCTTCCTGGCGCCGGGCCGCTTCGCGGAGCTGCTCGCGCCACTGCCGGGCGACCGCTATCTGCGATTGATGGTGCCCATTGCGCCCTGGCTGTTGCTGGCGGTGCTGGTAGTGCTCTCGCGGGTATGGGTGCAGTTCGGACGGCGGCCGCCGGCCGAGGCCGAGCGCGAGCCCGCGTCGGCGGGCAAGTGGTTCCGGATGGCCGTGGGGGGCGTGCTGCTGCTGTCGTTGCCTGCGCTGGGGTTGTCGCTGATGGCGCTGGCGGCCTACGCGCTGCGCCCCGCTCGCTTCGAGGCATGGGTGGCGCGCTTGCCGCTCGAGACACTCCTGCGGGCCGGCCTGCTGTTTGCGCCGCCGATGCTCTTCGCGCTGGTCGTGCTGGCGGGCATCTATTTGCTGGGTTCGCGTGAGGGGGAAAGGGGCCGCGCGCGCCGGGGCGAAGGCGCCGCCCGGCAAGCCAGCTTGGCAACACTTGGCGCCGGATTGATCTTCTCGGCTTCCTTGGGTCTAGCGCTGATGGGCGCCATCGCCTACCTGTTGGTTCGGGGAGGCTAGCAGCCTGCCTACGGGCATTAGCCCGAGGGCTCAAGGCGATATGGATTGCCCCTTGATGATTCATTAGGTACACATGCCCCTGGGCGTCGACGCCGAAGGAGCTGATGCGCCCCTCGGTCTCGAAAAGCAACTGATTCAGGAAACCGCCTTCGGGAGCCGGCAACAATCCCCAAACCCTGAGCGAGCAGTAATCCCCATAGAGATAGAGCCTCTGCTAACCCGGTAGGCGGGGATCCCGCACCACCTCGCCCCCGGTGACCGAACGGCGCACGACGTAGCTGTATTCGGCGACCGGATCGATCAGCCCGTAGCCGCCACATCCACCAACCTCCTCGAAACCAGGTTGCCCGGTGGCGTACAATTGTAGCCGACCAAGGCTTGAATCTTGCGGGAGCGCCGGCCGCCCCGCACGGGTCTTGGAGCCATGAGAAGGGAGTATGTATGCAGGCTGACTATCAGCGGGAGGCGGCGTTTGCGCTGCAGGCGGTGTCGGTGGCGGCGAAACTCTGCAGGAGAGTGCAACAGGCGATGGTCTCGCCCGCCATGGCCAAATCGGACCAGTCACCGGTGACGGTGGCGGATTTTGCCAGCCAGGCGCTCTTCGCCAGCCTATTGCAGGAATCTTTCCCTGAGGATGTGCTGGTGGCGGAGGAGGACAGCCGTGCTCTTCGGGAGGAAGCGGAGGCACTGGCTGCGGTCCACGCGTTTGTGGCGCAGGCGCGCCCCGGTGCCACGGCCGAGCGGGTGTGCGCCTGGATCGATCGCGGCATGGCCGAGCCCCAGCGGCGCTTCTGGACCCTGGACCCGATCGACGGGACCAAGGGCTTCCTGCGCGGAGACCAATACGTGGTGGCGGTGGCGCTGATTGAGGAGGGGGAGGTTCGGGTGGGCGCCATGGGGTGCCCGAATCTCAACTGCCAGATCGAGCCCGATGTGGGGGGCGAAGGATGCGCGCTGCTGGCGGTGCGGGGAGAGGGGAGCTGGGCGTATTCCTTGGAGGGCGAGCCAGGGCCGCGCTTGCGTGTTTCGGAGGAGCGGGATCCAAGGCAGGCGCGTGTCCTGCGATCCTTTGAATCCGGCCATACGAACAAAGCCCTGATGGATCAGATATTGGAGGCCATGGGCGTCCAGGGCCCGCCGGTTTTGATGGATAGCCAGGCGAAATATGCCATCCTGGCGGCAGGAGGGGGCGAGTTGCTCTTCCGCCTGCTCTCCCCTTCGCGCCCCGACTACGCAGAGAAGATCTGGGATCAAGCAGCGGGTTCGATCGTGCTTGAGGAGGCGGGTGGCAAGATTACCGATTTGCGCGGGCAGCGGCTCGATTTCTCACAGGGGCGGGAATTGCGCAGGAACATCGGCGTGCTGGCTTCGAATGGCTTGCTGCACGATGCAGGCCTGAGCGCGGTGAGGGTGGTGGGCGCGGACCGGAGGCCTGAGGCAGCGTGAAAGCGCGTACCTCCGACCTGGTGGCATTGTTGCTGGCGTTGCTGGCATTGGGTCTGACAGCCTGGATATCGTGGCATGTCTTCGAGCGCATGCCCCATCTTGAGGATGAGTTTGCCAATCTCTGGCAGGCGGAGGTCATGGCCAGGGGAGAGCTTGTGCAGCCTTCGCCGCCCTTTGCGAAATCCTTCTTGGTTCCCTTTGTGGTGGACTATGAGGGACAGCGTTTCGGTAAATATCCCCCCGGTTGGCCGGCGGCGCTTTCGCTCGCCGTGCGAGCCGGTGCGCCCTGGCTGGCGAATTCCAGCCTGGCAGCCCTGAGCGTCTGGCTGACGTATCGCCTGGGCACGCGGCTCGCGGGCCAGGGCGCGGGCCTGCTGGCGGCGTTCTTGCTGCTCCTGTCTCCCATGTTCCTGATGCTCTCCAGCGGACTCATGTCCCATGGCTTGAGCCTCACACTGGCCCTGGTGTTCACGCTTTCATGGTGGGATCTCTTCGGTGTGGATAACGGCGTGAGACGGATACCTCGGGGTTTGCTAATCACCGTCGCCGGCACGAGCCTGGGTCTGCTGGCACTCACGCGACCGCTGACAGCCGCCGGCGTCTTCCTGCCCTTCCTGATCCATGCGGCACTGCGAGGGTGGCGCGGACCGGCTGGCGCACGCAAAACACTCTTGGCGGTCGGCTTGCTCGCGTTGGCGATTGTCGCCCTGCTTCCGCTCTGGCAATGGGCACTCACGGGTGATCCCCTGCTCAATCCCTACCGGCTCTGGTGGCCCTATGATCGGCTGGGCTTTGGCCCGGGAGTGGGTGTGACCGAGGGCGGGCACGATCTCGAATATGCCTGGATCAACACTCGCTTCAGCCTGCGGGCTGGACAGCACGATCTCTTCGGCTGGCCCTATCTCTCCTGGATATTCATCCCAGTCGGGTTGTGGTCGGCGCGACGCAAGCACGGCACCTGGATTCTCTTCGGGATCGCGGCGGGCCTGGTGCTGGTTTACTCGGCCTATTGGATCGGCTCCTGGCTCTTTGGCCCGCGCTATTACTATGAGGCCTTACCCGGCCTGGCGGTGCTCAGCGCGGCGGGGATTTCGTCGCTTGCGGGCTGGGGGCGTGCCGCAGGCTGGGGCCTGCGATGGAGGCGGCCCCTGCTGGCCTCGCTGGTGCTCCTGCTGGTCACGCTGAATGCCGCGTTCTACCTGCCGGCTCGCCTGGGCGGCATGCGGGGTCTTTATGGGATCACATGTGCGCCCATGGAGGCCCTGCAGCGGCATCATCTGGATAGGGCACTGGTGATCGTGCACGCTCGGCATTGGTGGGAGTATGCACGCTTGCTGCTCCTCGCCGAGCCTTTTGGGGAGGAGCCGTTACGCGTCGCCTGGAGCCGCGGCCCTCAGATCGATAGCCAACTGAAGGAGGCCCATCCCGGCTGGGAGGTTTATCATCTCTATCCCGATAAGCCCACCCGCCTGTATATTGAGCCGAGGTGATTTGCCTGAGGCCTGATGGCCTGGCAGCCTATAATGGAGGCGGCGGTTTGGGGGCAACTTTGAGGTATTCCCGAATATAAAGGGCGCGAATCAGGCGCCAGAGGAGCGGCATATGAGTGAGCAGCCAAGCCCAATCAGTCCCCGGGCGACCTTGGATCGCGACCTTGCGGAAGTGCAGACGCAGGTGCTGGAGATCGGCGACCTGGTGCTGCAGGCGGTCGACCGAGCGCTGGAGGCCTTGCGCCAGCACGATCAGAAAGGGGCGAGTGCGGTCATCGCCGCCGACGCCGAGATTAACGAGAGGCGCTTTAAGGTAGAGGAGCGCTGCCTGAGCCTGATCGCCACGCAGCAGCCCGCGGCGGGAGACCTGCGCGCCATCGTGGCGGCGATCCACATGGTGAGCGACTTGGAACGCATGGGCGACCACGCGGTTGGCATCGCCAAGGCCGTCGTGCGCGGCGAGGAGGACCCCCCGCTTGAATTGCCACCTGATTTTGAGGCCTTGGCGAAGAAGGTGCGGGATATGTTTGCCCTGGCGATGAAGGCCTACCGAGAGAAGGATGTCGCCAAGGCGCGGTCGGTGGCCGCGCTGGATGACCCGATCGATGAGGATTACAAGCGGCTCTTTCAAGACCTGCTTGGGATGATGGCCGAAAACCCCGAGATGAGCGGGGCGGGTGTGCGGCTGCAATTCGCCAGCCATAACCTCGAGCGCATCGCGGACCGGGCCACCAACCTGGCCGAACGGGTGATCTTCCAAACCAGCGGCGAGATGCAAGAGCTCAACCCTGAACCGGACGAAGCCGACATCCACTGAGCGCTCGATTCGATCTGGGTGGGTACCGCCGCGACACCGCGGGCCTCGCGCGGACACCTCTCGAAAGGCCGCTTTTGCGCTATACTCTCGCCGTTCGCGGGACGAACGCGACGAGGCCGGACGCATGGGCCACGGGTGTTTCCTGGACCCGGTGTTTCAGTTCCACGTTCGCGGAAATCCAGAGGCTGCAGCGCATATGTCATGCAACGCCGCGATGTGGCAGCACGGCGCCCAGGGCCGCCCGCGCGAAATCTGCGAAGGAGATGGAAGCTTCCATGAAAAGATCCTTGAGGAAAGTGGAGGATTACCGGGGCATCGCCCCTCCTGAGACGATCGAGGCCTTGCAGTCCCGCGCCGCCGAGCTTAGAGGTGCCACCGTGGCGCATGTGAATGCGACCAATTATGGCGGCGGCGTGGCTGAGATCCTGGATAACTTCGTCTTGCTGATGAACGACCTGGGTATCCGCACAGATTGGCGCGTGATCCACGGCATCCCCGAGTACTTCGAGGTCACCAAGAAATTCCATAATGCGCTCCAAGGGCAGGATCTGTCCTTCTCCAGGGAGGAGCTTTCGCTCTATCTGTACATCAACGAGAAGTTCGCCCAATTCGCCTTCCTCGACCACGACTTTGTCATCATTCACGACCCGCAACCCTGCGCGCTGGTCCAGTATGTGGCTCATGACGCGCCCTGGATCTGGCGTTGCCACATCGATATCACGCGGCCCAACCAGCAAGCATGGGGCTTCATGGAGCCGTTCATCCTCCAGTATGACCGCATGATCGTCTCCTCAGAGCATTATAAGGTGGAGAGCCTGTCGATCCCGCAGGACATCATCTCGCCCTCCATCGATCCGCTCTCACCCAAGAATATGGATCTGGATGATGCCACCATCCAGCGTTACCTGAACGAGCATTCGATCCCCACCGATAAGCCTCTCATCACGCAGGTCTCACGCTTCGACCCCTGGAAGGATCCTGAGGGCGTGCTCAAAGTCTTCGACCGCGTCAAGGAGCAGGCGGATTGCCGTTTGGCCTTCGTCTACAACATGGCAAGCGATGACCCCGAGGGCGAAAAGATCTATGCTCAGATGCAGGGAGCGGCGAAGGAGGAATTGGCGAGCGGCGAGGTGCTCTTTGTGCGCGGCGACGATCCCATTCTGGTCAACGTGATGCAGCGTGTATCGGATGTGGTGATCCAGAAATCGACCCGCGAGGGTTTCGGGCTGGTGATCACCGAGGCGATGTGGAAGGGTACGCCGGTGGTTGCCTCCAATGTGGGTGGAATTCCGACGCAGATCATCGACGGGGAAACGGGGTTTCTCTTGGATCCGCTTGATTATGATGGTTTCGCCGAGCGCATCGTGCAATTGCTTGAGGACCGTGCGCTGGCGGAACAGATCGGCGCGCAGGCCCGCGAGCATGTCCGAAGGCATTTCCTGGTGATGAGACATCTCCTCGACTACCTCGAGCTGTTCCTGCGCAGCGCGCACTGAGGCACGTGTCGGTGTGTTGCGGGGTTGCCCGCCCATGGCGGGCAACCCCGCTTTCATTTCCAGTGGAGAACCTATCCGCAGAATGGGCAAGTGTGTCGGTTTACTGAGACCTAGATGTCAGCTAGCCGGGGCGGGCTGGATGCTATAATGCCCGCGCTGGGGCTTGGTTTGCCCCAGACCTCATCGATAGGAGATCAGGCGGTTGAAGGGACAGCAACAAGCAACGGAGGCCGGCACTCCCGCCGGCCGGTGGACGGTCGCCGAAGATATCTGGCATGCTCTCGAAGCTTCCGATGTCGTGAAGGCGCTGAAGACCTCGCCCAGCGAGGGACTCACCTCCGAGGAGGTCTCCCGGCGCATCGGCGATTTTGGCTTGAACGAACTGCGGGAGGCTCCCCGGACCACCCTACTTGAACGCATCATTGAGCAATTTAGAAGCTTTCTGGTTCTGCTGCTCATCGGAGCCGCGATCGTTTCCGCGCTCCTTGGTGACTACATCGAGGCGGCCGCCATTCTGGCGATCGTGGTGCTTAACGCCGTGCTCGGCGTCATCCAGGAACAGCGCGCCGAGGAGTCGCTAGCGGCGTTGCGGAAGCTGGCTGAGCCGGAAGTACAGGTTATCCGGGATGGACATCGCCAGACGATCCCGGCGCGCGAACTCGTCCCCGGCGACATCGTGCTATTGGAAGCCGGGAACTACGTGCCCGCCGACTTGCGCCTGATGGAAACGGTGAACCTGCGGATCGATGAGTCGGCGCTGACGGGCGAATCCGTGCCGGTGGCGAAGGAAGCCCGCCTGGTGCTGACGCAGGACCAGGCGCTGGGCGACCGTCGCAACACGGCCTTCAGCGGCACGCTGGTGACCTACGGTCGAGGTAAGGGCGTGGTGGTAAGCACCGGCATGCGCACCCAGATCGGGATGATTGCGGCCATGATCCAGTCGGTGCACGAGGAGCCCACGCCGCTGCAGGTGAAGCTCAACCAGCTCGGGCGGGTTCTGGGGTGGGCTGCCTTGGCGGTCTGTGGGCTGGTGTTTGGCGTTGGCTGGCTGCAAGGCGTGGATCCGCTGGATATGTTCCTGGTTGCGGTGAGCCTGGCCGTGGCGGCGGTGCCCGAGGGGTTGCCGGCGGTGGTGACGATCACGCTGGCCCTCGGCATGCGCGAGATGATCGCCCGTCATGCGCTGATCCGGCGACTGGCCTCGGTTGAGACCCTGGGCTCGACCACCGTGATCTGCTCCGACAAGACCGGGACGCTCACCAAGAACCAGATGACCGTGACACGCATGTGGGTGGACGGGGTCACGTTCGAGGTGACGGGCAGTGGACATGTGCCCGAAGGCGATTTCCGAATTGACGGCGTGGTAGCGGATTTACAGAGCTACCCGGCGGCCACGACCGCGCTCTGGGTGGCGGCGCTTGCCAACGATGCCGTGTTGGAGGAAGTCGCTAGCGAGGATGGGCGCGAGGCTTTGCGGGCGGTGGGTGACCCCACAGAGACCGCCTTGCTGATCGCGGCCGCCAAGGCTGGCGCCATCCGAGAGAAGCTCGAGCGTGCCTACCCGCGCATCGACGAGATCCCCTTCGATTCGACCCGCAAGCGGATGACGACCATCCATAAGATCCTGGCGCCCGTCGCGGAAGATCCCAGCCCCTTCTATGATGATGAGATGCGCGAGTGGGAGATTGCAGCCATCAAGGGCGCACCGGATGTGGTGCTGGACCTCTGCACCCAGGTGCAGCGCATGGATGATAGTACAGCGCCGCTCACGGAGCCGGCCAGGGAACGCATCATGGAGGCCAACGCCTCCATGGCGCGAAACGCACTGCGGGTGATCGCTGTGGCTTATCGGGTGGAGCCGGATGTGCCGGACGAGGCCACGCCCGAGACGGTTGAGAGGGACTTCGTCTTCGTCGGGTTGCTGGGGATGATCGATCCTCCCCGGGAAGAGGTGGGTGAAGCCATCGCCACCGCCAGGGAGGCGGGCATCCGCACGATCATGATCACCGGCGACTATCCCGATACGGCGGAGAAGATCGCGGAGGAGATCGGCCTGCTCATGCCAGGCCACGGCGTGCTCACGGGGTCAGAGTTGGAATCGCTGAACGATGAGGAATTGAGCGAGAGGGTGCCGCGCGTCGATGTCTTCGCCCGGGTGTCCCCGGAGCATAAAGTGCGCATCGTGGATGCGCTCAAGCGGCGGGGCGAGATCGTGGCCATGACGGGCGATGGCGTGAACGACGCTCCGGCGCTGAAGCGGGCGGATATCGGCGTGGCGATGGGAATCACCGGCACGGACGTTGCCAAGGAGACGGCCGATATGGTGCTGACCGACGACAACTACGCCAGCATCGTCGCGGCGGTGGAGCAGGGCCGCATCATCTACGCCAACATCCGCAAGTTCGTCTTCTACCTGCTATCCTGCAATCTGGCGGAGATTGCAGTCATCTTCTTGGCGATCCTGGCCGGCCTGCCGTCACCGCTGACCGCCATCCAGTTGCTCTGGTTGAATCTGATTACGGATGGCGCGCCGGCGTTGGCCCTGGGCTTGGAAACCGCCGAGCCGGATATCATGAAGCAGCGCCCCCGCCCGCCGGATGAGCCCGTGATCAACCGGTCGATGCGCGCGAAGATCGGCGTTCAGACGGTGGCCATCGCCGGCGTCACGCTGGGTGCTTACCTGCTGGGCTTGCGGTTGCTGCCCGGCGTGGCGAAGGAGGCCGAAACGATGGCCTTCGCGACGCTCTCCTTCTCGGAGTTGCTGCGAGCGTTCACCGCCCGCTCCGAGAGTGCCCCGCTTCATCGCCTAGGGCTCTTCACGAACCGCTGGATGTTTTATGCCGTGGTCTCCTCAATGCTGCTGCTTCTCGCGGTGATTTACATTCCCTTCTTGCAGCCAATCTTTGATACCATGCCGCTTGGCTGGCGGGAGTGGCGGGTGGTGCTGCCCTTGCTGCTTGTGCCGGCGCTGGTGGCCGAAGCGACCAAGATGCTGGCGGGACTGAGGCGCAATCGGCGCCGCAACCCCTAGACTCCAGGTGGAGAATAAGGGTCGCACCGATGAGGGCGGCCCTTCGCATTGAATTTGGGTCCTAGAATGAGGCCTTCGATAATCAATAGGCGACGGCACCGAACTCAAACGCCAGTCTCACCGCCTCAGCGACATTCGCCTCCTCCGGCACGGAGGGGATTCGCAGGTTGAAGTCGCCGCGATCCACGCCCGCATCCACCAACAGCTTCTTTGGTGATCTTGTTCATTAGAGGCTTATGCCGATTGACGGCAATTTGGAGCTGCAAAATTCTATCAGGCTGTCACAGGCGGTTTACTCGCATAGCGCCCGGTAGAGGTCCGGGCGGCGATCACCAAAGGTGTTCAGCTCATAGATGCCGGGCTCGAAGATCAGGTGCTTGGTGTCAGCGCGGGCGGGATCGATCTCGGCGTAAAGAATGGTTTCTTGGTTCTCACTCGCCTCTGCTAGGACGCGCCCCTCCGGATCCACAATCAAGCTGCGACCCAGGTACTGGGTTCCGCGCTCCTCGCCGCATCGGTTGGCTGCGACCAGGAAGACCCGGTTCTCGGCGGCGCGGGCGCGGGCCACAAACTCCGTATAGAGCGTGGCGGCGCGCGGCCATGCGGTGGAGAGCAGGACCACCTGGGCGCCTTGCAGGGCCAGGCAGCGAGCTGGTTCGGGGAAGCGCAGGTCGTAGCAGATGAGGGTTCCCAGGCGGCCGATTTCGGTCTGGACGGGGGGCGGCAGCGCCGGCCCGGGTTTCAGGTAGCGGTCCACACCCAGGTGTGGCAGATGCGTTTTGCGGTAATGACCCACGAGCCCCTGGGGACCTGCCAGCAAGGCACAATTGTAGAGTGAACCATCCTGGCCACGCTCGAGGGTTCCGGCCATCAGGTATATATTCAGCCGGGAGCATAAGACTTCGAGCCTTTCGGCATGCTTGCCGGGCACGGGCTCGGCAAGCGCCCCAGCCTCTTCGGGCGAAAGGCCATAGCCCGTGATGGCGCATTCCGGAAAGACCAGCAATCTGGCACCGTTGCCAGCGGCCTGGGTGGCCAGTTTCTCAATACGCTCAAGGTTCTGCTCGACAGCGAGAATCTGGGAGTCGAATTGGATGGCAGCGATCTTGATCATGAGCTTCCCTCCCTGAGGATGCCGCGGGTTCATTCCGACGCCTAGAGTATACTTGGCGAGCCTTTCCCAGACGGGGGTTGTGCGGGCCGGAAGGGGATGACGATATGACTGCTTGGATCAACCTGGAGCCATGGTGGCGGTTCGCAGCTGCCCTGCTGATCGGAGCGCTCATCGGGCTGGAGCGGGAGTTTGTCCAGCAGCGCAGCGGGGAGCAGGAGTTTGGAGGGATCCGAACCTTCGCACTGATGTCCCTTCTGGGCGCGGTGGCGGCCTATTTGACGCAGCAATTCGGCTTCCTGATCTTTCTGGGTGTCTATCTGGGGCTGATCCTCCTGCTATGGATGAGCAACCTCGCATCCGCCTTGAAGGGAGAGGAGGAGGGCATCACCACCGAGGTGGCTGCGCTGCTGGTACCCCTGCTGGGCGCCCTGATGATCTGGGACAGGCCAGCGGTGTCGGCCGCGCTGGGGGTCATCACGGCCTTGATCCTGGCGTTGAAGCCTGGGCTCCACGATCTGGCGCGGCGCATGAGCCCGCAGGATTTGCGGGCCACGCTCGAGTTCGCGCTGATCACGGCGGTGATTCTGCCCCTGTTGCCTAACCGTGGATTCGGCCCCTTCGGTGTGCTCAACCCCTTCCAGATATGGCTCCTTGTGGTGTTCGTCTCCGGAATCGGCTTTCTGGGCTATGTGCTGATGAAGGTCTTCGGCGCGCACCGGGGGATTGGCGTGACCGGCCTGCTGGGCGGCCTTGTGAGCAGCACGGCGACGACGATCAGTCTTGCCAGTCGCAGCAAGGTCACCGAGGCGCTCTCGAGGGTGCTGCTGCTCGGGATCCTGCTGGCCTCGAGCATGATGTACCCGCGGGTGATGGTGGAGGTGGCAGTTGTGAACCCGGCCTTGCTGGGGAAGGTCGCCCTGCCACTGGGTATGATGCTCGGAGCCGGGCTTGTGTTTGTTTATCAGCTCTGGCGGCAGACACGCCTCGAGCGGAAGAGTGAATTGGCGCCGGTGAAGGTGAGCAACCCGCTTCGCCTTCAGGCAGCGATCTCCTTCGGGTTGATTTTCGCCGTGGTACTTGTGGCCGTGCGCGCCGCCAATGAGTATTTCGGTTCCGCAGGGGTCTATGTTGCCAGCCTGCTCAGCGGTCTGACCGATGTGGACTCGATCACCCTAAGCGCGGCGGACCTGGCTGCACAGGGCGGGTTGGAGCCACAGGTGGCCGCCAACGCCATCATTCTGGCGACGGTGGTGAATACGATTGCCAAAGGCGTGATGGCCGTGAGTGTCGGATCACAGCGGCTTCGGGTTGCGGCCCTGCGGGCCTTCGGCGCGCTGAGCGTGGCCGGCCTGGTTGGAGGCGGGCTCACGCTTCTTCTGGGCTTCTGAGGCGTCTGCCACCCTAGAGCCGCTCGAGGATGGTCGCCGTTGCCATCCCGTGGCCGATGCACATGACCTGGAGGCCGTAACGCCCCTCGAAGAGGGGAAGTTCATGCACCAGCTTGGTCATCAGGATGGCGCCCGTGGCACCCAGCGGATGGCCGTGGGCGATGGCCCCGCCATGGGGGTTGACGACCTGCGGGTCGGGTTCTAATTCCATCATCCAAGCCAAGACCACCGAGGCGAAGGCCTCGTTGATCTCGATCACATCCATCGAATCCAGCGCTAGCCCCGCCTGTTGGAGGACTTTGCGGGTGGCCGGGATAGGACCGTCGAGCATCAGGAAGGGATCGGATCCGACCACGGCGCGGGCGACCAGCCGCGCCAGCGGTTTGAGCCCATGCCGCTTGAGCGCTCGTTCAGACGCCAGCAGGAGAGCCGCGGCGCCATCGCTGATCTGGCTGCTGTTGCCGGCGGTGATGACGCCACCCTCTTTGAAAGCCGGTGGCAGCGTCGCCATCTTTTCGCGATTGGGATTCATGCGGACGCCCTCATCGTGCTCCAGCAGCAGCTCACCCTTCTGACCATCCGGAATGGGGACAGGGGCGAGCTGCGGGGCCTGCAACCCTGCGCGAATGGCGGTGGCTGCCTTCTGGTGGCTATGGAAGGCGTAGTCATCCAGCTGATCCCGGGAGAGCTCGCACTTTTCGGCCATCAATTCGGCGCTGATGCCCTGATGGATCAGGCGGTAGGGGAAGTCCTTTGGCCATGCTTCGGGCCAATCGGCGCCGATGGGCTGGTGGGACATCATCTCGATGCCCCCGGCGAGGATCAGGTCCATGTCGCCTGCGAGGATGGCCTGGGCGGCGAAATGCACTGCTTGCTGGCCGGAGCCGCACATGCGGTTGAGTTGCACACCAGGCACATGGGCGGGGAAGCCCGCCTTGAGGGCCGCCAGGCGGGCGATGTTGGCTCCTTGATCGCCGATGGGTGTGACGCAGCCGAGGATCACATCCTCAACCTCAGCTGCTGGCACACCGGTCCGGCGGATGGCCTCCCGCAGGACGTGCGTGGCCAAGTCGATCGGCGCGATCGGGTAAAGCGCACCCTTCCCGGGCTTGCCAACGCCGATGGGGGTGCGGACGGCAGCGACGATATAGGCCTCTTGCGCCATGATGGCCTCCTGGGCATCGCGCGCGGCATCCAATGCTACGTCAAGGCTAGAGAAACGTCTTCGACTTGTCAAGCGACCCGGCGCCACTTGCGCCGCTGTGCTATTCTCAGCCGCGACCGCGGGCCGTAGGATCGTGAGGGTAATTCGGATATGAAGAGCGAGCCAAGAGGGGCGCTAAGCCAGGCGGCGGCCTGGCTCCTGCTGGGAGCGATGGCGCTGGCGGGCTGCCGGCCGGGTCCACCGACTCTCAAGCCCCCGGATGACCTCCCTGAGCTGGTCGCGGCGCTCGGGGCGATGGGCCAGGAGGCATCCGTGGAGGCACTGGCATACGCCGCCCCCGTGAGCTCGCGCCCGTACGCGCTCACGATTGGCGAGGAGCAAGCGCGTGTCTTCGCGTTCGGAACGCCGGAGGAACGAGAAGCCTACATGCGTTCGATTATGGATCGCCCGGCCGCCGGGCGGCCCTGGGCCGACGGCGCGAAGGTATGGGCGGGAGGCTCTCTGGTCGTGGCCTATGAGGGGAACGATGGAGGGCTGGTTCTAATCTTCGATGCCTTATTTGGTGATCGGGTGGGCGTCGAGCCGGGCCTGGGCGAGCCGTACCCGCCTGCGGTGACGGCCGCAAGAAAGGCCGCCGCCGATCGCCTGGGCCTCGACCCACAAGATTTGGAGGCGACGGAGTTCGAGCCAAGCTTCTGGCCCGACACCTGCCTGGGCGTTGGCAACCAAGGCGAGATCTGCGAAAGAGAACAGATATCCGGATGGCGCATTCTCCTACGCTATGGCGAACGCCTGATCGAGGTGCGCACGGACGAGTTGGGGCAGGAGGTGAGATTCCCATGAAGGAAACATCCCAATCGCCGGGCCGAGAGGCAGGGGCGGCGAGAGACCTTTCGAAACTACCGCGCAATGTCTGGGCCGTGACCTTGACCAGCTTCCTCACGGATATCTCATCCGAGATGCTGTTCAATCTGCTGCCGATTTTCCTGTTCAGCGTCTTGGGCGTCCGAACGGCGTTCATCGGGCTCATTGAGGGCCTGGCAGATGCGGCCGCCAGCCTGCTCAAGATGGTGTCGGGCTGGCTATCGGACCGGCTGGGGGCACGGAAACCGCTGGCGGTTCTTGGCTATGCCGTTTCGACGGTCGCCAAACCCTTTCTTTATCTGGCCGCATCGTGGCCGGGCGTTCTTGCGATCCGTTTCGCCGATCGAGTGGGCAAGGGATTGCGAACCGCCCCACGCGATGCACTGGTCGCCGATAGCGTGGATGAAGAGTCGCGCGGCATCGCTTTTGGCTTGCATCGGGCAGGGGATACGGCTGGTGCAGTAGTGGGCATAGCCGCGGCCATGGTCATCCTGGCCAGTTCGGGCGGGGCGACGGGAGAGCTTTCGCGGCGGGCCTTTCAAGGCGTGGTCGTGGCGAGTGTCATTCCGGCTGCCCTGGCAGTTTTGATCCTGTCGCTGGGGGTGCGCGAGGTGCGCCGGACAAGAATCTTAGAGGCGGCGCAAGCGCCAGGCAGTCAAGCTGCAGAGAGCGAGGCTCGGCTTGGTCGAGAATTCCGCCGGTATTTGCTGCTCATGGTGATCTTCACGTTGGGGAACTCCTCGGATGCGTTCCTCATCTTGAGGGCAAGAGTGGCGGGTCTTTCGGTTCTGGGGGTTCTGGGTATGATGCTCAGTTTCAATCTGGTATACGCCTTGGTCTCCATCCCGGCCGGGGTCTTGTCGGACCGCGTGGGCCGCAAGCGTCTCCTTGTCGGGGGCTGGTTGTTCTACGCATTGGTGTACATGGGATTTTGGAGAGCACAGGCTGGTTGGCAAGCCTGGGTTCTCATGTTGCTCTATGGGGTGTATTACGGCCTGACCGAGGGGGTGGCTCGCGCCTATGTCGCTGACCTGGTGCCGGCCGAGAAACGCGGCACGGCGTACGGCGCGCTCCACACAGCAGTAGGGCTCACCGCGCTGCCAGCGAGCCTGATCGCAGGGGTACTGTGGCAGGGCCTGGGTGGCTGGGGAGGGTTCGGCCAAGGCGCTCCTTTCCTCTTTGGTTCTTTGATGGCTCTATTGGCGGCCGCCGGGCTCGCCTCGCTTGTTCCCGGAAGGGGCTTGCCCGCGCGGGAGGGCGCATGATGGGCGCTTCCTTGCGATGGGTGCGGCGGACGCGAGCAGCTGCATATCTGCGCAATACCCTGATCAGTTTTGGCCTGACGGTGATGGCCACGCGACTGTTCCTGGAGCTCACGGGCTACCCGCAGCTCGGCTCCGGGGCAATTCACATTGCCCATGTGCTCTGGGGCGGCCTGCTGCTCTTCGGAGCCGCCCTCATACCCTTGCTCTTCGTGCACCGCAAGGCATTGCTATGGACTTCCATCCTGGCAGGAGCTGGCGTGGGACTGTTCATCGATGAGGTCGGAAAGTTCATTACTGCCAGCAACGACTACTTCCATCCGGCGGCGGCCCCGATTGTCTACGCGTTCTTCTTGCTCACGGCCCTTATCTACTCGCAGGTCAGACGGCCGCGGCGGCGGGATGCCAGAACCGAACTCTACCAGGCCCTGGAGGGCTTGGAAGAGGTTCTCGACCAGGATTTGAATCCCGAGGAAAAAGACGAGCTGCGAGCGCGTCTGACCTGGGTGCTCGAGCATGCCGGAACGCAGGAGCGGAGAGATCTGGCCGCAAGCCTGTTGAATTTCATGGATGCCGAGAGCCTGAATGTCGTACCAGAACGGTTGGGAAGGGTCGAATCGGCCTTCGCCCACTTCACGGCATGGAGGCAGAGGCATCTCACGCCGCCACGGTTGAAGGCGGTGGTTGTGGGCGGGTTGATGGCCCTGGGAGGCTGGGCGGTCTGGAGCCTGCTGGTGCTGCTCCTCAGGTCACGGGATCCGCTCTTCCTGGAGGCAAAACTGGCTGAGCTGGTGATTTCGGGACGCGTGGCAGGCCACGGGGAGCTGATCTGGTTCGGCGTTCGGCTGGCGGCCGAGGGGATCGTGGGGGCGCTGTTGCTGAGCTCGGTCTGCATGCTCCTGGCCGGCCGGGACGGGCTGGGCGTGCGTGTGGGTGTGCTTGGCCTGACCTTCGCACTCGCGGTGGTGAATCTGCTGGTCTTCTATTTTGAGCAATTCTCGACCGTGGTCACCGCAGGCCTGCAGTTCTTGATGCTGCAAGCGCTCGACGAGTACCGCAGAAGCAGCCTCCGGCCAGGCTAGCGGAGGTATTCCCCTGGGTTTCGTTAGCGCTCTTCGAAGATGCGCTCACCGGCCCGGATTGGCACTTGGACCCGGTTCTCGGCAGGTGTCAGCGGACAGGACCAGTTCTCGTTGTAGGCGCAGTAGGGATTGTAGGCGTAGTTGAAATCCACCCGCAGGCGCCCGTCTGGCAACTCCTCCGGATCCATATAGCGGCCTGCTCCGTACGTTTCCACCCCGGCAAGCGCATCGGCAAAGGGCAGAAATAGACCATGCTCGTTGCGGAAGATGGTCAGCTCGGCGGGCTCGCCGTCGACCTCGAACCGCACGCGAGCATAACGTTCGTAGGATTGGACCTGGCCGGTGTTGGTTTGTATCTGGACCCAATCCCCCTCGGGCATCCATTCGGGTTTCAACTCCAGGCGTAGGCTCGGATTCTCGGGAAAATACTTCAGTCCTTCAAAATGCCGCTTCTGTTCCGGTGTCAGAGGGCTGTGCGGGCTCATGCGGAAGAACTCGTCCCTTTGAAGGACCCATTGCCGCCATGGGGTCATCGCTGCTCCTCTTGTCCTACCGAGTTCAATGGCATCATACCGCGATCTTCGGGTCGCGGATCGGGCGCTGATCTCAATCCAATGCGATGTTAACAATCCTCTTGCGCGCCTGCCCTATGATGGGGTGGCAAAATACGTTTGTGCCTGTGAGGTGAATGACGATGGCGAAGATTATTGGAATTGACTTGGGCACCACGAACAGCGTGGTGGCTGTCATGGAGGGCGGCGAGCCAACGGTGATCCCCACCGCGGAGGGTGGGCGTCTGTGTCCCTCGGTGGTCGCCTTCACGAAAAGTGGGGAGCGTCTGGTGGGGCAGACTGCCAAGCGCCAGGCGATCGTAAACTCCGAGAACACAGTCTACTCCATCAAGCGCTTCATCGGGCGTCGCTTCGATGAAACCGATGTCGAGCGCAAGATGGTCTCCTATGAGGTGGTGAAAGGGCCCGCCAACGACGTGCGCGTGAAGATTCCTGCCACCGGCAAGGAATATGCGCCTCAGGAGATCTCGGCCATGATCCTGGGCAAGCTCAAGCGCGACGCGGAGGCCTACTTGGGCGAGCCGGTCGACAAGGCTGTCATCACGGTGCCTGCCTACTTCAATGACTCGCAGCGCCAGGCCACGAAAGACGCCGGCAAGATCGCCGGGTTGGAAGTGATGCGCATCATCAACGAGCCAACCGCAGCCGCTCTGGCTTATGGCCTCGACAAGAAGGAGAATGAAACCATCCTGGTCTTCGACCTGGGTGGCGGCACCTTCGACGTCAGCCTGCTGGAGGTGGGGGAGGGCGTGGTCGAGGTGAAGGCCACCAATGGGGACACGCACTTGGGCGGAGACGACTGGGATCAGCGGATTGTCAATTGGGTGGCGGACGAGTTCAAGAAGGAGCAAGGCATCGACCTGCGTGAGGACCGCCAGGCGCTTCAGCGTCTGCGGGAAGCGGCCGAGAAGGCCAAGGTCGAACTCTCCACGGTGACCGAGACCGAGATCAACCTGCCCTTCATAACCGCCGATGCCTCGGGCCCAAAGCACTTGCAGATGAAGCTCACGCGGGCCAAGTTCGAGCAACTCACGGAGGATCTGCTCAACCGTATTCGCGGCCCCTTCAACGCCGTGCTCAAGGACGCCAATATCAAGGCGACCGACGTCGACGAGGTGGTGCTGGTGGGCGGCGCTACACGCATGCCCATGGTGCAGGACTTGGTGCGTGAGCTGACTGGCAAGGAGCCCCATAAAGGCGTGAACCCGGACGAGGTCGTGGCCGTGGGCGCGGCCATTCAGGCCGGTGTCCTGGCGGGCGAGGTGCGGGACGTGCTGCTGCTGGACGTCACGCCGCTTTCGCTGGGTGTGGAAACGCTGGGCGGTGTGATGACCACCCTGATCGAGCGCAATACCACCATCCCGGTCAAGAAAACCGAGATCTTCTCCACCGCGGAGGACAACCAGACGGCTGTGGACATCCATGTGCTTCAAGGGGAGCGTCCGATGGCGGCCGACAACATGTCTCTGGGCCGCTTCCGGCTGGAGGGTATCCCGCCAGCGCCGCGCGGAATCCCGCAGATTGAGGTCACTTTCGATATTGATGCCAACGGCATCCTGAACGTGACCGCCAGGGACAAGGCCACGGGCAAGGAACAGAGCGTGACCATCACGGCCTCCACCAACCTGAGCGAGAGTGATGTGGAGCGCATGGTGAAAGAGGCCAAGAAGCATGAGGCCGAGGACCGCCGGCGCCGTGAGCTGGCGGACGCCCGCAACACGGCTGATACCCTGGCGTATCAGGCGGAGAAATCGCTGCGTGAGTTGGGCGATAAAGTCCCGGCCCAGGACCGCGAACAGATACAGAATAAGATCGATGCCTTGAAGAAGGCCATGGAAGGAGAAGACATCCAGGAGATCAAGCGCCTGACGGAGGAGGTCCAGCAGGCCAGCTACGCGCTCAGCCAGCAGTTGTATGCCCAATCGGCGACGCCGGAGAAGGAAGCCGAGGGGGAGCGCCCAGGTGGCGACGAGGGGGATGTGGTGGAGGGCGAGTTCCGGGAGGCCTAACGGACAAGCGCGAGTTGCATCGCAAGGCAGGCGGTGATTGATCCGCCTGCCTTCTTGATTCCTATGCCGGATGGCATGGTTACCTGGATCGGTTGGATCGGGTTTCGGCGGGCAGTATAATGGGCCTATGCTTCGGGCCCTTCATCCGCTTGAAGGGTCCGCGTTCCCTGGGTGAGGAGGGTCAGCTGTGGCGCTTCCAGGATACGCCTATTTCGAAGGCAATATCGTTCCTTACGGCGAGGCCAAGGTGGGCGTGGCGACGCACGCTCTCAATTACGGGACCGCGGCCTTCGGTGGGGTGCGGGCCTATTGGAACCCTGATGAGGAGCAGTTGTTCATTTTCCGGCCGCGGGATCACTTCATCCGGCTGCTCAACTCGGCCAAGTTGATCTTGGCCGAGATCCCCCACACGCCCGAGTCCTTGATCGAGATCGCCCTCGAATTGCTGCGTGTGGAGGGATACCGCGAGGATGTCTATATCCGGCCATTGATCTACAAGGCGGAGGAGGGCATCGGCGTGCGCCTCCACGATCTGCGCGATGAAATCACCATCTTCGCGCTGCCCTTCACGCGCTACGTCGATCGCGACGATCGGGCGCATGTCACCATCTCCTCCTGGCGGCGGATTGATGATAACGCCGTGCCGGCCCGCGGCAAGATCAGTGGTGCCTATGTCAACTCGGCGCTCATCAAGACCGACGCGATGCGGGCCGGATTTGATGAGGCGCTGGTGCTCACAAACGAGGGCCATATCTCCGAGGGCAGCGCGGAGAACGTGTTCATGCTGCGGGATGGAGTGCTGGTCACGCCCCCCATAACGGACAACATCCTCGAGGGTATCACCCGCCGCACTATCATCACGCTGGCGCGCGAGCTTCTGGGGCTTGAGGTGGTGGAACGGCACATCGACCGTACGGAAGTCTATCTCTGCGAGGAACTCTTCCTGACGGGGACCGCCGCCCAGGTGACGGCCGTGACCCGGGTCGATCATCGGCCGATCGGCTCGGGCGAGATGGGCCCGGTGACGGCGCGACTCCGCCAGGCCTATCAAGACGTCGTCCGCGGACGGCTTCCCGCTTATCGAGACTGGAATGAGCCCGTCTACCAGAAAGAATCTTCCGCAGCCGGATAGGGCCGCGACCTTGAGCCTGCCAGGCGTTGAGGCGCATGGCTGACGGGCCGCTTCGTCTGCGGCCCCCGAGGGCCAAGGGGTTGCTGAGCGGGGCCGTATTGCTCACGCTCCTCCAGGGCCTCACGGGCCTGGGTGTGATTCAATTGACGGCCGGCCGGCTCTCGGCCTGGTTGGCGCTTTGGGCTGCGCTTCCGCTGGTGTGCGTCCCGCTTTCCGGAATGGTCCTCTATTCCCTCTGGAGCTTGCTCACGGCTCGCTACGAACTCGATCGGAATGCCTTCCGGCTGCGGTGGGGATTGGCGGAGGAGCGCATCCCGCTGGCGATGATCCGGGAGGTGCGGCCGGCCTCCGAAGTTCCATCCCTCCCCACCCCCCGGCACATAACGCTTCCCGGTGTGAGGCTTGGCCGGATCACGCGAGATGACCTGCAGTTCTCCTGGTATGCCACACGGGGGTTGGAGGGCCAGCTCGCCATCCTCGCAGATCAAGACATCCTGATCATCTCTCCCCCCGACCCAGAGGCTTTCCTGGATGGCTATCAAAGGGCGCTGCGCCTCGGCTCCATCGAGAGCCCTCCCAGACGTTCCCTCCTTCCCACGCTAACTTTCGAGGCCATTCTTGGCGAGCCCTGGGCGATGGGCATGATTCTGTTGGGCGCGCTGCTGCCGCTTGCGCTCTTGGGATTTCTCGGCTTCCGGATACCCGGGCTGTCGGAGACGGTGCCCTTTGGTTTTGATCCGGCGGGTGCGCCTGTCACACCATCCCCTCCAACTCGTCTGTTGCTGATCCCGCTGATCGCCGAGTTTTGCTGGCTGGCGGACCTAGCGCTTGGGTGGTGGCTTTACCGGCGCGAGGGAACTCGTGCTTTGGCCTACGCGGTATGGGCAGCGAGCATTCTTGTGAGCGGGCTGTTCTGGGGCGCGGCTTGGCAATTGCTCGCCGCGGCCTGAGTTTGCACGAGGTATCCACAGCTGCATGCAAGATATCCACAGGTTCAGGCGGAGTTATCCACAGGGCATCCGGTGGCGGCCAAGCTTGGGTTGGGTTTGATCCTGGCGCTGGCTCTCAGTGCGGGGGCCTACGCCGCGGGCATGCTCACGCTGGACGGTGCCCTGGCGGCTGTGTTTGTGGGCGCTCTGGTGTACGGCCTGGGCGGGCTGACCCCAGCCATGCTGCTCGTGACCTTCTTTCTCTCCAGTAGCCTGCTCACACGCTGGAAAGCGGCCCGGAAGAAAGCCGTTCAACGCCGGTTCGAGAAAGGGGGCCGGCGGGATCGAAGCCAGGTTCTCGCCAATGGAGGATGGACGGCGCTCTTCAGTCTTGGGTTGTGGCTGAGCGGCGAGGCCTGCTGGCTGGCGGGAATCACAGGCGCTTTGGCGGCCGCCACGGCGGACACCTGGGCGACGGAGCTTGGCGTCCTGGCGAAGAAGCCTCCAAGGCTCGTCACTTCCGGCCGGATCGTGCCGCCAGGCACGTCGGGCGGGGTAACGATGCTGGGCATCTTGGCCTCAGCGGCCGGCGGGCTCTCGATCGGTTTGCCTGCAGCTGCACTATCGGGGAATGGGCGCCTTCTGATCGCGGGGCTTGGCGCAGGCATAGGAGGATCCCTGGTGGACAGTCTGCTGGGCGCCACCCTGCAGGCCGTCTATGCTTGCCCTGTCTGTGGGGTTGAGACAGAGCAGCACCCACAACATGTCTGCGGTGGGCCAACGCGGCTCGTCCGGGGGTTGCGCTGGGTGAGCAACGACGCGGTCAACGCGCTAGCAGGCCTGCTGGGCGGGCTGCTCGGAATCGCTGTCGGGCATATCCTGTAGCTATCTGAGGAGCAAGCGATGGGGCGCTTCGCGCGGAGGCTCCTATCTGCTCGCGGATGGGCGCGGATGCTCGCGCACGCGGGTCATGCAGAGCGTGGCGAGAGCCATGAAGATGGCGGAAAACAGGAACATTACCCGGTAGTTTCCCCCCGTCCAATCGATGAGCAACCCCACCACCTGCGGGCCACCTACGGCGGCGATGTTGGAGGCCAGGTAGTAGAGGCCGGTGAACGCTCCCACGCGGGCGTCTCCGCCCACGTCATAGACCATGGGCAGGGAATTCACGTTGACCAGGGCCCAGGCGATCCCGGCGGCGACGAGCAGTGCCACCAGACTCAGGGTATCCCGTACAAGCCAGCCCATGGCCATCAGGACTGTCAGCGCCACGACACCACCGAGGATTGTGCGCTTGCGGCCGAAACGCGTGGCGAACAGGCCGCTGGGGACGGCGAAGATCACGAAAAGCAGCGCAAAGCCGCTGGTGATCAGCGACATGCGGCCCGGATCAATGCCCAGCGTGAATTTGCCGAAGGAGGAGATCCAGGTCTCGAGGGCATTGAAGCCCAAGAACCAGCATAGAATGGCGGCCAGGATCCAGAACCCCGAGCGGTCCTCGCTCTCGAGTACTTCGCGCAGGTTGCGCAGAAGGCCCTGGCGCGGGCCGCTCGATGCAGGGTTGGCGGGTGCGGTGGGCTCACGCACGAAGAGCAGGACCAGCGTGATGGCGCCGAGGAGGATCAGGCTTCCGAAGAGGAAAGGGGTGATGCGCCCGAAGGCATACAGTGCGCCGCCGCCGAGAAAGGCCACAATGGCTCCCACGCCACCCATTAGGTTGATCACGCCGTTGGCCGTGCTGCGCTGCTCGGGGGGATACAGGTCGCCCAGGAGTGCCACGGTTGGGGAGCGGAAGAGCGCCATGCCCAGGTTGGTGAGCAGGATAGCGAGCATGATGCCGATCACAGTATGGAGTGAGGGGATGAGCAGGAATGCGGTCGCAGCGATGGGTGCCCCGACAAGCATCCAGGGCTTGCGGCGGCCGAGGCGGGATCGAGTGTGATCAGAGCGCTCACCCACGATTGGTTGGACAAACATGTTGAGGTAGTTGTCCCAGGTCATCACGAAGCCCACCAGGGCGGCCCGCAAGCCCATTTCGGCCAGGAAGATGGGCACGAAGTTGTTGAAGATGGGCCAGATGACGCTGATGCCGAAGAAGCCGAATCCGAGCAGGAAGGTCTTTGCATAGGGGAAGCGAGCCATGGTGGGCCTCCGGTCAAGAATGGGCCCATTGTAGTGGGGCAGGCGAGGCAGGCAAGTGGCAGCAAGAAGACGTCTGAACCAAGGTTGACCCTTTGCGGTAGGGGTTATACAATGCGGGCTGAATCGCTTGAGCGCTCCTGTGCGTTCGCCTGTGAGGCCGAGCGATTCTTGCGGAGTGGGAAGGAGGTGAGGCCCCGGAGACGATGCGTTTTCGCACCCTATGCTTGAGATCAACCCGTATGACCGTAGATGTAGGAGGAGAAAACAGTGAAACGCCGAAGTCTGTTTCTATTGCTCAGTCTGCTGGTGGTGGGGAGCATGCTGCTGACGGCATGTGGCGGCGCGACCCCCACGGCAGAGGAGCCGGCGGCGCCCGAACCCGCCGCCACCGAGGAACCGGCACCAGAAGAACCCGAGGCGCCTTTTGAACCGATGGTGCTCGAAGCGCCCAACTGCGATTATGGTGGGTTCTTCAAGAAGATCGAGGCCGTCGATGAGTTCACGGTAGTCTTCGAGCTGTGCAAGCCCGATCCGGCCTTCCTCTCGAAGATCGCCTTCAGCGTCTTCTCGATCTATCCCAGCGAATGGCTGGAGGCCACCGCCGGGGACGAGACCCGCACGACCGAAGGCCTTGATCATCCGATCGGTACCGGCCCCTACAAGATTGCCGAGTGGGTCCGTGGCGAGAGCATCACTTTCGTCCGCAACGAGGACTACTGGGGTGAGCCGGCGGTGACCGATAAGCTCGTCTTCCGTTGGAACAGCGAGGGTGCAGCCCGCCGCCTGGAGCTTGAAGCCGGAACGGTGGATGGAATCGACAACCCCACGCCGGATGATTTCGAGGCGATTCGGGCCAACCCGGATCTGAACCTGATTGATCGCCCATCTCTGAACATCCTCTACGTCGCCATGACCAACACTTTCGAGCCCTTCACGGATGTTCGCGTGCGCAAGGCGATTGCCATGGGCATCGATCGCCAGCGGATTGTGGACAACTTCTATCCGCCCGGATCGACAGTCGCCACACACTTCACGCCCTGCCAGGTTGCCAATGGCTGCGTGGGTGAGCCCTGGTATGATTTCGACCCCGAGGCTGCTAAGGCCTTGCTGGCAGAAGCCGGCTATCCGGATGGCTTCTCCACCAAGATCTTCTATCGCGATGTGTTCCGCTCCTATCTGCCGGAGCCCGGACGCGTGGCGGAGGAGCTGCAGGCCCAACTGAAGGCCAACCTGAATATCGACGCCGAAGTGGTGGTGATGGAGTCGGGCGCCTTCATCGAGGAATCGACCGCCGGGCGGCTGGACGGCATCTATCTGCTCGGATGGAACGCCGACTACCCGCACGTGACAAACTTCCTCGATTTCCACTTCAGCAAGGACAACCCGCAGTTCGGCGAGCAGTCGCCCACCTACTACGAGAAGCTCAAGCAGGCGGCGCAGATTGCCGATCCGGAAGAAGCCCGGCCTCTGTATGAAGAGGCAAATAACGCCATCCGCGAGTTCGTGCCCATGGTGCCGGTGGCCCACGGCGCCTCCGCAGTCGCCTACCGGGCGGATGTGGAAGGTGCCCACGCCAGCCCGCTGGGCAACGAATACTTCGCGGTGGTGGACCCCGGAGGACGTGACACCTTCGTGTGGATGCAGAACGCCGAGCCCATCAGCCTCTTCTGCGCCGACGAGACTGACGGCGAGTCGCTGCGGGCCTGCGAGCAGGTCACCGAGGCACTCATGTCGTACGAAGTTGGCGGCACGGATGTCAAGCCGTCGCTAGCCACCGAGTGCACGCCCAATGAGGACCTGACGGTGTGGACCTGTGCGCTGCGCCAGGGCGTCAAGTTCCATGATGGCTCCGCCTTCGATGCAAATGATGTCGTGGCGAGCTTCACCATGGGTCTCGACACCGGCAGTCCGCTGCACGTTGGAAATACCAACGCCTGGGAGTACTACTCCTACCTGTGGGGGCTCATTGAGCGCTAAGGAGCAAGCCCACCGGGCGTGTCATCTGTCGTAACGACAAGGCAACGCGGGATGGGTGTCGCAGTCTGGGCTTCCTATCCCGCGTTGCCCTTCGTATGAGAAAGATCATCGAGGGTAAAGCATGCTGCGCTACATCTTGCGCCGCCTTATCTCTGCCATACCGGTGCTTCTCGGCATCCTGCTGGTGGTGTTCGTGCTTGTACGCCTGATCCCCGGGGAACCCTGCAAGGCCATCCTGGGGGAGAAAGCCTCTCCCGAGACTTGCGAGCGCTTCAACCGCGAGCACGGACTCGACCGGCCCTTGCCGGTTCAATTCTTTATCTATATGGGGAATGTGTTGCGGGGCGACCTGGGAAACTCGATCCGATTCGCCCGGCCGGTGACGACTATTTTGGTCGAACGTTTGCCTACCACCGTAGAGCTTACCATTCTTGCCTTGAGCCTCGCCGTCATCGTGGGCATCCCCCTGGGAATCATCTCCGCCATCCGTCACAACTCGCCCGTGGATGTGGGCACGATGATCCTGGCTAATGTCGGGGTTTCGATGCCGGTCTTCTGGCTCGGACTTATGCTGGCGTATTTGTTCGCCATTGTCTTGAAAGACACGCCGCTCTGGCTTCCGCCCTCGGGTCGGCTTTCGGCCGGCCTAAGCGCCACGCCGTTCTACGAGGTCTTCGGCTGGACGCTTGAGAAGGGCACGCCCAGCTTCAAGTTCTGGGAGTTCTTCGCGAATCTCTATATCTTGAATTCTCTGCTCACTCAGAACTGGGAGGTGCTCTGGGACACCCTCAAGCACCTACTGCTGCCGGCGATCGCCCTCAGCACCATCCCGATGGCCATCATCGCCCGTATGACGCGTTCCAGCCTGCTGGAAGTCATGGGTCTGGATTACATTCGCACGGCGCGCGGCAAGGGCGTTCCCGAGCGGCTGGTGGTCCTCAGGCATGCATTGAGTAACGCCTTGCTGCCGGTGGTGACCATCGTCGGTTTGCAGCTGGGGCTGCTGCTCAGCGGCGCGGTGCTCACGGAGACCATATTCGGCCTTTCCGGAGTGGGCCGGATCCTCTTTGAGGCCATCACCGCCCGCGACTACCCCATCATCCAGGCCTTCACGTTGGTGATCGCCACAGGGTATGTGGGCCTGAATCTGCTGGTGGATGTTTCCTATACCTTCCTCGACCCGCGCGTGCGGCTCGAGTGATGGAGAGGCGGTATGGATAATCGCTACACACTGAAGGATACATCGCTCGCCGCCCAAGAGGCGCTCATGCGCCCGAAGCAATTCCATCGCACCGCGCTAGGCCGGCTGTTGCGGCGCCGCTCGGCGCTGGTTGGCATGGGCATCCTGGGGACACTGATTCTGGTTGCGGTCTTCGCCCCCTGGATCGCGCCCTACGATCCGGAGCAGGTGCTCATCGGCTTTGAGGACATTAAGCGGCGCGAGGCGCCCTGCATCCACCTGCTTGGCTGCCCACCGGACCGGCCTCAACACATCATGGGCATCGACGGCAACGTGCGCGATCAATTTAGCCGGGTCATCTTTGGCTCGCGATTTTCGCTGCTTATTGGTTTCACCACAGTCGGCTTCGCCATTCTGATCGGCTCATTGCTGGGGGCCATCGGCGGCTTCGTGGGTGGGACGGTCGATAACATCATCATGCGGGTGATGGATGTGTTGCTGGCGTTTCCGGCGCTGCTGCTGGCGATCGCCATTGTGGCAGTCCTGGGGCCGGGGCTGATGAACGCCCTGCTGGCCATCGGCATCGTGTCCATCCCGGCCTACGCCCGGGTCATGCGGGCCAGTGTGCTATCGGTTAAGGAAGATGATTTTGTGTTGGCTGCCCGCATGGTGGGTGTGAAACCGATGCGGATCCTCCTTCGCACCATCCTACCTAACGCCGTGACGCCGCTGATCGTGCAGGGCACGCTAGGCATCGCCACGGCGATCCTGGACGCGGCAGCACTCTCATTCCTGGGTTTGGGCGCGCAGCCGCCCACGCCGGAGTGGGGCTCGATGCTCGGCACTGAGCGCAACCAGGTCTTCACGGCACCCCACTTGGTCTTCTACCCCGGGTTGGCGATCATGCTGACCGTGCTGGGATTCAATCTGCTGGGCGACGGTCTCCGCGACGCCCTCGACCCCCGGCTGGGCGAGAAAGGCGTGATGCCTAAGTAGAGCTATTGAGATGGTGGTCATGACAGGGACTTCCGGCGGGAGATGGGGCCGGAAGTCCCTTGATGATTAAGCAGGGTTCTGCGAAAGCAGGATATGTTGCGTGGGGTAGGGCATTTCGATGCCTTCGCGTGCGAAGGCGCTCAGGATGGCCTCTACGGCAGTATGCTTGGCATCCAGCAGCCCGGCAGCCTCGGTATCCACCCAGAAGATCAACTTGCCGGTGATGGCCGAATCGCCGATGGACTCGAAGGCCAGCTGAGGTGCAGGGTCAGCTATCAGACCGGGGACATCACGAATGGCCTCCAGGGCAACCTGTGCGGCTTTGCTGAGATCCGAGTCCCGGGCGACCCCCAGATTCATGATCACGCGCCGGTGATGGGCGCGGCTGAAGTTGACGATTGGGCTGATGAAGATGTCAGCGTTGGGGATGATCACAAAGCGCCCGTCGAATTCGCGGATCTCGGTTGAGCGCAAATTGATGGCGATGACCTTCCCGGAATAGCTCTTGACCTCGATGGCGTCGCCGATCTCGAAGGGGCGTGTGAGCAGCAATAGAATCCCCGCAATGAAATTCTTGGCCACATCCTGGAGGGCGAAGCCGATCGTCACGCCCGCCACGCCAACACCCGCCAGCAGGGTGGACAGGCGACCTGGGACCAATTGCTCGAGAGCGAGCACGATCCCCGCCGCTAGAATGCCCCAGCGCGCGAGCATGTCGAGCAAGATGATGGCCTCATCTTCGAGTTTGCGCTCGGCCAACCTGCGGCGGATGAAACGGCTGGCGCCCCTCGAAAGCAGCCTGGTGGCGATGTAGATGGCCAATGCCAGGGCGAGGCGCGGCAGAAACGATAGAATGTTGTCAAGCAACGTGGAGAGCGAAAGGCCGTTCAGATTCATGAGATCCAATCCCTCCCGAGTAGAATGCTCCCAGCATGATAGCACAGCGCAGCCGGCCGTGTCAGTACTCATGCCCTGCTACAATGCGGAGGATACGGTTGACAAGGCGGTCCAATCGATTCTGCAGCAGAGCCTGGAGCGTCTGGAGCTCATTTTGGTCGATGACGGATCACGGGATGACACTGCTGCGAAGCTGGCTGATTGGGCTTCGAGCGACCGCCGCGTTCGTGTGATTGCTAGATCGCATGAAGGCATCCTTGGCGCGCTAAACGCCGGCCTGTCCCATTGCCAGGCACCCTACGTGGCGCGTATGGATGCCGACGATCTTGCCCACCCGGAACGGCTGGCCCGCCAGGTGGAAACCCTAGATGCCCATCCCGATCTCGCGGTAGTGGGATCGCTGGTCGAGGGGTTCCCCCAGGAGGACGTGCGGGAGGGCTTCCGCATCTATCTTGATTGGCTCAACAGGCTGGTGACGCACGATGCCATCGTGCGCGAGATCTTCATCGAGAGTCCCCTGGCGCACCCCTCGGTCTGCATGCGCCGGCGGTGGCTCGAGCGAGTGGGGGGCTACCAGGATCACGGTTGGCCGGAGGATTACGATCTCTGGCTTCGGCTCTACCTGGCGGGTGCACGCTTCGCCAAAGTGCCAGAAGTGCTGCTCTATTGGCGGGAGCACCCGCAACGCCTCACCCGTCAGGACTCGCGTTACGCTGTCGAACAGTTCCTGCGGGCCAAAGCCCATTATTTGGCTCGGGGACCCCTGAGCGGAGGAGCGGGCGTGATCCTCTGGGGGGCCGGGCAGATGGGGCGGCGGCTATCGAAGCACCTGCTCCTGGAGGGTGTGCCCATTCTGGCCTTCGTGGACGTGGATGAAAAGAAGATCGGACGCACCCGGCACGGCAAGATGATTCACCCGCCTGAGTCACTGCGAGAGTTGTTGCAAGCTCATCCAGGTGCAAAAGTTTTGGCCGCGGTCCGATCGAGGGGTGCACGCGCGCTGATCCGCGAAAGGCTGCTGAACCTCGGCTTGCGGGAAGGTCGCGATTGGTGGGCGGTGGCCTAGCCTGGATTACCCTTTAGCCTTGAGAAGATGGAGCAGCATCAGCGTCGGCCGGCGGGCCGTGATGGAGTGGGGCAAGTTTGCGTCCATGTGAACCCAGGTCCCGGGGCCGGCTGTGAGGGCCTGGTCGCCGAGCCTCAAATCGGCCTCACCTTGAAGGAAATGCAGGATGGCCGGTATGGCAGCGGTGTGCTCGGAAAGTGACTGCCCGGCCGCGAAACCAAAGAGGACCGACTTCGCGGCGTCATCCTCATGCAGGGTGCGGCTCACGATCGTATCGGGGGGAATCTCGGTTAGCAGCGTCTCCAGCTTCTTGATATAGGCGTAGCCCTGTTTGGCCATAGAAATACCTCTCGGCTCTTTGGAATGAAGATAAGGACTGCCCAGGCGATGGGCGGCTTCCTGGCAAGTATACAGGCTCTGAGGTGCTCTTGGTCTCCGAGGGAGGCCGGGATTAGTGGTCCAGGGCCTCGCGCCGCCGGACGGTGTTGAAGATGTCGGCAGGCTCATTGTCTGCGTGGAACCACCGCCCCTCGCTGGTCAAATCATGGGAGGCATCGTCATTGCTGTGCCAAGTGATGGTGGCGGCCACTGTGGCGAGGAGTGTGTGAAGGCCGCCATAGATCGCCAGGGCGAGCGGGATGAGCAGGTGCGCTATCCCAGGAAGCGGGAGGTCCGGCCATAGTGGCAAGTGGGCTTGGGGCCAGCTGCTACTCGGCCCTATGGGCTCTCACCTCTGTCCCGCGGAGAGGGGTGCCCATGAAGAATGCCCGATGATGCAGACATCGAACAAACCGGCCAGGAGCGGAACGACGCCGATGATGGCGAGGGGGTTGCCCCGCCTGCTGGTCCCTTAGAGGGCTTACTTGGTTGCTGCCGCTTTCAGCGTACGCCAGGCTGTCTTGGCAGGCCCTAATGCCAGGAGCATCAAGGCTGTCATGATGACAGATGATGATAGGCACCAGGCGCAGGTGGCGCCGATGACGAACGGCTCAAGGAAGGTAAGGTAAGTAGAGAAGGCCGTTCCAGTGAAAGACATTGCCAGAAACGCGATCGAAGCGAGCGGGGCCCAGGGCTCGGCGGCCGCGCGTGAGATGGCCCATGCAGCGATCAGCGCGGCATAGCCCGCCATGCCAAGTACGCCGACGGGAATGCCCAGGAAGCGGGCATAGGGGCTCTGCTGGACCGTGTTGCAATCCCCGACGGGCCCGCAGACGGCCTCCGTCCCGCTGGTTTCGACGAAGCTGAGATAGCCGGCGATGGCAAATCCGAGCACCAGCAGGCCGAGGATCATCCAGGGTGCGGGACGGCGGCTCGAAGTGGCTTCGGGGCGCAGCCAGCGGAGGGCGGCGTAGATCAGGCTAACAAGCATCCCCGCCAGAACGAGGATCGAGAGGCTGTTGCCGACCGGATCGAGCAGGATGCGCTCGCGAACGCTCAGGGTCTGGGATTGCAGCGGCGGCAGGGCATCCGGCAGGGGTTCGGCCGGGACATCGGGTGTGGGCGCGGTGGTGACTTCGGCCGAGGGCGTCGCCTGGGGACTGGTCTCCTCCAGGGGGACAAGCGAAGCGAGGATGGGCTCTAAGTTGGGTAGGTCGGGCCAATCCAGGCCGCCCTGCTCCAAGCCAGCGTCGATCAACCCGGGAAGCTGCTGCGGGATCTCCAGGCTGCCTACGAGCACAGTCTCGCCGATGATGAGCGTGGGGACTCCCAGGCGCTCCTGGGGTATCTGGAAGCGCTCGATGGCGTTTTCATACAGCCTCGCGCCGACCGTGGTGGCTGTGTCTATGAAGAGAAATTGCAGCACATCACCCTGGAGATTGATGATGGGCGGGACTTCGCGCTCCGCTGGGTCAAAACCCTCCTCGGCGTAGGCCCATGCCATGGTGCTGTTGTATTTCTGCACGAGTGGGGGGAGAACATCATTGATCACTTTATGGCAGTGCGGACATGAGGGGGAGTAGAACAGGATCGCCCGTGCAATCGGCGTATTCTGCGCCCTGGCTGGGAAGGCCATCAACAGAGCGAAAAGGGCAATGATCAGGGCACGAAAGGGTCGCAGCATGCTATCTCCAAGCGGGGTGCTCATATCTGCTCCAATTGCTGCCGGAGCGTCCAAAGCCGGTCAAGGGTCGATTCCAGGCGCGAAAAGAGCTCCGGGCCGGGATGGGTGGTGACGTCATCTTCGTTGTCGAAAACGGCATACGGAAGCCTGGCCCCCTCGATGTGCAAGTATTCCGGATCACCCGCGGTAAACTCGCTCCAATCGTCCTGCTCGTAGAGCGTGCGCAGTTTGTTGTCCGTCAAGCCATGTTCGAGGGTGCTATCGGGGCGTTCCGGGTTGAAGCGCAGGCGGTTCTTGCGAAGCGATTCTTCGAAGGAGACTTGGATATACAAACTCGCCGCTTGGCGCAAGATTTCGTGACCCAGATGGGGATAGGCGGCGCGATAACCGCCATGCTGGCTGCCGCGGGAGAACTCGATGATCACTGTGGCCTCCCCCTCTGCGTCCCGACGCCATTTGGCATATTCTAGCGCCAGCCGCCGGATGAGCAGGTGCCACATATCCTCGTGGATGAAATAGCCATCCCGGGTTGTATGCAATCGCGGCCGCCCGAATTCCCTTTCCAGGATCTCGTCCTCCTCGAACCAGGTCCAGAGCATAGGGAAGTCATCCAGAATGTGCATCGGGCCGACATGGAAGCGCTGGATGCGTTCGGTCTCGGAGAGGCTACGGAGAGCATGAATGACTTCGCTCTTACCGGCCCCGGGACGGGCATTGAGGATGAGGATAGGGAAGAAGGGCGGCATGGTGACCTCGGTGTAGGTTGGCGCGTGAGACCCATTCTGCCGCTAGGGGGGGCTGACGTCAAGGGGGAAATGGCGGGAGAGGGCTGCGTGATAGAATAAAAAAATTGCCCCGTATTGCGGGCGACGGGTGTGACCTGCGTATGCATGATCAGCCACCGCTCGTACCGGGAAAAGACGAATTAGCGCAGCAGGCACGCCGCATCCGGGTAAAGCTGGCAGAGACATAAGGCGCAGGGAGGTGAGGTGGGATCGATCCGCTCGGTATGCGTGTATTGCGGTTCGAGTGATCGCAGCGATGATGGTTATCTGCAGGCTGCGGCGGAGATGGGCGCGGCCGTGGCCGCGCGGGGCTGGCGGCTTGTGTTCGGGGCTGGGGGGACGGGCATGATGCGTGCGGTGGCGGATGCGGCCCTGGCGCGCGGGGCCGAGGTTGTAGGTGTGATGCCCAAGATTTTCGACACGCCCGCCCTGGCGCACCCCGACCTTTCGAAGATGCTGGTTGTGGAGAATATGCACGCCCGCAAGGCGAAGATGGCCGAATTGTCGGATGGATTCGTGGCCTTACCGGGAGGGCTAGGCACCTTCGACGAGCTCTTTGAGATTCTCGCCTGGGCCCAGATCGGCTTGCATACCAAGCCGATTGGGTTGCTCAATGTGCAGAAATATTTCGATCCGCTGCTGGAATTGCTAGACGTGGCCAGTCGGGAAGGCTTCATCTACCAGGAGCACCGGCGGCTCTTGGTGATCGACTCCCAGGCCGATCGGCTGCTCGACCAGATGGAGGCCTATGCCCCGCCGTCCGGGCTGGCGCGCTGGGTGCATCGCCAGGATGGGGGAGCATAAACGCGGCGAAGTATTTCGATCATTGGGACAAGATGTGGCGCGATATGATGCGGGCGGAGGTGCTCCTGAGGGATGAACACCTCGAATTCCACCCTAGCGAACACTGCGCCCGAACGGTTGGCGATATCATTCGCCACATGATCAACCAGGAGCAGAGAAGGATTCATTTCGCGATTCGCGTGCGCTGTCTGCCTGGCCCGCTGGGCGGAAGGATCTCGCCAACTGCTAGATTTGGCCCTGCACATCCCTCGCGGCGATGAGAGGGGCCGCGCACCGCCCCAGGCTCTGCGGTCTAGACAAGCGGGCGGAAAAGGTATACGATTCGGGTCAGTAGGATGAATGTACGTTCTTTGCGCACGTCGAAAACCCCCTGCCTGAGCGCTGCTGCTCAGGCCGTGTTGGTTAACCGCAGTCCTGTCGCTGGGCTCGAACGCTGAAGAACGCAGCTTGCACCTCGTCACTCCCTCTTATCGCAAGGAGGCATAGCATATGTCCGAGCGTCTCGTAGGCACCGTGAAGTGGTTCAATGGCAGAAAGGGCTACGGTTTCATCGAGCGGGAGGATGGTCCCGATGTCTTCGTCCACTATACGGCCATCGTGGGCGAGGGCTACCGCAATCTAGAGGAAGGACAGCGAGTGGAGTTTTCCATCGAGCAAGGCCCCAAGGGCCTGCAGGCTGCGGAGGTGGTGGCCCTCTAGTTGGGTGAAAGCCTGAAGAGCAAGGAGGCTTCCGAAGCCGTCAGCGCTTCGGAAGTTTCTTTAAGGGAGCATCGGCCGAGGTTTCAGCATCCCCATTCGCGCTTGTCAGTGGCAACCATACAGAGAAGCACGAGCCTTTGCCGGGGATGCCCTCGCTGTGCAATTCGATGCGGCCGCCGTGCCGGGCGGTGATTTCCTGACAGATAGCCAGACCCAGACCGGTGCCGGGCGCGCCGGTGCGATGGCTTGCCTCGCCGCGGAAGAAGCGTTTGAAGATATCGGCTTGCTCCTGCTGCGGGATGCCGAGCCCAGTATCCTCCACTTCGGCGATGATCCAGCGCTCATCGGCCTCGGTCTGGAGACGGGAGCGGAGCGTGATCTCCCCACCCCTAGGCGTGTAATTCATGGCGTTCGTCAGCAAATTCGTGAAGACCTGGCCCAGCAGGCGTTCATCACCGATGAGCTTAGGGAGGTCAGGTTGTATCTCGAGGTGAAGCTGGAGACCCTTGTTGGCCGCAAGAGAGGCGCGGTCCTTGATGAGCGATTGAAGAATTCGATTCACATCCACGGGCGCAGGTTCCAGCGGGGAGGCGCCTACGTCGAGGCGTGAGAGAGAAAGTAGATCGTCGATGAGATTGGCCAGACGGTCGCTCTCGCGGGACAGCGTCTCGAGATAGCGGTTGATTCGCTCGCGGTCGTTCACCCGCGCCAGCAAGTCGAGGTAAAGGCGGATATTGGTGAGCGGTGTGCGGAGTTCGTGGGAGACGTCCGAGACGAACTGCGTCTTCAGGCGGTCGATCTCCTTGAGCGCACTGATGTCGTGGAGCACAGCCACGTAGTTCAGGGGCTCGCCTTCGGGCCCCAGAACGGGTGTGATGGTGACCGCCGCTTCATAGGTGGAACCATCTTTGCGGCGGTTGACGACTTCGCCCTTCCAAATCTCGCCCCGCCGGAAAGCCTCGATCATCTCCTCTGGAGGGGAAATCTCCCCGCCTTCATTGTGCAGGAACCAGGGTAACCTGCCAAGCACTTCGTCGGCTGTGTAGCCGTTGAGCCGCTCCCAGGCGGGGTTGACGAATTGGATCGAGGCCCCGGCATCCGTTACCATAACCGCATCGCCGACATGCGTAAGCAGCGCGTCGAGGCGATCGCGCTCGGCACGCAAGGCGTTCTCCAGAGCGATGCGATCACTGATATCGGTGATGAGCGCCGTCATGCCCTGGGGAGCGCCGGCCTCATCGGTAAATAGGCTGATGCCAACGAGGGTGTGGAGGGTGCGGCCGTCCTGGGTCTTGAGGTTGAGTTCGTAAACATCCCGGGGTTCGAGTTGTCGCGAGATCCGCTCCCGGAAACGGCTGAGCGTGTCGGCTGCATCCTGCATGGAAAGTGCGGCGATGTCGGCGAAATGCTTGCCCAGGAGTTCGTCGGAAGGCAGGCCGAGCATTTCAGAGAACTGCTGGTTGGCGTAGAGGATCGTACCCTCCTGGTCGAGTTGGAGGATGCCGGCCTGCGCGGTTTCGACCAAGGATCGATAGCGGGCCTCGGAGAGGCTGAGTTCGCGAGTGCGTTCGGCCACCTGCACTTCGAGGCGCTGAGCTTGAGCTTGAATCTGGCCATAGAGATGGGCGTTCTCGATCGAGACCGCCGCCTGCGCAGCGTAGGCCTTAAGCAGGTCCATCTCCTCGGCCGTGAAGGGGCGGTCGGTGCCCAATCGGCGCACGGTCATGGCACCCAGCGTGCGCTGACGGATGGAAAGCGGCACAATGGCGAGGCACTCTGGCTCGCTATCAGGCGTGCCTGGCACCTGGATGCCGCGCGGATCCGATGCGGGGTCGTTGATCAGCAGCGGCTCCCCGTGTTCCACGACATGGCCCGTGAGTCCTTGGCCCACTTTCAGTCGGAAGGCCTTGATGGCCTCTGCGTTGGGTTCGAGCGCCACCACGCAGCGCAGCTCGCCGGTCTCATAATCCAGCAAGTGGATGCGACTGCCGTCGGCGTGCAGCAGGTCGTTGGCCTGGCGGGCGATTTCCTGCAGGACCGTATCGGTATCGAGCAGGGAGGAGATGGCGCGCGCCGTTTGCATGAGGCTGAGGGACTCCTCGGCGCGGCGGCGGGCCTGACTGTAAAGCCGGGCGTTTTGCAGGGCGATGGCCGCCATGCTGGCAATGGCCTGGGCCTGCTCGACATGCTCCTGCGTGAAGCTGGCCTCGCGCGACAGCGAGAAGAGCCCCATGCCCCCAATGGCGTCGTTCCCGGCGATGAGCGGGACCCCCAGGAAGGCTTTCACGCCGGCCCGCACCCAGTTCGGCAAGGCCATGGGATGGTCGGCGTAGCGTGGGATGAGAATAGGCTTGCGTTCCTCCACCAAGGGCCAGATCAAGCCATGGCCCCGGAGGGCGGGTTGCTGGCGGAATTCATCGGGCAGGCCATAGATATAGGGATAGGTGGCCACCTGCCCGCCTGGATCGATCAAGCCAATGGCCCCAGCCTCCGCGCCGATGACCTCCGTGGCGATGTGGATCACCCGCTCGAGAACAACCGGCAGCTCGAGGGCGCTCGAGACGACCTCGGCCACCTGGTTGCGCAAGTGCTGCAGCGCCAGCGCCTGCTCCAGGCGTTGGCGGGAACGCACGTGGCCCAAGGCAATTGCGATGTGGTCGGCAAGCGCAGCCACATGGGGCAAATCGTCCGGCGAAAGCCATCGGGCGGTGACGCTGATGGTCCCGACAGGTTCGTCCTCGAGAATCAGGGGGGCAACGATCATGTTGTCCCGACCCAGCAGGCGCATCAGGCGGGAGAGCATCGGACGCAGGTTCGGCGGAAGCATCTGGCCGACGACTTCGGAGCGGTCGGCGGTGAATTGAGCTTCTCCTGTTTCCAAAGCCTCCCGGTAGATATCCACCGTTTGAGGATCGAAGAGGAAGCCGGCGACCTCTAGGCCAGTCATGCGCCGCAGGGTGCTCATCAAGGATTGGCTCAGCGAAGGGGTGTGGACTTCGAGTTGGCGGTTGGGGGTGAGCAGCGCCACGCTGCCGCGAAGCCGCAGACGCCGCAATTCTTCGGTGACGGCGCGGATGACATCTTGCTCGTGGGAGGCGGCCTTGCGGGCCACTTCGGCCGTGGCCCGAAGAGCGGACACCCAAATGTTATCGGAGGCAGGTTCGCGGGCTGAGTCAGCCATCGGATGCTCTGAGCAGGGATTCTCCTTTGGCGCGCAAGTGTATCACGGATGCAAGCTGCGGGCCCGCGGCCAATCAGGGCCCGTTGGGGCTAATCCAGCCACTCAACAAGGGTCGCCTCGCCCTGCCCTACGCCGACGCATAGTGTGGCCAAGCCGTAGAAGGGACGCGGTGCTTGGGGCGCGCGCCGGCGCATCTCATGCAGCAGGGTGGTGAGCAGCCGCGCTCCTGAACAGCCAAGCGGGTGGCCGAGTGCAATGGCGCCACCGTTAACGTTGGTGATCTCGGATGGCATCTCGAGCTCACACATCACCGCCAGGGCCTGGGCGGCGAAGGCCTCATTGAGTTCGATCAGGCCGATATCCTGCATGTGCAGGCCGGCGCGGCTCAGTGCCTTGCGGGTGGCAGGAATGGGCCCCAGCCCCATCATGCCCGGCTCAACGCCGGCGGCGGCTGAGCAAACAACTCGCGCCCACGGCTTGAGCCCTAGATCTGAGGCGGAAGAAGCGCGCATCAAGACCAGGGCTGCAGCGCCATCGTTGATACCGGAAGCATTGCCGGCCGTGACCGTGCCGCCTTCGCGGAAGATGGGTTTCAGACGGCTCAGGGCCTCGAGGGAGGTGTCGCGGCGTGGGCGTTCATCGGTGTCCATCCGATGGGCTTCGCCCTTCGGGCCGGCAACCTCAACCGGGATGATCTCCTGCGCGAGGAGACCCTGGTCGATGGCGGCGATGGCGCGGCGATGGCTCTCGAGGGCGAAGGCGTCCTGGGCCTGGCGGGGGATGCCGTAGGCCTCGGCGACCTTTTCGGCCGTCTCGCCCAGAGGATCGGTGCCGAAGGTGGCCTCCAGCTTGGGATTGGGCATCCGCCAGCCCAGCGTAGTATCCCATAGAGTGGTATGTCCCCAGGGGAAAGCCCGCTCGGGTTTTGTGAAGACGTAGGGAGCGCGTGACATGCTCTCGACGCCGCCGGCAACAAAGACCTCCCCCTCGCCCACCCGTGTCGCCCGGTAGGCCGCGTTGACGGCGGTGAGGCCGGAGGCGCAAAGGCGGTTGAATGTGACCCCGGCGACCTCCACCGGGAGGCCTGCGAGCAAGGCCGCCATGCGGGCCACGTTACGGTTGTCCTCGCCGGCTTGATTTGCGCAGCCGAGATAGACTTCCTCCACCATGGCCGGATCGATGCCGGCGCGCTCAAGGGCGGCCCGGATGACCAGCGCCGCCAGGTCGTCGGGGCGCACGCCCGCCAGACCACCGCCGTGGGCGCCGATAGGCGTGCGCACGGCCGAGAGGATAACAGCCTCATGCATGGGACCTCCCAAAAGATGAGGTGCCTCGATTGTACTCCAGGCGGCGGTAGCCGACTGGGAGCAGCGAGGATCAAGAAAGCATCGATTTGGGACAGCCCGGCACCGGCAACAGAGATGGGGCGCCGATCCGTTTGCAAAGTCTGTACAACTTCCTTTGTTGCGGATAGACTTGGGCCAAACCCCGCGCCGAGGGAGGTCTTATGTCAGTGCTGTCGAACTGGAAAGAGGTCTTGGATACCGCTAACCTGTCCCCTGACAAGAAAATGGATGTGGTCAGCAAGTGGCTGATCATCACCCGGGCGGCGGTCTTCTCGATGACGGCCACCTCTGGTCTCATCGGCGGGCTGCTGGCGGTGGCGCTGGCTGATCAGCCGCACTATGGCAACTTTGCTCTGGCGCTCGTGGGCCTCATTCTGGCGCACGCCGCCAACAATATGATCAATGATTATTTCGATATGGAAGGGGGCGTGGACACCGACGATTACGCCCGAGCTCTGTATGCGCCACACCCGGTGCTCTCGGGCCTGCTGACCAGGCGCCAGCTACTGACGGCCATTCTGATCGTGAACGCCATCGACGCGCTGATCCTGCTCTACTTCGTGTTGACGGTCGGATGGTGGACGCTGGCCTTTGCCCTCGGGGGTTTGTTCATCAGCGTCTTCTATGTCGCGCCCCCGATTCGGCTTAAGCATCACGGTTTGGGCGAGCCGGGGGTCTTCCTGGTATGGGGTCCGCTGATGATCGGCGGAACCTATTACGTCACCTCCGGGCAATTGCCCTCGGCGACTGTCTGGCTGGCGAGCGTGCCTTACGCCCTGGTGGTGACGACGGTGTTGATTGGGAAGCACATCGACAAGCGCGAGGCCGATGAGAGCAAGGGCATCCGTACGCTGGCAGTGATCCTGGGGGAGAGAGCCTCGCTTTGGCTGAACCAGGCGCTGATGGTGGTCTACTATCTGGTGGTCCTGGCCCTGGTCATGAGCGGGGCGCTGGGAGCCTGGCTGTTGCTGGTGTTTCTGGCAATCCCCAGGCTGGTGCGCGTGCTGAAGATCTACAACCAGCCCAAGCCGAGTGAACCTCCGGCGGATTACCCGGTATGGCCGCTCTGGTTCGTCTCGGCCGCTTTCTACCATAACAAGCT
>Ga0190360_1000095_pt1 | contig 46440 bp, 52 predicted proteins | sample 48721834_MG_FD_161271 | JGI IMG/M metagenome (GOLD analysis project Ga0190360, IMG submission 161271) | Hydrothermal vent microbial mat bacterial communities from Southern Trench, Guaymas Basin, Mexico - 4872-18-3-4_MG | ecosystem: Environmental > Aquatic > Marine > Hydrothermal vents >...
AGGAACTCTAAATCGGTTTCCAGCTACTTTGAATTGGTCATTTGATAAGTAAAATGAATCACGCACGCCTTTCTTTTTAAATCTGGGGTATTTACTTTGACCATTAAAGAAACGTTTAAATGCAGAAGTAAATTCTGTAAGTAAGATTGTCGCAATAGTAGTAGAACTTGCAAAAAACTTGATTTGCCCATACCATTTAAACCGGCGAATAGGTTTAAATGACTAAATTCAAGTTCAGCTAACTTTAATGCTTTAAAATTTTTAACTTTGATACGTTTAATCATTACTATTTTATAATATTAGGATTGCCTAGTACGTTTTTAATCAATTGTTCAATTTCTATAAATCGGGTTTTGACACCTTTAATAGTTGAAAAGTTTTTATAAATTGAGTTTTCAAACTCCTCATTATTGGTTAGTAATAAGTTGAAAAAGTTAATGACTTGGGCTTTATTTAAAACTAACAGTACTCTTTTCTCATCTGTCAATTGTGATAGATTAACTGTCCATGTTTCAAATAAAGCTCCATTATACTTTGCCCCTGGTTTTTTACGAAACGCTTTATCATCAAATATTTGGTAGGCTGTTTCTAGTGCTTTTGCAAACTCTTGTTTTAATTGTTCTCTCCTAGTATTAGAACAATTTGCTATATTTCCCATCGCATTATCAAGAAATTTAGTGAAAGGCAACTTATAGTTATAAAATGGTATTTCTCGAAACGCAACATAGCGTAATACTAATTCTCTATCTAGCATTCTGTTACTGGAAATGCTAACAACTTCCTTAAATGCAGATAGTTGAGATAATTCTTCAACATAATTAGCTGCTAAACCTTGGTTAAGAGCGTGACGGATTTCTTGTGGATTAAGTTTTAATCCACCGGTATTAATTCTTTCATATAAACGATATTTGACGGGTTTTGGAGTACCAGGGCGTATAAAATATAAAACGATTTGTGTACGTTTCATAGTTCTAATGAGATGTTTGTATACATCATCATCTGACAAGTCTTTAAAATTTTTACCTTCAATTTCTTTGAGGAAATCTAATTTTTGTAATTTGAGTTCATTATCGATCACAAACTTTTTAAGTGCTGATAATCTTTGCAAACCATCAACAACTTGCCAATTATTCTTGTCAGTGATGTCAAAGTAAAAACCAGGTATCGGAAAACGAACCATTAAAGATTCAATAAGCCTACTCATTTTACAGGCATCCCATAAATCTGTAGAACGTTGAAATTCGGTGTTTAAATCTATTTCTCCGTCTTCAAGTTTGCCGATAAGAAAGTCAATATTTTGTTGTTCTACTGAAATATCAATATTTCTCGGATCAAATGCTTCATTTGATTCCCTTTCATAGTCTTCATCAGTGTCTTCAATTTCAGCCCTTTTAACGTTTTGATTATCCATTTTTTTCCTTCAAAAACATGCCAACATCATTATACTCCTCATAGGCGGCATTGTCTCCAACCCGCAGGTTGGAGACAGAATGAAAAGCATTATTCATTATCAGGAGTCGGTGCACGTTTTTGCCCCGCCTTTTCTAACTTCTCTAAATATTCTTGCCACAATTGATCGTGCTTCTTAGCTAGATAATACAACCACTCCCATGAATAAATGCCACTATCATGGTTATCATCAAAAAACAACTGTATGGCATAAGTGCCGACTTGTTCAATTTTGTCTATTTTGACATCCGCTTTGCCAACTTGTAAAACAGCTTGTTCTGAGGAATGTCCACGCACTTCAGCAGAAGGGGAATAAACCCGTAGATATTCACAAGTTAATTCAAAATGTTCACCTGTATCGAAAGTCACTTCCAAAATACGGGATTTTTGATGTAAATTAATTTCAGTTGGAGTGGGAATATTTTTAGCCATGTTTTTCAGTTAGTTATCAGTGTTCAGTTATCAGTTATCAGTGTTCAGTTATCATAATAAATCATTCTTAAAATACAATATCTTCGCTGAGGTGAAGATATTGAAAATAATGAGTTGTTTTAAAATGAAGAAATCACTTGAATAATTAGGAGCGAAAGGCTAATTGATAACTGAATAACTGATAACTGGTAACTGAAAAGTTAAAGGATGTACCGGCTTAGATCATCATTATTAACCAGTTCATTTAAATGCTCATTGACATAGTCAACGTCAATTGTTATCATCTCTCCCTTCTTATCCGGCGCATCAAAGGAGATTTTTTCCAACAAACACTCCATCACCGTATGCAATCGTCGCGCCCCAATATTTTCAGTTCGCTCATTGACTTGCCATGCCATTTCAGCTAATCGTCTGATACTGTCTTCAGTAAACTCCAGTTTGAGCTCTTCCGTTTGCATCAAAGCGGTATATTGCTCCGTCAAGGAAGCATCTGGTTCCGTCAAAATGCGCACAAAATCTTCGGTATTGAGCGCATTAAGCTCCACACGAATTGGCAAACGTCCCTGCAATTCAGGAATTAAGTCAGAAGGTTTTGCCAAATGAAAAGCACCCGACGCGATAAATAAAATATGATCCGTTTTAACCATGCCATAGCGAGTACTCACCGTACAACCTTCAACCAGTGGCAATAAATCACGTTGTACACCTTCACGCGAAATGTCAGCTCCACCTATTACATCAGATCGTTTAGTGACTTTATCGATCTCGTCTATAAACACAATCCCATTTTGTTCTACTCGCTCAATGGATTGTGTTTTCAGCTCTTCATCATTGACCAATCGCGCTGCTTCTTCTTCTTTTAGCAGTTTCATTGCTTCTTTGATACGCAGTTTACGGGTTTTCGTCCGCGTGCCTGCCATATTCTGAAACATGCTTTGCAATTGGCTAGTCATTTCTTCCATGCCTGGCGGTGCCATGATTTCTACACCGACGCGAGTTTCACTCACATCAATTTCAATTTCCCGATTATTGAGTTCATTTTCACGTAGCATCTTTCTGAATTTCTGGCGTGTCGATGAAGGTTCATCGGGAGATTGCTCATAACGAGTACCACTCCGTGGTGAAGGTAACAAAGCATCCAATACGCGCTCTTCAGCAGCATCTAAAGCTTGTTCTTCAACTTGAATCAGGGCATCTTCGCGGGTCATTTTTACAGCCATATCAACCAAATCGCGGATGATTGACTCCACATCACGACCGACATAACCCACTTCGGTAAATTTGGTGGCTTCGATCTTAATAAAGGGAGCGCTGGCTAGATTCGCTAAACGCCGGGCTATTTCTGTTTTACCTACCCCGGTGGGTCCTATCATTAAAATGTTTTTTGGAGTCACTTCATTGCGTAAAACAGGCTCCAATTGCATACGTCGCCAACGATTACGCAGTGCAATAGCGACAGCCCGTTTAGCAGCCTGTTGACCAATAATGTGTTTGTCTAATTCTTTGACAATTTCTTTTGGAGTCTTTTCGCTCATAGTTTTTTTCGCGCCGCCTCAAGCTGAATCGGTAGTCATGCTTTCAATGGTTAAATTGTGATTAGTATAAATACAAATATCAGCTGCAATATGTAATGCTTTTTCAACAATCTCTTTGGCACTCAATGTGCTATTATCTAACAAAGCTCGGGCTGCAGCTTGTGCATAAGAGCCACCGGAACCAATTGCCATCAAATAATCTTCAGGCTCTATCACATCACCGGTACCCGAAATAATTAATGAAGCCGTTTTATCAGCTATCGTCAATAGGGCTTCCAAACGCCGCAATATGCGGTCAGTACGCCAATCTTTTGCTAATTCCACCGCCGCACGGGTCAGATGACCTTGGTGTTTTTCTAATTTACCTTCAAAACGTTCAAACAGAGTAAAAGCATCAGCTGTACCGCCGGCAAAACCGGCGATCACTTTATTGTGATATAATCGCCGCACTTTACGGGCATTATGTTTCATAACCGTATTGCCCAGAGAAACCTGTCCATCCCCACCTATCACAACCTCTCCAGCACGGCGTACTGACAAAATGGTGGTACCTCGAAATTGTTCCACGATTTTAAAATCCTTAGATTTTCTAAAAAAATCCCCTTATTAAATAAGGAGTTATGTCAATTTTTCCCTAAAATGGTTAGCTTAATCTTAATTTAACCATTGTAAATTATAATTTGCAATTAAGAATTAATTATAAATATCCCTTCCACAGCCATAACTTAAACTTTTAGATAGGGTGTGCAAGTGTTTATTTGCCCACCTTATTGAAAAAAGTTAAGTTTGTTCCGGTGCTGAGTATACATAAATATAATTATTCCTAATAAAATTAATTATACACGATTTATTATCCCAATTAATGAAAACGGTGAACAGGGATAGTTCATCATTAAGCATTATTTTCAGAACATACCCAGAAATGGTGAATTAATGATTAAAATTCAAGGGCAACCACAATGGATTGCCTCGGTGAATAAAAAGTTTAAATTATAACCGTGTGCAGTATACAATAAAGTTTGCTTATCCGCTCAACTAATAACTGATAACTAATAATTTAATATGAAAGCATGTGAAAATGAACCATTTGCCCTAAGTGTGTTAGGGGATAGTATGATTCCTGAGTTTGTTGAAGGGCATATTATTATTATTGAGCCTGGGGGTGCGCTTGAAAATGGCTCTTATGTATTTGCAGTTTATGAAAATGAGTATATTTTTAGGCAGTTGCTCATTGAAAATGAGCAGTATTTTTTGAAGCCCCTAAATGATAAATATCCAACCTTAAAAATTTCTGGTTTAGACATGATAAAAGGGGTGATCACTCAACGGGCTGGCACCCGTCGCAAAGAACATAAATATTATGTATAGGCAAATATCGGTTTGCCCTTAGAATAAGACTTTCAAAGCTAAAGCTTTAGACTTCAAGAAGCCATTGTTTGGAATCCAAAGCTTCAGCTTTGGGATTTTGACACTATTCTAATTTAACAAGCAAAGTAGGCATTAGGCGCCGCAAATTTTTTGACAATTTTTCCTGCCAAACTATTTTTTTGTAAGCAATTACGATTAAATTAAGTTCAAGTGATTTGATGTCACTAACATTGATCACAAACTTAGTCATCATATTGATGCCAGAACTGTTTAAAAATTTTAATTCTCGAATATCAATCGTTAGGCTGTTAGGTTGTTGTTGCTCTGCCGCTTGATTAAGAAGTTGTAAGATGGGTTCATACTCTTTTGCACCATTAAGAAGTAAGGAACCTTTACAAGTGACAGTTGCATTTGCTAGATCATAAGTAATATTATACTTATCGGTTTTTATTTCCATAATTAAACTTTTATAAAGGTTTTAATTTTATAGACACCATCGTATTAACTGTCATAACCGGTGGAGTGGTTTGGAGTTCTTCAAACTTCCAACCGAGTTTAGCTGAATAATCATACATTATACTGAGTAAGCCCAGTCTGGATACGTTACTATCACTTTTAGCATTTTTTCTCATCATCTGAAAATACAAGTTTTCCGTTTCTTCAGACAGCAATTTATTTATAAATACATGAAATTCTTTCACTTTTTCTTCAAGTAAACCATTAGTGATGCAAAATATTAATTCATCACTATATAGTGAAAATTCAATTTTAGCCGTAATAGGTATAGTTTGATCCTGAAATTTCATCGCATTTTCGAGTAATTCATTGGCGATATATTTTACCATATTCCAAAGATTATCTATAAGAATACTATTATTCATCCCTTCATCATCCACCTGGTTACTGATAAAGAACATTTTAAAATAATCAGCAATAAAGTCAGCCGACAAACCATTATTTTTCCATCGCTTCTTTAATGATAAAGAAGAAGGTGAAAAACCTATGGTTAAATATTCTTCTTGTTTCGGTAATTCTTCAATAAAATGCCCAAATATTTGTGTCATATTAATCCTGTTTTTTAGTAATTCTACTTTAGCTGTTAGCCTTGAAAAATTGAAATTTGTAATTATAATTATTAATTATAATAAAGATCAAGATTTCTTTCAATTTTATTTAAATAAATTTAATTGTAAAAATTTGTTGAAAATTGGGATCATCTCGTATAAAATTATAATTATATCACAAAAATTAAAAAATGTCACATTTAGCACATTTCCCTAATTTACGTTTGCGTAGAATGCGCCGTGATGATTTTTCCCGCCGCTTAATACGTGAAAATCATCTTAAAAGTGATGATTTGATTTATCCACTGTTTGTAATGGAAGGCAAAAAACAACGGGTAGCCATTACTTCTATGCCCGATCAATTCCGCCTAAGTATTGATGAATTGCTTAAAGAAATTACTGAAATCGTCAAATTAAGTATACCCGCCGTTGCACTATTTCCAGTCGTACCGGTTGAAAAAAAATCACTTGAAGCGACTGAAGCTTATAACCCTGATGGCTTAGCCCAACGAGCAGTACGGGCGATTAAAGCAGAATTTCCTGAATTAGGTGTTATCACAGATGTCGCTTTAGATCCTTTTACAACATCCGGGCAAGATGGTTTAATAGATGATAGTGGTTATGTTATGAATGACGAAACCACCGTCGTGCTAGTAAAACAAGCCCTTTCTCATGCCAGGGCAGGTGCTGATGTCGTTGCCCCTTCTGATATGATGGATGGACGTATTGGCAGTATTCGCCAAGCACTTGAGGCGGAAAACGATAGACACACGCGAATTTTAGCTTATTCTGCTAAATATGCCTCCAGTTTTTATGGACCTTTTCGAGATGCGGTTGGTTCTGCTAGTGCTTTAGGCACGGCTAATAAATATAGTTATCAAATGGATCCCGCTAACAGTGATGAAGCATTGCGCGAAGTGGCATTAGATTTGCAGGAAGGAGCTGACATGGTCATGATTAAGCCGGGTATGCCTTATTTAGATATTGTGCAAAGAATTAAAGCGCAATGGGGTGTACCGATTTTTGTATATCAAGTAAGTGGTGAATATGCTATGCTTATAGCAGCGGCTCAAAAAGGTTGGTTGGATGAAAAAGCGGTGATGATGGAATCATTATTAGCGATGAAACGAGCAGGGGCTGATGGTATTTTGACCTATTTTGCTAAAAAAGCGGCTATAGCTCTTAATCAATAACGGGTTAAAATTAGCTCTTTCAGAAAACAGCGACTAAAACTCAATTGTTAATCGTATAGTTAGCTATAAAAGTTTTATCCCTGCTACAAGACCTGCCAGGTTTTTAAAACCTGGCAGGTCTAAGCTAAAACTTATCTGAACATCTATATACAAGGATAATTTTATGAAAAACAAAACCCTTAACAAACGGGTCCTATTTCCAATTTTGTTGTTAATGACAACACCGCTACCAGCAAGTGACTATTTTTGTTGGGATAACGATGATGAAATACGTGAATGCGGCAATCATGTGCCGCCACAATATTCCCAAAAGGGATTTTTGAAACGTGATAAAAGTGGCGTGTGGAAACATGTAAAACCTGCTCTCACGAAGGAAGAAATTGCTGAACTCGACAGGCAAAAAGAAAAAGAACGTCAACGTCAACAACAAGAAGAAGAAGACAAATCCCTGCTTAAGCTCTTTAATAGTGAGCAAGATATTGAACTGGCTCGTGAAGCAGAGCTGATTACGATAGATGGTCAGATCAAATCTATCGAAACGATTTTGGAGGGCTTAAAAGGTAATTTTGAAGAACTGGTCGAAAATTTTGAATACAATAAGAAACAAGCCTCACTTTCAGAAAGCCAAATGAATGCCATTCAAACAAATATTGAAGGCGTTAGTCAACGTATCAAAGATACAAAAACCACTTTGGAAGATAAACACTTGGAACGAGAGGTAATCAAAAGTCGGTATGATAGCATTAAGGAAAGGTATTTGGATATCATACGCCGTCAGGGCATTGAATGAGCAAGAAGTGAACCGTCGTGAAAAACCAGATAGCTTTCAAACAAAGCGACGGGCTTTTTATATTGTCACTACTCAGGGCAATCCCTTGTGATTGCCCCTACGTATAAATATTTTCGGAACTCGCAAAAAGAATATTGTAGGGCAAGTCCTATTTACCAACACAAAACGTTGAAAAAATTTTCCCCAATAAGTCATCGGTCGTAAATTCACCTGTGATTTCATCCAGCGCGTTTTGTGCTAGGCGTAATTCTTCTGCGACTAATTCACTGTAATTGTTCTGGGCATGATTCAAACCGGTGAAAAAGGCAATTTTGGCACGTTGCAAAGCATCCAAATGGCGGCGGCGTGCCATAAAATTACCTTCTGTATAACTATGCAAACCCATTTTCTCTGTTAAATAATTTTTAAACACCTCAATGCCTTCCCCTGTTTTTGCCGATAAATATAAAACACGCTCCCCACTCATGCCCGCACAATGCCCACTCAGATCAATTTTATTGCGAATAATTAAGGGATGTTGAGGAAGAAAAACAAGTAAATTCGAGTCGAAACGATCATCAGGATGACGATCATCCAACAGTAATATAACGACATCCGCCTCTTTGATAGCGAGTTTCGTGCGACGAATGCCTTCTTGTTCCACCGGATCATTCGTCTCACGTAAGCCAGCCGTGTCGGTAATATACAAGGGCATCCCATCCAATTGAATTTGATCACGCACAACATCGCGTGTTGTACCAGGAATAGGTGTCACAATAGCAGTGTCTCTGCCTGCTAAACAATTTAGTAAGCTAGATTTTCCCACATTTGGCTCACCAACCAGCACGATTCTCATACCTTCCTTGAGTAAATAGCCCTGTTTAGCTTTGTCTAATGTATTATCTAGATCATTAATCAAATTTTTAATTTTTTTAATAACTTGCCCATCCGCTAGGAGATCAATTTCTTCATCGACAAAATCAATCCCGGCTTCAATATAAGTTCGTAGCCAAATAACTTGAGCAACTAGAGCATGAATTTGGGCTGAAAATTCTCCTTGCAATGAGCGTAATGCACAACGTGCCGCTTGCGCTGACGCGCTGTCGATTAAATCAGCAATGGCTTCCGCCTGCGCTAAATCTATTTTGCCATTTAAAAAAGCTCTTTCTGAAAATTCACCAGGGCGAGCAAGGCGTGCGCCTAACTGAAGAACTGCATTAAGCAATAAATCCATGACAACGGCGCCACCATGTCCCTGTAATTCTAAAACATCTTCGCCAGTAAAAGAATGGGGTGCCGGAAAATAGAGGGCAATACCTTGATCGAGTAGCTTATTTTCACTATCAACAAAATTACTGAAAGTTGCATAACGAGCTTGTGGTAGTTGCCCTAATAAGGTGTGAGCTATTTCAGAGCTTTTGGGACCTGATATTCTGATAACACCAATGCCACCGCGTCCCGCTGGGGTGGCAAAAGCAGCGATAGTATCTGTTTGATTCATTTTAGTTTCTGTGAATAAAATCATCGCAGCCGTCGTAACAAAATCACCAGCTTTGTCACCAAACCCGCCAGCACCGCTGCCCCAATACTCAAAACAATAGAATTGGCTGGTTTATACCAAATATCAGATATTGTCAAACCGATGATATCAAATAAATTTTTGGTGACTTGCGTATCAGGAAATTGCCCTGAAACCGAAGCAACAATCGCCCCTGCCGCTAATCCAATTCCCCAAGTCGCTATGGTTTCTTGAAAAGAACGATCACGGTGCTCCTCTTCAATGGCTACTCTTGCCCGAATATATTCAATAATATTTTCTAATAAGCGTAATTCAGGTGTTAAATTGCTATGATCAGTTTGCACCTGTAACAAGTATTTTTCCTGCACCTGAGTACTTAATAGTTTTAAAAAAACCAAATTTTCAGCCGCTTTATCTTCAATGATGCCTAAACGTTTTTGGTAATTACCCAAATTCGTTTTCATAGTAGCCGCTTGTAAAGCCAACCGGTTTAATGCAGTCGTATAATCAGAGAGTATCTTCCAGGCTTGATCCAAAGTTTGTTGGAATTTATCCGCGTTAAAGCGTTGGAGACTATAACGCTCTAATTCTTTCCGAGTTTCTTCAATTTTTACAATTCCTGCTTTTAAACGTTTTTTTAATTCCCGACTTTGAGCATAAGCCCACATCATCTTATGGCGAGACATCAATAGGCGCATAAAATCTGGATAAAATGAAGCCGCCGCTTGCATCGTTTGTTCATTGGGATAAAGGGCAATCATCACATGGTGATTTTCCACATTCATTCCATCTGATTTGACAGTATTAGGTTGCCAACATTCAAACCAATGCCCACCTAAAAACTCACTTTGCCCCGTTTGATTGCTGCTAAAATTGGCACCAGGTATTAACGCTTCATAGCAACGTTCCGCAAACAATTCATACTCTTGCACTAATAAAACATCAGGCAATTGTGCGGAAAACATCCAAGTTTGTCCAACGGTGCCAGTTTGCCCATTCAATTGATCACTAATATAGGCGCGTAAATCAGAAATCCATTGTAAATCATCATCTTGCTGATCTGCTTTCAATGAGCAATCTAGCAACAGTCCATAAGTATCACTCAGTCGCACAGGGTAATGATAGCCCTTATAACTCTCAGATTCAAACTGACTATATCTTTGTGCGCCTAACAATTCCGCATACTCAGGCTCAAAAAATTCGGCATCGCGCCGATCAAATTCTTTATCATTGATTTGGGGAAGTTTTTGCTTGAACTGCTTTCGGTTCTTTTCAACCTCAGCCTCAGTTTGCCCCAAGCCTTCCCGTAAATCATAAAGAAATAAATCCAGGGTAGGGTAAATAAATTTTGTCATAATCCAGCTATTTCACTTTCTGTTTTAACCAATCACTCAATTGTTGCAATAACGTCTTAGACACCTTTGCCGGTTCATCATTATATTTTCCCAATCTTGCTGGAAATTTCAGGTTGTTGGTTGACTTGAAGCAATTTATTACGCAGTCGTTTTAAGGCAGAATCATTCGCGGGGTGAACATCTGCATTTGGTAGGGCTAATAAAAAAGCGAGTAGTGTTTTGGTGTTCATAATATTATTGATAATGTTTAGTACAACGGATTTAGGAATTCAACGGATTTTATTTATAGCGAAATTTGTAGGGGCAAACCTGTGTGTTTGCCCTTCTTTTGTAGGGGCAAACCTGTGTGTTTGCCCTTCTTGAAAAAAATAATCCGTTGAATTCCTAAATCCGTTGTACTCAATTACGATTGTACTCAATTACGATTGTACTCAATTGCTGTTATACTCAATTATAGTTGTACCAAATTATAATTTAACTATGATATAATATATCAATAACTTTATCATACATAAATAATTATGAACCCAACCCACGACGCAGTCGTTTAATATTAAAGGTTAGCATAATGAAACAATATCTGAAGGTTTGGACTCCATAATATTCTTACGTCGATGCGGAGCAAAGGCTCACCACTCCCTAATTAAGAATTACAATTAAATAATTACTAATTAACAAAAGCGATAACATAAACCAAACCGGCGACGCAGTCGTTTAAATTAATAATTACTAAATATGAAAACTCAAACAGAGCAAGAAATCATTGCTTATAATAAAAAATTTCATGAAGTCAAAAGAAAATGTTATTGGTGGATGACATATGTTAGTTTACCATTAACAATTCTGGCTGCCATTATTGCTTATATTGCTTTTAATTCTATGGAGTTTCCTACCACCGGTTTTAGAATAGAATTTGCTTGGGGTTTGATGGTATTCACACCTATTGTTATTGTTTTATATCTCTGCTCGCGTCATTGTCGCAAAAAAGGACTAATACCCTGTAAACCTAAGAAATACCTCGCCCCAAAGAAACAAAGTAGAATCGAAGCTCTGTATGAGAATAACTTGAAACCAAAGTTAGAAGTACTTGAAAAGCAACGTAAAATAATCCACGATAAGCTAACTTTTTGGAAAAGAGTTTTCTTTTTGCTCACTATAGTAATATGGGCGGTATTGTTCACGAATGTTATTAATTCGCTTCATGGTGATGAGCGAATTCTAGCTATCATTTTTTTGATTGTAATACCACCAACCGTTTCGATTGTTATATATAACATCATTTCCTTCAATATAGTCAAACCATATAGGAAAAAATTTAAAGCCGAAATTATTAACGCTATTGTTGCCACTGTCGATGAAAGCTTAACCTATTATCCTCAAAAAAATATATTATTTAATGATTTTATAGCAAGCGGATTATTTTACGCTGAACGGGTTGATGGCGAAGATTATGTTGAAGGTATGCTGGGCAACACGGCAGCACGATTTTCTGAAATCAGAGCTACATATACCGTAGAAACTGAGGAAGGTACGGAAACTGTAACATCTTATTCAGGGTTATTTTTTGTTTTTGATTTTAATAAAGCTTTTGAGGGTAGAACTGTAGTCGTACCGCAATATCAATATAATAATAATTATGGACAATTGGTAAAATTAGAAAGCCCTGAATTTGAAAAAATGTTTGCGGTATATAGTGATGATCAAATAACCGCTCGTTATGTTTTATCGCTCAGTTTAATGCAGCGTATATTAAGCTTTAGTCTTCAACATCGAACAATTTATCTATCTTTTGTGAATGGTATATTATATGTTGGAATACCAAGTTTGGGTGGCTCTGCAGTTATGGGGAAAGTAATACTTCCATTTTTTGAACCAAAAATTTCAAGTACATTGTTAAATTTTAAGCTTTATCGTAAAGAATTTATCTATCTGTCATTTGTCAAAGACATCGTAGAAGAATTCAATCTTAACCGGCGAATTTGGAGTAAAGGAGCTTCATTACCAGTATTCAGTCAAGACAATTTGAAAAAAATGATCAATTAATAAGGGTTGACACTTATGTAAACCCTGGTGTGTTAAATATAGCGTGGTTTTACCCATTATTTTTCACCCTATTTTTATTCCTTGATGTGCTAAAGAAATCCGATTTTTGCCAAAAATCGGATTTCTAACCTTAGCTTAAAAACCGGGTGAAAAATAAATGACAAAATCGCTCCAAATTTAACACCCAAGGTAAACCCTACAAAATTTGTTCTTGTAGGGGCGAACATAAGTGTTATTTTAGTAACTACTTATTTTAATTCTCACAAAGGGGAAAATATGCTTGGTAGTATTCTGCTAGTTATGTTTGTAATGTTGTTAGGAATATTTATTATAGCTGGAATTGTAGTAATGGTTCTTTACAACAGTCTGATTGATAAAAAAAATCAAGTCAACTACGCTTTTAGTGGTATGGATGTCATGCTCAAAAAACGTTATGACTTAATACCTAACTTGGTTTCGACTGTAAAACAATATGCGGTTCATGAACGGGAATTGCTAGAAAGACTGACATATATACGTACTCAGGCTATTCATGGCGATTTATCTGATGAAGAAAGGGTGACATTGGATAATCAGCTAACTGGTGCTTTAGGGCAAATCATGATTGCGGTTGAATCTTACCCTGACTTGAAGGCTAATCAAAATTTTCTACATTTGCAAGCAAGCCTGAATGAAGTTGAAGAACAAATTTCCGCATCTCGCCGTTTTTATAACGCGACAGTAACTGATTATAACAATGGAATCGAGATGTTTCCTTCCAACCTCGTTGCTGGTATGATGGGTTTAAAACGTAAACCAGTATTCGTTATAGCTGCACCAATGCGACAAAATGTTGATCTTAATTTGCTCTGGAATAGAGGCTCGCCATCACAACAACAAGTATTAAGCCAAGGCAATTTGCAACAAATGATGAACAATGGGGTTAGATAAAGGTTACGATGACAGATTCCCATTTTGGTTCAATGTCTTCAAGTTGCTGTTCGGTATAATCTGTTAAGTCCTTTGTCGGGTTACGTTTTTTTGCTGCGCAAAAAAATCTAACCCGACCTACTTTACTACTTTGCTTGCCCATAGCGAAATTTATACTTCAGCCACTTTAACCACATTTTGCTATAATGGCGTAAGACAAATAACAGAAAAAAGATAATAATCGCCAGATAAGTCACTGGATGATTTAATACCGTCGCAAAATAATCTAAAAAGCTAAATCCAAAGCTCTCATGGTCCCAATTATATCTAAACAGTTCGCCCAAGGTGAGTAACAAAATAATGATATTCCCGACATGCCCAAGGTGTTCTGTCAAATTTTGTCGATTTTCGGTGACATAAGAACGCCAACTGGAACATGCACCTTTCAAATGCGTCAATTTCCCGTTAATATAGGCAACATGATTCTTTAAGCTTTCTAGCCCTATATACAAAGGTTCTAACAGCGGCGGATATTGACTATCACTCTGCCAATCAAGTTGCCATGCTGTTTCCTCATGGTGTTGATGATTTAAACGCCACTGAAAATTTTCATGATTAATTTGCAGTGTCTTAATCGCTTGGCTAAAACGACCCAAAGCAAAATCAGTTTGGAATAATTGGGGTCAGAGTCACATTAATTGATCATTTCCTCTACACACGACGATCCAACGTTGGCGTACAAGCAGTGAACCGCCAGTTATATTAATTTTACTCTGACCCCAATTATTCAACTGATAAAATCGCCTCAATGCCATTAAGTTAAGAGAGGGCGAACACGCGGTTCGCCCCTACAGTCAATGAATACGTTGAATTTTTTAGGGGCAGACCTGTGTGTCGGCCCGATACTTAATGGCAGTGATAGAATCGCCTTGGTAAAACTTGGCTCGCAAAGCAAATTCCGAGATCAGAAATAGTGATACCTATTCAACCCGCAGCACCGCACTTATACGAAACGGCTCATCAAATAGCGGCGACTTTTCAATTACCTGTGATTGATACCGCGCCACCGGACTTACCTTTCATATTATATCTAACCGATGCGCGTTTAGAATTGCGTGATATGACATCCAAGTTAGGACCTATTTATGTCGATTTTATCAAGGGCACATTAGGCTATCGTCGAAGAAAAGGAGGAAAAGAGGCAATAGCGAAAGCCATTGGAATAAAACACGGTGCGATTCCTACGGTTTTAGATGCAACCGCTGGATTAGGTCGTGATGCGTTTATATTAGCCAGTTTAGGTTGTCATGTCCAAATGCTAGAACGTTCCCCAGTCGTTGCTGCCTTATTAACTGATGGTCTAAAACGGGTCCAGGCTGAGCCTAAAATAGGCACTTTTATCACTGAACATTTACAACTGATTCACGGTGATGCACAAAATTGGCTTCCCCAACTTTCTCTCAACCAGCAACCCGATGTTATTTATTTAGATCCAATGTACCCCCATCGCAAAAAATCGGCTCTCGTCAAAAAAGAAATGCGACTATTTCGAGCGGTGGTAGGTGATGACTGGGATGCGTCCGCGTTATTAAAAATGGCATTGGACAATACTCAACAACGAGTCGTGGTGAAACGCCCTAAACTTGCCCCGGTATTAGGTGATATGTTACCCCGTTATTGCATTCAGGGCAAAAATACACGGTTTGATGTTTATTTCCGATGACTACTCAGGGCAACCCGACGGATTGCCCTACTTTGTGGGAAGCAAAAATCCCATATTGTACTACACACCACCACTATGAACTAATTCATAATAGCGTTTTTCTAATTCCTGTTTATGCTTTAATTCCTCTTGTGCGAGGTAGCGAAAGAGGTCCTGAATTGGACCATGGATGTTACCTTGACGAGGCGCTGTATTGTTCTATCGCAGCTTGTTCCCGCCCTAGCGCGTATTGCAAAATACCCTGGTTATCCGGTAAATCGCTTAATTTGGGCGTTTGGACATAATCAGAAAAGCGATGATCACTGGGTGGTGTTTTGATCTGTTCCGAAAATTGAGGATGTTGCTTTAGCCCTTGGAATAGCTCAACGTGACGCTTTTTTGAGTTTCTGGTAACCTTCGCCTTCATGTATCTATTTTTCAGTCATATGTATTATTCCTCCTTGGTACTTGTCAAATGTTGATGGATATTACTGGCAACACGGTGTCCAGCAGCAATGGCATGAATCACATCTGGTCCTTTTACCATATCACCGGCTGCCCATAGCCAGGTTTCTGAGGTGCGACCATCGGCATTGATGATGGGACAGCCCCGCTTATCCCATTTTAACCGTTCAATCAACTCTTTACCTAAAAATTCTATTTGCGGTGCTTGCCCAATCGCTTCTACGACCATATCTGCTTCATGGAACATGACATCGCTATCATCATAACTGGGATGAAAACGTCCCTCCTCATCGAAAATAGAGAGACAATGGACCGTTTCTAAACCGCTTAAAGTCCCCTCTTTTACCACACAACAACGTGGTCCGCGACTGGCTAGGAATTGAATGCCCTCTTCATTCGCCTCAATCACTTCGCTTTCATCAGCAAGCATACTATCACGAGCCTCTAAGGCGACAACCGTGATATTCACTTCACCAAACTGAGAACGCTGTGAACGAGCTAAACTACGAGCAATGTCAAAAGCCACATTACCTCCTCCAATCACCGCGATATTAGGTGTCACCTCAATTTTTTCTTTTAAAGTCATTTTCCGCAGTAAGTCTATGGCAGAATAGACTTTAGGATGAACCGTCCCAGGTATCCGTGTCGAGCGTCCACCATGCAAGCCGGTTGCGATGAGTGTCGCGTCATAATCCTTTTCAACTTCTGCCATCGTCAGTTCATGACCAATAGGGGTGTTACAACGAATATCAACGCCCATCGCTTGAATCACATCAATATCTTCATCAATTTTATCGTAGGGCAAACGATATTCTGGGATACCATAACGCATCATACCCCCTGGTTGTGCAAGGGATTCAAAAATTGTCACGGTATAACCTTGACGCGCTAAATCGTAGGCGCAAGTTAAACCTGCTGGTCCAGAGCCAACAATGGCTATTTTTTGACTCTTTTTACCCGTTTCCTTTCCCTCCAAGGCAATTTCCTTAATCCGCTCATGGGAAACTTTATCCATCGCATAGCGTTTTAGCCAACGGATACTAATTGGTTCACCGCGCCGCCCAATTGAACAAGCTGTTTCACAGCGGTGCGTACATATACGCCCACAGATATTGGCTAATGGATTGGTGCGATAAATTTGCCGCACTGCTTCTTCCATTTCACCTGCCCAAATGGCGCGAATATATTCCGGCGCGTGCATGTGAGTTGGACAGGCATCATGGCATAGATTGCACTGAATACAACGCGATGATTCCAATAAAGCCGTTTGATCGTCAAAACCATGGACAATTTCAGCATAAGAATCTAGCCGCTGTTCAGGTCCTAATTCTGGCATGTCCTGACGTTTCAAATCAAGCAAATCGGAATCGTTTGATTTTGCCCAACCTGTTTCAAAACCTAAGCCGTGCATTCCATTTTCATCAGGGAGGAAAAAAAAGCTATCTAAATCAAAATCAATATGCACATATTCTCGTGATAATGCCAGGGAGCCAGTAGGGCAAATATCTACACACAGGGCGCACCAACAACATCGCCCATAATCAACCGCAGGGCGGCGAGGTTTCACACCCTTTATTGGATCACTAGGCAAATCTTCAATATCTATCATGGAAATAGCATGATTATCACAGATAGTACGACACGTACCACAACCAATGCACTTTTTCCAATCATTGACATGAAAACCACGATAATTTGGTGTCGCAGGGCGTGGTTCAATAGGTAAAGTCACCGACTCTCGCCCAATAAAACTTAGGGCTTTTAAAGGTGCTAATAGACTGTTCATAATTTTTTTAACATTTTAGAAACCCAAAAAAACTTGGTTTTTTTAGTATAATTAAGTTGATGATAAATCTTTTATTATATACAATTCTTGTAGTTTTAACATTTTAGAAACCCAGTTTTTGAAAGTTGAGTTTTAAAAAGTTCAAATTATCCCCGTGGTGCGCTGGCATTGGAAGCCATTAAAAAAAAACGTCCTGATCTCATTTTGCTGGATATTATAATGCCTGGTATAGATGGTTTTGAAACGTGTAGGCGATTAAAGCAAGACGCGACATTGGCAAATATTCCTGTTATTTTCCTCACTGCCAAGACGGAAAAAGAGGAAGTGATTGCAGGATTGGAATTAGGGGCAGTGGATTATGTCACTAAACCTTTTAATGAAAAGGAGTTGCTCACTCGCGTCAATACGCACCTTGAACTCCAAATGGTAAAAGAAAAACTGCGAGATTCCATTGCCACAAGAGACAAGCTTTTCTCCATCATTAGCCATGATTTAAATGGCATACTCGGTGGAATGCAAAGTATTGCTCAATTATTAACGAATAAAAAAACGCTACCTGATGTTGAAACAAGAGAAAACTGGCTTCAAATGTTGCTGCAAGCAGCTACTCAAGGTTACGACTTACTAAAATCATCTTACAATATTTAATTGCTCGGAATATTGAATTGCTATACGACAAGGCAGAGCGCAAAAAGATCGAGCTTGTTGCAATTGTTGATGAAAAAATATCGGTTTTTGCCGATGTAAACATGTTCAATACCGTACTCAGAAACTTAATATCAAATGCGATAAAGTTCACTGAGGCATCGGGTACAATACGAGTCTTTGCCGAACAAGTAGAAAACAACTTAGTTGAAATATCTATTTCTGATACAGGCATTGGCATCAAACCAGAAGACATTGACAAGCTATTCAAAGTCAACATAGATTTTACTTATGGTACCGCTGGCGAAAAGGGCAATGGTTTGGGTTTAGTATTGTGTAAAGACTTAATCGAACAATGTGGTGGCACAATAGGTGTTGAAAGTGAAGTGGGAGTCGGGAGTTGGTTTTATGTTTGCCTTCCTGCAAAGGGTTAGCAGTGGGCAGACACGTAGGTCTGCCCCTACAATACGTGATAGAATTTACGTCCTAAATTCAATACTGGCTAGAAGCATCTCATCACCACTAAGCAATTGTGTCTGCCAATGACCACAGTGCTGGCATAGTAAGCGATTAGGAGGAGGAGCTGATTCGGCACCACATTGTAAACAGCGTATTTTAACCGGTAAAGATTCAATCATCAACTTAGCCGTTTCTGCCAAAGTTCCGGTACTCACGAGTGGAAAAGCCGGTTCCAATAGCTTTGGTTCGACACCCGATAAATGCCCTATTTTTAAAGTGATGGATTCAACTTGATGACCAGGATAATCGGTTGCAATGTCTAAAACCTGTTTCAGCAGGGCTTGACAAATAGATAATTCATGCATGTTCAGTTGCTAATATCTCGTCATAAATTTCCCATGTGGAACGATAATCTTGGAGCGTGATTTTCTGAATCGCATAACCCACATGGACTAAAACATAATCACCCAGAACGAGGGAATCATGTTGCATCATAAATAAACTAACCTCCCGCTCAACCCCTTTCGCTTCACAACGAGCATTGAAACCATTGATTTCTTTAATCTGCATAGGCACAGCTAAACACATCTATTATTTCCTTTTTCATATGTCATCAATACTTTTTTCAATGAGGCAGGTGGGCAAAAAAAAGACTTTGCCCACCCTACATAAAAGTTTAAGTTATGCCTGTGTGCAGTATATTTATGATGTCATGAAATAATCTGCTTTCGCACTTTTTGAATGACAGGTGCCGTTTCAGGTTTTACTCCACGCCATAAATAAAATGACTCTGCTGCTTGTTCTACTAGCATACCTAAACCATCTAAGACATACGCAGCCCCTTGTTTTTTTGCCCATTGCATAAAAAGCGTTGGAGTGCTAGCATACATCATATCATAACACCACCCGCCTGGTGTTAATAAAGTTTTAGGCAATGGAGGAAGTTGCCCTTGTAAACTCGCCGAAGTACCATTGATAATTATATCAAAAGATTGCCCTGGTAATGCGTTATAAGGGGATGTGGTGATATTGCCCAAGGTGGCAAATAAATTTGCCAACGTTTTTGCCTTAGATATGGTGCGATTAGCAATAACACACTGAGCAGGTGCGGCTGCTAATAATGGTTCCAATACACCCCGCACGGCACCCCCGGCACCAAGTATCAACACGCGCTGCCCTTCAATCTGGCAGCCATGATTTTGAGTTAAATCGCGTACTAAGCCAATACCATCCGTATTTTCGCCATAGCAAACACCTTGCTCATTAAACCATAAAGTATTAACAGCCCCTGCGAGTTCTGCATGTGTACTCCGTTGTTCAGCTAATGTCCAGGCGGCTTGTTTAAAAGGAACAGTGACATTTAAACCTTTACCCTCAAGAGCTTGAAAGGTTTTGACAGCGACTACAAATTTGCTGGTATTCACTAAAATCGCATTATATTGCAAAACTTGCCCTGTTTGTTGGGCAAAAGCAGTATGAATCAGTGGCGATTGACTATGAGCAATTGGATTACCCATCACAGCATAAAAATCCATCTGAGAATTTTGAGGAGTCATTTTGAAATATTAAAATATGTATGATTGTATTAATGTTATGATAAATAAGCTCTCACCATTATTATATATAGTAACTATTTAATTGTTTATGTTAAACTATGTTAAAGTCTGCTGATAAAATACGCGCTTTAGGCTTGGCGGTAATAGAAACTGAAAATCAAGCTATTGCAGCACTCACTAACCGAATTAATGATGCATTTGTAGAAGCATGCGAATTTATGCTTCAGTGTGAAGGACGCATTGTCGTTATAGGCATGGGTAAATCTGGACATATTGGCAGTAAAATCGCCGCGACTTTAGCCAGTACCGGCAGTCCCGCCTTTTTTGTACACCCAGGTGAGGCTAGTCATGGTGATTTTGGAATGATTACCCCTAAAGATATGGTTTTAGCTTTATCAAATTCGGGTGAAACGGAAGAAATTTTACTGATCTTACCTCTGATCAAACGCTTAGGCGTACCTTTAATTAGTTTAACGGGTAATTCGTATTCAACATTAGCAAAAGCGGCTACCATTAATATTGATGTGAGCGTTGAAAAAGAAGCCTGTCCATTGGGACTAGCACCCACGTCCAGTACAACCGCCGCATTGGTTATGGGAGATGCTTTAGCCATAGCACTGCTTGAAGCGAAAGGATTTAGTGCAGAAGATTTTGCACGTTCCCATCCAGGCGGACGTTTAGGACGTCGTCTATTGTTATTAGTACAGGATATTATGCACACAGGCGATGAAATGCCTATTGTCCCGATCACTGCTACTTTGCGTGACGCTTTACTCGAAATGACTCGAAAAGGCTTAGGCATGACAACTATTGTTAATCAAGGGCTAGATATCGCTGGCATTTTCACCGATGGTGATTTACGCCGTGCGCTTGATAAACAGCTTGATATTCATAATACAATTATAACAGAAGTCATGACAACGGAGTATAAAAGAATCGACGCTGATTGTTTAGCCATTGAAGCTTTAAGTATTATGCAAAGTGATCAAATCACCGTGTTGCTAGTTGTAGAAAAACAACAAACATTGACAGGTGTATTACACATACACGATTTATTAAGAGCGCGTGTTATTTAAACTCAATCTCAAAAAAGCAGAACGATCTTATTTCCAATATCTTATCAATAAGGATTTCAAACATGAGCGTTGCAGACAAAAAAACTAAAGAGCATCTCCTTCCCGCCTATCAGAAAATGATGACGCGGGTTGATAAAACGCAAAAACAATCCACCACAAAAAATTTGCAACAGCATATTCAAGGGGCAATTGAGCGTGCTGTTGAATTGAATGAACTGACTCATGAAGAGGCTGATCGGATTGGTGATTATTTACGTCGGGATTTACAAGATGCCGCTGATTTTATAATCAGCACTGAACAAGTTTTAGCAGATTGGATGCGTTTTGATTTGGAATTAATCGAAGAACGTTTGTTGAGTATGTTTAGTATGATGGTTGATCACACTCGACAAGAATTAGAAAATCTGGCTGAACGTGCTCATCAAGCAATTGACTGGAACAGCGGTGAAATAACCGCACTTGGTACTTTATATTGTGAACAGTGTACTCATCCAGTGCATTTTCATCAGCCTGACTATATTCCTGTTTGCCAAAATTGTGGGGCTACCCGATTTAAGCGGATGATTGAAGCAGAAAAATGAAACTTCGTTTATAAAATGATGGGGTGTTAAATTTGTCATGATTTTGCCAATTTTTTCATCCCAATATTTTCTGATGTAGTTCAGGTATTGTTCTTTATTTATTCACAATTACGCCGTTTCGTATCGACATAAATGATTTATTTCAAATTTCCCCTTTTATTTTCTTTGCTATTGGCTCTAGAAATCGCACTGGCAGGTGTTTTTGAGCCTCAAAGTTTGGACCAAGCTTATGTTTATTTAAACCAACTCAGAGCCAGCGCGGGTTTAACAGAATTTTCACAAAATCCCCAACTTGAAATAGCCGCTTTTAATCATGCTAACTATTTAGCTGATAATTTTATGACGGGTCATTATGAGGCTCATGGAACCTTTAGGTTTACAGGCGTTTCTCCAAAAGATCGGACGATAAACGCAGGTTATCGCAGTTTATCTGTTTCAGAAAATGTCTCTACGGGAAATGCAAACAGTATTGATTCTATTGACCGACTGATGAGTGCCATTTACCATCGCTTTGGTTTTTTAGACTTTGTTCACAATGAAATCGGTATTGGTATTGCCAAAGTGTCACTTGAAGATCCTAATAGTTATAGTGCTTATACCTATAATATGGGCAATACTGAATATAACGCGCTTTGTGAGGGACCCGCTTTTTCAGGGAGTGGACACTATTATTTAAATATCTGTGAACCCAACATTAATATAAATGCCAACACATTTGAAAATGTCAAAGTAAAAGCAATGGGCAATAATCCAAACATTGTCGTATGGCCAGTGAGTGACTCCAATAATGTCCCGCCCGTTTTTTTTGAGGAATCTCCCGATCCGTTGCCCGATTACTCTATATCGGGTTATCCCATTTCGATCCAATTTAATCCTTTAGTATTTACCCAAGTTAATATCAGCACATTTAAGCTATATCGAGAACAAGATAACAGCGAAGTCCAACCCACTCGGCTTTTGAGTCAAAGCACTGATCCTAATGGTAAATTCTCAACACTTCAATACGCGCTATTTCCCTTAAAACGTTTAGACTGGAACAGGGCTTATTGGGCAAAGGTAGAATACACTAGCAATTTGGGGGATGAGACACTAAGATGGCGTTTTGAAACCAAAAATTTGGGTGTACCCTTATTCACCGTCCAAGGTGAGCATGAAGAAATATTAATCCCAAAAAATACACCCACGTTTGTGGTTTACGTTCCACCAACCCTCAATTTTCCCAATATTGGCAAAATCAATTACACATTTCCATCGGGAACAACAGTCGAAACCGCATTTGAAGATAGCAATACATTATGGATAAACATTTCAGCTAAAATCGATCAAGAAATCCACTTTAATTTTTCAGGTACACGACATTTCATAGTTAAAATGACGCTTGAAGAAAGCCTTGAAGAAACGGTTGAAGAAAGTCTTGAAGAAACGCTTGAAGAATGTGAACAGGCAACTTTTTTTTCAAAAATCATGCATATTCCCACTTTGTACTATAGCCCTTCTCATGGGATACCGATAATGCTCTGGGCAGATTTAGAACTTATATCCGATAAATTATTTAAAGTCAAACATTATGGTTTCAAAGATAAAACGGCAGAACCGTGTGAAACTACAGCAACCCTTTCTCAAAATATGAATTTACATATTCCTGTGGCACCAGAAGAACTAATGGTATTATTTCCAAATTGGCATTCATCGGCGGAATCTATTGAATTAAAATATGCAGGTGATTTACAATTTCAAATCGTCACCGACAATTTTTCACCCACAACCACTTTCAAGCATGAGCATTCTGAGCAAAATTTAAATCAAGATAATACACAAGTTTTTTTAGTTTTAATGATAATCTTAATGCTTATTGCAATTGTAATCTTAGGAAAGACGATTAAATAATGATTAAGCTTTCTCAAAAAATAACGAAAGCCAGTTTAGAAATAACCGAACAAGAAAACATAATACGTTGTGATGGCGATTGGACTTTGGATGGCATTGACCAATTGGAGCGACAGCTTTCAAGGCTTGAATTTCTTGAAGAAAAACTTAAATCTCGAATACAATTTTCGTCTGGAAAGATTTCGGCTATTACTTTTGATGGAAGTGCCATCAAAACGATGGATACGGCGGGTGCGTTGCTGCTATTTCGCACCCAACAAGGCTTAGAAAAAGCAGCACAATCTATTACTTTACAAGGCTTAAAAGCGCATCATGCTGATTTATTGCAAATAGTCGCAAACTATGCGAGTGTGCAATCACCGGTTATGCCTCCAAAATCCTATCATTTCCTAGAAAGTCTTGGGCGGGATACATATCAACGCTTAATTCAAATGATGGATTTTTTAGCCTTTGTCGGGGAAACTTTTATCGTATTGTTACGATCCTTGCTATCACCTTCTCATATTCGTTGGCAAGCTCTATTGACTAATTTACACGATGCAGGTTTAAACGCGATGCCGATTGTAGGCTTGTTGTCTTTCCTAACAGGGATAGTGTTGACTTATCAGGGCGGTTCTCAGTTAAGCACTTATGGTGCTAACATTTTTATTGTTGATTTGGTTGGCATAACCATGTTACGTGAAATGGCACCGTTATTAACGGCGATTATTGTAGCAGGGCGTAGCGGTTCCGCTTATACGGCGCAAATTGCTACCATGCACCTCACGGAAGAAATTGATGCCCTTCGTACCCTGGGAATTGCGCCAATGGAATTATTAGTTGTGCCTAAATTATTAGCCATGATTATTTTGATGCCATTATTAAGTGCTTATGCTGATATCGCAGGTATTTTTGGCAGTATGATCATAGCCAGTTTATCATTTGATGTCAGTATGACTGATTATCTAGCGCGTTTTCCGGAATCGGTTTCTTTGACGAATTATTTAATTGGTATCGGTAAAGCCCCTGTTTTTGCAGCTATCATTGCATTAGTTGGCTGTTATCAAGGTTTTCAAATTAAAGAAGGGGGGGCAGATGTGGTAGGCAAACAAGTGACAATTAGCGTAGTACAATCTATTTTTCTAGTGATTGTAGTAGATGCTATCTTTTCAGTATTGTTTAGTTTGTTAGGAATTGGGTTGATGGGTTAGTTTTTAAAGCAGGGTGAGTATGATTTGCCCACCCTACAAAAGATATGACTTTAATCATACTTCAACAACCACAATCAAAGTCAATTATAATCTCAGATTCTTTTGCATCTGTCGGAGCACTATCATCTTGAGCTAAGATAATAGCTTGACTATTGCATATTTGATTGGCGGTTGTAACTGTTGCCATCGCAATTGATGCAGACAATAAAAAGGCAGAGGCTATCACTAAAGTCATCAAACGTTTGGTTTTCATCATTAATATTCCTATTATTTAATTGTATAAATTAACTTATGCTTATAACCCATTTTTGTGGGTACTATTTATATTAAGCAAAATACATTCCAGTATTTCTAATATTCTAATATTCTAATATTCTAATATTCTAATAAGCACTCAATTATTGTTATTCTAATATATAAGTTATTATTCTAATAAAGTAGAAATGATTATATCTCATTGATTTTATTATCAATTTTTATTTTAAAGTAAATGCCTTATGATACGGTTATTTCTGATTTATCGTTTTCCCAATTTATAGTGTATGATGGTTAATTTTTAACCATACTGGTTATATTTTAGCCAATATGGTTAATTTTTAACGATCCAATCATGATAATCCTGATTCAGATATTTTATTTATTGGACGACACCAAGATAAAACACTTTTTGTTCTTGTCCATCAGAATAGGTGATTTTAAAATCATTATAACCGTCACCATTCACATCTTTTCCAAGCGGTGCTAATGATAAAATTTCTGGTGTTTCTACCTGCGTTAATGAACCCGCTAGAAGACCTTGATGCACTTGCCCATCTAATTCCACAAATAACGTACCCTCTTTTTCCAAACGTACATTATCTGCCCCTAAAATTTTAGCCAACTGAAGTGCTAAAATATCTTCTACCGTGTTTTGACAATCCAATGACCATGCGAGGGACTCTATATCATAGTAACCATCTATCTTTGCCAAAGGCGTATCAACTACTTGACAATTTTCAGGATCATAGTAAACTGACAACAGATCGCCTGCCCGATTATGAAGCGTAAACAATAACATACCATCTTTCAGCGTTTCTAAAGCTTCGGCTTTTCCCGGCAAGTTGGTACATTGTTTTTCAAATGTCTCACCATCATAAGCCCATAAATTACTATTTTCGCCTGCGTAGAGTATTGTCCCTTCGCTATTCCAAGCTAAACTTTCAATCCTTTTGACTTTAGATTTTTTGCCAAACAGTTCATTTGCTGAAACAACTAAAGTACTTTTAGCCGTCTTTGGATCAATCTGAATGATTCCACTATTGTCAGAACCATCTTTAGCACCCCTATTTGACCAAGCCCACAGCGTACCATCTTGTTGGTGAAAAGCCAAAGCAGTTGTGTTACTGAAACCGGTATCACCCACTACTGTTAAATCACCCGTTTTGGGATTCACATTATAGAAATATCCATCAAAAACATTAGAGTCACGCGAGGTACCAATACTTGAAATAGCATAAAGCTGCTTGGTTATGGGATCTATCTCCAAACCTTCTATGTCAAGCTTTTTATACAAATGACCCAATGTAACTGTGTTATATTCCTGGTTAGGTTCAATAACTAACAATTGTGAATCGCTAATGCCATCATCGTGAACTGCATAAATGGAACATTGCGCGGGCATTTGCTCTTTCTCAATTAATCTCACTTCAACCATCACTTTAAAAGTAAAGGTTTTTCCATTTTTATATAATAATGTATACTTAATCTGTTCAATTCCTCTAAAATGAAGATTAGAAATATAAGTCAATGTACCATCTTTATTATCAGCAACTTGACCATTTAAAGAAACCAAAATCAACTGAGCTGTCTGATCATAATTCCCACTGATGTTAATAATTGTTACCACACCGGGTTGAGTTTTTACATCTATTTTTGTGACTGGTTGAGTAGTCATAATAAAAGAATTAGCCGTTTCTTCTACGTCATTGTTTTCCGTTACCATTTCATCACTTGTTAATTCATCTTTTTTGACTGGTTGAGCAGTCATAAGAAAAGAATTAGTGGTTTCTTCTACATCATTGTTTTCTGTTACCATTTCATCACTCGTTAATTCATAGTTTTGCGGTGCCGGTTCTTCTTGAGGAATAACCTGTTCTGGTTGATCGGATTCGTCACATCCTTCAAAACAGCCTTCATTATAATAGCTTGGATCAATATATTCTTCTGCGTAGGTAAGATTATTTATTGTATAAACGAAAGCAAGCAAAATGCCTAATGAGATATACGTTTTCATAAGTGAAAAATTCCTAAGTTAAGTTAAATTGAAATTGAAATAGATTACCGTTTATTAAAAACCTGTGTACACTTTTTTGACCCCATTATCGAAATAAAGAATCAAATGATCAGTTTAACCTTATCTAGAGGATTGAGTGCATTTGTCAATATTGTACTGGCTGCTATACTTGGCTACTGTACAATACAGTTGCTACTCATCTTACTCAACAAACTTCCCTTATATATGCAAATTAAGGACCAAAAATTTTTTTCTTCTCCAACTCTTCTTAACACCCGTTTTTCTAAGCAAGCAATCGATATTTCTACCCTAGTTGGAACCCAATTATTTGGCAAATCTAAAATTAAGTTGCAATTTGCGACGCAAATTAAAAAAACTCACCCTGACACCAAGCTCAATTTAAAATTACAGGGCATTTATTATTCTTCTAATCCGCATATTTCCAGGGCAATGATTGCGGCGAAATCTGGCAAAAGTGCGGCTTACCGCATTGGTCAACCCTTATCCAATGGCGTGGTACTCCATAAAATTTATCCTAAACAGGTTATTTTGCTAAAAAATGGGCAAAAAGAAACTTTGCATCTTATAGGTACCCAGAAAATAACAACCCATAAAATTAAAGAATCTGTTGAAGTAAAAAGAAGGCAAAAAGAAGACAAAATCAAACCTGAAAAATTATTGGGACTTTACCAACGCGAATTAAAAACTAACCCAAGTCGTTTAATGAAATTAGTGCGGCTTTTTCCGGTCAATCAAGGTGATCGTTTTGTGGGATATCGTCTCAAACCTGGTAAAGATACGACCTTATTGTCACAGTTTGACTTGCAATCAGGTGATATACTTACCGGTATCAACGGCGTAAAAATGGACTCTCCTCTTAAAGGATTAGGGGTGGTACAGCAACTTGCTACAGCTAACCGGATTGATTTGGAAGTATTACGTCATGGACGAGTTGTGTCTTTATCTTTTGCAGTGGAAAAGTAGAGTTAATTAACGGTATATTGGAAATAACAGCTGAATTAGAAATGCTAGTTATTCACCTTGAAAAGGCTTTATCTCAAGTCAAACCTGACAACAGATGTGTCTTTTGTCCTAATGTTAATTAGTGCTGTATAAACCTGCCAGGTCTTTAAGATCTGGCAGGTTTTTTAGCATTTTAATTGCGACGATTTATAGCTGCGGCATTTGGATTCACAATCCAACCACTGAGGTTTTTTTCCGGTACATCAACTTTAACCCACCAATCAGTTTTACGTTCAGTGATAAGTTTGCCCCATAAATCTCCACTGGCTATTTTTGGTTCCCAAGCATTATTTAAATAGTAAAGTTCACCGTTATACCACACAACGTGCATACCTAAACCGACGGGTTCTAGATCAAAAAGTCTATCGCCTTGATGTAAAGTCAAATCTTGGTTATCGTCCGTGAGTTTTACCTCGGATTGAGTCACTTCTATTTCACCAAATTGTGAAGTATGTATTTTGCCATGAACTGCTTGCACAGTTTGTTTTGCTTTTAAACTTCCCAATGAGTCCCCTTTAAAGGAAGGTGTCGCATAAAGTGTCGTCAATTGGCTGAGTGTCCATTGTCCATAAGTACAATTATCAATAGGGCAAGCCGATTTGACATAAGGCAGTTTAGGTAAAAGCTTTACATAGTCACTTTGAGCATACCCGGTCAGTCCATTGTCCAATTGGACTTTGTACCATTGACCTAATACATCTAATAATTTGACTTTCGTCCCTTTTTGGACTTTTGCAATGGGCTTGGTGTGTTGACCAATGCCTTGACGAAGATTCAAATTTGTGTTTTGTGTGACAACGATTCCAACTGTTTTAGGCGCTTCTTCAACAGTAGGAATTTCAATGTGAGTAAACCAACTTTTTTGAGGTTTTGGACCTAAGTTTTGGATTTCCTGGGTCCAGTTAGATACATATTGCCCTTCCGCCCAACGCGCCATTATGAGCGTCACGGGTTGTTTAAAAAGAATATGCAAAGCAGGTTTTTGACTGATTTTACCATCAAGGAGGGTAAAAGCTAATAAATGTCCGCCAGAAGTTAGTACGACCAAAAGATCCTTAGCTTGTGAGCTAAACGCATCAATCGCATCCGGCACCTGTTTTTTGATCGTTTGCCAATCGGGATAGAGTCCATCATGGAACACTAAACTTTTAGGCGTAGCAATAGGTATCTCAAATTGGGTGTATCCCCTTTCGTTAATTGGATAATGTCCTTTAATGATCCAGCGTCCTTGATAACGCACAACACCCCCGCTTAATTCGCCCCATTCTTCAATACCTGTATTTTTATCTTGAAATTCTTTAGCCGCATTTTTGAGGGTAGTACGATCTTTAGCGTTTAACAAAGTACTGATTTCAATAGGTGCCAGTTGCTCTAATGAGAGCATTTGCAATGCGCTATCTGTAGCACTACTCATAAAAAAACCACGACAAATTTCGCTGTGAGTATATCCTACGGATAAGTGGTTGTTTCCGACAAATAGAATATCGCGATAGGCATGACCTTCACAATATTCACCATGTGTAGTATCAATCCCTTGCTCTTTTCCTTGTCTTTTGACGAGCAGTGAAACATCAAAGGCATTAATCCCTTCTTGTTCGGCTAAAAAAGGATTAGGAATCGCATCATGATCTGGTGCGGGGTTAACCCAGATAAAGTCTTCGGTGAAATCGTTATAGGCACTGTGTTTAACATCGATCCGCCAAAAACCATCACTACGTGGCACTAGCAAATTAGTTCTTTCAGCTGCTAATTCGACTTGCCCATTATCAGCACGTATCCAAAAAGTGCGGTAAACTGAAGGTTCTACTCGCTTTTGAAAAACATTTTGTTCTGTTTTAGCAGAAATATCATAATGAGTGCCATAGCGCATACCTAGCAATAGTCCAGATTCGCTCGCGCTAACTGAAGTTAGCGTAAAAATGATTGAAATGAACAAGATTTTTATAACGGTATTCATTAAAAGCTTCCTTGAAAGTGAGTGGTTATGAATTGGGTATAAAAATTAAGATTATTGTCGTGTTCAAGATGGTATTGAACATAACGTCGGGTGCTATCAGCTATGTTAAATCCACCTGACTGATCGGCTGATACCACTCCTTGTTCTGAGTCGTTATGGTAATTGATCGCAACTATGTCGTATAAATACACGCAATTGTCGAAATGTCTGTATATCCAAAGCATCTGGAAAAATAACTAAAGCATCGGTCTGACTTTTTTCCTGATGTTTTAATCTTAGCACAATTAATTGTGGATGGCTATAACTGCCTGGGGCAATTTTAGCTTTTGTTTTTGATTGTAGTTGCACCTTGATATCATTTGTATCTTCATCATAAACCAAAACACATCCATATAACGGATGATTAATTAACAACAAATCTCGGCGTATAGTAAAAAATGTACTGGCTAACACCAAAAATCCGATGCAAAATTTGACACACAATGCAAGTTGGGCTGTCAAGGGCAAAGTCAAAGCTAATAAACATAACAATGCACCACAATATTGTATAGTTAATATTATCGCAAAACGTTTTGAAAAACGTGGTTCAAGATGTAGGGAATAGTTTTTAATGGTTAATGGTTCATGGTTCATGGTTAATAACTTACTTAATAGATTATCACATTATTTGAGTTATAATATTAATTATTGATTTAAAATATACCTTCACCAAAATGTAAAAGTCGTCAATTTCAAGCATTAAATTTTGTAACGACTCAGGGCTTGCGCATTGACGAAGGTATTGATTTTATTGTCACTTTTTGATGGTTAGTCATTAACCTTAACTATTAACCTTACGGATAACTCATAATGGATTTATTGGCTTCACCGATTGTTGTTGCTATTTTGGTATTTTTAGGTATTTATTTTACATTTTTTGTCATTCGTTTATTCGCTGATTTTATTCTAGTGGGCATTGCACTCCTTTGTGCTGTTTTTACTTATTTTTTTCTACATGATCCGGAAATTTATCGTACCATTGTAGAACTTTCAAAAGAATTGCCTATGTTTAGCACGTTGGCTCAAGCTTTACCTGATGAACTAGAACAATTGGGAAAAAGTGCTATTATTGTTATAGCGACTTCGATGGGGGCTTTTGCAGTACTCCTTTCTATCCCTTTTTTACCATTTTCGGCTGCTTACCGATTTATGTTTGGTATAGAAAATCCGGTTTTTCAGCGAAAAGAATCTAAGGTGCGTGGTTGGATTATTGAAGAGATACAGCGTTATCATCAGCAACGTGTGAATCATCTAAAACAGCAACCTGAAACTCTGCTTAATAAAAACGAGCAATAGTATCTAGTTATCCAGGCGTAAACCTGCCAGGTCTTCAAGACGTGGCAAGTTTTTCAGGCATTATTTAGCAAGGAATTTTTTAATGAAAAAAACGGTTTTGGTAATTGATTATGGTATGAGCAATTTACGCTCAGTCAGTAAAGCTTTGGAACATGTCGCTGGTAAGGATTGGGTCGTTAAAATCAGTGATCAGGCTGATGTGATATTTCAGGCAGATAAAGTGGTTTTTCCCGGTCAAGGTGCTATTGGCAATTGTATGAGCTTACTTAATCAAGGCTCCGTCGCTGATGTTATTAGACAAACCTTGGATGAGAAACCTTTTTTAGGTATTTGCATGGGTTTGCAAACCTTATTAACGACTAGCGAGGAAAGTGGTGGAACCACCTGTTTTAATTGGACGGCGGGAACGGTGCGCCGTTTTGTTGAGCGTTTAGCACAAAGCGGTGAACGTTTAAAAATTCCACACATGGGTTGGAATCAAGTTCAACATACACAATCTCAGCACCCATTGTGGGCGGATATACCTTTAAAAAGCTGGTTTTATTTTGTGCATAGCTATTATGTTGATCCCATTGATAGTCAAGTTGTGGCAGGGAGAACCTCTTATAATGGCATCAATTTTGCCTCAGCAGTGGCACGAGATAATGTTTTTGCAGTGCAGTTTCATCCGGAAAAAAGCCAACAGGCTGGCTTAACTTTACTAAAGAATTTTTTGGACTGGTAAAGTGGTAGGGCAATCCCTTGTGGGTGCTATCCGCAGTTTTAATTCAATCCCTGTCATTCTGCTTGAGCATCAAGTTTAATTAAACCACACATTATGGGAAATAAAAAGGATGAATTATCAATTTATATATCGGAAATTAGCGTTGTTTGGGAGCATTAGCCTTATTGCGATAATACCGGTTTTTGCAGATGATTGTATAGTAAAAGATGCTGCTTCATTTGAAAGTTGTCAAGATAAAAATGTGATAGCATCGGGTCCACGTGCGGGTATGTTTGATGTGCCTGAATATTTTATGCTTGCTGATCCTAATTTTACGGGTGGCTCAGGAATTCAAGACTATATGGCGATTGGTGAAACCCAAGTCATTTTACATACCAAAGAAGAAGTTCAATGCCCAGATACTATTGAAGTGAAAGGTACTTTAAAACATAAGGATCTTGAAGGACAAAAAGCGTGGGTGATATCGGTCACTGAATTTAAGTGTTTGTAAGTGGGAGTCAGTCTATAAGCCGGGTTCTGTCCATCGATTAATTCCCCTTACCTTAAACAAAAGAATGATTCCTAAATTTATTTAAGGTAGGGAAAACAAGCGATGTGGCAGTCATTCATCTGGGATGCTTGTCACCAAGCACCTCAAGCGACCTACCCAGGAACAATGCGGACCACACTTATAGTTCCACTATTTGGTCTTGCTTCGGGTGGGGTTTACCCTGCCATTGGTGTTGCCACCAACGCGGTGCGCTCTTACCGACACCTTTTCACCCTTACCTGGTTAGTTATCAGTTAATCATTCAACTGATAACTGACTTGGCGGTCTATTTTCTGCGGCACTTTCCATAGACTCACGTCTCCCAGGCGTTACCTGGCACCCCGTCCTATGAAGCCCGGACTTTCCTCTATATTTCAAATATCAAAATATAGCGACTGCCTGACCAACTCCTTATCTAATAGTATACATTTTTTATTCTAAATAATCTATATATGTCAATATTTTTTGTAAATATTTGACTTTGTTCTATTGAATCATATATAATTCTTTATTAGAACTTGTAGCAATGTCAGCCATTAACATATTTTTTTTGCCATAACACGGGATAATCCAGGAAAATAAACAATGTTTCAACAACAACTAACTGATACATAGCCTTCCAACCTTAGGCTGGAAGGCACTTTTATGCTTGTCTTCCAGAAAAAAAAAGGGATGTATTTTCCCGTGCTACTCATAGCCCTGGCTGATAACAGTCAGGGCTTTTTTTTGTACTAAACTCAATCAAAATTTTCAAAAAGGAAAATAATATGCCCATTAAAATGATTTTAGATAAAGGTAAATTCCCGGTCAAAATCTACACGGATGAAGTCGAATCCAGTACGTTTGAGCAATTAAACAATATTGCACAATTACCTTTTATCCATAGTCATATCGCTGCGATGCCTGATGTACATACCGGTATCGGTGCCACTATTGGCTCTGTGATTCCAACTAAGGGTGCTATTATTCCGGCTGCCGTGGGCGTGGATATTGGCTGTTTTATAGGTGAAACTAAAGTACCACTGATTGATGGCTCAACAGCAACACTCGAAGAATTAGCTGAACGGGGTGGTGAACATTGGGTATATAGTATTGATCCGGATCAAAAAATAACCGGTGCCAAAGCAACCGCAAAATTAACCCGTAAAAATGCTCCCCTGATGAAAATCATATTGGATAATGACGAAGAAATCTTGTGTACGCCTGATCATCAATTCATGTTGCGGGATGGCAAGTGGTGTGAAGCGAAAGATTTGAAACCGAAAGCATCTCTGATGCCGTTTTATAGTCGCCTGGATAAGGATGGTTATCGAATCGTAAGACATCCAGCAACGGGTGCTGAACAACGATTTCATTGGGTACTTGCACGTAGTGGTGTTTTAGGAAATATTCCTTCTTTTAAGGGACAAAAAACAGTCATTCACCATATTGACTTTAATGAAGCTAACAATCATCCAGACAATTTAGTGTTTATGGGTGATAGGGACCATTCTGCTTATCACCGTTCATTGGTTGAACGTAATACGTATTGGGAATCTCCAGAATTTGAAAAGAAACGCAAAGCAGCATTGGCTAAAAAAGCTCAAACAAAGGAAGGTTATAACTATTTTGCGAAGCGTGGCACTGAAAACATTATCCGTTATATGGCAGAAAATCCTGAACATTTCAAAAATGCGGTTGCGAATAATGGGAAATGCGGCAAAGCAAGCCTTATTGCTTATAACAAGAGCGAAAAAGGACGTGCTAAAAGCCGGGAAAATGCACAAAACTTGTTGCAACGTGAGTGTCAATGTCCAGACTGCGGTGAAAAGTTTCAAGGACACTTGAGGTTAAATTCGCACAAGCGTTGGGTACATGGCTACAACCACAAGATTAAATCCGTTGAATTCATTGAACGACAGGAGGATGTTTACTGTTTAACTGTGCCTGAATATGAAAACTTCGCGCTATCAGCCGGCGTGTTTGTGCATAATTGCGGAATGAACGCAACCCGTTTATCTATCAAAGCCAATGATTTACCGGATAGTCTAAAACAAGTGCGTCAAGCAATTGAAGAAGCGGTACCGGTGGGATTTTCCATGCATAAATCCATCTATGCTAAAAATTCAACTATCATAGCACTTAACAATATATTGGAGGAACAAATTTTATCCAAACATCCAGCTATCGTTAAGATGATGAAAAACATCCATAGAACCTGGACACAACAGTTAGGTACTTTAGGAGGTGGTAATCATTTTATTGAAATCTGTCTTGATGAAAACCAAAATGTTTGGGTGATGTTGCATTCAGGTAGTCGCGGAATTGGTAATACCATTGGGCGTTATTTTATTCGTTTGGCTAAAAAAGATATGGAAAAGCATATTGCCCAATTACCGCATCGTGATTTAGCCTATTTTACTGAAGGGGCAGAACACTTTGATGATTATGTGGCTGCTGTCCATTGGGCACAAGAATATGCTTTATTCAATCGGCGCGAAATGATGCGCCTCATTATAGAAACGATTCGTAAGTCCTTGCCACCATTTGAGGTGACAAAAGAGGCGATTAGTTGTCACCATAATTACGTTGCAGTAGAGGATCATTTTGGTGAACAAGTCTTTTTAACTCGTAAAGGGGCTATTCGCGCCGGCGAAGGTGAATTAGGGATTATTCCCGGCAGTATGGGAACAAAATCCTATATTGTACGGGGAAAAGGTAATCTAGATTCTTTTTGCTCCTGTTCACACGGTGCCGGACGTAGAATGAGTCGGCGTAAGGCAAAAAGCCTTTTTAATAGCCAAGATATGGAAATACAAACACAAGGCGTAGAGTGCCGCAAAGATAAAGGGGTTGTTGACGAAATTCCTGGAGCTTATAAAGATATTGATGAAGTGATGGAAAATCAAAATGACTTAGTAGAAGTGGTGCATACATTGAAACAAGTTGTTTGTGTTAAAGGTTAAGCGTTTTGTAAGGGCGAACGAGACTTAATAGAAATCCGATTTTTAAAAAAATCGGATTTCTGGAAGTTCTATTGGAGAAAACAATGTCTATAAAAATTAGAAACCCTATTGCTCACGCTCCCATTTTGCGAAAGGGCAGCGTACATGTTAAAACTAAATCCAGCCAACGTGCTCAAATTAAAAAGAAAATTAAACAAGCATCGGATGAATGGATATCTAGTCACTCTAACAACTAAAAACTAACAATCCATTTGGAAAAACAAAAAATGACTCAAAAAACGCTCAGTATCTGGATTAAGGCAACACGCCCCTTACTCAGTCTTATCAGTCTACTATTGTTGCCCTGGGGTTTAAAGCGATAAAAGGGCTGTACACTTATTATAATCAACCAACTGAACTTATCCCCGCGATCAAAAACACAATTATGCTTCATACTTTGGTGGGTGTATTTTTGATTTTGGGTTTTATGTTCTGAATTGGGAATAGCAGTCGTACTTATTAATTAGGTAATTCGCAAAAATAAAATACACCGAAGGGGCAACCACAAGGATAGCCCATCCAAATTTTTTCAGTCCCTAATTCCCAATTTTTTAAACACCACTTTTTAAACTCGTTTCAATAAATTTATCTAAATCTCCATCTAACACTGCCTGGGTATTACTCGTTTCTATGCCAGTACGTAAATCCTTAATGTAAGACTTATCCAACACATAAGAGCGAATTTGGCTGCCCCAACCAATGTCTGCTTTTGAATCAAAAGTAGCTTGTTGTTCAGTTTGGCGTTGCTGCATTTCTAATTCGTAAAGTTTAGCCTTTAATTGCTTCATTGCAGTCGCTTTGTTTTTATGTTGGGAGCGGTCATTTTGACATTGCACTACGGTATTCGTGGGCAAATGGGTAATGCGTACTGCTGATTCGGTACGGTTGACATGTTGTCCCCCAGCCCCGCTGGCACGGTAAACATCTATACGTAAATCGGCGGAATTGATGTCAATATCTATTTCATCATCCACTTCAGGTGCGACAAAAACAGCTGCAAATGAGGTATGGCGACGATTCCCTGAGTCAAAAGGGGATTTACGCACCAAACGATGTACCCCAGTTTCGGTACGTAACCAACCATAAGCATACTTTCCATTCACCTGTACTGTAGTACTTTTAATGCCAGCAACATCGCCTGGTGAATATTCAATGATTTCAGTTGTAAACCCCCGATGCTCAGTCCAACGTAAGTACATACGTAATAACATTTCAGCCCAATCTTGAGCTTCGGTACCGCCTGAGCCGGATTGAATGTCTAAAAACGCACTGTGTGCATCCATTTCCCCTGGAAACATGCGGGAAAATTCCATCTGTGAAAGTAGTTTTTCTAAACGTTCCAGGTCTTGACAAACTGAATCAACTGTTTCATTATCCACTTCAAGTTGTGCCAGTTCTAGCAAATCATAACTATCGCTTAAGCCTGTATCCAGTTGCTCTATGTTTTGCACCACTTTTTCTAAAGTGGCTCGTTCACGTCCTAGAATTTGTGCTTGTTCTAGGTTATTCCATAAATTCGGTTCTTCAAGTTCGCGCTGTACTTCAATTAGGCGCTCATGTTTGGTAGCATAGTCAAAGATACCCCCGGAGTGCATCAACTCGATTTTGCATATTAGTAATGCGTTGGAAAATAATATTAAGTTCCATGTTTGTTCCTATAGACGTTGCTGAAAAATAATTTCAAAGATTGCTCATAAGCATAATTAGATTTTAGCACGCTTTATCCATATTATTTGAATAATTTGTTGTACTTTTCAGTGCGTCAATTTTATAATTATAATTTATTTAAGATATAATAATACAAATTGTATTGTAAATTAGCCAATACTATTTAACTATTTAAAGGCATAAGCATAGCATGTATCCACATAAACCAGCACTTGAATTTAAAGGAAATCTTCTAACTTTAATGGTATTACATTTGCTTGAGAGTGATAATGACAAAATTGCAGAACAATTAGCGAAAAAAATATCTAAAGCCCCAGGATTTTTTCAAGATGCACCAATTGTGATTGATTTACATGCTATACAAGATGATGAAAGTGATATTGATTTATCGGAATTAGTGAAATTATTACGGACTTATGGTTTAATTCCAGTGGCGGTGCGTGGGGGAAATCCACAACAAGATGAAACGGCATTAAATTTGAATTTAGGGATTTTAACGGAAACGAAATCAGTCCGTCATCGACGCTATCTGGAACCGGAAACGGTAGCAACCTCCAGCCCTTCAATATGTAAAATTGTCACACAGCCTATTCGTTCCGGTCAACAAGTGGTTTCACTTCAAGGCGATTTAGTTGTATTGTCCACTATAAGTCATGGGGCTGAAATTTTGGCACATCGACATATCCATGTTTATGGAGCTTTGCGTGGACGTGCATTGGCAGGTGTGAATGGGGATAATGAGGCGCGGATTTTTTGTCAACAATTAGATGCAGAATTGCTTTCTATAGCTGGACGATATCTGGTAAACGAAGATTTACCCGAAAATTTACGAAGTCAATCAGTACAGATTTATTTGGAAGACGATTCGTTAAAAATTGATCCGCTTTGATTAATGGTTAATAGTTAACTGATAACTGATAACTTAAAACAGAATAACTGATACAGGAAAGTATTTTGGGTAAGATTATTGTTGTTACGTCTGGTAAAGGTGGGGTTGGTAAAACAACCACCAGTGCCGCTTTTGCGAGCGGGTTAGCCTTACGCGGACACCAAACCGTTGTAATTGATTTTGATGTTGGATTGCGAAATCTCGATCTCGTGATGGGCTGTGAGCGTCGAGTCGTTTATGATTTTGTGAATGTTATTAATGGCGAAGGTAATTTGAACCAAGCTCTGATCAAAGATAAACGGATTGAAAGTTTATTTATCTTGCCGGCTTCGCAAACGCGCAATAAAGAAGCACTCACAATTAAAGGAGTGGCACGAATATTAGAAGCGCTAAAAAAACGCTTTGAATATATCATTTGTGATTCGCCTGCTGGCATTGAACATGGGGCGATTATGGCTATGTATTTTTCTGATGAAGCATTAATTGTGACCAATCCGGAAGTGTCATCGGTGCGCGATTCTGATCGTATTATCGGTATGTTGTCCAGTAAGACTCGCCGTGCTGTGCAAAATTTACCGCCTGTTAAAGAACATTTATTGTTGACACGTTATATTCCCAAACGGGTGAATAGTGGTGATATGCTCAGTGTCCAAGATGTTCAGGATATTTTAGCGATTCCCCTATTAGGTGTGATTCCTGAATCTAAGTCGGTTTTACAAGCTTCTAATGCTGGCATTCCTATTACACTTGATAAAAAGAGCGATGCTGGACAAGCTTATCTTAATGTTGTCGCACGTTTTCTGGGTGAAGATCCTCCTCCTAGAGAAAAAAAAGGTTTTTTAACCCGTTGGTTTGGAAAATAATATGGGTATTCTCAAATACTTTCGCGCATTGCGACCGCAAAAAACAGCCACAGTTGCTAAAGAACGCTTACAGATCATTGTAGCGCATGAACGCCGCCTGCGTCAATCACCAATGTTTGACTATTTGCCCCTATTACAACGAGAAATACTAGAGGTGGTCAGAAAATACGTTATTGTTCAAGACGAACATATTAAAATGCATGTAGAAAAAGAGGGTGAGTATGAAATTTTAGAACTAAATATTACTTTACCCGATATGGAAAATCGCGAAACCGATTAATAAATGGGTTGTGGGGAAATGTCAATAGTTACCCCAGAATGAATATCAGAAATACTATTTTGTAACTACTCAGGGCAATCCGTACAATGCCATTAAGAAACCTGCCTGAAATAACTTCGAGCACTTTTAACTTGTTCATTATTATAGATGATATACGCTATTTCCCTACAATCGGTTAGTAAAATTTATCGAACTTATGCTCATGGTTGGGATCGCCTGTGGGAAGTCTTAACCTATCGCCCCCGTGCCCAAGTTTTTCAAGCTTTACAGCCTATGACGCTTTACATTTCTCATGGGCAAGTCGTGGGTATTATTGGTCGAAATGGGGCTGGCAAAAGTACTTTACTTAAAATTGTGGCTGGCACTTTAAGCAGTGATGAAGGTGGCGCGTGTGAGGTTGCTGGTCGCGTCGCCGCTTTATTAGAATTAGGTTCTGGTTTTCATCCTGAAATGAGTGGGCGGGAAAATGTGTATCTCAGCGGAGCTGTGATAGGCTTGGCTGTGGAAGACATGGATAAATTATATGATGAAATTGTGGCTTTTGCCGGTCTTGAAGAGTTTATGGAGCGACCGGTTAAAACTTATTCATCGGGGATGTTTATGCGCCTGGCGTTTGCGGTAGCAACTTGTGTCGAGCCCGATATTTTGATTATTGATGAAGCCCTGTCAGTTGGTGACGGTGCATTTGCTCGTAAATCTTTTGATCGCATTATGCAATTTCGGGAAGCTAAAAAAACCATTTTATTTTGTTCGCATTCCTTATATCAAGTCGAAAAAATTTGTGATCGGGTGCTATGGTTAGATAAGGGGCAAATCAAAATGGATGGCTCTCCTGAAGAAGTCTTACCGGCTTATAGCGAGTTTTTGAGTCTTGATACGGAATCTCAAACTAATGATGAACCAGATGGGGACGAAGTTTCACAAACAACTTCTTCATCTTTACGCCTGTCTGATAAAACCGGACGCATTTCTCACGTTAAAACTTATACTCAAGATCAAAAAGGTGAGCAGCTAACTTTACAAAGTGGTAAAAGTGATTTAATCATTGAAGTCGATTTTATGTATGATCCAACATTATTAGCCCCTTCTGTAGCTGTAGCCATTGTTCGTAAAGATGGTTTAGTCGTCAGTAGTGCTTCTACCCATAATGATAATCAAAAAATCCCTGATAATGAAGAAGGAAAAGGTTGGACGCGTATTATTTTTAAAGAAGTTCCCTTACTCAAAGGTTATTACCTGGTCGATGTTTACCTCGCTTGTGAAAACGCGCTTCATCTTTATGATCAGGCGCAAGCAGTCACCTCATTGACGGTTTTACAAGAAGGCGTTGAACAAGGTGTTATCACCATGCCTCATCAATGGTTAATTGATAACTGATAACTGATAACTAATAACTGATAAAATGAAAACAGATACTAGTGATGTACAATATTTTTACAACTGGAGTCGAGACTACTGGATAGAATTGAGTCGTTCTTCAGTTGGAAAAATTTCTCATGCACTCAATTTTGGTTTATGGACTCCTGATACGGCGAACCTTTATGAGGCGCAAAGACGATTTTGGAAAAAAATAGTGAGTCTTTTCGGTCAGTTGCCTGAAGAGGCTCAGGGTTTAGAAATTGGATGTGGAATTGGTGGCTTTGCAGTCAAACTGGCTACTGAAAAAAATGTCAACCTGACTTGTTTGGATGTAATGCCTGAACATCTTGCAATTGCCCAACAACATGCCAAACATCAGGGTGTTGATACACAGATAGATTTTCAACCAGGCAATGCGATCTCAGTGCCCTGTGAAGACAAAACTTTTGATTTTGCTTATTGTATCGAATCTTCTTTTCATTATCCCGATAAACAGAAGTTTTTAAAAGAAGTGTATAGGGTATTGAAAAGTAACTGTATTTTTATTCTTGCTGATATGACTTGTGAAAATAATGCTTTAGTCAAATTTAAAAAGGGCAACTATTTTCCAAGTCATGCCGAAATTCAAACTGAGATTGAAAAAGCCGGTTTCCATATTCTCAAGCAGATGAATATTGGGGCTCAAGTCTTCGAGTCGCTCAAGAATCACATCAAACGCTATAATAATGGAGGGCAGCGGAACAAATTGGAGAAATATTGGGAACTGGTACTACATAATTACACCCAGTTATTTAAGCAAAATCAGATGGAATATGAAATATTTCAGTTAGGCAAAAAATCGTACCCTTTATGATTGATAAATATAACACCCTTCAACCTGTTTATTGGCAAAACGGGCAATTACATTTACTCGATCAACGTAAATTGCCACAACAACAAACTGTTATTAAGTTAGAAAAAGCTGATGAGGTTGCAGAGGCGATTAAAGAGATGGTAGTGCGCGGCGCACCGGCAATTGGTATTACTGCCGCTTATGCAGTCGTGTTAGCGGCTAAAGCTGCTTATACAATTTCCCCCAATCATTGGCAAACGATTATTGAAAGCGATTTGCTGCAATTAGCCGAGGCGCGTCCCACCGCTGTGAATTTAGTTTGGGCTTTAGAACGTATGAAAGCCGCTTTTGCGAATATTACTAGCAATCCGGTGCCAGTCTTATTAAAAGAAGCCAAACGTATTCACCAAGAAGATATTGATGCGAATCATCGCTTGGGAGATTGGGGTGCTGCTTTATTACCCTCAAATTGCCGTATTTTGACCCATTGTAATGCTGGGGCATTGGCGACAGGTGGGTATGGCACCGCATTAGGGGTTATTCGCAGTGCTTATACTGCCGGCAAAGTGCGTCAAGTGTATGCTGATGAAACTCGCCCTTGGTTACAGGGGGCGCGTTTAACGGCTTGGGAACTGTTACAAGATAATATTCCTGTGACACTGTTAGCTGATAGTGCGGCGGCGGCATTAATGCAGCAAAAACGAGTCGATTGGGTGATCGTGGGGGCAGATAGAATAACGGCTAATGGCGATATTGCTAATAAAATAGGTACTTATAGCCTAGCCGTCTTAGCCCGTCAACATGGTATTAAATTTATGGTCGCTGCCCCAACTTCTACGATAGATATGAATTTAACTTCTGGTGAACAAATTGTGATTGAACAACGCGCCAGCGATGAAATTCTGACGATAGGGGGGCAATCCATTGCGCCAAGCGGTGCAAAAGCTTGGAATCCCTCTTTTGATGTCACGCCTGCGGCTTTGGTAAATGTGATTGTCACGGAAAAGGGCGTGGTAGAGCAGCCAACTACGGAAAGTTTAGTGGCGTTGATGGGTTGATAGCAAGCCAAACCTGCCAGGTTTAGTTTTCTTAGTAAATCAAATACTTCCGCCGAATATTTTTAAAGTAATTTAACGGGTTTTGCCAAGCGGCTTCAATTTGGTTAACTGAATAACCACGTTGAAGACTGTTTAAAATGTGAGCACTGCCCATTACTTTATTGAACATTTTCAAACGAGACGGTTTGGCAAATAAATTGTGTCGAGGATATAACATCATCGACGTTTTCATCAAATGAATACTCGTTACAAAGGGTTTAAAGGCATTCACATCGGTGACATGGATTTGCACTCCTTGACATACCTTGCCTTTGTATATGCCATAGTAAGGTTTAAAGTAAACAGGGCGAAAAATAACCCCGGGTAAATTCAGTCTCTTTAGGGCATTTGCAAACTTTTCTCCGTTAATCCACGTCGCTCCAATCATTTCAAAGGGCAATGTATAACCCACGCCTGTGGATAAAATGCCCAATTCACCAATCATACCTGTAATAGCCATTAATAATGGCGTTGTCCAATGCGGCACATGAGGAGAGGTGGGTACCCAAGGTAATTGGGTATCACCCCAGGACATTTCTCGCCGCCAGTTGATAAGCGGTATGACAGTCAATCGACTATTAATCTTGTATTCAGAGTTAAACAATCTAGCTAACTCACCAATTGTCATACCATGACGATAGGCAATAGGATACATGCCAACAAAAGAAAAATAGCCATCCTGTACCAAATTGCCTTCCACGGCAACGCCGCCCATAGGATTAGGGCGATCCAACACCATCACTTCTTTATTATATGCCGCTGCTGCTTCCATCACTTTTGCCATGGTATAAATAAAGGTGTAACTGCGAACACCTACATCTTGTAAATCAATCAAAAGGAGATCTACCCCGCTTAACATTTGGGCTGTTGGTTTGCGCGTTTTACCATATAGGCTATAAATAGGCAAACGGGTTTTAGGATCGATTTCCGTTTTAACCTTTTTGCCCGCATCAATCGCACCGCGAATTCCATGTTCAGGTGCATAAAGTGCTACCAAATTAACATGGGGATTTTCAAACAGTAAATCTGCTGTGCTTTTAATTTGACGGTTAACCCCACTTGGATTCGTCACCAATCCAACTCGTTTCCCTTTCATTTGATCATTGAAGGGTTTTCTTTATCATCCGCATAAACAATACCGCAGTAGTCATAATCATGCTCGCTTCGTAGCAATTTGTCAATTTCTTGGATAAATTGAACCAATGCTGTCGCTTCAACCGGTGCGCTGGGTAGTGTTTCTCCTACAAAATAAATATACCAGCCATTGGCTTGTACTTTAACATTTTCCCATAGTTTATCTAACTGATGCCAACGCAGCATGTTGGTAAAAGAACCTTTATAATGCTGTTGAAATGATGTGGTGGTAGGATTCATATTGATAGATATTGAGAGTATAACTTCTTTCTGAATTTAACTGATTTTTAGCGTTTCAAGAAATCCGATTTTTATAAAAAATCGGATTTCTACTAGACTATTTCAAATTATAGGTGCTTGACAACTTCTTCGGTACACCGATATTTTTCAATACCACATACTGTGGTAAACCATTTTGATAAGGGGGATAATCTTCGCCCAAAATCAGTGGCTGCAAGTATTCGCGGCAAGCTTCGGTAATACCATAGCCATCTTCACTGATAAAGTCAAATGGCATCTTTTTTTCCACATTCGCGACATCCGCCAAATTAGCGATGCCTATTTCCCATTGATAGGGATTATTAGAGGTACGCACTATTGTTGGCATGACAGCATTTTTGCCTTCTAAAGCGAGTTCCACCGCCGCTTTGCCTAAAGCATAAGCTTGTTCAACATCCGTTTTAGAGGCAATGTGGCGGGCGGCGCGTTGCAAGTAATCGGCGACCGCCCAGTGATATTTGTATCCTAAGTTGCTTTTAACCATTTCGGCAAGTACCGGTGCTACACCACCCAGTTGTGCATGTCCAAACGCATCACGAGTACCTGCTTCAGCTAAAAATTGCCCTTCTTTATTTTTGACACCTTCTGAGACGACAATAGAGCAATAGCCATATTGTTTAACGGCATTATCTACTTTTGCCAAGAATTTTTCTTGATCAAAAGTGATTTCTGGGAATAGAATGATATGGGGGGCATCCCCTTCTTTTTCCGCTGCAATACCCCCGGCGGCTGCAATCCATCCCGCATGTCGCCCCATGACTTCCATTACAAAAATTTTTGTTGAGGTTTTTGCCATGGAAGCGACATCAAAACTGGCTTCACGGATAGATACCGCAACATATTTAGCGACTGAGCCAAAACCAGGGCAGTTATCAGTAATTGGCAAATCATTGTCAACCGTTTTAGGCACACCTACACAAATCATGGGATAACCCATTGTTTCACCTATTTGTGAAATCTTATGTGAGGTGTCTTGAGAATCGCCACCACCGTTATAGAAAAAATAGCCAATATCGTGCGCTTTAAACACTTCGATTAGGCGTTCATATTCCGCTTTGCTTTCTTCCAAGCCTTTTAGTTTGAAGCGGCAAGAGCCAAAAGCGCCTGATGGGGTATGACGTAATGCCGCAATATCCGCATCGGATTCTTGGCTTGTATCAATTAAATCTTCGGTGAGGGCACCAATTATACCATTGCGTCCAGCATAAACTTTTCCGATTTTATCGGGATGTTGACGAGCGGTTTCAATTAGCCCACAAGCTGTCGCGTTAATGACAGCAGTCACGCCTCCAGATTGAGCATAAAAAGCATTTTTAGGCATCGAATTATGTATCCTGTTGTTTAAAAATAGCATTTCCCTTTTGAGTGAAGTACATCTTTTGTAGGGGCAATCCCTTGTGGTTGCCCTTTTTTGTATCTCACCCAAACGAAAAACGCTATATATAGATATTTAGATCAATAATTTCCAAAAATCTGATATAGAGCTAAAATAATCTTGTCTGATTCAGGCATCTGTACAAATAATATTGTAATTTTTATTGTATCATAAGATTGACTATTTCTGAACCTATAGACTTATGTGCAATCAATGGAGTCAGACTCGATTGATTTGCTACTTTTATTCTAGCTTATTTTGGAACAAAAATCTGTACCTTTTGATTAGTGTAAGGGCTTTTTACTTCTCCTACTTTCTTAAGAGAGGAAAAACCCCATTTTTTGAAATTTTGCGTCATGCAGGTATAAAATTCTTTATACGTTTTCCACTGAATCAATAGTAAGGTTCTATCCAGATTGGGTAGTTTGCTTCTGGATAATGCTTCGCAATTCGATTTCTGGAAAGATTTTCTTTCCACGAAGTACCAAGGTGTTCCAGGTGAAATGCCCCCCAGGGCGTAAACAATGCCCGGCATATCATAGGCAGCCAAAATGGGATCACCTTCCTTAAAATCGGTTTTCTTTTTGATTATGTGGTTCAGTTTTTCAAAAAATTGTTTGGTTTGAATATCGACTTTTATGCCTTTAAGGGCTTTTATACCTTCAATTGTTTCTGTCTGATTTATCCTAATATCCGCCAAACGATAGTGAGAATAAATCACACCATCAATTGTCTTAGACAACATTATGAATGCGACAGTTATGATAATAATACTGGAAATGAGGTGAATTTTAACCCTCTGATTGAGATATAAAACGAATATCATAATCAGTGCAAACCAAGCAGTTAAATAGGGC
>Ga0190360_1000096_pt1 | contig 46220 bp, 41 predicted proteins | sample 48721834_MG_FD_161271 | JGI IMG/M metagenome (GOLD analysis project Ga0190360, IMG submission 161271) | Hydrothermal vent microbial mat bacterial communities from Southern Trench, Guaymas Basin, Mexico - 4872-18-3-4_MG | ecosystem: Environmental > Aquatic > Marine > Hydrothermal vents >...
TGTAAATTATCACTAACTTGCATTCTGGCTCCATTCAGAAGAATGAAGCCAACGGGTATTTCTTTTTAGTCTCTTATGGAAAGAAACCCCGAAAAGGGGTTCAGGTCAGAGACCTGAACCAACGAGATGACCTGAACCAACGGGAGAAATTTATGTCTTTATTCTATAAAATCCATCTCATTCTGTTAAAATTTACTCCTTTTCCATTTTTATCGCTCCAACCGGGCACTCGCGGGCGCAGATGCCGCAACCCTTGCAATAATTATAATCTATTTTTACAATTTTGCCATTCTTTACTTTTACTGCATTGTCGGGGCAATACAAAAAACAGCGAAGGCAATGAATGCATTTTTTCTCGTCCCGAACCGGTTTTAATGTTCTCCAATTGCCGGTTTTAAATTCTTTGGCATTGCCGGGTTTAATAATTTTCCCGCCAATGTAAATATCTCTCCAGTTTTTTAGATCTGTTTTGGTTTTAGATTTATTCATAATTAAATCACTTTTGAATTTTGATCTGTAATTTTGAATTTTGAGTTTTGAATCTTGAGTTTCCTATATCCTTCCCTCAGCGCCTCTATATTCTTCTCTGTAAGCTCTTTCCCTAACTTCTTCTCAAACCGCTCCCTTATTCTTTTAATAACCGAATCAAGTGAAACTAAATTAGTTAAACCAACGATTGCCCCCGTCATTGGCATATTAGGAATATTTTTACCTAATTTATCTAAAGCAATTTTTGTCGCATCAAAAGTATAAATGCTGTAAATTCTCCTGCCTGTCGGCAGACAGGTATTTTTTAATTGTTTCTTTATTTTCTCAGGGGCCTGAGAGGTATTAACAATGTAACCATTTAACAATTTAACCATTTTTTGATTATAATTATTTGATCGTTTAACAGTTTTTTCATTTTCCTTTATGGCTAATTCCATCAAAGTTGGATCAATTATAACAACTAAATCGGGATTTTGGATTTCACTGTGAACTCTAATAGGTTCACCGCTAATTCTTAAAAAACATTTCATTGGCGCGCCTGAACGTTCGGGCCCGTATTCGGAAAAAGCCTGGGCGAATTTTCCCTCGTCAATTGCCGCCTCGGCTAAAATCTGGGCCGCGGTCTTTGCGCCCTGGCCGCCACGGCTGTGGAATTTAATTTGATAAATATCGGACATATAAATTCAAAATTCAAATATCAAATCTTAAATCTTAAAAATGCAGATAAAATCTTAAAATTTTTGACTTTTGACTTTTGAGATTTGAATTTGAATATTTAAACTTTAAACATTTCCCCGTGTCCCGGCACAACCCAGTCAGCTATCTTTAAAATCTTCTTACGGCTTTCCCGTAATTTTTTCCTGCTTTCAACAATTATCAATTTATCACCCGGCGCTTTCCAAAAAAGATCACCGACAACAGCAACTTTCCCTTTTTCGGTATTAACCAAAACCGAACGATCTTCTAAAGCATGGCCGGGTGTTTTAAGAAACTTAACATTCTTAGTAATTTTTCGCTCGCGCCGAATGAGAAAAAAAGTATTCTTTTTTATCACGCCTAAACTGTTTATAAAAGCGGCTTTAGTAAAAAGATGATTATTGCCGATATGGTCAGAATGCGGATGAGTAATAACAACAATGTCAATATCTTCTGGTTTAAGACTTTCTTTTTTAAGCCCCTGAATGATTTTTTTCTCTTCGCCAAAACTTCCGGTGTCTACCAAAATATTCTTGCCGTTATCTTTAATTAAGGTAATATTGCTTGCGGCTCTGAATTTATTTTTGCCGATCCATTTAAAGTAGCCGGGTTTGATAATCTTTACTTCAGCTAATTTTTTCATGGAACATGGGACATGGATCATGGAACATAATATTATTATGTTCCATGTTATGTGTTATGTGTTATGTGTTATGTGTTATGTGAAAATCAATCTGCCAGCCCGCTTATATCTCCCACCGGAAGTCCTAATTCTTTCGCCCTCAAAACCCGGCGCATTATTTTTCCGCTTCTTGTTTTTGGAAGTTTATCAACAAAACTTATCTCACTAATAACTGCTATTGGACCTAGTGTTTTCCTAACTTGCAGTTTTATTGCTTGGACTAATTCTTGGGATTCTTTATATCCTTCTTTTAGAATAACGAATCCTTTAGCTGTTTCTCCTTTAATCGGGTCTGGCTTTCCAATTACGCCTGCTTCAACTACTGCTTCGTGAGTTACTAAAGCGCTTTCTATTTCGGCTGATCCGATCCGGTGGCCGGAAATATTTAAAACATCATCAGTTCGGCCTTGAATCCAAAAATATCCGTCTTTGTCTTTCGCCGCCAAATCTCCGGTTGCGTAATATCCGGGAATTTTTTCCCAATAGGTTTCACGATACCTCTTAGGATTTTTAAAAACATTTCTGAGCATTGCCGGCCATTGGTTCTTAATAACTAAAAATCCCCCTTTACCTAAAGGAACCGCTTTTCCGTTTTTGTCAACTACATCAGCTTCAATTCCCGGAAATGGAAAAGTGGCTGACCCCGCCTTTAATGGTACAACCGGCAAAGGGGTAATCATTATCATTCCGGTTTCTGTCTGCCACCAAGTATCCATAATTGGACACCGACTTTCTCCAATTATTTTATAGTACCATTTCCAAGCTTCGGGATTTATTGGCTCTCCTACCGATCCTAAAAGACGCAAACTCGAAAGACTATGCCGTTTGGGCCACTCATCCCCGTATTTCATCATTGCTCTTATTAAAGTGGGAGCTGTATAGAAAACGCTCACTTTATATTTTTCAACCATTTGCCAGATTTTGTCAGGCTTTGGCCAATCTGGAACTCCCTCATACATTAATGTCGTTACTCCGGCCATTAAGGGACCGTAGACAATATAACTGTGTCCGGTAATCCAGCCCGGATTAGCTGTACACCAGTAGATATCATCTTCTTTTAAATCAAAAACCCAATTAATAGTTCGGGCAACTCCAACCATATATCCTCCGTGAACATGGACAACTCCTTTTGGTTTTGCTGTTGTTCCCGAAGTATAAAGGATAAAAAGCGGATCTTCCGCATCCATTATTTCGGTTTCGCATTCGTCGGATTCTTTTTCAACTATTTTATCGTAAAAGATATCTTTTTCTCCGATATTTACTTCTTCATTACTTCTTCTGACGACAATTACTTTTTCAAGAACAGGACATTTACGCACCGCTTCATCAACCACGTCTTTTAGTTTAATAATTTTTCCTCTTCTATAACCAACATCAGCGGTAATTAAAATTTTTGCCTCAGCGTCATTTATTCTTTCGGCGAGAGCCCCGGCAGAATATCCAGCGTAGACCACTGAATGCACTGCTCCGATTTTAGCCGAAGCCAACATTGAAATAGCTATCTCCGGAATATTCGGCAAATAGATCGCTATACGATCGCCCCTTGAAATACCTAATGCTTTCAAAGCGTTGGCTAATTTGTTAACTTCTTTTGAAAGTTCAGAATAAGTAAGCTTGCGGCTGACGCCTCTTTCATTTTCCCAAATTATAGCTGTTTTATTTCCTTTTGTTTTTAAATGTTTATCCAAAGCATTTTGAATAATATTACACTTGCCGCCGATAAACCATTTATAGAACGGCTTGTCGCTTGGATCAAATACCTTATTCCACTTTTTAAACCACTCTAACTTTTCTGCCGCCTCTTCCCAAAATTTCTCCGGATTTTCTTTGGCATACTTTACCGTCTCATCATAATTTTTAAGATTAGCTTTCTCAAGCACATCCTTTGACGGTTTGTAAATTTCTCCTTCTTTGAATAAGGCTTCAGTTAAGTCGCCTTCTTCTGATTGTGATTGTGTTTTTTTGTCCATTGTTTTTTTCTCTTGCCGCCCGTATCGCTACGCGAGTCCGCATGACTTGCGCTAACATGTCTGGCGGACGAAGCGTTGCGGACGAACTCAGGCTTAGTTAATTATTATTGGCTCAGTCATCACGACTAAACTTTAATGTTTTGATTATGAAAAAACTGAATTTATAATTCAATCGCCACGATTGAATTAACAAAATAAGATGACATTAAATTATAACCGCTTTATTTTTATTTTCCCAATTCTTTTCTCAATTTCTTTTTTATTAAGCAGTCCTTTTTGCGCTCCATAAGTTCCAATCACATTTCCGCTATTTATAATACCATATTTTAGCGCTCGGTCAACTTTTTCTGTTAAAATCAACCCTCCTAAAAATCCAGAGCCAAAAGCATCACCGGCACCGGTCGTATCAACGCTCTTTTTAGAATCAGCCGGCGTATGTAATACTTCTTTATCTTTTAAAACATAAGCTCCGTTAATTCCGTCAGTAATAACAATAATTTTTGGACCGAAGTTACGGATTGTTTTCATTAATTCTGTAGGCGACCCCTTGTGGGACGAATGCCGTCTTTGTGTTGAAAGAACCAATTCTGTAGCCTCATCTTTATTAACAACAAAAATATCTGTTATTCTTAAAATATCTTTCAATCCTTTTATGCCTTCTTTTATCTGTAAAGCCCCGGGATTAAAAGCTAATTTAATTTTACTTTCTTTTATTAATCTTACAATTTCTCTAAAATTTTTTTGCCACTTTCCGGAAAATGAAGTTAAATACAGCCATTTTGAATTTCCAATTACGGTTTTTAATTTTTCATTTTTAATTTTTAATTTTTCATTCGCTCCCCTATAAACAAAAATAGTATGGTCTGTTTTTGACCGAGGAATAATAATAAAAGATACTGCAGTTTTTAATTTTTCGTCTTCCTGGACTAAAGAAATATCTACTTTGCCATCAGCGAGATTTTTTCTAATAGCCGCACCATTACTATCTTTACCGACTCGCAAAATTGTTGAAACTTTCAAGCCAAATTTTACCAACCCAAGAGCGGTATTTGCTGCTCCACCGCCAAAAGAAAAATATACTTCTTGGGGATAAATTTTTGCCCCATATTCAAAACAAAGTTTCTTTTGCTGGGTTAAATCCTGAGGAGTTTCAATGATTGTTCCTCGGCTGGTAATAAAAGTTATATCTCTTGTGGCTCCCCCAATTGTGATTACATCAAACATAAATGATTTATGATTTATGAATTATGAGTGAATTTCCTGTCATCTCTACTGGCTTCTCTATCCCCATCACTTCCAGTATCGTCGGCGCTATATCCCCCAAAACGCCGCCGGAACGCAATCCCGAAGGCGATATTCGCGAATGTCGCCTTCTTGATTCAGAACTTACTATTATAAACGGCACCGGATTTTTACTGTGCATTGTTAAAGCTTCACCGCTGACAAAATCGATCATTTCATCAACATTGCCATGATCAGCGGTAATAAAAATCGTCCCATCTTTTTTGAAAGCTTCTTTGGTAATTTCTCCTACGCATTCGTCTACTGCTTCAACAGCTTTTATAGCCGCGGCGAGATTTCCAGTATGTCCGACCATATCCGGATTGGCAAAATTTATGGCAATAAAATCATAAACATTGTGAATAATATTTCCAACCACAACCTTAGTAATATCATAGCAAGACATTTCCGGTGTTTGATCATAGCTGGCTACATCCGGAGAGGCAATCATAATTCTTTTTTCACCGCCTACTGGATTCGGGTGGCCTCCGTTTAAAAAATAAGTAATATGGGCATACTTTTCGGTCTCGGCAATGTAAAGCTGATGGATATTCCTTAATGCCCAAGGCAGAGTTCTTTCAACATTGTGAGAGCGAAAAGCGGTCTGGCAATCAAGATCAGGTCCAAAATCAGTCATTGCCACAAAAAAAAGATTTTGAATTTTTTTAGCGCGTCCGGTATATCCGTCAATCTTCTCAGAGACAAAAAATTTAGTAAATTGCCTTGCTCGATCAGACCGAAGATTAAAGAAAATTATACTATCATTGTCGTCAACTATCGCTCGCGGCTCGCCGTTTTCTTTCACAATTACTGTTGGTGATATAAACTCATCTTTTAATCCTTTCTGATAAGCTTCTCCAATCGCCTCCTTTGCTGAAGTAGCTTTTACTCCCTTTCCTAAAGCGATCGCCCGGTAAGCCTTTTCAAGACGATCCCATTTTTTAGTTCTATCCATAGCATAATACCGACCACTTAAAGTAGCGATTTCTCCTATCCCGATTTCTTTAATTTTTGATTCTAATTTATTTAAATATTTTTGAGCGCTTTGAGGAAGAGTATCCCGTCCATCGGTAAATATATGCAAGAAAACATTTTCAAAATTTTGGCTTTTGGCAAGTTTCAGCAAATTATAAAGATGATCGGGATCGCTGTGAGGGCTATCCTTACTGGAAAGCAGTCCCATTAAATGTAATTTTGATTTATTTATTTTTGAATGATTGATCGCATTTCTTAAAGGCTGATTTTTAAAAAACGCGCCGGTTTTTATCGCTTCAGAAATATATTCAGAATCCTGTTTAACGATTCTTCCGGCGCCTATATTCATATGCCCGGCTTCAGACCCGCCCATTTCATTTTCCCCTAAACCAACAGCCCGACCAGTGGCATTCAAGGTTGTGTAAGGATAATTTTTAGAAAGCTTATCTATTACCGAAGTATCAGCTAAAGTAATAGCATTTCCTTTTGAAGGCGGAGCAATTCCCCAGCCATCTAAGATTATTAAGATAAATGGTTTTTTCATAGAACATAGAACATGAGACAAAAATTTATGTTATATGTCCCGTGTTTCGTGTTATGTGTTATGTGATTTCTTCTTCAATCTCCATCAACCGGTTATACTTCGCTGTTCTTTCACTTCGCGACAAGCTTCCGGTTTTAATACAATCTGCGCCTACTCCAACAGCAAGATCACTAATAAAAGTGTCGCAGGTTTCTCCAGAACGATGAGAAATTATTATTTTCCAATCCGCTTCTTTGGCAATTTTTATCGCTTCAATTGTCTCGGTTAATGTTCCTATCTGATTTGGCTTAATAATTACCGCATTAGCGCAGTTTTGACTAATAGCTTTTTTTATTCTCTTAACATTAGTCACAGTCAAATCATCCCCGACAATCAGCAATTTATTATTTATTACTTTTAATTTATTACTTAACCTTTTCCATCCTTTCCAATCATCTTCATAAAGCCCATCTTCAATACTAAACATGGGATACTTTCCGGCCCATTCTACATACAAAGAAATTAAACGTTCCGGCGAAAGAGAAACCCCTTCTCCTCTTAGAATATATTGATTTTCTTTTTTGTCATAAAAAGTGGTTGCTCCCGCATCTAAGGCAAACTTTACATCTTTTTCCGCTTCATAACCGGCTCTTTTGACAGCCTCTAAAATCATTTCAAAAGCTTGATTATTGGTTTCTACATCAGGTGCAAATCCTCCTTCGTTGGCAACATCAGTATCAAGATTTTTGCTCAAAAGCACTTTTTTAAGACTATGAAATATCTCTGCGCCTATTTGGACTTTTTGTTTAAATAATATCTTTCCATTCTGCGGTATAATCATAAATTCTTGGAAATCTAAATTGTTGTCAGCATGCTTGCCGCCATTAAAGATATTAAACATAGGGATAGGAATTCTAAATTCTGAATTTTGTCCGCCTGCATCGCCTACGGCGGAGCCGTTGCGGGCGGGAATTTTGAATTTTTCCGATATATATTTATAAAGAGGCAATTTTTTTTCTTTTGCCGCCGCACGAGCGCAAGCCAAAGAAACGGCTAAAATAGCATTACCCCCAAGAAAAGATTTCTTCTCCGTACCATCTAATTCAATCATAATCTGATCAATCTTCTTCTGTTGAGTAACATTACAACCTTTCAAAACCTTAGATATTTTTTCATCAATATTTCGGCAAACCTTTAAAACTCCTTTACCATCATATCGCTTTGGATCATTATCTCTTAATTCTAAAGTTTCGTAACTGCCGGTTGAAGCGCCAGATGGCACAGCAGCTCTTTCTCGTACGCCTCCAATCAGCTGAACTTCAGCTTCAACTGTGGGATTGCCTCTTGAATCCAAAATTTCACGAGCATGGATGTTTTTGATTTTTGTGGACATAATTTATAAAATTCAAAATTCAAAGTTTAAAACTTAAAACCAAAATTTAAAGCTAAAAACCGAGTAATAATTTTCAATTTTCAATTTCTAATTTCCATTAAATTTTCAATGAATCAATTTCTAAATAACGAAATAAGAAATCAGGAGTTTAGAAATTAAGAAATTAAAAATTTAATAGAATATTGAAAATCAGAAATTAGAAATTTAGTTTTGAGTTTTAAACTATTGAGCTTAAGATCCTAATACTTTCAACCCTGGTAATTCTTTTCCTGCTAAAAACTCCAGCATCGCCCCCCCTCCAGTTGATATAAAATCAATTTTATTAATTAAATGAAACCGACTTAAAGCTAAAACAGTGTCCCCACCCCCAACAACTTTATAAGCCTTGCTTTTGGCAACAACCTCTGCAATTTCTTTCGTTCCTTTAATAAATCTCTCGTCTTCAAATTTTCCCATTGGCCCGTTCCAAACAATCACCTTAGCTTTGGAAATAATTCGGCAAAAATCGGCAATTGTTTTTGGACCAATATCGTAAGCTGAATTTTTATCTTTATTAAAAATATAATCAACCGGCAATCTAATATTTTTGATTTTTGATTTTTGATTTTTGATTTTATTAGCTACTGCTCCGCCAACTAAAACCCAATCAAATCTTTGAGCTAATAATTTTATCATTGGCAGTTTTGTTTTTATTTTTATTCCCCCAATAATCGCTATGGCTGGCCTCTTTGAAACCTTCAAGATTTTAGACAAAACTCTTATCTCTTTTACTAAAAGTAATCCAGCTGCCGATGGCAAATATTTTGCAATTCCAACAATGGAAGCGTGTTGGCGATGGCAAACCGAAAAAGCGTCATTAATATAAATATCAGCCAGTTTAGCTAATTTTTCAGCGAATTTTAAATCATTTTTCTCCTCTTGAGGATAAAAACGGAGATTTTCTAAAAGCAAGATTTCGCCTTTTTGCATTTCAGAGACTATTTTTTCAACAGCCGGCCCAACACAATCCTGCGTTCTTATTACTGAAAGATTTAAAAGTTCTGAAAGTTTGTCCTGCACAGGACCAAGTCTTAAAGATTCAATTACTTTTCCGCCCGGACGATCAAGGTGAGCGGCTAAAATAATTTTGCAATTTCTTTTTAATAAATAATTAATCGTTGGCAGCGCCTTTTTTATTCGCCAAGCTTCTTTTTCGTCAACTCTGCCATCATTTCCTACGGGAACATCAAAACCTACACGAACTAAAACTCTTTTGTTTTCAAGATTAATGTCTTTTACGGTTTTCATGTATCAAAAATACAAAATAATTATTCTAAACCTTTTGTCATTCTAAACTTAACAAGAAAAATCATATACAGTGTTACTGATAAAAATAAAATACCGATTACAAGAAGCAATTTCCCATAATTCTTTTTTCTCTTATAAATTCCAATCACAATAAAAAGAAAACTAAGAATTGGAATAATACTAAAACCCATTTTATTCTACCTCTTTTCTTTATTTTTGTTGGTTCGGTCGGAGACGACTGAACCTTAATATTTTGATTACAAAGAAAGTCAAACCAATGGTTCAACCGTGGACGGTTGAACCAACGAGTTTTGATTTTTGATTTTTAAATTATTTGTTGAAATTTTATTTTATTTGCTTTCCAACAAACTCTGCCATCTCAGCCAGCCGGCAAGCATATCCCCATTCATTATCATACCAAGCAATCACTTTAATTAAATTGTTTTGAGCTTTTGTAAGTGAAGCATCAACAGTTGCTGAATGCGGATTAGCACGGTAATCTATAGAAACCAAAGGTTCGCGGGAAATATCTAAAATATTTTTGAGATTTTTTTGAGAGGCTTCCTTAAACGCATTATTCACTCCTTCTGCAGTTGTTGGCTTTTTAACAATGACGGTGAAATCAACAATAGAAACAGTTGGCGTCGGCACCCGAAGAGCAATCGCATCAAGCTTTCCTTCAAGGTATGGAATAATTTTTCCAATATCTTTTGCAGATCCGGTGGTTGTAGGAATAATTGAAAGAGCCGCGGCGCGCGCCCGGCGTAAATCTCGGTGAGGCAAATCTAAGAGCCTTTGATCATTAGTATAGCTGTGAATTGTCGTCATAAATCCTTTTTCAATCTTAAAAGCGTCATCTAAAACTTTAACTATTGGCGCCAGACAATTCGTAGTGCAGGAAGTATTGGAAATAATATTATCTTTTTCCGGCTTATATTTTTCTTCATTAACTCCCAAAACAAAAGTAGGCACCTGACTTGATTTTGAGGGTGCGCTAATAATTACTTTTTTTGCTCCGGCGCTAAGATGTTTTTTTGCCCCTTCATAATCAGTAAAATACCCGGTGCATTCTAAAACAATATCTATTCCTAAATCTTTCCAAGGCAAATTTGCTGGATCTTTTTCGGCAAAAATTTTAATTTTTTTATCACCAACAATAAAACTATCTTCAGTAAAATTCACTTCTCTATTGTATTTTCCATAAACAGAATCATATTTTAAAAGATGGGCTAAAGTTTTTGTATCTGTAAGGTCGTTGATGGCAACGACTTCTAAATTTGGTTTTTCTAAAAGAACTTTAAATGCCGGCCGCCCAATCCGGCCAAATCCATTTATGGCAATTTTTGTCATATTTTTCTCCTTTGTTGTTAAAATTTATCATAGTTTTATTATACCACTTTTCACTTAAAAAGACAATGGTTGCTATTTTCAAAGGTCAAAAAATTTGTTATAGTAAAAATAACAGCATTGAAAAGGAATAATACACAGAACAAAGTAGAATGCGTTATCTTTCTTCAATAAAACTCCATTTCATTCCGTTTGCCATCCTATTGTCTATACAACAATAAAATGAATACCAATTTCAAAAGAAAAATTTTTATTGGCGCGGCTTGGCCGTATGTAAACGGTTCGCCGCATTTAGGACATATAGCTGGAATACTTTCAGGCGACATTTTAGCCCGTTATTACCGCCTACAAGGCAATGAAGTCCTCTTTGTTTCTGGAAGTGACTGCCATGGCACTCCGATTATTGTCGAAGCCGAAAAAAAAGGAATCAACCCCGCTGAAATTGCCGAAAAATACGATAAAGAATTCAGAAAAACTTTAATCGACGGGCTTGGTTTTTCTTATAACTTATATTCAAAAACAACCAGCGAGCTTCATGCTCGATTAGTTCAGGAAATTTTCCTCAAACTATTTAAAAAGGGTTTAATTTACAAAAAAAGTCAAAACTTGCCTTTTTGCCAAAAGTGCAATAGATTTCTTCCGGATCGTTACATTGAGGGAATTTGCCCGAACTGTAAATTTGAGGAAGCTCGCGGGGACCAATGCGATGAATGCGGCCGGCTCTTAGACCCAAAGGACTTGTTTAATCCTCATTGTAAAATTTGCGGCACATCTCCGGTATGGAAAAAATCAGAACATTTCTTTTTGAAATTATCGTATTTTAAAGACCAACTTGAAAAATGGGTAAGAACCCAAACTAATTGGCGTGAGAATTCTTATCAATTTACTTTAAATATTCTTAAAGGGGGGCTAAAAGACAGACCAATCACCCGCGATATAGAATGGGGAATAAAAATACCGATTCCCGGCTATGAAAAAAAATGTATCTACGTCTGGTTTGAAGCGGTTTGCGGCTATCTTTCCGCCAGCCAAGAATGGGCAAAAGACATTATTAAAAAACCCGATAAGTGGAAAGACTTTTGGCAAGACGAATCTTATCATTACTATGTTCACGGTAAAGACAATATTTTTTTTCACACAATAATTTGGCCGGCTATTCTTTTAGGGATTGGAAATTTAAATCTGCCAAATCAAATTGTTTCTTCTGAATATCTTACTTTGGAAGGGCGTCAATTTTCCAAAAGCCGCAATTGGGCTATCTGGCTGCCCGAATTTTTAAAAAAATACGACCCTGATAGCTTAAGGCTTTATCTTACAATAAGCGGACCAGAGACTTCTGACGCAAATTTTTCCTGGAAAGAATATGTAGAAAAAAATAACGCAGAATTGGTCGGAAACTATGGAAACTTCATTTATCGCGCTTTAAGCTTCGCTTATAAAAATTTCAGCGGGAAAATTCCTCGAGCGGAAAATTTAAAATCTGAAGACGAGAAAATTTTAGAGCTTTGCGAAAACTCTTTTAAAAAAATCGGAGAATTTATTGAAAAAGCGAAATTTAAAAAAGCGCTAAAAGAAATATTAAATCTTATCCATAAAGCTAATCAATATATTGACAAAAAATCCCCTTGGCACACAATTAAAACAGACCAAGATTCGACCGCCGCGACTATTTATATCTGCATCCAAATAATCAACGCTCTAAGAATTTTAATGAGTCCCTTTTTGCCTTTTTCTTCTGAAAAAATAAAAGCAATGCTTAATTTAGAGAGCCAAAAAGACCAGTGGAAATTTTCTTTATTGCCATTGGACCATAAAATCAAACAGCCCAAGCCGCTTTTTGCAAAATTGGATTCAAAAACGGCCGAAGAGGAATTAGAAAAGCTTAAGGGAAAATAACATAAAAATCCAAAGCTCAAATTCCAAGTACCTGATTTAAATATTTTGCAGATTTATATGAACTGCCGGAATAAACAACCGTTAAAGAGCTTTTATAAAATTTTAGTTGTGTTGTGTTATAATTAAAAAGAACGGCATATACAATGCAGTGAATCGTGTTATCATCTAAATCATAAACTCCCTTCTGCTCCATTTGTTATTTTATTTTATTCTATTCTAATTTATCAACTATAAAATGAAAACAATTTCTCAGGAAACCCAACAATTAATTAAAGAATACCAAGAACATTATCAATCCTCGCAAAAAAAAGAACAAAAAAAAGAAGAGGTGTCTACTATTCACGTTGATGAAGTAGTTTCTCGCGTTGCTATTTTTTATGAAAAAATAAGAGGTATTGTAGATTGGAAAGAAGAACATCTTTTGAGAAGAACAGCTATTATTAGAATACTTAAAAGAAGACTACTTTTATATAAAAATGGTGAAGATATTGCCAAGATGCTTGTTTTAGAATTAATTAGAGGAGGCCATTTTCCTAATGACAAAATCCCTGAGACAAAAATTAAAGAAGTTCAGAAAATCATCGACAAATATATCTTCATTCTGACAAATTCTCCTCAAAATAAAGAAAAATTAAAATACCAGCTTTATGACTGGATACTAGGACTATCTGCTTGTGAGATTGAAGAGGCCCTTTCTCCTCCCCGAAAAGAAAAAGCTTTAATAAGATATATGGAAAAAATGATGAGCGAGAGAATTAAAATAAAGGGAGAAATTCTTGCTAAGATTGAAATTTCAGAAAACAAAAAAAATATTCAAATCCTTATCGCGGTCCAGCGAGCTCTTTTTAAACTAGATTCTCCAATAATTAGTTACAGCCTTTTAAAAAGAAGATTTCCCGAATGGTCAGAAGCTTCCTCGCCTTTATTAAAAGAAATAGCTGAAAATATTTATTCAATCTGGAAGGATACAGAAAAAGAATTGTCTTACCCTCTGGCTGATAAATTTTATCAAATATGTGAAAGATACAATACTCCGTACTTAATTATCGGAGATATTATTTCTGAAAATCCGATGAAAGTTGAAGAAAAAATTACCCATAGGGAAGTTTTGGAAAACCTGATCAAGGAAGCTTATAAAAAAAGAGTTGTCACTCTTAAAAAAAGATTGGGCCGGGCAGCCGTTTTTGCCACTTCGTCTATTTTTATCACCAAAGTTGCCATGGCTTTAGCCATAGAAATTCCCCTTGATAAGTACCTGACCGGGGAATTTAGTTATTTTGTATTAAGTATGAATATCTTAATTCCTCCTCTTTTAATGTGCCTTTTGATCTTAACTATCCGCCTTCCAGGAAAAGAAAATCTTCAAAGAGTCATCCAAGAAGTAATGAAAATTGTTTATGAAACCAAGAAAAAAGATATCTATCAGATAAAGGTTTTCAAAAAAAGAAGCATTGTCCTTAGAACCGCTATCGGCATTTTTTATTTTTTTAGTTTTTGTCTTACTTTCGGCATAATTATCCGGGTGCTTAAATGGCTAAATTTTGGGATTTTTTCTCAGATAATATTTATCGTTTTTCTTTCTCTAATTACTTTCGCTGGAGTAAAAATCAGAGAAAGATCCAAGGAGCTAACAGTTGAAGAACCAAAAGAAACATTACTTAGAACGACTATTGACTTTTTTGTCTTGCCGGTCATCAGACTCGGGAAATGGCTTTCAAAAGAATGGGAAAAACATAATGTGCTGGCTACTCTTTTTAATTCTTTCATTGAAATGCCCTTTCAATTATTTATTGAATTCTTGGAGCAGTGGAGATACTTTCTGAAAGAAATGAAGGAAGAGATACACTAAGAAAATTCAAAAGTCGAAAATCAAAAGCTAAAATTACCCCCCATCTGCCTTCCCTTAACACTTATATCCTTTATCTTTCATCCAATAAACTTTTTAGAAAATTCATTCATAAGAGCGATCTAACGGGCAGGAAGGCGGACGGGCAAGTCAAAAATTCAAAAGTGAATTATTGAGATACCTTTGACTCTTGAATTAAACTTTTGAATTTCTCCCTTTGAATTTTGAATTTTTAAGAATAATGTCCCTAAAATACTTTATTATTACTTTCGGCTGTCAGATGAATAAATCTGACTCTGAAAGAATTGCCGCAGTTTTAGAGAAAATTGGCTATGGCTCAGCTTCGGATATCACCGAAGCTGATTTGATAGTGGTTAATGCCTGCTCAGTCAGGCAATCGGCTGTGGATAGAATATACGGCCAAATTAAAAAATCAAAACGCAAAAATCAAAATTACAAGTCAAAATTTAAAATTATCTTGACTGGATGTTTATTGGATGCGGATATGAAAAAACTAAAAGAAAAAGTGGATTATGTCCTGCCAATAAAAGCTTTAAAATCTTGGCCAAGATTCTTAAAAAAAGAAAAGTATTTTTATTATCCGAATCCAAGAAATTCTGCATATAAAGAAAAACCTAATTATAATATTAAATATTTAAAGGTCAAGCCGAAATATTCCAGTGAATTTTCCGCTTTTGTTCCAATTTCAACCGGCTGCGATAATTTTTGCTCTTACTGCGTGGTTCCTTATACCAGAGGGCCGGAATACTCAAGACCGTCTGAAGAAATTATTACTGAAGTGAAAAATTTAATTAAGAAAGAATATAAAGAGATTATTCTTTTAGGACAGAATGTAAATTCTTATTCATGGAACATAAAATATGGAGCATGGAACAATAAAAAATCCAAAGATCAAAAATCAAAAATAATAAATTTTCCAAGATTGCTAAAAATGATAAATGATATCCCGGGAAATTTTTGGATTAGGTTTCTTACCAGTCATCCCAAGGATTTTTCCGATGAATTAATTAGAACAATTGCTAAATGCAATAAAGTTTGCGAATACATCCACCTCCCGATTCAATCTGGGAATGATGAAATTTTAAAAGCGATGAACAGAAAATACACAGTCAAAGATTATAAAAATTTAGTCCAAAAAATTCGCCATAAAATTCCGGGGGTTGCCGTTTCAACAGATGTCATTGTTGGCTTCCCAGGCGAAACGAAAAGACAATTTCAGAACACGGTAAAACTTTTTAAAGAAATAAAATTTGATATGGCTTACATTGCCCAATATTCTCCACGAGCGGGAACAGCTGCTTTTAAATTAAAAGATAACGTGCCGCGAGAAGAAAAAAAACAGAGAGAAAAAATTTTGACAGAAATTTTAAGACAAACGGCTTTAGAAAACAATCAGAAATATATCGGAAAAACTGTTGAAATTCTTGTAGAAAAACCTTACAGACAGACTATCCAAAAATGTCATCCTAAATTTATTTCAGGATCTGTTAATCTTATAAAACAGCATAATAATAAGATTCTGAAGCAGGCCCAGAATGACAGAATGGATGATTTTCTCGTTTTTAGACAGTCCGCTGCCGGCTGGCTTGGCAAAACCAGAACTTTTAAAACAGTAAAAATTCAGCCAATAGCCGGCAATCAACAGTTAACTGCTAACATTGGCGATTTTGTAAAGGTAAAAATTATTGGAGCGACAAGTTGGGGATTAAAAGGAAAGTTATTTTAAAATAAAAAGAGATAGAATTTTAAATTGGAAAATCTGCTTCATTATCTTATATTTTTTCACTTCCGGCAATTAAGCCTCAAATAAAAAACTATGCCAAGTCTTAATAAAAAACTAATTGTTATTCTCGGCCCCACCGCCTCTGGAAAAACAGAAATGGCAATCCGCTTAGCGGAAAAATTTAATGGGGAAATTGTTTCCGCGGATTCAAGACAGATTTATAAAGGGATGGACATCGGCACGGATAAACCGTGCCAAATTCAAAATCCAAAATTAAAAATTCAAAATTACAATGCAAAATTAAAAATTAGCAAGATTCAAAAACCGTTAATTATAAAAAGTATCCCCCATCATCTAATAGATATTATAAATCCCGATGAAGAATTTTCTCTGGCAGAATATAAAAAATTGGCTGTAAAAATTATCAAAGATATTCAAAAGCGGAAAAAAATTCCTTTTTTAGTTGGCGGAACAGGGCTTTATATTTCTGCGGTAGTGGATAATTTAATTATTCCAAAAGTCAAACCTAATGAAATTATAAGAAATAAGTTAAGAGAAAAAAGCAATGAGGAATTATTTAAAAAGCTTAAAAAACTTGATCCGGCTGCAGCTCAAAATATTGACGCGAACAACAAAAGAAGGCTCGTTAGAGCCTTAGAAGTTATTTTGGTAACCAAAAAACTTTTTTCCAAACAGCAAAAAAAAGGAAAGCCGCTTTTTGATATTTTACAAATCGGCATTGAAATTTCTCGGCCCGAACTTTACAGGCGCATTGAAAGGAGAATTGATAAAATGATTAAAAACGGCTTAGAACAAGAGGTTAGAAATTTAATAAAAGCGGGTTATAGTCCTGATTTGCCGTCAATGAGCGGATTGGGTTACAGGCAAATGATTATGCATATAAAAGGAGCAATAAATTTCCCTGAAGTTATTGAACTTATCAAACGCGACACCCGTCGCTATGCCCGACGACAAATGACTTGGTTTCGCCGAGACAAAAGAATTAAATGGATAAAAAATTACAAAGAGGCGGAAAAAGCGGTTGAGGAATTTTTAAACTAAACCCAGATGGAATCCAGCCTTTAGGCTGTTTAGTCGGCAAACACCTTAAAGGACGAATTCCAATGTGATTACTTTGAAAAGAAGGTAACGATGCACATCGCTGCCTTCTTTAAATTTTATCCTATCTTTTCCTTCAATATTTCAGCCGCTACTTGAGGATTAGCTCTGCCTTTTGTCTTTGCCATCACTTGGCCGATTAAAAATTGCAAAGATTTTTCATTGCCGTTTTTGTAATCCGCCACTGGCTTAGGGTTATTTTCTATTATGTCTTTCACAATCTCTTGAAGTTCTTCCTTATTGCTTACCTGCTTTAATTTTTTTTCTTCAATAATATGCGAAGGATCAGCGCCGGTGGCAAACATTGCCGCTAAAACAGTTTGCGCTCCTGAAGAGGAAATTTCACCGCTGTAAATCAAAGTAATAAATTCAGCAAAATTTTCTGGAGTAATTTTACATTTGGTAATATCGCTTTTTGACTGAGAAAACAACTTTTGAAGTTCAGTCAAAATATAATTAGCGGTAAGCTTAATCAGTTTATCAACGGCTCGTTCAGGGATATCGTTTCGCGCTTTAATCCATGAATGAAGCTCGCTGATAACCGCTTCAAAATAATCAGCAAGTTGCTTACTGCCAACAAGTATTTCAATATCATTCTTTGGAAGTTTAAATTGCTCAAGGAATCTTTTCCGTTTTGCCTGAGGCAGTTCCACCAGCTCCGCTTTAATCTTTTCTAAATTAATTACTTCAGAATCATCAAAGCCAACCTCTAAATTACCGCTAATATGAAGCGGGGGCAAATCAGGCTCTGGAAAATAACGATAATCATGAGCTTCTTCTTTTGTCCGCTGAGAAAAAGTCTTTCCTTTTGCATCGTCCCAGCCCCGTGTTTCCTGAACGACTTTTTCTCCTCTTTCTAAAATCTCCGTCTGCCTTTTAATTTCATACTCAATCCCCTTCTCTACTGAACGAAATGAGTTCAAATTTTTAATTTCTACTTTAGTCCCTAATTTTTTTTCATCTTTAGGCGCAAGCGAGATATTAACCTCGCATCTCATTTGTCCTTTCTCCATATCAGCATCTGAAATATTAAGATATCTCAAAATTAGCCGCAGCTCCTCGGCAAATTTTCTGGCTTCTTGAGCTGAAGTTATCTCCGGTTCAGTTACTAATTCCATCAGAGGTCTGCCGGCGCGGTTAAAATCAATTAATGAATAATCAGCTCCCTTTGTATGGATAAGTTTTCCAGTATCTTCCTCTAGATGAATTCTGGTAATTCTGATTTTTTTTGAATTAACTTCAAGGAATCCCCGCTCTGAAAGCGGTTCTTTATACTGAGAAATTTGATACCCTTTTGGCAGATCCGGATAAAAATAGCTTTTTCTGTCAAAATGTGAATTCTCCGGAATTTGGCAATTCAATGCCAGTGCGGCTTTAATTGTATATTCAACCGCTTTTTTGTTTATTACCGGCAATGTTCCGGGATGGCCCATACAAACCGGACAAATATTTACATTTGGTTCCTTTTCGTCAGGATTATTAGGGCAGGAGCAAAACATTTTTGATTCGGTCTTAAGTTCAACATGAATCTCAAGACCAATTGTTGGCCGGTATTGCATAACTGATTGTTTAACATATTTACTGGAGTTTTGCATATTATTCTTTTAAAGATAAAATATATTCTTTTGTCGCCCGCCAGCCAAAGCGAACTCGGGCGCGGCAATAAAGATGTTTCCGGTTTGAATCAGGCATGCCCGTTGGAATATGACTTAATGGATTTTTGCCAACCGTTTGGTGCAGCTACACAACCAAGCTTAAACTTATTTTATCAAAAATTCTTAATTAATGGAAGACAGCTCTGCCTTTGGATATAACGGGCGGGCGCCCAACAGTAAAACCTTCAGTTTGCTACGAGGCAAGAAAATTTTTGTTCACTTCATTCCTTTGCCCCCTTAAAACTCTTAGGCTCTTAAATTCTTAAAACGCATATGTTTTATGTAATTTAGCTTTTAACCTTTGTTTAATCTAATAAAATTTTTGCCTCTTTAATTAAAGGAAAAAGAACTTTTTGAGAAAGATTTAATTTCTTTGATAAGACTGAAAGATCTGCCTCTAAAAGGTCTTTGACCAACATCATTCTTTTTTGGGCAAAAACTTCTTTCAAACATCCCTTTAAAGAAGGCAAAATGGTAATTGGATAAAGTTTTTCTTTTTCAATCAAATATTCTAATCCCTGTTTTTCGGGATAGCGCCAGCCTAAAAGCTCTGCCTTTTTGCACTTAGCATATTTTATTGCTTCCTTGCTGAATTTAGCATTGGTCACCAATATCGGCTTTATTTGAAACCCTTTTGATTTCAGTTTTCTAAAATAAGAATTGGCTTCAATATCCAAAAAACGGGCGTAATTTGCCAAAGTAACCTGCAGGTCTACTCTTTCTCCAGCCAGATGATGATATTTACATTCGCCGATATAAATTATTTTTTCTTTTTCATATAAAAAATCTATTTCATAAGTAACCGGACAAAATCCTCGAAGATACTGATTAATCTTTATTTTGGATCCATCAGCCAGCAAAACTTCCCGGATAAATTTTTCAAACGGAAAACCAGTCGGGCCCAGTTTCCTCATTGCTTCTTTTAAAGAAAACCGAATTGAAGCCCGGGGATGTTTTTTTGATAATAACTTTTTTATTTTCTTGAAAATTTCTCTGGTTTTCGTTCCCGGATAGACCTCTTTTTCAACTTCTCCGGCAATCTCTTTAGCCAAATCCACCGAGGCCCCAACTCTCTTGGCTGACCGATAAACTTTATGAAAAGAAAACGGCTCCTTTTCTCCTTTTGAGTTAATAATAAAAGTTGTCATTTTATTATTTCAAAAATTTTATTCTTTGATTTCCCTCCTTTAATCAATTTTATCCTATTTTCAGAAAGATTAAAATAGGAAGCCAAAATTTCCTTCACTCTTTGATTTGCCAATCCCTTCTCCGGCTTTTCTCTAACAAAAACCTCAAAAGAATCTTTTTCTTTTTTAACTATCTTTTCTTTTTTTGTTCTTGGAAAAACCTTCACCTTAATTAACATTAATTTATTTTTTTGAAAGATTACTAAAAAATGCACTTGTCCTTACTTTTCCCTTCCTAAAACCTGCCTGTCCCTATTTTCGCCCCATCCTTATTTTGCTCTCCAAAGCCCCCCTTTTTTCTGGCTTTTGGAAAACAAGATCAAATAAATTACTCAAAATTCATAAAATCGTTGCCCCAGGAACAGAATTTACATTGGCTGTGAGAAACAGGTTTAGGGCCGCGAATGCACCTTACTGCCTTTTGGAAAATATCATACCCTCGTTTTGGATTTGTTTCTATTTTGTAGGCTTCAACCTTAAACTGGACTTTCCCGTTTTCCCCTATCTTGGTGGGAATATAATATATCAAATAACCAAATGACAAATGCCTGTATCCTTCTGCTTCTAACAAAAAAGTATAGCAGTCAAGTTGGGTCTGGTAATAAGAAAGTGAATCTTCTTTCAAATCAAATCCCCGCGTTTTGTAATCTACCGGAATAAAATAATCCCCATCTACAAAGCATTCGTCCAAACCGCCGAACAAACAGGCGTTTAATTCTTTATCAAAAAACCTCGGCGAACTTGTTTTTGTGGTTTTTCGCCATTCATTTAAAAGATTTTGGTCCTCCAAAACTTTCCCACGCACCTTCCCCTCAATTTCAGGCGGCATTTTTCCGTTCTCTCTGTAACGGTCAAAATACTTTTTAATCAAATTATCCATTCCTCTTGGCAGGGTTGAAACCGGCCCTTCGGGCCTGTGAATTCCTTTTACCGTATGCAGCCAAAAACAAAGCGGACACTCCTGAAAAAGATTAAGTTTTGACGGCGAAAGATAAATTGTTTGATTTTGGTTGGTCATAATTTTTTCTTAGTCGCTCAATTTTGTCCCAATCGGTAATTATATTTAAACTTTCTTTCCACCATTTCTCAAATGGTGGTCTATTTTGGGTTTCGTTTATCTCGCTAAATTGCCCTCTCTGTAAGGTTTCAACAGAAGGAAGGTTATAAATTCTACCTTGAGTTATAACCCATCTGTCATGAATTTCTGATCTAGTTTTACAGGGAGGAATTACACGAAGTTCAGTTCTTATACCTTTATTCTCAAGTTCTTTTCTGAAATCCTTAAAGCTTTTTCTTAATGACAGATCTACTTTATCTATCGATGTTAAAATTTTAATTTCTTTAAGATTAGATTGAGCAATAGATTGCAAGCTTTGAATAATAATTTCTAACCCCACTTTGGAAAAATATCTATCAATCCAGTATATAAAATCATTACAACTTTTTACTAATTGCTCTATCTGTAATTTATTAGAAAAAGGAGTTTCTGGTGTTATCAGTCCTTTCTGTGGTTTTTCTTTAATTTTTAAAAATTTCTTAATTTCATCAATAATGGTTTTCTGACGTTCTTTGACAAATTCCTCAAAATCTTCTTTCGAAAACTCTTTCCTCATTAAAATATCAACTGCTTTCTTTGAAATTAGATGTGATTCTAATAATTCATAAACCTCTTCCAAGTTCTTGTTTTTTCTAAACATTTCTCGCAAATATACATTTGGCAATTTATTAGCAATTACAAGACGGTTAGTATCACTAGATAATGGAGTCCTATTAAGGATTGTGTCGATTTTATCATTGAGCCCATACTTTTTTCCCCAAGAGCGAGGAACAATATGATGGTCTTCTAGTACAGAATATTCTGGGAGATTAAAGGTATTCCAATCTTTCGCTCCTTTAATAACCAAGATATTGAATATCGCTTTATATATTGCTGAACCCGGTCTGTTTTCCGTTCTTAAGTCTATGTTGTGCAATTCATTTTCAAGCTGTTCTATAACACGAGGAGCTTTTGTTTCATCTTGAAACCATTTCTGCATTTCTTGAAAATCACGAGCTATTTGAGATTCTACTGAACTTGAATAGTTTTGAGTAAATATAGATGCCCAATACCACCGTTTAATTTTTTCCTCAATACTTTTCTTATCAAGATAAATATCTTTTTCTTTTTCTGCATATAAACTCGCCAAAATAGGCAACATAGTAGGATAAGGAACAAATTTAGGTTTAATCGCTCCAAAATCGCGTTGGTTTTTTAACTTATTTATTGTCTGTTTTATTTTTTCTACTGCGGAATTCCATTTTTTTAAAAATTCCTCATTGGAAGAAATTAACTCTTCTGTCTCTATTAAACCATCTGGTCTTTTAACTTGTTTCGGAGTTCCCGGAACTAAATAATATAAATATTTAGGCGCACAATATCTCTGTTCTAAAACAGACATCGTCTGTAACAATTGGACATTGGAGTTTTGCCACCTAAAATCTCCAAGCTCCTTTTCTGCCTTTCTCCACATTTCCTTTAAGAATATATCTTTAGGCCTTAGAAGTGCGTTCAGTAAATCAAATATATTTAAAGTTATTCCAGTACTATTGATTTTAGTAAAAATATCGCAAACTTTAGAAACTTCTATCGCCCTGTCTAGCTCAATATAGCTTACATCGTAACTAGCAAGAAGTTCGTTAAAAAATTTCTCGATCTTCTCTCTTTGTTTTCCAGCCTTATCGCTACCAATTTTTTTAGACCAATACTTTTCATATCCTTCTAGCCATTTATATAAATCTCTTGCACTTTCCTTCCCCAATATATTCAATGGAAAAATTTTCTTTTCAAATTGACCTTCTTTATCTTCCAACAATTTTTTTACTTTTCTAGATAACCACTCATACTCAATAGCATTTTCGTAATCTTCGGCCATCAAGTTCTCTAGATTTACCACGAAAAGACATCTGGTTTTTCTTTTAGGGAATGGTTTATTTGGCGCAAAGAAAGCATAAAAAAGAGCGCTCAATCTTTGTTGTCCATCTAAAACTATATGCTCTGTGTCGGCTTTTTCTCCAAATATCTCCTTAAAACCATAAATCGGCTCACAGCTTAATATCTTTTGATTTTCTCTACTTGCTCTCCATAATAACAATGTTCCAATATAATAGTCTTCAAAAACTGACTTCAATAATTCTTTTACATCTGCAGGAGTCCATTTAAACTCTCTTTGGAAATCAGGTATAACAAATCTTCCATCTCGTAATTGGTTTATTAATTTCCCAAGATGCATTTTGTCTAGTGTTTCTATGTTTTTCATGTTTTTAGTGTTTTATTTTACTTAATTCTCCTTTAAATGTTTTATTTAGAATTAACTGGTTATTTCTTAATCAGCCCCTGGGCTTTTTTAAATTTCATAATTCCAAATCTTCCCAGTTAGTAAAATTGTTTTTTAATTCTTTTAAAGGTTTAGGTTTATAAAATTTTACTATTTGTCTCTATTTCCTTCTCAAGCGGAATAATCTGTTTCATTATAATAAATTGTATATCATTTGACTTGCAAACATGGGGCAGAAGCGAAGCGACTAATTTCCGTCGTAAAGTCCTGCTGCTTTCTGGATTATCTAACCAGTTACGATATTGTGAAAATAATCGTGCTATTCTATGAGAAGCTTCCTTCCGTTTTTGCTTGTGAGATATATAATCTCCTAAACTATAGTAAAAAGCAAAATCTTTTTCTCCTATCCCTATTTTTTTCTTTTTCCTCCCGAGCATTATTGATTTCTTGAATTAGTTCTTCCAATTTTCTTAATGCTTCTTTTGTTCCAATCTGTTTATTGTCAAAATCTTCCAAAATTTTCTCAATCTTCTCGCGAAAGAGGTACAAAAATGGCTCTCTTGGTCCTTGGTTATCTATAAGGATTTTAATTGAGCGATGAGTTTTTATAATTTTTACTCGTTCTGGTGATGAATCTTGGTGAATTAATTTGATTGTTCGTTCATCAATAGGATACACTGGTAAAGTTCTCTCAAACCCAGAAGCTCCTGTTCTATTTTGGACAAGCTTAACTGTCTTGCGCCATAATTCTCCGGGGATTTTAGGACCAAAATGTGTTTTAATTACTTTCAAGATTCCTGAAAGTAAGAAATACTCTTCAAGATATGGCCGCAAAAAGACATCAGGCGCAATTATCTCGTAAAGACTCTCTAGTTCTCTATAAAATTTCAGAAATTCTATTCGCTTTTCTCTCTCCGAAAAATAATCAACAATTTTCTCTACTGTTTTATCATCAATCTTCCTGCCAACTAACTCTAAATAAGTTTTGCCCTGTTTAATAAGTTCGGCAAATTCTTCTTTCTTCTCCTCAATATTGACTATTACGCCTTTAATATCAGCAGAATCAAATCGAAGCGCTTTCTCTAATTTCTCAAAAATGCCAATGAAATCAATAATTAAGCCACAAGTTTTCGGATTGGTTTCTTTTCTTCTTTCAAAAGGTCGGTTAACTCGGGCAATCGCTTGCAAAAGCGAATGGTCGTTCATAGGTTTATCAAGATACATTGCATAAAGCACAGGAGCATCAAACCCAGTAAGAAGTTTACTGGTAACTATCAAAATTTTAGGATATTCATCTATTTTGAGAAAATTTTTTTTGATTCCTCTTTCTTCATTTTCATGAAGATGATATTTTTTAAGCAATTCTTCATCATTATGTCCCGGGGTATAAACCACCCGAGAATATTCTGGTGGCAAATATTTGTCTAATTCCTCTTTCAAAAAAGCACACTCCTCTCTATCAACGCCAACCAAAAATGCTTTAAATCCTAACGGCTCAACATTCTCTTTAAAATGTTTGACTACAAATGCTGCCACCTTCTTTATCCTGCTCGGTGCTTTCAAAAGATTTCGTAATCTTAATGCTTTGTCTAATATTTTTTTATCTAACTCCTCTACACTAGTTATTGCTTCATCCTCGATTAACTGAAAAAATTCTTTTTCTAAAGTATCTTTTGGTACTAACAATTTATTCTCGGCTAACGTATAATTTATAGGAACGGTCGTGCCATCAGCTAATGAGTCAGCAATAGAATACTTATCTAAATAGCCGTTTGGAGCATCATCTTTTCCAAAAGTTAAAAATGTTCCCTTGCCAATGTCGGTCTTATCAATCGGCGTGCCGGTAAAGCCAAAATAAAATGCATTCGGTAAAGCAGACCGCATATAAACTGCTAAATCTCCTTCTTGGGTTCTATGCGCTTCGTCAACAAAAACAATTATATTTTTTCTTTCATTTATTTTTTCCGGCATTCGGTCAAACTTATGAATAAGAGTAACAATTAAGCCGCGATAATCTGAAGCTAAAAGTTTTTGAAGTTTCTTTTTGCTTTCGGCAACCTCTACCGCTGGAAATCCATAATTACTCAGATTACGAGACATCTGCTCTTCTAGTTCAGTTCTATCAACCACAATTAAAAGAGTCGGGTTTTCTAAAGAAGGCGCTTTCCGAAGTTTATGAGCCGCAACAATCATTGATAGGGTTTTCCCGCTTCCTTGAGTATGCCAAATTAATCCTTGGCGCTTCTTTCCTTCTAATACCCGATTAACAATTTTCTCCACTGCTCTAATCTGATGGGTTGCCAAAACAATCTTCTTAACCTCGCCACTTTCTTCCCAAAAAATAATATAGTCCTCAAGAAAAGAGAGAACCCGCTTGAAATCAAAAAATGTTTTGGCGGTCTCTTCTAAATTCTCTCCCTCACGCCAATGATAGAGATACCTTTCTTCTATATTCCAGGTTGGCCCATAAACAAAATCATGAAGATTAGAAGCAACAAAAAGCAAAGGATAAGCCATAAATTCCGGAGATTCCCGATGATATCTTTTAATTTGCTCTATCGCCTCGTTAATCCCTTCTTCTTTTTCCGGATTCTTTGTCTCAACCAACATTACTGGCAAACCATTAATATAAAAAACAATATCAAAGCGATTCCAAGCAATGCCATTATCAAAAGAAAGTTCATCAGTTACTTGAAAGATGTTATTCTTTGGATTTTCAAAATCGAAAAGCCGAACATTCAACTCTCTATTTTTCTTTTTACTGAATACCGGTATCATTCCACGGCAATAGTTCAAAACTTTTTGATTCCCTTCGATATTGTAGCGCGTCCTTTCCAAAAGTTCTCTAACAATTTCCTCAACATTTTCTGAGGTTAACCAAGGATTAAGCTGGACAAGTTTCTCTTTAAAGGTTTCTAAAAAGAAAATACCGGTTTCTCCATCGCGCAAATCTAAAGTCGTATTTGGCTCAAGATACTGCCATTTCAAATCAACCGCGTATTTCAAAATCGGATTTTGCACTGTTTCTCTTTCTGTAAATTTTACTCTTGGTATATCTGGCATAGTTCTTTCTAAATTATAAATTTAATTTCTCAACATTAATCTCTTGATTTATTGTTTTATTTAACACTGTTTTAAATAATTCTCCATAAAGTTCTTTTTTCTTTTTTTCAATTTCAATTTTTTGGTCAATTGTTTGAAGAATTTCAGCAATCTCTCGTTGCTCGGGAAGAAGCGGGAGGGGGATTGAAAAACTTTCCAAATCTTCACGTTTTAAACTAGGCAAAGTAGTTTTTGAGTAATCTCCAGAAAGCGGATGAAAAGAAATATATTCATATAAAAATTTGGGGTTGATCAATTTCAAATTTAAATCGAGATAAAAAGTAGTATCTGAAGGCCAGCAAGGAAATAGTATGAGATGCGCGATGCCAGCAGTCCCTTTTCTTCCTATTACAATAGTAGATTTTTCTATAAGCGCTCTATTGGTATTTTCATAAATTCCACTCGATCCAACCACTGGAATGTTACCATTTTCAGGTGGTTTTGCTTTACCATATTTAATTTTACTAATATTTTCCTCCCCCAACCTCACCACATCCCAATCCTCAGGAATTTCTCCGATTTTAGTTTTCTTTAATTCTCTTCCTTTCCTAAATGATGGTCCGCCATACTTAAACAAATTCGCCATCATTGACTTTTTCAACTCTTTTGTCTCCTCAATAATTTTCTCCTCCGCCCCCACCGCTTCTTGAATACTATCCAAAACATAAACAATCTTCTTTTGTATGGCAAAGTTTTCAGGAAAATCAATCTCGAAACTTAAAATATCATTTTCTCTTACTGATGGGTAATTAGTTCCTTTCTGTTTGTTACTTAAATAAGCAAAGAATTTTCTATTCCATGCCAAAAAATAAAATAATAATTTTGGTTCAAAACCTTGTTTCGGTTTGATAATTGTAAAAGCAGACGACACCGCAATTTTTCTATCCAATAAAATAACCGCCCCTCTCGTTGGTCTCACTCTTGAGATTAAAACTGAATTTTTAGGACAAAAAATACTTCCTTTCACGGCGCCTTTATTTGTAAAACTTATTTTTTTACTCTCTACATCTACATTTCCAATCTCAATATACGGCACCATTCCAACCGGTGCTTTTTCTTTTTTAAACTCAGTTTTAATCTCCCCTAATTTTTTTGTTGCCCAAGTCATGTAAATTGTTAAATTAATTACGATCATTAGTAATACTTTTTCTTCAATACCTCTTTAATTTTTGTTTTGCTTTTTTCTTTGTTTATCTCAATCTCAGTCTCGAGTTTCTTAAGTTCTTTAGGGATTTCTCTTTTCATCTCGTCAGTAAATCTTTTTTTAGAAATAAAACAAACCAAACGAGTTAAAATAGGTTTATCTTTTATTAAAATTCTTGTCTTCGCAGCAATTTGCTTATTTTCTTTTTCTAATTCTAATAAAAAACTCTTTAATTCTTTTAATTTTTCTATAAGAATTTGAATATTTACTTTATAAGTTCCAAAGTCAATATTTTTCTGAAGAAAAGCGTCTTTAATATCGCTATAAAATCTATTTACTGCACCAATGGAACTATTCATCTTATCAATACCAACTTCAAATGAAAAAACTTCATTTATTAGTTCAAGATTGATTAAATTCAAAGTTATCTCTTTATCAATCGAAAATTCATGCAACACATTAAAATAAATAAATGGCTTATTGCTTTGTATGGCTTCTTGTTGAGTAATTTTAATAAAATCATCAATCACAAAAATATTATCGGAAATTAAATTTAAATATTTATTACAAATATGTTCGAGCTTAACTAAAGCATTGTAGTGCTTCACTTGCCTTTCATAGATTCTTGTAAGTGCATCACTTATTCGCATAAACAAAAAGGCAAAAAAAGCACCCATAAAAGCAGCGGTGGCATTATCGATATAATTAAAATTTTGATAAATAAAGATTCCTTTAAAAATGTAAACCCCGAACGTGAAGATAAAGGAAAAGATCAAACCAAAAAGCGAAAGTAAAATTACTTTTTCAAAAATATCTCCTAATTTTTTTGTTGGCCAAGTCATAATTATATTTCGAAATTTCCAAATGTTGTCTTAAAAGCATATTCAGTCATTTCAATTGGTCGCATCCAAGTTTGTGGTAATACATGCATCATTAAAAGATAAAAAAGAAGTAACGAATCTGAGGTTTTAATAAAACCTCTTCTTGTATCAGGTTCTTTTGTAACAACTATTGTGCCATCTTTATTTTGATTAGTTATTACAGCATCATTAAGAATACAAACTGTATCAATATTATTCTCTAAGTTTTCCAAATCATCCTCCTGTTGTAATTCCTCTTTCAAAAGTTTAATATCTTTTATACCAGCATAAGAAAAAATAAATCCCATCACTGGAAAATATTCCCATTCTTTTCCATACAAGTTTACTGTATGAATTATTGCCCCCTTTTGCTCAATAAATGCTTTTTTTGTCATTTTTTTAACAGACCTAATATTCTCAATAGCATCTTTTAAAGCTGTCGAATCAAGATTACTTTTTACCTCGATAACTGCATAAACACCCTCGATAGGAAAAATCCGTAAATTTTCGGCATTATAAAGTACAGGTGTATTTAATTTATCATAAATTATTATATCTATTTGTTTACTCGGTAGTTCATTTTCTACAGAAGAAATAATAATTCCTTTTTCAACACCGAGTTTGGCTGGCAAATATTGTCTTAAAAGTTCTTTTAATACAAATTCTCTGACTTCGCCAGTAGAAAGTGAATGAGATAACTGACTACTTAACAATTCGAAATCGGCCTTAAGTTTCTGGTTTAATCCTTGAAAAATTTTTTGCAAGGGATTTACATCTTTCATTTTTAATTTACTCTCCCCTAATTTTTTTGTTGGCCAATTAGTCATTTTTTTAATTCTCCATCTTTTCTAAAATATCCTTTAGAAAATTAAAAAAACTTTTTGCTCTTTTCCTCCAATATGTATTATCGGGTTTTATTTTGTTGTCTCGCGTTGGCTTTAATCTAACATAGGTTGAGTCTTCTCTCATTTGTGGAATTCGTTCTTGAGCCCATTTAACTTTTCCTTGAGATAAAGTTGGAATTTGATAACATTGAGCTGATAAATTCATTATTTCTATAGCCTTTTTATTATGGTTGGCTAAATTTTTTAATGCTGAAAAGTTGTCTTTCTTTAACAAAGAAGCTTTCGCAAGCTCTTCTAATGCCTCTATAATTCTACCGTGCGCCGTTGCATAACTTTTGTTATCCATTAGTAATTTGGCATCGTTATATAATCTTTTAGCGTTATCAACCGATGCTGAGATTATTAAATTTTTATTTTTTTCAATAAACTCTTTATTAATTTTCTTAGGGTCAACCATAAATTTATTCTCCTAATTTTATTTTTTTGTTGACCAATTAGATTTCATAAAATTTCTTAAGAATAAAATTTATCAAGAATTTCCTTCAATCTTATATTTACTTCTTTACCAAACCCTAATTCAATTCCATGATTTTCAAAAATAAATCGAGGAAAAACTCCATCAGTATTCATTGCATCTATTATGTCATTCTTCGAGAAGTACCTTTTGAATTTATTAAAGAGCGTTTTTCCTTCTTTTTTTCTTCTCGGTAAAATTATATACTCAAAATATAATGTCGCGAATAATCTTAGTATAACTTGGGCGCTCAATCTTTCGATGGTCTTAAATGGACTATCGCGAAAACAATATTTTAAAGCTTCCACTATATCAATTACTTCATATACAGCTATTCTTGGCATCTGTAGTAAAAAAGCATTTTGTAAAATAAGTGCTCCGGCTAAAATTCGAAACTGTGGTTTTGCATTTTTAATTTCATCCATCAAAACTTGTCTTGTTGCCTTTTTTGCGATAAAATGATGATTCACGACATCCAAAAAATTACTCTTAAATTTATTTGGAAAACAAGATAAAAGGTCCCGCATTAGATAGTAAACATTATCTCTTTTATTTTCTTGGAATTTTTTTGTTGGCCAGTCGGTCATTTTTGTTTTTCCTGTTTTAAAATTTCGAACTTATCGTTATATTTTAAATTTGTTTTAAATACTGTATAATATTTTCTACCCTCAATATCTTTATAGTTTGCTTCTATTTTATATTCTTTCTTCTCAGGATTTAAACTTTCATTCTGATTTATGCTATCGGGTACAAAACTTCTTGTCTGTCCACCAGCTGACATAGTAGAAACATTATTAAAAGTAATGCTATTTTCCGATTCGTTATTATCAACAAATTTGAATTTTATATCCACTGCTACTCCTTTTCCTTCATTTACAAGAACTAAATTGCCCTTTGTTTCCCACTGAAGTCTTAAATAAGGACGAATACTTGTTATATATTGTTTTTGTGATATTTTCTTTAGCCAATATGTCTCTTTGGTGTATCGAAAAATTGCAAAAGCAGTAAACCATAAAATAAATCCTTGAATTAACCCATTTAGATCTATCACATTGAAATACATTAAAAGAAAAATAAATACAGTTCCTCCACCAAATAATATAATAAGGCAAATCCAATCAAATAAATCACTGTCGGTTTTTGTTTTGACCTTATTTGAAATATCATGTTCTAACCATCTTCTAAATATAAGAAATTTGTTCTTTTTTTCTGGCATAATTAATTTTGTTTATTATTTTTTTATCTTTCTTAAAATTTTACTCACCTTCTCTTCAATTTTTTCTCGTTTTTTCTCAACTTCTTTCAAATCTTTTACAATCTCTTTAATCGGTCGGCAAATTTCTTCCTCCATCACTGAAATAAATCGCGATGGTGAAAGATTAAAATCTACTTCAGCAGCGTGTTTAAGGGTGATTATTTTACTCAAACTTTCTACTTCTTTGAAATTTTTATAAACATCAACGATTTTTTTGATATTCTCTTCACTTAAATAATTTTTTGGTTTGCCTTTAATGAACTCCTTGCTTGCGTTAATTAGTAAAATTTTACCCTTTCTTTGTTCTGATTTTCGCTCTCTAATAAAAAGAATGATGCCGGGAGCACCAGTATTGTAAAAAAGATTCTCCGGCAATAGCAAAATTGCTTCAATAAAATCCTTTTCAATGAATTTTCTGCGAATTTCTTTTTCTCGATTTTTATTCTTTCCGCTTCCTCGCGATACCGCCCCTGTATCTAAAACTACTGCCATTTTGCCAGCAGGTTTCAAGGAAGCAAACATATGCTGAACCCAACCCCAATCTGCTGAATTCTTCGGCGGATAACCAAAAGAAAATCTTTCATATTTATCGCTGTCATAAAAATTGTCGTCATATCCTTTTTGATTCCACATCGGATTAGCCACCACCTTATCAAATTTTTTCAGTCGATTATTTTCAATGAAAGCCGGATTCAAAAGAGTGTCTCCTAAACGAATTTCAGAAACAGGAATATCATGAATGAACATATTGATTTTTGCTAAAGCGTAAGTCAAATGGTCTCGTTCTTGTCCATAAAGTTTAAGAGGATTATTAATTTTCCCTCTGAGTTTTTCTTTAAGAATTAAATGATTTTTAATAAGTAATCCTCCGGAGCCCACTGCGGGGTCATAAATTTCCTCCCCTCCTTTTGGATCCAAACAACGAGCAATTAGAAAAGCAACTTCTCCTGGAGTATAAAATTCGCCGGCTGTTTTTCCTTTTCCGGCAGCATAAAGGCGCAAAAGATACTCGTAAGCCCTGCCAATTATATCTGGCTCAGTTTCGTCAAGCCCGATGGTATAGCGATTGAACACTTCAAGCAACTTTGAGAGTGTATCATCGGAAATAATTCTTTTCTTCTGCCCCGCATCATAACGAGTTTCGTTAAATTGAACCGTATCAATAACACCCTGAAGTTGAGGGTTTTCCTTGGCAATTAAAAATAAAGCATTGTCCAATCTCTCACCTAAATTAACTGTTGTTTTCCTTACTTCTTGAAAATGCGCCTCTTTAGGAATAAAGAATCGTGTGAGTTTCATTCCTTTAACTATTTTGCGAAATTCTTTTTCATCAAGTTGACTTATATCTTGCTTTACCTCAACAAGTTCATCATCAAAGACGTCGCAAAGTCGCTTATAAAAAAGAAGGGTAATAATATAATGCAAACCCTCAGAACGTCCCCGCAATAAGTTCGCAGTATCTTTCAACCAACTTTCCAACATTCCTATATCCACCACCGGCCTTCCATTATTACTTAATTTTTGATTATGGTTTTTACTCATATTTTATACTCTTTTTAATTTCAATTTTTACTCCGATAAATATGTCTTTTAAAGTATTGTAAAATTTTTCTTTTTTGGCATAGGTTATTTTATTGATTTTGATTTATAATTTGGGGCTTCTATTAATCACTTCTAAAGAGAAGTGAATTTTATTTTTTTTGTTTTTTACTTTTTCCTCGCCTTCTTTGTCCCAGGTAAGTATGGTTAGATTATCGCACTTTAATTCTTGGCTTGCTTCAATTAGGGATGAAGTTTCTCTTTTTATTTATGAATCTGAAAAATAGCAAACTTGAATTAGGTTTTTAATTTCTATTTCTTCTTTTAAAACAAAATCTATCTCTTTTTGGTTTCTTGTTTTGTAATAAAATAGGGTTTCATTTGCTTTACAGCCTCTTTTCAAAATTCGCTAAAATTACCATTAACTTCCTCTGTTTACCGGTTGTTTGAACAGTCCTTGCTGTATTCCTTTAATCTTGCACAAAAATCGCTCTTTCAAGTTGAATACTGATATTTTTAGCACAAAGTGAATAAAAAAAATGTCGTTTTTTTTGTTCACTATATTTAAAATACTGAAGAAAAAAGAAATTGTCAAATTTCAATTGAATTATTTTCTCCCCAAATAGACGTTTCCTATCACTACGGAAATGACAGTCAGGCCCTTTTTCTTCTCATCCACTAAGGCACTTTTTAACAAAGCTCATTGCTAAAATCAATCAATTATATCCAGAACATAAATTAACACTTGACACAATAATTTTTCTTTGATATATTTATTAAATCAGACCAATATAGTCCAATTTATTGAAATTTATGCAAATCTCCATCAGATCACGCTATAGTTTACGGGCAATGGTGTATCTGGCAAAAGCCCAAAAAACTTGTTCTGCAAAAGAAATTTCTCAAAAAGAGAAAATTCCCTTTAATTTTTTAGAAAAGATATTTTTAAAACTGCAACGAGAGGGCTTAATAAAATCCAGGAAAGGAGTAAAGGGAGGATACTTTTTAGCTAAACCTCCTCAAAGAATTAGCATAAGAGAAATACTAAAGGTATCAGAGGACAAAGAAATATTTTCGGTTCGGTGCAAAAAAAGACATTACCTTTCCAAAAAGAAATGTCCTATAAAAAAAGTCTGGAAGAAAATTCAAAAGACTTTAAATTCTGCCTTAGACGCGATTACATTGGCTGACTTAACAAATCCCGTATCTTCTAAACGATAATTTATATATTTGAAGCCTTAAAAGGCGCGGATCAAAACATTGAATATGGAAAAATTTTTAGAGGTTAAAAACCTTTCTGTTGAATCAAAAGAAGATAAAAAGAAAATATTAGAAAATATTTCATTTGATATTGCGGAAAAATCAATTCATATTTTAATCGGACCAAACGGTTCAGGAAAATCAACCTTAGCCTATACTCTAATGGGAAGTCCGAGATTCAAAGTTGTTTCCGGAAAAATCATTTTAAAAAACAAAGACATAACTAAATTATCAACTGATAAGAGGGCAAGGCTGGGACTAACTTTAGCTTTTCAAGAACCGGCGTATTTTGAAGGAATAACTGTTGAGAAATTTTTAAGAGCGGGCAACAAGGATATTACCCAAAACGAAATTGAAAAGATTCTTGCTTTAGTCGGGCTTGAACCTAAAAAATTTCTAAACAGAGAAATCAATCAAGATTTAAGCGGAGGAGAAAGAAAGAGAATAGAGCTTGCTTCGGTGGTAGCAATGAAACCAAAGTTAATGATTTTAGATGAACCGGACTCGGGACTTGATATTATTATTTATCGCGAATTTTACAATATTTTAGAAAATATCAAAAGAGAAACCAATGCGTCAATCCTTTTAATCACTCATCGAGAAGAACTCGGAGGCGTAACTGACCAAGCCACATTTTTAAATCAAGGAAAAGTAATCTGCGACGGAAATTTTAGAAAAGTGATGAGAAAATATTGCCAATTTTCAGGAAGAAAGAAAATATGCCAGAAAATAAACTGCCAAAGGAGTTTATAAACTCGGCCCAAAAATGCGGAATAAATGCTATTTTAACGCAGGATACCAATATCCCCCGTCTTTATGTTGAATCAAATAAAGTAATATCGGTCCAAAAAATTCCCGGTTTAAAAATTTTAACCGAAAGTTTTAAAGAAGGGGCGAATTCCGTTAGAAAACAGAAAGCGGCTTTTTCTAACGGAGTAAAAATAAAGATGGTTGTTAAGAAAGGGATTTCAATAAAAAAACCGATTTTCCTTTGTTTTGGCGTTTTAGGGGAAAAAGGAAAACAGATAATTTTACCGGAGATAGTTTTAGAAGAGAAGGCAGAAGCAAAAATTTTTGCTCATTGCACTTTCCCCCAAGCAAAAAAGGTTTCTCATCAGATGGAGGCGAAAATAAAATTGAAAAAAAACGCCAGGCTTGCCTACCAGGAAAGGCATTATCACGGAGAAAATTTTGGCGCTGAAGTTTTGCCAAATTTTAAAGTTTCAATCGGTCCGGAAGCAATTTTTGAAAACGAGTTTATTTTAAACCAGGGAAGCGTTGGAAAATTAAAAATTGTTCTTGAGGCAGAATTAAAAGAAAGCGCTTTTTGTAAAATTGTTAATAAAGTAATTGGAAACGGAAAAAGAGATAATGTAGAAATTTATGATAAAATTTTATTAAGCGGAAAAGACTCCCGCAGTCTGAATAAATTAAGAGGAGTCGCGGTTAGCGGCGGAAAAATGTTTTTTAGAGGAGAAACAGAAGCAGGAATAAAAGCAAAAAATGCAAGAGGGCATATTGACTGCCAAGAAATTGTTGTCGGCAACTCAACTGCCCAGTCAATTCCTGTGGTTACCGTTAAAAATCCGGAAGCGAGAATCACTCACGAAGCATCAGTGGGAAAAGTTAATCAAAAAGAATTAGAAACTTTAATGACTCGAGGCTTATCAGAAAGTCAGGCAATTGATTTTATTATTAGAGGAAGATTTGAATAACTATGATTATAGAAAAGCTTAAAAAAGCCAATTTAAAGGGCAGAGGCGGCGCCGGTTTTCCTACAGGCTTAAAATGGGAGATGGTTAAAAAATCCCGAGCCAAGAGAAAATATATTATTTGCAACGGGTCGGAGGGCGAACCAAATGTCTTCAAGGATGGTTTTATCCTAAAAAATTACCCCGAAGAAATAATTGACGGGATAAAAATCGCCCTTGAAGTTATTAACGACAGCTCGGCATATATTTATCTCCGCAAAGATTATTACCAAAAATTTAAGAATAAGCTGAAAAAAATAATCGGGAGATCGCCTATTATTTTATTTAAAGAAACCGGCGGCTATCTTTGCGGCGAAGAAACCACCCTGCTTGAATCTATTGAAGGAAAAAAAGAAGAACCGCGAGCTAAACCTCCTTATCCTTCAGAGGCAGGTCTCTGGGGTTATCCCACCTTAATTAATAACGTAGAAACTTTTTATTACGTAGCCCAAATAGCTAAAAATAACTACCAAGAAACCCGTTTTTATTCTTTAAGCGGCGATGTAAAAAATAAAGGCGTTTATGAATTGCCGGTCAAATGGACAATTAAACAAATTTTAAAAAAAACCAATAATTTTCCTCGCTTTAATTTCTTTGTTCAGTCGGGCGGCGGAGCGGCCGGTGAAATTCTAACAGACAAGGAAATAAACCGGCCGGTAAAAGGAACCGGAGCAATCATTGTTTATAATCTAAAAAAAACAAAGCCCGTCCAACTGATGAAAAAATGGATTAATTTTTTCCTTAAAGAAAACTGCGGCAAATGCCTGCCTTGCAGGGAAGGCGTTTATAGGATAAATGAAATCTTGAACAAAAATAAAATTGATAAAAAATTATTAGAAGATTTATTGTTTGTTTTAAAAGAAACCAGCTTCTGCCCTTTGGGCAAAAGTATCGCTATTCCTTTTCGGGATTTAATAAACAAAATTTATAAAGTTTAAATGGCAAAAAAAATCCAAGCTATCATTGATAACAAAAAAATTACAGCCGATAAAGACCAAACTATTTTAGAAGCGGCCAAGAAAAACGGAATTGAAATTCCAGCGCTTTGCTACCATCCGGATTTAGATATAAAGTCTAACTGCCGGATCTGTGTGGTAGAAATAAAGGGTGTGCCGGATTTAAAGCCCGCCTGTCGGACAGTTATAAAGGACGGAATGAAGATTATTACCAACTCTTCTAAAATCAGAAAGGCGAGAAAGATAAATTTGGAATTAATTTTTGCTCAGCATTACGAAGAATGCAACGATTGTGTTTGGAATTTTAACTGCCAACTTTTAAAATTAGCTAAAAAATATAATGTTAAAATTGCCAGATTTCCTGACCGCAAAACCAATTTTCCTGTTTACCAATTTGGCCCATCATTAATCTTTGATAGTTCTAAATGCATTGATTGCCGCAATTGTGTTGATATCTGTGAAAAACAGGGAATCGGTTTTTTAGAAATAAAAAAACGAGGTTATAAAATAGGGATAGTTCCTTCTAAAGACAAAAACAAAGACTGTATTTATTGCGGACAATGCATTGTTCACTGTCCTGCCGGAGCATTGGAAGCGGTCGGAGAATTTGAAGAAGTAGAAAAACCTCTCCAGCAGACAGAGGATAAAATCGTTATTGCTCAATTTGCCCCGGCTATCAGAACCAGTATCGGCGAAGAATTTAATATGCCTTACGGAGCGCTAATAACTAAAAAATTAGCTGCCGGTATCAAAAAATTGGGTTTTGATAAAGTTTTTGATACCAGCGTTGGAGCAGATTTTGCCACCTGTGAAGAGGCAGATGAATTAATAGAAAGATTGAAAAGCAAAGAAAAACTGCCAATGTTTACTTCCTGCTGTCCTGCCTGGGTAAAATATATTGAATTTTACCACCCAGAATTTATTCCCAATTTAACCACTGTCCGTTCGCCCCACATAATTCTGGGAGGATTAATTAAAACTTTTTGGGCAAAGAAAGAAAAAATCGATCCTAGAAAAATTGTGGTGGTTTCCATTATGCCATGCGTGGCTAAAAAATATGAAATCACCAGAAGCGAATTAAAGATCAACGGCCTAACTCCGGTAGATTATGTTTTAACAACCCGTGAATTAGCATATCTTTTCAAAAAGCATAAAATTGATTTGAAAAAAATAAAAGGACAAAATTTAGATGATCCCCTGGGATTTCCTTCCGGCGCCGGGGTTATTTATGGCGCCACTGGCGGAATGATAGAATCTGCTCTGCGGACTGCTTATGAAAAATTAACTCCGCGCCAAAATAAATTCGGTGCGGGACAATCCGGCAAAAAATTACTAAAATTAAATTTTGGGCAAGTTCGCGGGATGGAAGGAATACGTCAAGCGGAGATTAAAATGAACAGCCAATTGATTAGAGTGGCAATAGTTAACGGCATTGGCAACGCTCAAAAAATCCTGAAAGAACTTAAAAAGAAGCCTAACCTTTATGATTATGTAGAGGTTATGGCGTGTTTAGGCGGATGTATTGGCGGAGGCGGACAACCAGTGCCAACCGACCCTGAAATAAGAAAACATAGAGCCGATGGCCTTTACCGGGCTGATAAAGCAAAAAAAATGAGGTTAGCCCACGAAAACCCTATAGTTAAAAGAGTTTACAAGGATTTTTTTACTCTTCAAAAAATTCATCTCATTTGTCATACTAAATACCAGCGGAAAAAAAGAGAAGGATTTAAAATTTTACCAAAAGGCGCGCACTAATTATTCTAATCAGCATTTTTATGGAGAAAACAAAAATCTTAGCCCTAAAAAGAAAAACAATTGTCAACTCAATTACTTTCGTTCTACTTCTTGGAGTAGCTACCATTGCTCCTTTATTCCACTTTCAGCCGGTTACCGGACCTATTGTTAATGCCACCCTCTTTATAGCCGCTACCCTGCTGGGTGTCCAAAACGCTATCTTTATTGGCCTGCTTCCCAGTACAATTGCTTTATCCGCTGGACTTCTGCCGCCAGTGCTTGCGCCAATGGTTCCTTTTATTATGCTCGGAAATACCATTTTAATTGTTGCCTTCAATTATTTAAGGAAAAAAAATTATTGGCTGGGTGTAATTTCGGCCAGTGTCCTAAAATTCCTCTTTCTCTTCGGCACCAGTTCAATAGTAATCAACCTGCTTTTAAAAAGGGAAGTAGCCACAAAGGTAGCGGTGATGATGAGCTGGCCGCAGCTTGCTACCGCTTTAACCGGCGGCATAATTGCTTATCTGTTTTTAAAAGTATTTTTTGATAGAGGTATTCATACAAAAAATTAATAAAAATTATACTATAATTTTTTACTTTATTGCTAAATGCTAAAAAATTATTAACTCCTTCCAATTCGGGCTTTGCCCATCCTTTGATTTAATCCCGAAATATAAGGAAATTTTTAAGCCCCGTCCGTTTAAACGGGCGGGACAAATTCCGCCGCCCCGCCGGCGCTTCGGGCAGAGCTTGCACAAAAAGTTTCAAGATTCTCAACAAATACAAAGGCAACCCTGTCGGGTTGCTTTTGTTAATTCTCTGGCGATTTGTCGCCTTTATGAAAGAAAAATTACTCGCCCCATTAGAAATCTTGCAATCACACACAACCAAAACAAGATTTTGTCTGTATAATTTGAAAAAATTGTTTTCTAACGAGGCTCGCTCTTTAAGGATTCTATTATCTTACCTGTGTTAGCATCTTGGTATGCGATGAAAAACTGTCCAGGATCTCGCATTCCTTTCTTTAAGCCAGTTTTCTCTCCTTTTAACATAATTTTATTCCAAAAATATCCAGAATCCTGCCCAGTGCCAAAACGAAGTTTTTGGTGCTGGGCAAGCAAAGCCATTTTTAACCTTTGTTTGTGGCTTTGAATCTCAACGTCTGGTGTTTTTATGCTTTCTATTTTTTTCTAAATCTTTGAACTCCATAACTCTGAATATTTAAGTTAATTCAATGCAACTTATTTTTCGACCTTTCTATAACCATAACGCAAAAGGCCGAAAAAGGCTGCGATTATCTTGCTTTCACTAGCGGTGAATCTCTATGCCGCGGCAATTTATTTTTTCTGAATTGATTACCAGCCGACATTCCTTTAGAAAATTATTAAGCTTTGCTTTATTGTTCATTATCTCAAAACCCTTTGGAAATTTTCTTTTAATAATTTTAATAAATTCCTGACCAGCCAATCGCAAGTTGAGCATCTCAAACCAATAAAAATCAGTAAAATCTCTTGTTTGCCTAATAATATTTCTTATATCTATTAATCCGGGAATTATCGGGCTAACAAAGGAATAGGTTTTCAGGCCGTTTTCTTTGAGAACTTTTAGGGCATAAATTCTCGCCTGATTGGTTGGAGAAAAAGGTTCAAAAACTTTTTTCAATTCTCCATCAAAACTATTTATGGTTAACCCAGTTTCAAGATTCTCAAATTTTTTCAAAATATCTATATCTCTTAAAATTAAATCTGATTTAGTTAAAATAGAAAGTTTAATTCTTTTATCTAAATTTTTCAAAACCTCGCGGGTTAATTCCAGTTGCTTTTCAATCGGCTGGTAAGGATCAGAAACAGAACTCATATAAACCCAGCCGTCAACATATTTACCTTTTACTAATTCTGGAGCATTGGTTTTTACTTCTACCCAACTCCCCCATTTTCCATAACTTTCAGGCCGCCAGCGACACATAAATTTGGCATAACAATACAAACAAAAATGCTGGCAGCCAACATATTGGTTAATTACCCATTTTGCTCCAGGAATCTTCGTCCGGGTAAAAATTGACCTGGCTTTAACTTTAAAAATTTTGGTTTTCATTTCAAATTCCTTAATCTTTTTTGAATTGCCTCGCTTTTTAGCTCTTTAATAGCATCAGAAGCAATCCAACGGGCGGTTTTAGAATCTATTTTTTGAATCTCTTTAGCAAGACCAATTGCTTTCTTGTTCAGATAAGAATTCCTTTTCCCAATCTGTCTTAAAGCCCAATTAACCGCTTTTTTAACAAAATTCCGCTCATCTAATGATTCTTTTTTAACAACAGGGAAAAATTTTGTGAAATCCTTATTTTTTGCTTCTTTGTCTTTCCAGGCAAGGACAGCCATTAAGGCAAAGCCTGCTCTTTTAACAAATTCTTCTTTTCTTGAAGCCCAGTTTATGGCTTTTTTAAAAGCAAGCGGCGTTTGCCAAAAAAGGTTCATGCAGCACTGGTCACAAACCTCCCAAGAGTCAAAATCTTTTACCCATTTTTCTATTTGCCTTTCAATAACCAATGCTGGGTCGTCAACCATACTGGCCAAAATACGCGTTTCGCGAATTCCCTGGTCCCAAAGCTCCAAAGCAAGTTGATGATTCGTCCCTGTTTCTTTAGCCATCTTTCTTAAATTAGGGATGGAGACGCCGTAAATTTTTTTGCTGGTAATGCCAAATTTTGCCATCCTTTCTACTACCTTGGGATCAGCCAGACCTTTTAATTTTCTTAAAATATCTTTCTTTGTCATAAGTTTATTTATCCTATCAAGTTTCTTAATTCTTCTAATCCTCTTGATAATAATGATTTCACCATACCTTCCTTTTTTTCCTAAAATTTCTGAAATTTCTTTAATTTTTTTTCTCAAAAAATCTTAAAGTAATTACTTCTTGGTATTTAATAGGAAGTTTAGTAATTTTTTCTTGAATTTTCAAAAAAATCTTGATGTTTTTTAATTTTTCTTGGGCTTCTAAAAATTCTGTTTCCGGATTACGTAAAGCGATTGGCTCAACTCCCTTTTCTTTAAGTCTGTCTAAAGAAATTGAATATTTTTTGTTTTTTCTAAAATAATTGGCAATTTCGTTATTGGCAATTCTGTAAAGCCAAGCCCAAAGGAGCACCTTCGGTGTCCTACGGGGTAAACAAAAAACGGCGTTCCGTTGATGAGCGCCACCGCTGAACGTGCAGGACGCAGATTGTCGCTCAAAGAAAGTTCGAGCGGCGTTCAGTAATTGCGACCAGATGCAACATTTCCGATTAATTAAAAAGGCAATGGCAAACCATTGCCTAAAGATAACCTTGCAAGACAAAATCTGCATTTGCCATATCCTACCAGTCAGATTTCCTATATACTAATTAGAGCATAAAATCTGCTTAAAATATATTAGTATCCCTCAATAATTGCGAGAATATAACATTCTCTCATTTTTATTATCAATTTATATTTATATCAATGGATTTCATCTAATTTCTCCTCCGTCTTGATATGCTTCTAATTCTGTTTGATTAACTATAACCACTCTATCCCAATCATAACCTCGGCTATTAAATGTCTCTACGGTTTTAATCCATTGCTTAGTTTTTGAATCCAAATCAAGATAATATATTTTGTCATCGGTGGCTGATCTAATTAAATTTACTAAAGGATATGCCTCTAGTTGAGCAGGGCTAATCTCTATAATATCTTCCCATTTATTGCCATAAGAAAGAAAAACCTCCGCATTAATTAACCATCGCTTCATTAATCCTTTAGGGGTATCATTTATATAATAAACTTTAGTTCCTTCTGTAGATCTAACCAAAGAACCGGCTTGAACTTGACAGGACGAACCCCCGCCACCGATATCATCTGCGGTGATATTGTCTCCAGTCTGATAATAATCTCTTTCTTCTGGATTAACTACAAAGACCTGTTCCCATTTATAACCCTTGGTTATAAACTGCTGGGCAGTCATATTCAAATGATGCTTGATAGCAATTCCCTGGGCTTCATTTACTTCTTCTAAAGAATATATTTTAGGATCGCCGGCGGCTCGATATAGATCGGAAGTAGTAAATGAATCCAAAGTGGCTTGAGTTACATCCTTAATATTTTCCCATTTAAGATGATCATACATATTAAAAATGTATGGATTAAAGATATGTCTTTTGTAATGATGTTCATTGATAATATACACCCGATAATCCCCTATAGCTCTAATAATATCTCCCTCGGTTAGATCTTCCGGGTAACCTGCAGAAGTTATAGGATCTCCTTCGGGAATAGAAGACAAAATTTCATCAGAAACAATAATAATATCTTCCCAATTATATCCGGAAGCCGTAAATACCTCGGCACTGACAATCCATCGCTTCTGACCCGAAAGAATCACATAGACCTTATCTGAATCTGAAGAACCCTTCAAAAGAGTATTATCGGGGTAACTAATATTTCCGCCTCCTTCTCGAGGAGTAATGGTAACAGAAACAGCCGTAGAATAATTATCAGAATGGTCATAAGTAAAAAGAGAATAGTAATAAGTTAGGCCATTGGTTAAACCAGTATCAGTAAAAGTAGTGGATTTTTCTTTCATTACTTGGATACCTTCAGAAATGGTAGTGGGTGCACCCTCCTGACTTCTTCTTATCAAGACTCCGGCAAAATCCGAATCGGAAGGATTATCCCAAGAAAGAATTATTTCAGTACTACCGGCGATGGCACTTAGATTTTTAATTTTACCAGGTGGAGTAGTATCAGTGGACGGGACTCCACCACCACCACCACCGCCGCCGGGAGAGGAAGTCGCAGTACAACTACCAGAACAACAATAACCCGAGTCACAAGTTGCTTCTAAAGAAACACAGTCCTGATAGCTGCTGCAAGGATTTGACTTACAACTACCGCCAGCCTGCTCACAGGTTTGAACAATTGAATTAAGAGTATAGCTACCATTAGCGACCGAAGTTAAAACATCCTGACCAGAACTAGCCACATTAGTATCGGTAGTTTCTTCCAAGGTAAAATCAAAAATGATATTTGCTGTGCCTTGAGATAATACTTTGAAAGTAATAGTGGCTAAAACCCCATTGCCATTATAGGTATTTCCTCCGGCAGTGGTTTGAGAAAAATCTATTCGGCCATTAGTGACATCAACTGAATTAAGAGGAGTATTAGAATAAAGAGTCCCCGGAGAAATTTGGATGCCGGTTTGCTCGACGTTAGCATCCTGAACTTCTAAAAGAGATGGGTCATAATTTAGATAATGAATATCTACTCCATCAGTTTCGGCTCCTTCAGTGTCTAAAATAATTTGAGCCTCAAAAGTATCACCAACTGTATAACTACCGGAGGAAGGTGAAAGAGAAAGAGTAGCCGCATTGGTCAAATTAGGTTTAATTAAACCTAAAATTGAACAAAAAGAAAGAGTTATTAAAAGATAAAAACATTTCTTAGTCATATTTGTTTATATTAATGATTAATGAATATTTTTAGAACAACTAAATGCCAAAGAGTAAACCTTGATTGAATCTTCACTTCTTTAGATTCTCGGATAAATTAAACTGATTTGGAAAATTTCTTTTTAGACTATTCTAAAGAGTTGTTTTTTTATTGAATAAAAATCTTCAACCCTTTGACCTTTCCTAAAACATCTTTACCCTTGCCAGCCAAAGCAACATTAGAATCATTGGTAAGTCCTGGTTTAAATTTTATCTCTAAAGAGGTCTTTCCCTGACGAAGAGCCTTGAACTGAAGTTTGGCTACTTGTCCATTGCCAACAAAACTCTGCCCCGGAGAACTAAGAGCAGAAAATTTGATCTGACCTATTGCTTCATCAATCTTAACAAGAGGAAAAACAGCAAAGACACTTTCCGTAGTATCCAAAGGATTTTTATCAGTTAAAAACTGAGGATCCAAATAGGAAGGGTTATAAATTATCAGTACATCTACTCCATCCACCATTAACCCTTTGCTATCAAGATTAATAATTAATGGTAAAGTTTCGCCTAATTGATAATTGATTTTAGGTGAACTTAAACTCAAAATAGCTGATTTTGACTGAGGAGAAGAAATTTTTGTCTCTGGTTTAGAAGGAGTTAAAGGCTTGGTTGGTCTCAATAGAAAAACTATTCCCAAAAACAGAAGCATCAAAACCATCAAGATTATTAAAACAATGGTTATTTTTTTAAGCATATTAAGGCTACTTAATAACTCTGCGAAAATAAATTAAGGGAGGTGTTACAATACGGATTAAAACTGAAAAGTAATTTTACTCTCCTACTTTACCCCAGTTTTTATTCATTATACTCCAGTCAAGGGTATTAATTAAACCATCTTGATTAATATCAGCTTTTGGATCAGCTGATCCCCAAAGACCATTCATTATGCTCCAGTCTAAAGAATTTATCTCGTTATCTTCATCTTGAAGGTTACCGGCTAACAATTCTTTAATTTCAGTTTCAGTTTCAGCCGGCCAAGTTACTGATTCTATCTTTCTAGCCAAATAACCAGGAGCCTTAACTCTAAGATCATAAGTACCTGATGGTAACTTATTTAAAGAGATATTTGTTTCATAATGGCCACTGGCATTGCTTGAGCCAGAAAATTGGTGAATAATGGTTTGGGTTCCATGCTTTAAAATATAAAATGTTACCTCGCTATTAAAAGTCTTTCTGTGTTCCAGTTTGATTTTAGCCTTGAAAGATTTTGTTTCTGCTCCTGTTTTTTCTTGAACTCTGAATCTGGCATTATTAACTCCGCTTAAAATATCAGTCCCTTGAGCATCATCTAAAATAATCCCTGAATCTCCGCTAGCATAGGGAGAAGTAAAAACAAAAACCAGATTGTCTTCTTTAGAAGATTCAGTAGCTTCAATGGCTTGAAAGGTAATTTGGGCCACTAAACCGTTGACGGTATTTACTCCCGGACTGGGTTTGGCTTTGGTAATTTCAATCCGACCAGGAACATCAGAATTGATAATTTCACAAGGTTTATTATTGTAAACACATGAATTACCAGTATTAAAAACGGAATTATCTGTATTAATATTAACTAACTTAAACTTAGTAGAATCGTAATTTAAATAAGCACCTACCGCTACCACATTCTCGCCTTTAGTGTTAACTAACACATTGACGGTAAATTCCTCTCCAACCTCATAAGTACCGCTTTCCGGCGATACAGACAAAATTGCTTTTTCTTCCGAACCCAAAAAACCAGTGATTAAACGGTGAGTATCAATTTGGAATAAAGAAATTAATAAACTTGAAAATATAATCATCAAAATAATAATTGACAGGCCCTTCTTAGTGCTCAGTCTTTTAGATAGAAGTTCCTGCAGCTTTGATTGAAGTTGTGAGTGAGTTTTTTTATAATTCATAATTTTAATTAGTTAAGTTCTTTAAATTTATTTCACTAAAAGGATAAATTTAAGGAAAACTTTAATTATAGTTTAATTATAAAGAGATAATTTTGATAATGTGTTCGAATTTCTATAGGGAATTAGGTTAATTACCGACAGAAACCTACACCATATTAATTGCATTTACTTTATATAATTATAACAAAATAAAAAATAAAAGTCAAGTGTGGATAACTAAAATTTTCGAAAATTAATTTTTTTTCTTCTTTTTTGATAAAAAAGACAAGGATCGATGGCAATAACGGCAGATTTTATCTCCTTTTTTAATTCTTTTAAATTAACCTCCATAATTTGTCACAAAAAAATGTTAGCATGTTTAAATCTTTAAATGTTAGTATGTTAATATGTTTTCAAGGATTCCAATAATGCATCAATATTCCAATATCTTTGACGTCAACAACGCCGTCAGAGTTTAGATCTTCATTTTCAATATC
>Ga0190360_1000098_pt1 | contig 45938 bp, 36 predicted proteins | sample 48721834_MG_FD_161271 | JGI IMG/M metagenome (GOLD analysis project Ga0190360, IMG submission 161271) | Hydrothermal vent microbial mat bacterial communities from Southern Trench, Guaymas Basin, Mexico - 4872-18-3-4_MG | ecosystem: Environmental > Aquatic > Marine > Hydrothermal vents >...
TCTAAAGAAACAGGTTTTAAAAAAGTTCACTGCCAGGGAGAAGTTTTAAACAAAGTTTACCTCTCGCGCCCTATTCTTGAGGCCGATTTAGTCATCAATTTGCCCAAACTCAAAACTCATTCATTTACTATTTTCACCGGCGCTGTTAAAAATATGTATGGAGCTATCCCTCAGGGTCTTCGTCTCAATTACCACCGCCTATATGGTCGACTCGAGACATTCAGCCAAATGTTAGTTGACATTTATAGCTGTTCACCTCCTCAACTGACCATTATGGACGCTATCATGGCTATGGAGGGCGAGGGGCCTTCAGCCGGTCACCCCCGAAAGGTGGGGCTAATTCTGGCTAGTAAAGATGGAGTAGCTCTGGATGCGGTTGCTTCCAAAATTATTTGTTTCAATCCTCTTAGTATCTACACTACTCTTTTTGCTCATGAGAGAGGCCTGGGTGTGGGCAAAATTGAGGAAATTGAAATCACAGGCGAAAAGATAAAGGAAGTTGAAGTTCGAGACTTTAAGCACTCAGCCCTTGCCTTTGGTTTTTTAAGACGCAAGTTGCCGGCCTTCCTTTATGCCTATCTTCAAGACCAATTAACTCTTATACCTGAGGTTATAAGAAAAGAATGCACTAAATGCTTGGATTGTGTACGCATTTGCCCTACAGGGGCTGCTCAACCTGTTTCTGGCTCTGCCTGGATAGACAAACAAATATGTATTCACTGCATGTGCTGCCATGAAGTTTGCCGCTACCGGGCCATTAAACTCAAGATGAAGCCTATAGGCTATATCTTAAGAAAATTTGTATCTCTTTACAGGAGAATATTTTCACTGCTTAAGTAAGAGTTCTTTTTTCCTATTTAGCTAGAAGATTAAAATTATTTGGCTCATCGCAATAATGAGTACTCTTAGTTTGCAAATCGAGGTCTATGAACTGAGAAATGGGTCCTGTCACGGTATATCTCCGTCCTCGCTCCACCCATCCCCCGTGGGGAACCCCTTCCGCTGCGGGCGGAGACACCCCGACCCAACCTACCCCGTGCCGCCCATCCAGTTAAATTCACCTTGTTCTCTCATTACAGGTATCCATCATTGCGATGAGCCAATTATTTAAAGGTAATATTTAATCCCCAGGCTTATTAAAAAAGCACTCATATTAAGGTTGAATTTATCCTCAGTTAAACCGAAATTTAAATCAGAGATGGTTGTCGTCGCTTCTGCACGGTGATAAAGATAAAGAGCCTCAGCAAAAACAGCCAACTTGGGTGAGAGGAGCATTTGGCTTCCCAGGCCCGCCTCGAGAGCAGGACCATTCTCAATCTTTTGGCTGATTCTAATTTCTGGAATGGTTATCAAATCCTTAAGAGCAAAGTTAGAAAAGACAAAACCAGCCCCCAGCAAAACATAAGGAGCAAATTTTTTGCCTCCTGGAAAAGAATACTGGATTTCGGCCAAAAAAGGAGTTACGGTAAGGTTCCCTTCCTTTAACTGCCCGGCTTTTTCATCAACTTGACTTTTCCAGAAACCAAAATTGAAGGAGATAGTTATTTTTTTATTTAGGCCTAAGGCAAAGCCGAAACCAGTCTCAAAGCCAGTTTTAATGTTAGAGAGGGAAGGAGAAGAAAAACCGCCGCTGACATGAATACTTAACCTTTCTGCCCTGGCCCAGTTTTGGCCATAACCTACCAAGCTGATAGCCAATAAAAACATTAATAATTTTTTCTTCATGTTTTTAAAAATCATCACTTAATCCAGGCTAAAAGTCAATGTTAAGAGATAACCATCTCCAGCTTACCCAAAAAATTCAAGTTTTCAAACTGTCTTATCTGTGTTAAATTAAGTTGGAAAGAGGAGGAGTCATGGATTTTTATCATTATTTTAAATCCCGCCGCGGAGAAATAATTCACCTTCTAAAGAAATTAGTGGAGCTGGAGTCGCCTTCATCTGACAAAAAAGCGGTTGACAGCTGTTCTTCTTTCGTTATTAGAGAGTTCAAAAAATTGGGAGTCAAAGTCACTTCTTTTCCTCAAGAAGAAATTGGCAATATTTACCTGGTGGAATATCCAGGCCAAAAAAGACAACAGCCCCCAGAGCAAATTCTGATACTCACCCATTTAGATACCGTCTGGCCTGTAGGCAAAATTAAAAAGATGCCTTTTTATGTTTCCGGCCAAAAAGTTTTTGGCCCGGGTGTATTGGATATGAAAGCTGGCCTAGCTATGGCCATTCTCTCTCTAAGAGCTTTGCATCAACTAAATCTTAAACCCAAGAAAAAAATTGCTGTTTTTCTCAATTCAGCTGAGGAAATTCAAAGTCAAGCCTCTGAAAAATTGATTAAAGCGTTAGCCCGCAAATCAAAATATGTGCTCTGTTTGGAACCGGCTTTGCCAGGTGGGGCTTTAAAGATGGAGCGAAAAGGACGTCTTGTCATCCGTCTTGAGGCAAAAGGTAAAGCTGCCCATGCTGGAAATCCTGAATTGGGTATTAACGCTATTGAAGAGATTGTCAATCAGCTTCAAAAATTGAAAAGGCTGAGAACAAGCCAGGTCACTGTCAATATTGGCTTGATAGGCGGAGGAGAAAAAGCCAATATCGTGGCCGCTAATGCATGGACAGTCCTGGATATAAGATTCTGGCGAAACAAACAAAAAGCCAGGATATTGAATACCCTAAAACAGCTAAAACCTACAATTCCAGGGGCAAAGCTTAATTTTACCCTAGAAAGCCTGACTCCTCCCATGGAAAAAACCAAGCCATCCAGCCAATTATTTAAACAAATTAATGAAATAGCCTCTTCTCTGAATATTAATCTGGAAGCAGGAAAATCAGGCGGGGGTTCTGATGCTTCTTTCGCCTCTAATTTGGGTATTCCCACTGTAGATGGTCTTGGTCCTGAAGGAGAAGGAATTCATGCAGATAATGAAAACCTGCTTCTGTCTTCTCTCATTCAGAAAACTGCTCTCCTGACTGAGCTCCTAAAGCAGCTCTAAGATAGACAATGCTGTAAAGGCCACCCTCTGATTTAAGCCTTAATCTTTTTACCCCTCACTCTTTACTCTTCACTGTTTCATCATTTGATTGACTGAAGCTCAAAATTTTGTTAACTTATATAATCCTAAAGAGGTTATTTGTTAACAAGTAATAGCATTTAATTATCAAATTTGAATCTAGATCATTAAAAATATAAAGGAGGCTTAATATGATAAAAAAATATTATCTTCTCTCTCCCGGTCCCACCCCTGTTCCTGACAGAGCTCTGTCAGTGGCCGCTGAACCTATTATCCATCACCGAACTCCAGAATTCTCTGATATCTTTATGGATGTCGTTGATGGCCTTAAATATGTTTTTGGAACAAGTCATGATGTCTTTGTCCTAACCTCATCCGGAACAGGAGCAATGGAAATGGCCGTGGCCAATATTGTTTCTCCTGGGGACAAAGTTATTACCATCAACGGTGGAAAATTCGGTCAAAGATGGGGTATACTGGCCCGAGCATTTGGAGCTGAAGTAAAAGAAATCAATTTAGAATGGGGAGATGATTTCAGTAAAGAGCAGCTGGCTGAAGAGTTAAAGGCTAACCCCCAAACAAAAGCTGTTTTCACCTCTCTTTCTGAAACCTCTTCAGGAACTGTTTATGATATTCAAGGATATGGTCAGGTTTTAGCTGGCTCAGAAGCCGTCTTTGTCGTAGATGGCATCTCTGGACTTGGGGCTACTCCCTGTCCAATGGACGACTGGAAGGTAGACGTCCTTGTGGCTGGTTCCCAAAAATCATTTATGATTCCTCCCGGTTTGGCTTATATTGCCTTCAGTCCTAAAGCTTGGAATATTGTCGAACAAAAAAAACCTCCTGCTTTTTATTTTGACGCTAAAGCTTATAAAAAAAGTTTGGCTAAAAGAACAACTCCCTATACTCCAGCTGTTTCCCTTATCATTCAGCAACAAAAATCCTTGGATATTATTAGGTCTTTAGGCTTAGAACGGCTGTTCGAGCACCACCGTATTCTAGGGGATGCTACCAGGGCTGGAGTTAAAGCTTTGGGCTTGGAACTCCTTTCTAAAAGGCCCGGCAATATCCTGACTGCAGTCAAAGTCCCCGAAGGAGTCGATGGCCTTCAGTTAGTAAAAACAATGCAGGCAAAATATAACGCTTATATTGCTGGCGGCCAGGATCCTTACAAAGGAAAAATCTTCCGCATTGCTCATTTAGGTTACATGGGTGGTTTCGATATCGTTACAGCCCTTACTGCCCTGGAAATGAGTCTTTCTGAACTAGGCTTCAACTTTGAAGAAGGAAGCTCAATCAAGGCAGCCGAAGCCGTCTTAAAGGAGAATTGGCAATGATGAAAGTATTAGTTGCAGATCCTCTCCACCCCGAAGCTCTGGCTAAATTAAAATCTCTGCCTGGGCTGGAAATAACCTTAAAGACAGGGATGAATGAAGATGAACTCATCCAGACAATCCCAGATTTTCAGGTGGCTGTAGTTAGAGGTGCCACCAAAGTTACCCGCAAGGTCATTGAAGCTGCTGACAAATTAGAGCTCATTATTAGAGCAGGAATCGGCTTGGATAATATTGATCTCAAAGCTGCCCAAGAAAAGGGCATTGAAGTGGCTAATACCCCTGCAGCTACTACTATTTCTGTGACAGAGCACACAATGGGACTCATGCTGGGGGCTGTCCGCAATCATGGTCAAGCTAATTTATCTATGAAGGCCCACCGGTGGGAAAAAAAGCTCCTCTCAGGTACAGAGCTCTATCAAAAGACATTGGGCATCGTCGGTATGGGTAGAATAGGTCGGGAAGTGGCTCACCGGGCTTTGGCTTTTGGCATGAAAATACTCGCTTATGATGTCATCGATATCAAAACTGACTTGGATATAAAGCAGGTCTCCCTTGATGAACTGCTAAGCCAAGCTGATATTATAACTTTTCATCTGCCTTTAACAGAACAAACAAAACATATGATAAGCGATCAAGAATTTCAAAAGATGAAAGATGGAGTAATTATTGTTAATGCTTCTCGGGGCGGAGTGGTGGATGAGAAAGCTCTTTTAAGGGCTCTTGAATCAGGTAAAGTAAGGGCCGCAGCCATTGATGTTTGGGAAAAAGAACCACCACAAGATTTCTCTCTGGTCGATCATCCCAAGGTAATGGCTACTCCCCATATCGGTGCCGCTGCCAAAGAAGGACAGAAAAGAGCTGGGCTGGAGGTTGTTAAAATATTACAAGAGAAGTCAAGCTGAGATTTATCCCCTGCTTCTAAAATTTTCCTGATTTTACTCCCTTCGACAAAGACATAGCTGGTTCAAAAAAGGTTTTTCCAGTCGCTTCTCATGTTATATAATTTTTCTTATTATAAACTATCACTCTCTTCAAAATACATATGTAGCAAGAGTAGACTTTAGTAGACTTTGTCTTAAAAAAGAATATATAATAGCTAAATGAGGTAAGGAAATGATTTATTTAGATAACAATGCTACTACACCTATTGATCCCCAGGTAGCGGCCAGAATAGCTGACTTTGCCCGAGAGCATTTTGGCAATCCTTCTTCTCTATACCCCATAGGGAGAGAAATCAAAGAGATGATCAATGAGGCCCGACAGACTATAGCCAATGCTTTAGGTACAAGCCGTTCTGAAATAATCTTTACTGGCTCTGGCACTGAGGCTGACAATTTTGCTATTAGGGGAATACTGGATGCTCACCCAGATAAAAATGAATTTATCACTTCAGCCATTGAGCATCCGGCCGTGATTCAGACAGCTAATTACCTTGAAAAAAAAGGCTGTAAAGTCACCTATGTTCCGGTAGATTCTAAAGGGGTAATTGATATAGATTTTCTTAAAAAAGCCATCTCCCACCGCACCGCTCTCATCTCCATCATGCTAGCAAACAACGAAATTGGAACTATCCAGCCAATTAAGGAAGTAAGTAAGATTGCTAAAGAAAATGGTGTTCTAGTCCATAGCGATGCTGTCCAGGCCTTTGGTAAAATAGAGGTTAAGGTTGACTCTTTAGGAGTAGATTTACTATCTATTTCTGCTCATAAAATTTATGGACCAAAAGGGATTGGAGCCTTATATATAAGGAAAGGGACCAAGATCTCTCCCCTTATCTATGGTGGCCATCAAGAAAGAGAAATGAGAGCAGGTACAGAAAATACCATAGGCATTGTCGGCTTTGGTGAAGCCGTCCGGGTAATGCAAAAAAGAGGTCTCCAGGATAAGAAATTAATAAATAAATTAGCTGAAAAATTAAAAAAGGGAATTGAAGACAAAATTCCAAACGTTAAATTTAACGGCCATGAAACCCAGAGGATAAAAGGAACACTCAATTTTTCCTTCTTTGGTTTGGAGGCAGAGGCTATTCTTTTGGCTCTAGCCACAAAAGAAATCTATGTTTCTACAGGCTCTGCCTGCAGCGAAGGCTCAGAGGAAGTTTCCCATGTTTTGCAGGCTATTGGTTTAAGGCCTGAGGTGGTTCGTTCTTCAATAAGAATGTCTCTGGGAAGATTCAATACTGAAGAGGACATAGACACTGTCCTTCGAGAATTGCCTGAAATAGTAGAGAACTTAAGAAAAATCTCTAACCTGAATAACGAGGAATATTGAGCCTATTGCTGTAAGGTCCATTGACCTCAATGGACCGTTAATTAAATACCTATAGAGTCCGCTGTCCCCAGCGGACTGTTTCAAACATAATGGCAGCTAGGTAGGGCCATCTGTTTCAGGCTCTATATACATGGGGTCAGACCTTCATAAGTTTCATAAATTATGCTTCTCTATTGATATATTTCCTCGGTTTGTAAGGGACAAAAGTTATTACAATTATTGTAGGAATAAAAGTTATGAAACTTATGAAGGTCTGACCCCACTTTTTGTCATAGAGCCTCTGTTTCGTTGACCTCTAATCATTTATTATTTATAATCTGAGCATTATGAAGTGGGTTTATATCGAAGATATTGCTAACTATAAAGATCAGCAGATTGAAATCAGAGGTTGGCTTTATAACAAAAGATCGAGCGGTAAAGTCCGCTTTCTTCTCATAAGGGATGGCACAGGTATCCTTCAAGCCACAATCTTTAGTCCCACCAAGGATCACCCACTCTTTGAAAAATTCGATAAACTTACTCAAGAATCTTCTCTTATTGTCCGCGGCCTTGTCCGTCAAGATAAAAGAGCACCAGGTGGATATGAATTAAATATTGAGGATATTAAAATTCTCCAAATTTCTGAGGACTACCCTATCACTCCCAAAGCTCATGGCGTACCTTTCTTGATGGAGCACCGTCATCTCTGGCTGCGTTCCCAAAAACAGCATGCCATCCTCCAAATAAGAGCAGAATTGATTAAAGCTATCAGAGACTTTTTTGACGGCCGCGGTTTCCGCTTGATGGATACACCCATCTTAACCCCTAGTGCCTGTGAAGGAACAACTACTCTTTTTGAAACAGAATACTTTGAGCAAAAGGCTTACTTGAGCCAAAGCGGCCAGCTCTATAATGAAGCTACCGCTATGGCTTTTGGCAAAGTTTATTGTTTCGGTCCCACCTTTAGAGCTGAAAAATCAAAAACAAGAAGGCATCTTATCGAATTCTGGATGGTAGAACCTGAGATTGCTTTTGCTACTCTTGACGATGTTATTGAGCTTAGTCAAGATCTGATCCTGTTTATTATCCAAAGAATATTAACCAAAAGAAAAAAGGAGCTTAATATTCTGGAAAGGAACACTAAACCCCTGGAAAAAATAAAAAAGCCTTTTCCCAGAATTACTTACGAGGAGGCCATTAAAAAGCTTCAAGAAAAAGGCTCAAGCATAAAATGGGGAGACGATTTTGGAGCTCCGGAGGAAACTCTTATTTCGGAATTATCTGACAACCCAGTCTGTATTACCCATTTCCCTGCTCAAATAAAAGCCTTCTACATGCAGCCTGCTCCTGAAAGGGCAGACCTTGTTCTTGGAGTGGATGTCCTTGCTCCAGAGGGATATGGAGAGATAATTGGCGGTGGCCAGAGAATTCACGATCTAAATCTTATCGAACAAAGGATAAAAGAATATAAGTTACCTCGCAAAGATTACCAATGGTACCTTGATCTGAGAAAATACGGATCTGTTCCTCATGCCGGTTTCGGCCTAGGTGTGGAAAGAACTTTAGCCTGGGTTTGTAAGATTAGACACATCAGGGAAACAATTCCCTTCCCCCGCCTTTTGTACAGAATTTATCCTTAATAATTAAGGTATAACAGTCTGCTGAGGACAGCAGACCCTACATCTTTCTTGCCTTAAACCTTTAACTTTAAACTTCTTACTCCTCACTGTTCACTTTTCACTCTTTACTGTTTACGCTTTACGTTCTACAATTTATTTCTAATGAAAAAAATTGCCCTTATCTCGCTCGGCTGTGCTAAAAATTTGGTAGATAGCGAAGTTATGCTGGGTTATCTCGACCGGGCAGGTTACAGCTTTGTTTCCGACCCATCTCTGGCAGAAGTAATCATTATTAATACCTGCGGCTTTATCCAGCCGGCAAAAGAAGAATCTCTTCAATTTCTAAAAGAAGCCGTAGCCCTTAAAAAAAAATATAAAAGCAAAAAAATAATTGCCGCTGGCTGTTATGTCAGCCGGGATAAGGAATTTTTAAAAAAAAAATTCCCTCAAATTGATTCCTGGCTGGGAGTTAATGGCTTTGCCAAAATCGTAGAATGCGTAGAAAACAAGCCTTTTTCAGCTCCCTCCAATTGTTTTCTTTATGACCACACTTCTCCCCGCTATCTTTCCACTCCTCCAGCTTGGACCTATGTTAAAATTTCAGAGGGATGTTGCCATCAGTGTTCCTTTTGTGCTATCCCTCTTATTAAAGGCCCTTATCAGTCCCGCCAGCCCCAGTCAATAATTCAAGAAGTAAAAAATCTGGTTGAACGAGGTGTTAAAGAAATCAATCTTATTTCTCAAGACTCAACCTATTTTGGCCGGGACCTAGGCCTTGAAAATGGCTTGACCCTGCTCCTTCAAGAACTGCTTAAAATCAAAAAACTGGAATGGATTAGAGTTCTTTATGGTTATCCTGAAGAAATTACTGACTCCCTGTTAGAAATAATGCAGGAGAGGAAAATCTGTTCTTATCTTGATATTCCTTTCCAGCATGCTGATCCGACTATAATAAAAAAAATGAAAAGAGGCATGGATGGTCAGAGAGCTCTAAAATTGATTAAGAAAATAAGAAAAAAAATTCCAGATATTGCTCTTCGTTCTACTTTAATTGTCGGTTTTCCAGGAGAAGGCCAGCAGCAATTTGAAACCTTAAAAAATTTTGTCCGCGAGGCAAGATTTGACCACTTAGGTGTTTTCACTTACTCCCGAGAAAAAGGCACAAGCTGTTTTGATTTAGGCGACCCGATAAAAAAAGCTGTTAAAGAAAAAAGAAAAGAAAAAATTCTGGAGATCCAGGCTGAAATCTCTTACCAAAATAACAGAAAATATTTAAAGCAAACAATAGATGTTCTAATAGAAGGCACTTTAAAAGATGACCCTTCTCAAATTGTAGGCCGCTCACCCTGGCAAGCCCCTGAAGTTGATGGCCTAATTTTCCTTACCTCTTCCTTTCCTTTAGCCGAAGTTATCAATACTATTCAAAAAGTTGAAATCACAGCTCATGATATATATGATTTATACGGAAAAATTATTTAATGAAAACACTTTCTAAGATATTAGCTACTTTTTTCGGCCTTGGCTATTTTCCTTTTGCTCCAGGCACCCTGACCAGTCTCATAATAGTTATTATTTATAAATTTTTTCTCTTTAAATTAGGCTGGCCGTTACATCTTCTTCTCTTTTTTCTTCTTTTTCTGGCGGGCAGCTTTGTCTCAACCATTTATTCCTCAACTCTAAATGAAAAGGATCCGCAAAAAATAGTTATAGATGAAGCCTGTGGTCAATATCTTGCCCTATTTCAGTTGAATCCTTCCTGGTTAGGCCTCGGCCTCAGCTTTTTACTTTTCCGCTTCTTTGATATAATTAAGCCTTTCCCCCTGAAAAGGGTGGAATTATTCCCTCACGGATGGGGAATTATGCTTGACGATGTAGCCGCTGGACTTTATGCAGGAATTATAACCTATATTTTCTTTCTGATAAAATGAAAATAACAAAAGAGTTCAGGGTGGAAACAATCGCTGTCGGCTCTGAACTCCTTACGCCTTATTTTCAGGATACAAATTCTCTTTTTCTCAGCCAAAGATTAAACGATTTGGGTCTAAACATTTCCTATAAGACTATCGTTGGTGATGACTGGCCTGAACTTACTCAAGCCATCTATAATTCTCTTAACCGAGTTGATATTCTGATCACAATCGGCGGCTTAGGACCTACTCACGACGATAGAACCCGGGAAGCAGTAGCTCATGTCGTTGGTCGAAAACTCATTTTTAAACAGGAATTGATGGCCTTAATAGAAGAAAGATTCCGGCGCCGAGGCCTGAAAATGCCACCGATCAATAAAAAGCAAGCCTATTTAATTGAAGGAGCAGAAATTCTAGCCAACAAAAATGGAACTGCTCCTGGCCTCTGGTTGGAAACCGAATCTAAAGTAATCATCCTCCTTCCCGGCCCGCCTCAAGAATTGAAACCTATGTTTGAAAGAGATGTCTGGCCTCGATTGCAGAAATTTAAAAGTCGATTTACTGCCAGAGCCACTTTAAAAACAGCCGGTTTAACAGAGTCTCAAATTGAAAGCTTAATCTCTAATTTATATCCCAAATTTCCTAAGGTAAAGGTTACCACCATAGCTTATCCTGGCCAGATAGAAATTACTCTTCACTCAACCTCCAGCCGCAGCCAGCAGGAGGCCGATAAAAATTTAAATAAACTGCAAACATCGCTTCTCCAAAAGCTTAAAGATAATGTTTTTTCCACTGATGGCCAAGAACTTGAAGAAATGGTAGGTAAACTTTTAAGACATCATAATAAAAAGCTGTCTGTGGCTGAATCCTGCAGCGGTGGATTTTTGGGGCATAGATTAACTAATGTCCCTGGCAGCTCAGATTATTTTCTTCTGGGAGTAATCGCCTACAGCAATCAGGCTAAAATATCCTTACTTGATGTTCCGGCTGACTTGATAGAAAAATATGGGGCTGTTAGCTCTCAAGTAGCTCAAGCTATGGCTGAAGGAGTCAGAAAGAAAGCTCAGGCTGAGATTGGTCTGGGTATAACTGGTATTGCTGGACCATCAGGAGGAACAGCAGCCAAACCAGTTGGCCTAGTCTATGTAGCTCTCTCTGCAGCCAAAGAAAGCCAAGTCTCAAAAAATCTTTTTTTAGGCCAGAGAGAGGCTGTCAAATTTCAGTCTACCCAGAAGGCTTTAGATATGCTTCGCTACTATTTACTAACATTAAGGTAGTTAATCAATCAAAATGAGAACTTTTATTGCCATTGATCTTGCTCCACCCATAAAAGATGAACTTTCTAATTTTATCCAGAAACTGGCGGCTATAAGTAGCAACATAAAATGGGTCAAAAGAAATGGCATGCACCTGACCCTTAAATTTTTAGGCGAAATAGAAGAAGATAAATTAGACGAAATCAAATCCTGTTTATCAGAAATTTCCAAAGACCATGCTTCCTTCTCTCTTCAGCTTAAAGGTACAGGCACTTTTCCTCCAGGAAAGAAAAAGCCAAGAGTGCTCTGGATCGGAATCGAGGAAAACAAAAAGCTAATCATTCTTCAAAGTGACATTGAAAAGAAATTATCTAAACTGGGCTTTCTTCCAGAAAAAAGGCTTTTCCATCCTCACCTCACTTTAGGACGAGTTAAAATTGGCAGTCAACTGGGGAAGATTATGGCTTATATGGAAAAGAACAGAGAAAAGAGTTTCGGCCAGATGGAAGTTAAGAAAATAACCTTTTTTAGGAGCATCCTTAAACCAACAGGGGCTGAGTACCAGGCTCTGGCTGAGTTTGAATTATCATGAAAATAATAAGTGCTTTACTTTCCTATCTAATCGGCTCTATTCCTACTGGTTATATCATCTTTTATCTGAGCGAGAAAAAAGACATCCGTCGCTTCGGCAGCCAGGCCACAGGAACTACTAACGTTCTGCGGCTTAAAGGCTGGAAGTATGGCTTGGTTGTCTTTGCTGGCGATTTCCTAAAAGGTTTTTTACCGGTTTATGCTGTTTTAAAAATTTTTAATGACTTGAGTTTGGCTGTTATCTGCAGCTTTTTGGTTGTAGTTGGCCATTGTTTCCCCATCTATATCAAGTTCAAAGGAGGAAAAGGAGTAGCCACCACTATTGGTGTCTTCAGTCTCTTAGCCTTCAAACCACTCTTGATTAGTCTGTTTCTTTTTCTGATCGTGACCTTGATTAGCCGCTATGTCTCATTAGGCTCTCTGTTAGCTGTTTTAAATTTACCTCTTTCAGCTTTTCTCTTTCGAGCAGATTACAAAATCATAGTCTTGGGAATTGCCGTTTTTATAGTGGTTGGCTTCAGGCATAAAGGCAACATCTGGCGCCTTGCTCAAGGCAAAGAAAGAAAGATAGGAGAAAGAATTAAGTGAAAGTTAGTGTAATTGGTGGAGGAACCTGGGGCAGTGCCTTTGCTCTTTATCTTGGGAGGATGAAACTCAAAACCCAGCTCTGGATTAGAGAAGCTGACATCTATCAAGATATAATTCAAAGAAAAGAAAACAGAACTTTCCTCCCTGGCTATACATTTCCTCCCCCAGTTTCTTTCTTTCATAATTTAAAAGAAGCCGTCGAAGGCTCTCAGATTGTTTTTGTAGCTGTTCCTTCTAAGTTTTGCCGCCAAATCTATAATCAACTGGCTCCTCATCTTTCTGGTCAACAGATAATCGTCAGTTTGACTAAAGGCCTTGAAGAAGAATCACTAAAAAGAATGAGCCAAGTCATGGAAGAAATATTCTTGCCAAAATTCTTTCCTCAAATTGCTGTTCTTTCCGGTCCCAGTTTTGCCAAGGAAGTAGCCGAAGAGCAGCCCACCGCTGTCGTTATTGCCTCCAAAGACTTAACTCTGGCCCAAAGAATCCAGAAGTTGATTTCAAGCGTGAGTTTCCGGGTTTATACAAGCCAGGATATAATCGGAGTCGAACTGGCTGGCGCTCTAAAGAATGTCATCGCCATTGCTGCTGGAATTTTAGACTCTCTCCAACTCGGGCATAACTCCATGGCCGCTTTATTAACCAGGGGCCTTTATGAAATAACAAGACTGGGTCTAAAATTAGGAGCAAAAAGAGAGACTTTCTCTGGACTGGCCGGTATTGGTGACCTCGTCCTTACCTGTACTGGAAAGCTCAGCCGCAATCGCTACCTCGGTTCAGAACTGGGGAAAGGCAAATCTTTGACTGAAATTGTCTCCGGCATGAAAATGGTAGTTGAAGGAGTTACTACCACCCTTTCAGCCCGCCTTTTGACCCAAAGAGAAGGAGTAGAAATGCCTATTTGTGAAGAAGTCTATCAAGTTTTGTATAATAATAAAAATCCCCAACAGGCTGTCAAAGACCTGATGACCCGAAGATTAAAAGAAGAACATTATAATTAACTCAGGAGGGAAGGATGAAATTCAAACTAGTTCTAATTATGGCTTTAGTTATTAACCTTGTATTCTGTGCTTCAACTCAGAAAAAAATTGAAGAATCAAGGAAAAAAAGTCCTCGCTATAACTACAGCATGGGCTCTTTCTATTTAAATGCAGGCAACGTTGATCAAGCCATTAACTATTTTAACAAAACTCTCTCACTTGATCCCAATTATTATTTAGCTTTAAACGGATTAGGCCTAGCCTATTCTATGAAAGGCAAATTTTCTGAATCAGAGAAATATTTCCTTAAATGTCTAGCCATAAATCCTAGTTTCTCTGAAGCCAGAAATAATCTGGCCATGGTTTATCAGGAAATGGGCCTGGTTGATAAGGCTGAAGCCCAGTTCAGATTAGCTGCTTCTGATAAAAATTATAATTCAAGAGAACTTCCCTATTATAATCTGGCCAGACTCTATTTCGCCCAGGATAAATTGGAAGAGGCCTTAGGCTATGTGGAACAAGCTCTCCAGATAAATAGCAGCATGGCTATGGCTTATAATCTCAAAGGCATAATCCTGGAGAAGCAAAACAAACTTGATGAAGCTATTGCCAATTATGAAAAGGGAATTAAAATAATTCCCGATGATTTTTACTTAAATTTTAATTTGGCGGTGGCCTATTTTAAAAATAAAGAATTAGAAAAAGCCAAAACCCTTTTTGAAAAAATTTCCCCCAAAGCAAGCGATCCAGAAATGAAGAAGAAAATAAAAGATTATTTGAAGATGATTAAAAGCCGTAAAAAGTAAAGAGTTAGGAGTAAAGAGTAAGGAGTGATTAAGCTGGAAGGTCTGTTCTATATAATTAAACAGATTTCTAAGGATAGCAGATCGTCCCTCTTTCTTACCTTAGACTTTAAATCTCTCGATTAATGTTGGCAGGAAAAACGGCGATTCTTATCCATCCGAAGCCCATAGGTTGGGTGGGGGATCTTTGGCAAGGATGGATAGGAATCGTTACCTTTCCTGAGAGTTTCCCTATTAAAAACATTATGATAACGGTATGTTGAGGACAACAGACCCTACCGTCTATTTGCCTTAACCCTGTAATCTTTTACTCCTAACTCCTTACTCTTTACTCCTAACTGTTTATTTATTATGTTCCTTCTTCCCAGCCGGCTAAGTATTTTTTTTGCTCTAGAGAAAGTTTGTCAATCTTCACGCCCAGCGTTTTTAGTTTAAGACGAGCAATTTCCTCGTCAATTTCTCTAGGCACAGGATGAACTTTCTTGGCTAATTTTGGCCCTTCTTGAACCAAATAAAGAACGCTCAAGGCTTGATTGGCAAAACTCATATCCATAACTCCGGCTGGATGGCCTTCAGCCGCTGAAAGATTAATCAATCGTCCTTCAGCTAAGAGATAAATCTTTCTGCCGTTTTTTAGGCTGTATTCATCAACAAAATCTCTAATTTTTCTTTTACTCTGGGCTAATTTTTCGAGAGCAGGGATATCTATTTCCACGTTAAAATGGCCAGCATTAGCCACAATTGCTCCATCTTTCATCTTGAGAAAATGTTTACGGCTAATGACCGCTTTATCTCCTGTAACTGTGACAAAAATATCTCCTATTTTAGCTGCTTCATTCAAAGACATAACTTGAAATCCGTCCATTACTGCTTCTAGAGCTCGGAGAGGATCAACCTCACTGATAATAACCTTAGCTCCTGCTCCTTTAGCCCTCATAGCCACGCCACGGCCGCACCAGCCGTAGCCAGCCACCACAAAGTTTAATCCAGCCAATAGAATATTAGTGGCTCTCAAAATGCCATCGATGGTACTCTGACCAGTACCATAGCGATTGTCAAAAAGATGTTTAGTATTGGCATCATTGACAGCAATAATAGGATAAGCGAGCACCTTATTTTTTGCCATACTTCTCAGACGAATCACCCCTGTAGTTGTTTCCTCTGTGCCACCTATTATCCGGTTAAGAAGATCTTTTCTGGTAGAATGGACTGTACTCACCAGGTCAGCTCCATCATCCATGGTGATCTGAGGTTTAAGACTGAGGGCCTGATTTATATGATGGTAATAAGTCTTATTATCTTCCCCTTTAATGGCAAAAACCGGCACTTTATAAAATTTTACTAAAGCGGCGGCTACATCATCCTGAGTACTCAGAGGATTAGAGGCAGTCAGAGAAACCCTGGCTCCCCCTGAAGACAGGGTTTCCACAAGATTGGCTGTTTCGCTGGTTACATGAAGACAGGCCGAAATTCTTATCCCTCGAAGCGGTTTATCTTTGGCAAATTTCTCTTTTATAAGCCCCAGAACGGGCATGAATTTCTCTGCCCACTCTTTTTTTAATTTGCCTTTGGCCGCAAGCTTTAAATCTTTAACATCAAAATTCATGGTTAGCTCCTAACTCTTTATTTTTAGTCCAAAATAATAATTATGACTATTTAATCAGATTTATAAATGATCGGGCAGCTGTGGAGCCTACCTATTCTTAGCCTTTAATTCTGATCAAATACCTGCTTCTTTTCTTAGTATATCTGCTTTATCCGTCCTTTCCCAGGTAAATTCTTCTTCACTCCGCCCAAAATGTCCGTAGCAGGCAGTTTTTTTATAAATAGGTCGGAGAAGATTAAGGGTTTGAATCATTCTTTTTGGCCTCAGATCAAAATGGGCTCGGATCAAATCCTTGATCTTATCTTCTGATATCTTGGCTGTGCCATAAGAATCAACCATTACAGACACAGGCTCAGCTACCCCAATGGCATAGGCAACTTGAATTTCTACTTTGTCCATAAGGCCGGCGGCTACCAGATTTTTAGCCACATAGCGAGCCATATAAGAGCCGGAACGGTCAACCTTAGAGGGATCTTTTCCTGATAAACAACCGCCCCCATGGCTCCCTACCCCTCCATAGGTATCAACAATTATTTTCCGCCCAGTAATTCCTGTATCGGCCAAAGGCCCACCCTGCTCAAAGCGGCCAGTCTCATTAATGTAAAATCGTGTTTTCTTATCTATCATCTCCGGAGGTATCACCTTTTTTATGACCACTTCTTTTATATCTTCTCTTAAATCACTCATTTTAACCTGAGTATTATGTTGAGTGGCAATAACTACAGCTTCAACTCGTTTTGGGGTATTTGAATCATATTCAACCGTCACCTGTGATTTTCCGTCCGGGCGCAGGTATACTAAAATTTTTTCTTTCCTGACTTGACTCAATCTTTTGACCAATTTATGGGCCAGCATAATAGGTAGAGGCATCAATTCTTCTGTTTCCCGGCAGGCGTAGCCAAACATTAAACCCTGATCGCCCGCTCCTTGTTCATGTTCTTCAGTATCTTTTAAACCCAAGGCTATATCAGACGATTGTTCATGAATAGAAGAAATAACACTGCAGGTTTTATAATCAAAACCATATTTAGCCCGAGTATAACCGATTTCTTTAACTGTGTTTCTAACTACTTTCTGAAAATCGCAGTATCCCTCACTAGTGATTTCTCCAGCTATAAAGACTAAACCGGTAGTAACTAAAGCCTCACAAGCCACTCGACTGTTAGGATCCTGCCTAATGAGATCATCAAGAATAGCATCTGAAATTTGGTCACAAATTTTATCAGGATGGCCTTCAGTAACAGATTCTGAAGTAAACAGATGCTTGCCAATTATGCTCATCTTTTTCCTCCTTTAATTAGCAATGTCCTCGGATAGAGTAGCAGAAAAATTAACATAAATAGACCATTATTTCAATCTCAATTTTTTCCGTTCATCCAGTAACCGCTCCGTCGAGGACAACATACCCTACGTCTTTTTTACCTTAAACTTTCAACTACGTACTCTTCACTCTCTAGGCTCTACATCTTTCTTGACCTAAACTTTCAACTTTAAACTTTTAACTACCTACTCCTCACTTCTTACTCCTCACGGTGGATGTATTGGAATTGTTAGTCTATTTATGCTATTTATATAACCATTGATTAAAGTCGAAATGAACAATTGGAGTAAACAACTACTTATCTCTTTCCTAATATTTACCCTCGTCCCCTTTTCTGCCCTAGGCCAAGAAGAAGAGGGCTTTCCTTTTCCTACTTTCCTTTATACTTTAAAAAACGGCTTAAAGGTTGTCCTTTCTGAAGATTTTTCACTACCTTTAGTCTCGGTAGTAGTTGCTTATCATGTTGGCTCCCTTTATGAAAAGCCAGGAAAAGCAGGCCTGGCTTATCTTCTTGAAAATCTTATGTTTCAGGGCTCAAGAAATGTTGGCCGAATGCAACACATCAGTTTTATCCAAAGAACGGGTGGAACTCTAAATGCGGCTACCATAGAGGATAGAACAATATTTTACCAAACTGTCCCTTCCAATCAATTGGCCCTGGTTCTTTGGTTAGAATCCGATCGCATGAAATCTCTTGAAATTAGCTTTTCTAAAGTTGAACAGGCAAAAGAGGCTCTTATTCAAGAAATACACCATCGGCAAGAAATAGATCCCTATTTGGCCAGTTCCCTTTTTTTTGATCAGCTCCTCTACCCTGACTTTTCTCACAATCATCCTGTCTTTGGCCAGGAGGAAGATATAAGAAATATTACTGTGTCTGATGTAAAGAAATTTTATACCAGCTATTACATACCCAACAATGCTGTCCTGACCATTGTTGGCCATATCAATAAAAGAAAGACTCTCCAATTAGTTCAAAAATATTTTAGTTCAATCCCCAAAGGCAAAGAAATAACGCCGCCAGTTGTGGTCAGCCCTCAACTTCAAAAAAAAATTATCAAGACTTTTTCAAATTCATTGGCCTCACTTCCAGCTTTTTATCTCGGTTATCAAATAGCACCTCCCGCCTCTCCTGATTATTATCCGTTGAGAATTATTGAGTACGTCCTTCTCCGAGGCCAAACTTCTCGCCTCTATAAAAGATTAATAACTAGGCAGAGGATAGCCTATGATCTGAAAGGAAACATAGAGCAAAGAAGAGAATTAGCTGCCCTTAAGATTTTTGTAATCAGCAGCAACGATATCATGCTAACCAGAAGCGAAAAAGCAGTTCTTTCTGAAATAAACAAACTAAAATCTAGTCTTGTCTCAGATGATGAGCTTATTAAAGCAAAAAATATGTTCAAAATGGACTATATTAATCAATACGCAACTTATCTGGATAGGGCCATATTTCTGGCCGAAAACATGCTCCATCATAATAATTTAGATAACCTCTCCACAGAACTGAAAAAATATATGGCCGTTGGTTCTTCTGAAATTATCGGGATTATGCATAGATATTTCGCTCAAGGGCAGGTTCTTCTCAAAGTTAAGTTAAAATGAGATTCTCGAATAAGATCTTATTGATGCTCTCTATTCTGTTCTTCTGTCTAGGAAGCTATTTGCTTTTTCCTCAAGAAAGATTCCGCCAATCACCTCCCTATCCTGAGCCTCTTCAAGAGCTAAAATTGCCAGAAATAGCCGAAGCTGTTTTAAGTAACGGACTAAAAATTGCTGTCATCCGCTATGATAATCTTCCAATTGTCACTCTTCGCCTGGTAATATTAACCGGAGAAAGTGCTTCTTCTCCGAAACTTCCGGGTACAGCTACCCTGACAGCCAATATGCTAAAACACGGAACTCTAACCTTATCGGCTATTGATTTTGAAGAGAAAATAGAATCTATGGGGGGGAATCTAACTATTTCCACTTATCCTGACTACTCAATGATTACTCTTAATCTCTTAGAAGATTATTTAGATCAAGGCCTCTACATTTTAAGCAGAATGTTACTGCAGCCTTCATTTTCCAAAAGAGAAGTAGAAAATGCCAAAAGATCACTCTATTATGAGTTAATTAAAAAGAACTCCAATTCAGAGCAAGTAGCCAAAAAAGTTCTTTCCCTTCTTCTCTTTAAAGACCATCCTTATCAGAAAAGTGTTTTAAATCAGGATATTATAAAAAATATTAAAAGAGAAAATCTTCTGGCTTTTTTCCAAAAATATTACAGACCTAATAACGCTCAGCTTATTCTAACTGGAAACCTCAATTTGAACACGGCCACCAGAAAAGTAAGCCGTTATCTCAATTCCTGGTCAAAAAAAGAAGTTAAGCTTCCCCTTGTTCCTGCCTCTCATCCTAACAGCAAATTAAAAATTTGTTTTGTCGATATGCCCCAGCAAAAAGCGGCCATAATTTATATGGGGAATATTATCTCCCCCCTTAACAGCAGCAATTACTTCCCTCTCCTTGTCCTTAACCAAGTTTTGGGTGGAACTCCTGGGAGTCGACTCTTCATGAATCTCAGGGAATCCAAAGAATATGCCTATTATGCTTTTAGTCAAATTGAACTGTTCAAAATTTGTGGCCTTTTTTACATTAGAGCCAAGATTAGACCAGAAGTTGTCTATCCTTCAGTAATGGAAATTTTAAGTGAAATAAACAAAATATCAAAAGAAAAAATGCCAAGCTTTGAAATTGAACAGGCAAAGTCTTATCTTATCGGAAATTTTCCTCTTAAAATTGAAACTCATGATCTTCTTTCCTTAAGATTAGCTCAAATCAAAGCTTTTCAGCTAGGACCAGAACATTGGAGTAAATATTATCAAAATTTAATGCTTATTGATGCCGATAGAGTTTTTGATCTTGCCCAAAAATATCCCCTTTTAACTCCTGTGGTTATTATCGTAGGAAATGGGAATATTATCATTGACCACCTCAGAAATTTTGATGAGGTAGGAATTTATAATAATAAAGGCATTTTACAATATTCTATAAGAAAGGAGAGTTCAAATGAAACTCGTTGAATGTGTCCCCAATTTCAGTGAGGGCCGGGATAAAGAAAAAATAAGAGCAATTACTAAGGAAATAGAATCTACTCCTCAAGTTACTCTTCTCGATGTTGATCCAGGTGAATCAACTAACAGGACAGTGGTCACCTTTATAGGCACACCAGATGGGGTGAAGGAAGCAGCTTTTAAAGCTATTAAGAAAGCTGCTGAAGTTATCGATATGAGTAAACATAAAGGAGCCCACAGCCGCATTGGAGCTACCGATGTTTGTCCTTTTGTGCCTGTCTCGGGCGTAACTATGGAAGATTGTGTTCAACTGGCCCATGAACTGGGAAAAAAAGTAGCTAATGAGTTAGGAATCCCCGTCTATCTCTATGAAGAAGCAGCCCAAAAACCTGAAAGAAGGAACCTGGCAAATATTCGCCAGGGAGAATACGAGGGCTTACCTGAAAAATTAAAAGATCCTCAATGGGCGCCTGATTATGGTCAACCCATTTTTAATACTAAAGCCGGGGCTACGGTTATCGGTGCTAGGGAGTTTTTGATAGCTTATAATATAAATCTGAACACTAGCGATCGAAGACTTGCTCATCAGATTGCTCTTAATTTAAGGGAAAGAGGTCGCGCTAAAAGAGATAAGGAGGGCAAAATAATCAGGGACGAAGAAGGCAAAGCTATTATGATCCCCGGCAAATTTAAAGCAGTAAAAGCGGTTGGCTGGTATATTGAAGATTACGGCATCGCTCAAATATCCATAAACTTCACCAATTATAAAATATCTCCACCTCACCTTGTTTTTGATGAAACTATTAAAGAAGCAGCCAAACTTGGTTTGCGGGTGACGGGGAGTGAATTGGTAGGCTTAATACCCAAGGAAGCTATGCTTATGGCTGGCAGATACTACCTCGAGAAACAAGGAAAAAGCCCAGGAGTGCCAGAAGAAGAATTGATTCGTATAGCCGTAATTTCCTTGGGCTTAAATGATGTAGCTCCTTTTGATCCCCAGAAAAAAATCATTGAGTACCAGGTTAGAGAGGAGGATTCCTCCCTCTTAAAACTCAACCTGAGGCAATTTGCCAATGAACTATCCATGGACTCCCCTGCTCCAGGAGGAGGAAGCGCCTCTGCTTTGGGCGGAGCCCTCTCAGCTGCTCTCTCTTCTATGGTTTCTAACCTTACCGTTGGTAAAAAAGGATATGAGAATGTTCAGGACAAAGTTAAAGAACTGGCGGTTAAAGCTCAACAAATGAAAGATTTTTTCTTGCAGGCAGTTGACCTGGATACCAAAGCCTTCAATAAATTAATGGCTGCTCTTAAGCTTCCCAAAAAAACAGAAGAACAACGAGCAGCCAAAGAAAAAGAAGTAGAAAACGCCACCAAGGAAGCCACTCTGGTTCCTTTCCAAGTTCTAGAAAAAAGCCTTGAAGCCTTGAACCTAGCCAAGGAGATAGCTGTCCACGGCAACAAAAACTCAATAAGTGATGCAGGTGTAGCTGCTCTTGCCGCCCAAACAGCCGCTGAAGGAGCTTACTATAATGTAATAATTAACCTACCCGGCCTGACAGATGAAGAATTTAAATCAAAAATAAAAAGAGATGCTTTAAAACTAAAAAATCAAGCAGTCAGCTTGGCAAATGAAATAAGAAAAATAGTCATAGCAGAACTTGAACAAAATAAATCTTGAAAAACTTATAGACAATTCTTGCTCAAGAAGAGCATTTCCAAAACTTTAATGAGTGAACGTTTTTCCAAAGAAATAAAATGGGGCAGCGATTTCCCCCCAGCTGAAGCCCATAGTAGTGGGTATGTGGCTTTTGGCGATGATGGTAGGAAATCGGCGTCCTTAAAGACAACCTTACTCATCGTTAGAAATCACAATTTTAGAAATGGTTGTTTACTCAAGACAAAGGCAGTTAGCTGAAAATTAGATTTTATTAACAACCTGAATGGAGGTAAGCAAATGAAAGCTTTACTGGTTATTGACATGTTAAACGATTTCCTTAATAAGGACGGTGCTCTTTACTGTGGGGATACTGCCCGCCAAATCATTCCCTTTGTTAAACAAAAAATAGAAGAATTTCACCGTCTTCAACAGCTGGTGATTTTTATCTGTGACTCTCACCAGGAGAATGATCTGGAATTTCAAATGTTTCCCAGGCACTGTGTCCAGGGAACTAAAGGAGCTCAGATAATAGATGAACTTCCAGTTAAAGATAAAGATATAATTATTAAAAAAACTCGCTACAGCGCTTTCTATGGCACAGAACTCGAAGATATTTTAAAGAAAAAAGCAGTAACTGAAGTTCAGGTGGTCGGTGTTTGCACTTCGATCTGTGTTATGGACACAGTCGGAGATCTCTGTAACAGAGATTATAAGGTCATCGTTTACAAACAAGGAGTGGCTGATTTCGACCAGAAAGCTCATCAATTTTCTTTAGAGAGAATGAAAAAAACATACGGAGCTGAAATCAGATAAATATTTGGACGTATTTCTTCATCCATAGTGGATGAAGATATTCAAAAAAATGAAATTAGACAGCGACTTCCTTCCAACCGAAGCCCATAGGAGTGGGTGCGGACTCTTGGCCGGGCCGGAAGGAAATCGCTGCCTCCAAATATGAATTTCATCATTTTATTTATCTTGGTTGTGGAATTGCTTATTAAATATTTTTAAAAATTGATTCATCCTGTTACAGTATGATATAAATATAATCACACAAATTTTAAACTTGAAGAGGGGGAAAAATGACAGAATGGATGGTAGATGGCAAAAAAATTAAATTAGTTAAGGGAAACATAGCTCTTTTAGATGTAGAGGCTATCGTCAACGCTGCCAATAAATCTTTAATCCTAGGTGGCGGTGTAGCCGGCGCTATAAGAAACTTCGGAGGACCTTCAATCCAGGAAGAATGCAATAAACTGGGTTCCATCGAAGTAGGTGAAGCTGTTATAACCGGAGCTGGCAATTTAAAAGCCAAATATGTAATCCATGCAGCTGGCCCGGTTTATGGAGAGGGAGATGAAGACCAAAAGCTAGCCAAGGCAACTCTAAATAGCCTCAAGCTGGCAGAAAGAAAAAAAATAAAGACTATTGCCTTTCCGGCCATCAGTACTGGAATATTCCACTTTCCCCTTCAAAGGTGCAGCCAAATAATGCTTAAAGTGGCCATGGAATTTCTGTCTAAACATGATTTCCCTCAGGAAATAATTTTTTGCCTCTATGACGATAAAGCTTACTCAGTCTTTAAAGAAACTTTGGAAAAATTAAGAGCATAACAGCTAAAAATAGCGATGGCTGTATCTCCATAAAGGCCAGCCTTTTCTTTAATTCTCATAATTCCTAAAGCCGTTAGTACAGCCACAGCCAAAGCAGCCAGCAAAGGCATCAATTGAAGCAAAAGCCCTAAAGCCACCCCCGCAAAAGCAACATGGGCTAAACCATGCCCTATCATAGCATCACGTCTTAGGACAAGAAATACGCCCAATAAAGCACAGGGAACAGCCACAAAAATACCGGCTAATAGGGCTCTTTGAAGAAATCCATAGTGAAGGAAGGCGTTTATCTAAAACATCCTTTTGACTCTGTCTAAGGCAAACTGAAATCTAAAAATTCAATTTATATAATTTATATGTATGGTCTAAATTGTCAGTGGGGGTGGGAAATTATATGATTCCCGGCGGCCAGCATATCTTTAAAGGCCTGAGATTGGCAGAATTCTCCATGGGTACCATGATAAATTAACCTTTTATAGCGGTAAGCCAGGTGGCCAAAGGCTGAATGGCCGCCTAAAATAAAAATCCTTTGAGCACAATCTTGAAGAGTGTCTCTAAACCCCTCATCCAGCTTCTGAAGGCACTCCTGATAAAGCTCAGAATTTTTATTATAAAAAAGAGAATTATGAGGATCAATCTCTGAAAGGGATAAAGCTATTTTTTTTATAATCATTTGATCAACTTGAAAGTCAAGCCATATATTAGGATATAGCTTATGATATTCTTCAATCTGAGAAAGGGAAGTCTGTTTTCCTGCCTCCAATGACAAATTACGGCTCACTTCCAGTGTTTTCAATTTAGGATTGTTGATTCCTTTTAGAAAATCATGAATCCAGGGTTCCAGATCAGCTCCAATGTAAATAAAAAGATCTGCTTTGGCTAAGCGAACAATATCAGTCGGCCATGGCCTCCAGCTATGAACTTCTGCTCCTGGAGGAAGAAGGAGTTCAACCTGTCCTTTTTCTTGACAAACTGCCTGGGCAAATTCCTTTTTTCCAGACCAACTTTTTATCTTTATTCGGCCAGATAATAACGTTCTTTCCATTCGATTTCTTTTTTAAAAATAGAGAGGCGAAAAGAATTAAACAAAATTAGAAGAACAAAAACAACAGAAAAAGGATGCAATAAGCTGTAGATAACACTCGTTTTAAACTTCAAAGATAAGATTAATCTTATAAGTACTAGCGAAATTACCTGGAATAAGGGAAGGGTAATAGTCTCCCCCGAAACGATAGCTCCCCATAAAGCTAAGTAAGGATAAATAAATAGAAAATAACAGGCCAGGAAAATCCCCACTAAATAATGAGGAGCCGCACCGATTGCTTCATAATTGTTTTTAGAAAATCCTTTCCAGACTTCCTTAAATGAGGTGTAAAATCTAACAGTCATAATACCGGTTCCGTCAATGATCGAAATTTTCCCTTTGTTTTCTTTAACTCTCTTAGCTAGGGCCATATCATCCACAATCTTATCTTTAATTAATTGATGTCCGCCGCAGTCAAAATAAAAATTTTTTTCTATAAAAATAAAAGGGCCAATACCAAAAGCCAAACGTGAATCTTTGGAGTAATTTATCAGCTTAAAAGGAACTAAAGCCAAAAAGGCAAAATGAATGATGGGCATGTATAACTTTTCAGCCCAGGTTTTAGCAACCAGGCCAGGGATACAGGTGACAAATACAGCTTTACTTTTCTGAGCTGAAGCTAAGGCAACAGAGATAGATTGTGATTGATGAACAGTGTCAGCATCCGTAAATAAAAACCACTCTCCCTGGGCTGTTTGAGCTAGCTGATGGCATGACCAATTTTTCCCTGTCCAACCGGGGGGAAGCTTCTGACCTTTGATTACTCTCAACCTTTTATCTTTAGATCTAAGCTTATTGACGATTTCAAACGTTCTATCCCTCGAATTATCATCAAGAACAATGACTTCAAAGCGGGGATAGTTAGATTTTAAAAGAGAATTAACGCATTTTTTTATATTTCTCTCTTCATTTCTGGCTGGAATTAAAACTGAAACAAAAGGATATGGTTTTTGGAGCTTATTTTTTTTCTGCCTCTTAAGGCGTTTAATATTCTGAAGGAGATTAACAAAAATAAGAAGAATGAGCAAAAGAATGACAATCTGCAGGAATTCCATCTTTTCTTCTCTCTTTTCTATTATATAAAATTCCTTCTGTCAACTCTTTTATGGCTCTATAGACAAAAAATGGGGTTATTGATGCTTATGTGCCGGTGGGGTCAGACCTTCATAAGTTTCATAACTCTAATTCTTACAATAATTTTAGTAACTTTTGTCCCCCACAAACCGACGAAATATATCAATAGAGAAGCATAATTTATGAAACTTATGAAGGACTGACCCCGTCTGCTGGCTACTATATGTATATTACCCGCTTTTTGTTATAGAGCCCTCTTTTATGGCTCTAGAAAGCATTTCTATATCCGTGGTGAGTGAAGATTTTTTTAAATAGTAATTTCATCATTATTACTTATCAAAGTTTTGGAAAGTCTTGTCTAGCTCTATCTACAGAGTGGGGGTTGGCCCTGACATCAGTTCATCCGATCCTTGCCCCGTTCCCCACTTCAACTGAGTAAAAACGGGGGAGAGGAAAATTTTTTTTCTCTACCTCCTGAAGAAGGATATGCTTAAAAGCCTTGAGTCGATTATTTTTGACCAAAGCAATCCCTGAGCCCCCAAAGCCTGCTCCCGTCAAACGAGCTCCCATACAGCCTGGAAATTCCCTGCCTTTTTCATAGAGCAGATCAAGTTCTGGGCAAGAGACCTGATAATCATCCTTTAGACTCTGATGAGACTGGAAAAGAAGCTGACCTAAAAGGCTAAAGTTATCCTTTTCCAAAGCTTCGACTGCTTTTCTTACCCTTTCATTCTCACTTATTACATGTCTGGCCCTTTTATACAGAGTCTCATCCATCTGGCTCTTAAGATCTTCAAGCGTTTTTAAACTGGCCTCCTGGTAGCTAGCCAAGCCAGCTTGATTGAGTATTTTTAAGGCTAGCTCTGCTTCCTGGCGTCTTTTGTTATAAAAGGATGAGGCTAACTCCCGGTGTCGACTACTGTCGTAAACAACCAAACTTAGGCCTTGCTTTTTTAGGCGGAAGGGAATAAGACGAAATTGAAGGTTCTGGCAATCCAAAAAAAGAGCTTTTTCCTTCTGACCAAAGATTGAAACATATTGATCCATAAGGCCGCACTTTACTCCAACAAATTCATTTTCCGCTTTTTGAGCTAGATGAGCTATTTTTTCCTCAGAAAGGTTAAATCCAAATAATCCCTTTAACCCAAAGAAAAGACTAACTTCAAAAGCTGCTGAAGAGCTGAGTCCTGCTTCCAACGGAATATCGCTAGCTACCAAGGCTTTAACTCCGCCAACCTCAATTCCCTTCTCCTGAAGAACCCAAAAAATAGCTTTAACATACTCAATCCAGTTTTTGCTGGAAGAAGGAATTATATTCCTGAGAGCAAAAGATTTCTGCTGGTTGAAATTTTCGGAAAAGACAACAACCTCTTCTCCCCTAGTCTTGGCTGCTAACAAGTAGCTCCTCAAATTTATAGCTGCCGGTAGGACATAGCCCTGGTTATAATCGGTATGTTCACCAATGATATTTATTCTGCCAGGAGCTGAAGATATTATTTGAGGAGGTGATTTAAAAATTTTCTTAAATTTTTGAATTAAAGCTTTATTCATCAAATTGCATCTGGATTTTAAAGGTAAAAAAAGGAAAATGTCAAATTAACCTAACATCTTACTTTCATTTATGCGGCTCTAGGACGAAAAGTGGGGTAATATATATAATAGCCAGCAGACGGGGTCAGACCTTCATAAGTTTCATAAATTATGCTTCTCTATTGATATATTTCGTCGGTTTGTAGGGGACAAAAGTTATTACAATTATTGTAAGAATTAAAGTTATGAAACTTATGAAGGTCTGACCCCATAAGTATCAATTACCCCACTTTTCGTAACAGAGCCCATTTATGCTTGCATCAAAAAAAAATTTATGTCATCATTTAAATTCATCAATTATCAAAAATTAATTTTTTCAGGAGGCAAAAATGTCCATCTTAGATAATTTAAAACCAGCTTCTCTCTGGAAGCATTTCCAAAAAATATTAACCATTCCTCATTGTTCAGGCAACGAAAAAGCCTTGGGTGACTACATCATATCCCTCGCTAAAGCCAATAATTTGTCCTGGAAACGAGACAAAGTAGGAAATGTGGTTGTGGCCAAAAAAGCTTCTCCAGGCCATGAACAAGCTGAAACGGTCATCCTCCAGGGCCATCTGGATATGGTTTGTGAAAAAAACTCAGATGTTGCTCACGACTTCAGTCAGGATCCTATCCAGGCTGAAATTAAAAGAGAATGGGTTCAAGCTAAAGGAACAACCTTAGGTTCAGACAATGGTATTGGTGTAGCTGCCTCTCTGGCAATTATGGAAGATAGTTCTTTGGTTCATGGACCACTGGAATTTCTTTTTACAGTCGATGAAGAAACAGGGCTAACTGGGGCCACCAAAATAGAACCTGGCTTTTTAAAGGGAAAAAAGCTTTTAAACTTAGATAGCGAAGATGAAGGAGTCTTTACTATAGGCTGTGCTGGTGGAGCTGATTCAGAAATTCAGGTTCCTCTTAAAAGGGAGAAAAGTAAAGGAGAGTTATACAGGCTTAAAATCTTTGGTTTCAGAGGAGGCCACTCAGGTGTTGACATTAATGAAGGTAGGGGCAACGCCATAAAGCTCATAGTTCGTCTTTTGTGGCAGGCTCAAAAAGAATTCGATTTTTCTCTGGTTCGTCTGGAGGGAGGAAACAAGAGAAATGCTATTCCCCGAGAGGCTTGGGCTGATTTTTATCTTAAATCTGGTCAGTTTGAGGCTTTTAAAGCTTTTACCCAGCAGGCCTTTGAAAAAATAAAATTTGAGTTTCAGGCAGTAGAAAAAGAGGCTAATTTCTCGCTCGAACAATCAGGCGGAGAAAAAGATGCGCCCCTTTCTTCTCTATCGCAAAAAAATCTTATCAACCTTCTCTTTGGTTTACCTCATGGAGTCCTGTCCATGCATCCCGAAATGCGCGATTTAGTAGAAACTTCAACCAATTTAGCTGTTATTCACACTCACTCTAAGCAGGCTGAAATTATATGTTCCAGCCGCAGTTCAGTAGCCTCAGCTTTAGAAGCGACCAGGAATATGATAGCAGCTTTGGCTGAATTAGCAGCCGCTTCAATCAATCAGCCTGAAGGCTATCCGGGCTGGACACCCAATCTTGAATCACCTCTGCTTAAAACACTAAAAGAAGTTTACCGCCAAATTTTTGGCCAGGAGCCAGAGGTTGGGGCTATTCATGCCGGTCTTGAATGTGGTATTCTCGGCCAAAAATTTCCAGGTATGGATATGATCTCTTTTGGCCCGACCATCGAACATCCCCACTCTCCAGAAGAAAGGGTGAACATTCCTTCGGTTGAAAAATTCTGGAAATTTTTAACGGAAGTTCTCAAAAAACTTGCTTAAGGAAAAAACTATTTAATCCAGCCTAGCTCACTAAACTGAGGAAAACCCGAATATGTCAGCCCCCAATAGGCGATTCAATTAGATTTTTTAAATGTTCCTGGGCCCAGTTTGGATTCGAGTCCTTCAAATCGATACAAAGCCATCTTCCTCTCCAATTTAAAAATTAGACAGAATTATCTTCGTAAAACTATTTTTTTTACACCTTGAACTTGCCTGAAATTAGCGCCCTGGCTGATGCTTCTCAAAACCAAATCCCGATCTACTACTACAGATCCAGCTATTGTATTAAAGCCATAATCAAATAAAACAGGCGACAAGGGAGTACTTGGTCCCAACATTATCTTATAGGCCTGAGGAGCCACTAGAGCCAGAATGCCTCCTAAAGTATGATTAATTAATGTGGTGCTGGTAATGGCCACTACCTCTGCTTGAGGAAGTAAGGTCTCAATCTCTTTTCCTGTTAAGTCACCAGGACGGCCACGCCCTGGCAACTCGAACACCCATAATTTTTCCGCTATTGTCCGTAGTTTATTAACAAATGGGAAGTGTCCAATAACTGCAATCCGCTTTCCCCTTCCTCTAAAAACTATCTCTTCTTCTGCATTTAACTCTAAGTATCTGGATTTACCGACAGATATGATGGAATTTATAGAAGCAAGACCAATAGAGGCCTCCAGGATCCGAGGTGAAAATGATAGCTGAGCTAACTCTTTTGCTCCTGAAGGAAGCAGATTTCCAGCCTGTTCCACCTGATTTCTATCAGAGACAGGGATTAATACTGCTAGAGTAGAAGCAAGTCCGCAACTTAATGAAGTTACAGCAGTCCAGTAAACACAAGTACGAATATCCGAAACTTGATAGTCATTTTTTAATGAGAATAGAATGTCTTTAATTAAAGCCTTGCTTTTTTCCATTTATCCAAAATACACAAAGCCAATAAAGTCTGAGCTTACACTTTTAGAAAGCTATATGTTTTTGGCCTTTTTCCTACAAACTGGAACCATCCATTTCTAGCGATGGCTGCCACAATGTCCTCCTCTTTTAAGTGATGATCGCTAACAGAAAGTCTTCCCTCTGGTTTTAATACACGATAAACTTCCTTTAAAACATCATCAGGCTTAGCTAATTCATGTAAAGTATCATACAAAAGAACCAAATCAAGACAGGAATCGCTAAGCTCTATTTTATCTTTTGAAAGGATAGTGATGACATTCTTTAGCTTTTTTCTGAGCGCTAACTTTTCAACCTTCTTAAGGGCTAAGGGATTTATATCCAAAGCATAAATCTTTCCCTGAGGTCCAACCATTTCAGCTAGAGGCTCAATATAGCTGCCAGGACCACAACCGAAATCAAGAACTTTAAAGCCTTCTTTTATACCTACTTCCTCCAAAATTTTTTTTCTGGGCTGCAAAAAATCTCTGATTTTAAAAGAAAGCGACATCAATTTAAAATGAAAATTTGAGGTTTCATCAGTCATAATATTTCTCCTTTCTGCCGAAAAAGGATCAAACCGCTCTTCATTCTATTTTTTTAGCTTCCATCTTTATTCTCTTTTCTCTTAAGATAAGGCCGCTGATTTTCCCTTGATTATCTCTGACAAACTGAATCTGAATGTAAGGATCTGTAGCAAAGAATATAGTCTGGCTTTCCACATAAAATTTAGTAGGAGCCTGACCGGTAGGTTTAACAATTAAGGTATAATCCTGATGAGTAATATCCAGGTAATAATCCGTACTGACTTGGTAACGCCCCACATATTGGTCATAGATGGACGGCTGCAGTCTATAGAGAGGTTTTACTTCTGGCTTAAAATGGGGCCAACCATAAGCAGCTGAAATTGCCCGCAAAATTTCATCAATGAGATAACCACCATTATCGCTGTTAGTCATAATTACAGCACCCTGGCCTCTAACAGGGTAACCTACCAAAAAACAATCAAATCCTTTGTTATGACCGCTTTGATAAAAATGGAGGCTGTCTCCTTCACCTTCCACTTTGAAACCAAACCCCTGGTTGCCAACCTGAGCTGTAAGCATAGCTTGGGCAAAAGTCGGAAAAATTAGCCTGGAAGTATGTCCCATAGCACTGGACATAATCTCCACGGCCAGCTGGGCCAGGTCAGAGGCCGTTGCCCAGAGACCAGTCGCAGCCAGCTCAGGATATAAATAATATTTTTCCTCTAAAGGATCGCCCTGGCGCAGGTGTCCGCAAGCAGCTCGCTGGCTGAGCTGAGGAGGGAGTGGACACCAGAATCCACTGTTGTCCATCTCTAAAGGCCTGAAAATTGCCTCTTTCATAAACTGAGGAAATGATTTTTTCTCCAGCTCCTCAATCAACCGCTGCAAAATTAGATAACCAGCTTCAGAATACCTAATTTCTGAGCCAGGGACTAAAGAAATCCAAGGCCGAGGAGTCTTAGCTGGCTTTTCGCCTCGAAGGATTTGCTCCAGACTCGGTAATTCCTCAGAAAACTTATAACCCGGGTATTCAACCTCGGCCAGGCCAGCGCTATGAGTCAAGAGTTGCTGCAGGCTTATTTTAGGCCTTCCTCTTTTTTGGGGCAGCAGTACATTCCAGCTCCGGACTCTTGCCCCAAGATCATCATCAAGTTGGAGGCGGCCTTGCTGGACTAAATAGAGAGCGGCCAAAGCTGAAACAGATTGGCTGAGAGAAGCAGCTTGAAAGAGAGTATCAACAGTTGCTGGTTCGGGAATTTCAATATTTTTTCGACCATAAGCCCTGGCCCAGTCCAGGTGAAATTTGTCTATAACAGCTATACTGACTGCCGGTACTCGGTAATATTTCATCCGCTGGCTGAGTTTCATTCTCTCAGGCTTTTGACCTTTAAAAACAACTGCCTTAAGGAGACCTTTTTCTACAGATTTTATTCTTCGCTTTCTAATAGAATGATAAGTCTCACACTGAGCAAGAAACAAAAAAATTAAAACCATAATCCCAGCCCAAAAAGAAAATTTTATTTTTTCCCTCTTTAAGCTAAATCTTTCAAACTTCATTTTGTTGGTCTTAATAAATACTTTTAATTTCGATTAGGTTAACTTTCCCCTGCTGAATGTCCTCCTTTAAACTTTCTTTAATTTCTCCTTTGGCCGAAAAATAGAGCACCTGCCAGCCTAATCTGGATATCTCTTTCAGCATCTCCAGTTGGCTTTTCAATCTGATGGGATCAGCTTTGACAAAGGGATCATCAAGAATAAAAAAACCCTTATTTTTATTTAAAAGTTTTTCACCTAAGGCAAGTCGGATGGAAAAATAAAGCTGATCGTAAGTGCCAGCCGATAATTGATTGGTTTCTAAAACTTGACCATTTTTAAGTTGAACCTGGATGCGACTACTGTCTTGATTAAAGCTTACTTCCTGATAAATTCCGCCAGTAATTTTATTAAAATAGGCAGTCACAGGGCTTTGGCGGCCAAATAGTTGAGCCACTTTTTCTCTCTCTTCCTTTTCAACATCTTCAAAAATCCTGAGAGCGGCCAGGACGGCTTGCTTCCGCTTTTCATTTTCTTCAATAAACTCAAATAATTTACTTTTTACTGCCTCCAAGTCAACTGAAGTTTGACAGTAAAGATACTCATCGTCCATCTGCAAAATTCTATTTGCCTCTCTTTCTATTTCTGATAGTTGTTGCTGAATAGATTTAAGCTTTTCTTTTGTTTCCTCCAAGCTTTTTTTGGTGATTTCTATTTTTTTCTTGAGCTCTGTTTCAGTTTCCTCATCATATCTTAAATCTTTGGCTTGATCTTTATACCTCTCCATTCTTTTAATTTCTTTTTCCCAATATAAAACACTCCTTTCCAAAGGAGCCTGTTCGGCTTCAAAAAAGTTTTCCAAAACACTCTGCTGGCTAGCCAGAATGCGCTTTTGCTCCTGTTTAATCTTCAATTTTTCTGAGTATTGGGATAATGTCTTCAGGCCAGACTTCATTTTAAGTTCATCAATTATCTCCCGGGCTTGATTTATCTTGGCTTCAATGGCTGGAATATTTTGCTGTCTAAGTTCATCAATTTTTCTGATCAAAATCCCCTTGCCCATTTCTAATTCTTGAACTTCCTCACTAACCTGCTTAAACTCCTCCTCGAATTTCTGAAGATTAAAAAGAATTCCTTCTAAGCTGTCCGAACTCAAGCCAAAGCGGGCTAATTCTGTTCTTAATTTTTCTAATTGGCGAGAGAGAAGATCTTTTTTTCTTATAAAATTGAAATAATAAAACCAGCCGACCAAAGAGCTTAAACCAAAAATAACCACCAAAAAATAAAATATAAAAATAGGCTGAACTATAATTCCCACCAGAGAAATTCCTGTAAGCAATAAAGTTAAAGGAGCCAAGAATAAAGCCAGTTTGCTTTTCCCTTCTTTCTGAGCCAAACCTTCTCGTCGTCGGCAGTAATCGGTTAGCTGAAGCCTAATTTCATCCAGGTGTACTTTTCTTGTTTTTAAAACCTGAAATACTTTCTTTATTTCTTTTAATTTTTTTTCTATTGTTTTTAATTCCTGCTGCTGATGATTGACCTCTTTCTGGAGATTTTCTTTCTCTTTAGACAAGCTTTTTAGATCTTGCTGACATCGCTGCCAGCGGCTCTCACCTTCCTCATCAAAAACATCCAGAGCCTTGAACTTGGCTAAGGCTTGCTTAAGCATTTGGAGTGCATTTTTCCCTTTTTCATAGCTTTCTCTTTTTCTGGCTTTTTCTAAATCTTCTAAATAGAGGCTGAGTTTTTTTAATTCTTGCTCCTGGCTAACATAGTCTTCCTCCAGCCGGTCATAATTTTCTGCCTTAACTGCCTGCTCCAGGTTTTCAATTTTGACTATCAGTACTTTAGCCTCTTCCAATCGTGACTTTATTTTGCCAAAATCCTGACTGTCTGAAAAATCAGCCTGACTATCGGCCCGGGTAAGTTTGCCAATCTCCTGGAGTTTTTTCTTAATGGCCATAATTTTTTCAGTCCTTAGTCCAGTTAGACGATCTGTTAATTTTGTGTAAAATTCCTTTTCCCGATCAAGGGAAAGATCACTGTTGCGAATGATGAAAATATTGCGGCATAAAAGAGGGGTCAATCCAGTTAAATCCGTTAAACTCCCCTTATCTGGGAGCTTAAATTCTCGACCATCATCACCTCCTATAATTACATATCCCTGCGGATTATCTTCTACCCTGTCCACATTATCAAAATATTTAACCCTTTTTCCCAAAAGGAGCTTGATTAAAGCCTCTATGGTCAGGGTTTTGCCATCTTCGTTTTTTCCCCAAAAAAGATTGAAATCTGTTAAAGATATCCGGTCAGAAGAAGGTAAAGGTCCATACCAAACGATAGAAAACTCCTTTATTTTCACTGGCGCCTTTCTGTAAAAGCCTGGATGGCTACTTCCTCAATTCTTTTTTTTGCTTCTTGACTCTGGCCAGAATTTTCCATTTTCTCTTTAAAGCTCAGCCACAAATCATCAGTCAAAATTTTACTTATATCTTTAAACTCAAAATGCTGTTCCACACACCTGGCCACTGTCAGTTCTTTAATCTTTTCCACAAGCTCTTCTTCGTTTAAAGACCACACTTGCCCATCTACAAAGCCGTTAACAGTCAATATAATCTTAGCTTCTGCTTCTAGTTTACTTACTCTCTCTTTTACTTCTTCTAAAGGATTTCGTCTCTTGAGTGGATTAAAAGTTATAATAACTTCCTCAAAATAAGGAGTTTTAAGGGGATATGCTTGGGGAGGCTTTCCCAGTTCAAAGATATTTGCCCGTCTTTTCCCTATTTCTCTTTTAGTGATTGAAAGGGGGGAACCAGGATAGATAAAATATCCGCCTCTTTCCAATTTAAAGACTTCGAATTTTGAATGAAAATGGCCCGCCAGGACATAATCTAAGTTTAAATTCTCGAAGTAAGAAATTTTAAGGGGCATATATCGTTCTCGCCCCTCATCTCCAAAATCTTTCCGGGAAAAAAAAGAATCGAGCAGCTCCCCATGATAAAGCAAAATATTTTTTTTATCCCTCCTTAAATCCTGGCCCAGCAGATAGAGTTTATAAAGAATTTTCTCACTATCAATGGATTCGAAAGGAAAACCCCAGACTCGGAGCTGCTGGTTCTCAAAAGGCTTTTTCAAATCCCGCAAAATTTTAACATCCTCTCCAAAGTAAAAACCAGGCGGGTAAGAATCCTGGTCATGGTTTCCAGGGATAATTAGAATCTTAAAGCCCGTTTTGGAAAAGAGTCGTCTTATTTTAGCTCTAAGCTTATCAGCTTCATAATTTTTATCAAAAAGGTCCCCGCTTATGATTAAAAGGTCAATTTTTTCTTGACGGGCAACATCAACTATCTTCTCTAAGGTATGCCACCTCTCATCAGCGTATTCTTTTAAATGGATATCAGCTGTATGAAAAATTCTCATAATTGCCTCAAATGAAAAAACAAGACTTTTGACCAAAATTGAGGGGCTTCTCTGCTTCTTGGAACTCTTTTAAAGGTAATCATTTTTACTTTGTCCTTTATTATAGCCACAGCCTCTTAATTTAGCAAAACTTATTCAGTGCCAGCCCAACTCAAAAAGTTATTTATTTAACACAAATTCAAGTATATAATTTAGTGCTTTATATACTTTAGTACTTTAAATTTATTAAAACTTAAAAGCAACGAGGTTAAAATGAAACGAAAAAAATGGAGTATTTTAATTCTTATGTTCTTTTTCTCTATGATGATCCTCTCAGCTCAGCCCAAACTTACCTTTGATCACTATCATTCTCTTCCTGAAATAAGCCAGTATCTGCGTTCTCTCGCTCAATCTCACCCTCAGATAGCTGCCTTCTATAGGTTAGCAGAGTCCCCCTCCGGAAAAGATGTCTTGCTTATCGAACTTGGACCTGAAATAGGCAAAAAATCTAAATCTCTGCCCGCAATCATGGTTGTAGCCAATCTTGAAGGAACAATCCCTCTTTCCAGTGAAGCCGCCTTATATCTCTGCCAGTCAATCATCAATAAGCCTGAAGTCAGAAAAGATAAGACGTGGTATATTCTTCCGGTTGGCAATCCTGATGCAGCTGAAAAATACTTCTCTAAGCCATTAATTGAAGATGCCAGAAATTCGAAGCCTTTTAATGATGATAAAGACGATAAAGTGGATGAGGATGGGCCCGAGGATTTAAACGGCGACGGCCTAATCACTAAGATGCGGGTAAAAGCCCCCGAAGGCCAGTGGCTGCCGGTGCCTGGTGAGCCGAGGTTAATGAAAAAAGTTGATTGGACTAAGGGTGAAAGAGGAATTTATAAACTCTACACTGAAGGAATTGATAATGATGGTGATGGCCAGTATAACGAAGATGGTCCTGGGGGAGTGGATATAGGTCTTAACTTCCCTCATCTTTTTAAATATTTCACTAAAACTGCCGGTCTCTGGTCCGGAAGCGAAGAGGAAAGTTATAATCTGATTAAATTCATCTGCAGCCACCGAGAAATAGCTATGACAATCGTTTTTGGCGAAACAAATTTCTGCCTAATCCCTCCTCGAGGGGGTCGAAAAGGAGCTGTTGACCTGACCAAAATTAAAATTCCCGAGCGCATAGGCAAAATGCTCAATATCGATACTGAAAGAACTTACACCATGAAGGAAATAATGGATCTTGTCAAACAGTTCGTTCCTCAAGGCATGGAAGTTACAGAATCTATGATAGCCAGTTTTCTCGGTCTGGGAGCAGTGGTTAATCCTTTGCCTGAAGATTTAAAATTCTATCAGGAACTCTCCCAGCAATATAAAGATTTTCTGAAAAAAAATAAAATCTCGACCAAAAGACTGGAACCGCCCCGGGCCAAAGACGGTGCTTTTGAGTTATGGGCCTATTATCATCTGGGCTTACCTTCTTTCAGCCTGGATTTTTGGTCTCTGCCCCAGGTAGAAAAAAAGTCCACCGAAAAAACTGAGCTAACTCCAGAAAAGCTGGAATCTATGACTAATGAAGAATTTTTAGCTTTAGGTGAAGAAAAAATCCAAGAGTTTCTCAAATCAGCCGGAGCCCTTGCCAATTTTAAAGCAAAAATGGTCATGGATGCTGTTAAAAAAGGAATGATGACTACTAAAAAAATGGCGGCCATGTTAAAGCAGCGAGCCCAGCCTAAAAAGGTCGAAGGCGGCAGCGCTCAGGAAAAAGCTCTTCTTTCTTTTAGCGATAAGGAGCTGGAAGGTAAGGGATTTGTCAATTGGCAGCCTTATAAACATCCCACTCTGGGCCAAGTCGAGATAGGCGGTCCTGTTCCCTTTGCCTCTAATACACCTCCTGCGAAAATGATAGCTAATCTTCTCCAAGGGCAAGTCCCTTGGGTCTTTAATCTGGCTCAAAAATTGGCTCATATTAAAATTCAAAAAACAGAAGTTAAACCCATGGGTTCTGGAATTTATGAGCTAAAAGTATGGGTCGAAAACGCTGGCTACCTTCCATATCCGACAGCTATGGGCCAAAGAAATAACCGTCTTCTGCCTATTATTGTTACAGTGGAAAGCAAAAATATAAAAATTCTTGAAGGTAAAAAAAGAAGTTTGATTAAATCATTAGCAGGCCACAAATCACTTCCTGTGCGTTGGTTAATCTATGCGGCCAAGCCCACTGCAGTCAGGGTTAAAACTTCAACCCGAGTGGCCTGGATAGATAGCCAGCAAGTATCCTTAGGAGAAAGCAAATGAAACGATTTATTATTTTATTAAGTTTTGTAATTTTAGATTTATCCCTTCTGGTTGGAAATGTCGGTTCAAAGACCCAAGTAAAACTTCCTCTCCGTTTTGACCATTACTATACCTACGAGATGATGGGCGAAGCCCTCAAGGCTCTTCACCAGGCTTATCCTCAACTTACTAAACTGGATATCCCCGGTAAAAGTGAAGAAGGCCGATCAATCTATGCCTTGACCATAAACAACCCTAAGACAGGCCCAGAGCTCCATAAGCCGGGTATCTACGTTGATGGCAATATTCACGGCAACGAAATCCAAGCCGGGGAAGTTTGCCTTTATCTTTCTCATTACCTGCTTACCAATTATGGAAAAAACAAGGAAATCACAGACTTAGTGGATAAAAAATGCTTCTATATTGTGCCTGTAGTCAATCCTGATGGCAGATATCATTTTTTTGCCGATGCCAATAATCCCGACAGTAATCGAGGTCTGAGGATTCCCAAGGATGACGATAGAGATGGTTTGGTCGATGAAGACTTTCCTGATGACCTTGATGGCGATGGCAATATCTGCCTGATGAGAAAGCGTGATCCTTTCGGACGCTACAAAACAGATCCTGAAGATCCAAGGCTAATGATCAGAGTAAAACTTGGAGAAAAAGGAGAGTGGACTATCTTAGGTGAAGAAGGAATTGACAATGATGGTGATGGAAGAATTAATGAAGATGCCGAAGGATATGTAGATCCCAACCGGAATTGGGGATATGATTGGGCCCCAGAATACGTTCAGAGCGGCGCTGGAGATTTTCCTTTTTCCAGTAGAGGCATGAAAGCTCTGGCTGAATATATCTGGAAAAGACCAAATATTTGCCTCACCTGGGCTTTCCACAACTCTGGCGGCATGTATCTGCGGGGTCCCAGTACCAAAAGTCAATCAGAATATCCACCTGGTGATGTTGCTGTCTATGATTATTTCGGCCAACAGGCAGAAAGAATTACCCCTGGCTACCGTTATCTTGTCAGCTGGAAAGACCTTTATTCTACTTACGGAGATGCAGTGGAGTGGCAGGTCAGATGTCTTGGGACTTATGGCTTTGTCGGAGAACTCTACATGACTTCAAAAGAAAAATTTGAAAGTATTAAAGAAGCAAAAAAACCAAAGCCAGAAGAAGAACAGCCTTTTAGCGAAAATATTAATTTCGAAAGAGAAAGAATAAAATTCAACGATTACCTAACTCAAGGAGAGCTGTATAAACCTTGGCATCCCTTTAAACATCCAACTTACGGTGATATTGAAATTGGAGGCTGGGTCAAGATGAGCACTCGTCTGCCATCTCCATTTATGCTGGAAGATCTGGTCCACCGTAATGCTTCAGCTGTTATTTTTTCAGCTAAAAACACTCCAGAAGTCAGCCTAGAAGTATTCGAAGTAAAGAAAATTGGCAAAAACCTTTATAGAATTAGAACCAGATTAGTCAATTCCAAGGCCATGCCAACCATGAGTTATCAGGCACAAAAAGTAAACCTCTACCCCAAAGACAGCCTGACTATTACAGCTACCAATGCCAAAGTAATTGCCGGTGGCCAGCTCCAGGATAAATATAGAGATAAGGTAGTTTACAAGAAATTCAGGCCAGAAATACAATTTTTGTTTGTGCCTGGATTTGGCAAAGTAGAACATCAATTTTTAGTCTCTGGCAAAGGAACGATTAAAATAATCTATAAATCGCGCCATGCCGGCCAAATAACCAAATCGATTGAGCTCAAGTAAATAAAAGCATTCCCTTAAGGGAAAAAAATCAAGGTTTTTCTCTCTTAAAATTTGCTTTCTTTTTTATGTCTTTAGCTTTTAATTTAACCCAGCCTGATTGATTTTTTCTTCGAATAATCAAGCATTTTTTCTTTAAAAAAATTCAAAAAAGATGCAACGAAATCGACCAAATAATCGTTTTAATTTGTCGGTACAAAAATAGGGTAATTAGATGTCATTTTTAAAAGATTATAGACAAGATCGAACATTAGCCTATAATTCTCATTTTGAGGAATATTCTGAAGAGGATAACCTCTTCTCTAAAAATCATCTCCTTCTTTTGGATAACCCCAAAAACATACCTGACTATTACCACGAAGCACAATCTTCTGATTCAGAAGAATCAATGCTGCCTAGCAAAAAAGGTTCAAATAATCCAGATTCAGGTCAATTAGCAGCTAATACTATAAAATATTATTTTAAAGATATGGGCAACTTTCTCCTCCTAACTAAAAAACAAGAAGTAGAATTAGCTAAAAGAATAGAAAAGGGAGAAAAGCTTATAACCAAAGCTCTAGCCCAAACCAAGCTTATCCTCAAGGAAGTTTTTTATTTGGAAGATAAAATAAAAGAAAATCCGTTTATACTTTATGAAATTTTAGAACCCAGCCAAGAGGAGCTTGATCGGGAGCAAGTTCAGAAACAAAAGGCAGCTTTTCTCAATATTATCAATAAAATCAAAGGGCTGAATTCAAAATTAGAAAAGACTCCTGCTACTAAAAGCAATATTTTTGCCCGAGGCCGTCTTGTAGTTGAGATGAACCATTGGCTCGAGAGACTTAATTTAAAATCCGCTCAAAAAGAAAAAATTGTCAACAACATTCTAAAAAAATTGAAAGCCGCTCAAGAATTAATGGAAACTAAAGATAAACTTACTCTAAGCCTTAAGCAAGCCAAAAACGAGTCTGAGAAAAAACTCTTGAAACAAAAACTTACCAATATTAACAGAATCTCGAAAATTTTCCTTAAGGAAATGAACCTTACTCCTGGCCGTCTAAATAAAATAATGGAATTTATTAATAGAGGCAAAAAAATAAGAGATGAAGCCAAAAATCAACTAGTCTCAGCCAACTTAAGATTAGTTATTTCTATTGCTAAAAAATATCAAAAAAGCCGTCTTGATTTTCTTGATCTTATTCAGGAAGGCAACTTAGGTTTAATGAGAGCTGTCGAAAAATTTGACTACAGAAAAGGTAATAAATTCTCAACCTATGCCACCTGGTGGATAAAGCAGGCTATAACCAGGGCCATCGCTGATCAATCCCGAACCGTAAGAATTCCAGTCCATATGACAGAAACTCTCCATAAACTTAATAAGATAACTCAAGCTATTTTAAAAGAAAAAGGTAGAGAGCCAACAGCTGAAGAACTGGCTAGAAAAATGAACATTCCGATCAAGAAACTGCAAGAAATAATGAAAATAACCAAAGAAGCTGTATCCATTGAAACTCCAGTAAGTGAAGATGGTGACAGCACTCTGGCTGACTTTATCGAAGATAGAGGTATCCCCTCTCCTCCAGATACGGTAATTCATCACAGTTTAAGAGAACAAATTGAACATGCCTTAAAAAATCTGAACGAAAGAGAAACCAAGATATTAAAAATGAGATTTGGTCTTAATAATGGTCGAGAACATACCCTAGAAGAAGTGGGCGAACAATTCAAAGTAACTAGAGAAAGAATCAGACAGATAGAAGCTAAAGCCCTCAGAAAACTCAAACAATCTGAGTTAAGCAAAAAGTTAAAATCATTTACACATTCTTCATAAAGTCTTTCCTTTTTCCTGGCTAATATTTTTATTAACTCAATTCTTTCTTGTTTTTGAAAAACATCATTATTTCTATGATTATTAAAAAAGCTCAAAAATAACGAGATAAGGATATGTTGATGGTCATCCATTTGAAGCCTATAGGTTGGGTGGAGGGTCCTTGGCAAGGATGGATGGCCATCACCGTTGTTCCAAATAATTTCTTAAATTATTGGACATCACAGAAATAAGAATGCATTCTTATTTTTGTCACTATTTGTCCATGTTCATCACTCATGCTATAATTTTTCAAAACCAAAAACGTTTTTTTATTTTTGACAAGGATAATAAATGTACGCTGTCGGCATTGACTCAGGGACCCAGGGAACAAAAGTTTTAATTATAGACTTTAAAGGAAAGGTTCTGGGCAGAGGAAGTGCTCCTCACCGCTTTATAGAAAATCTTAAACAACAGCCTGGAGCCAGCGAACAAGCTCCCCAGATGTGGCTTGCGGCTTTTAGAAAGGCTCTTGCTCAAGCCCTCATGAGCTCCCAAATTGAGCCCGAAAAGATTGTTTCCTTTGGAGTTTCCGGCCAGCAGCATGGTCTGGTAGCTCTGGACAAAAACGGCGATCCAATCCGGCCAGCTAAACTCTGGAACGACACTTCTACTATTAAAGAGAATGAATTAATCATAAAAAAATTAGGCGGTCCCCAGCAATTCATTAAAAAGTTAGGTCTCAACCTAGCCGTTGGCTATACTGCTTCTAAAATACTCTGGCTGAAAAGAAATGAAGCTGAAAATTATAAAAAATTAAAAACTGTCCTCCTTCCTCACAATTATCTTAATTACTACCTTAGCGGCAAAATCCATATGGAATATGGCGATGCTTCAGGCACAGGTCTCATGGATATCAGGAAGCGTCAATGGTCAAGAGAAGCCATGGCCGCTATAGATCCTGAGCTTGAGGCCAAATTCCCACCTCTTTCTCACCCTTCATCTGCGGTTGGCTATCTCCAAAAAAAGATTGCTGACCAATATGGCCTAAAAAAAGTTCTGGTCGCCAGCGGAGGGGGGGATAATATGATGGCCGCTATCGGCACCGGCAATGTCCGACCAGGAATCTGTACTTTGAGCCTGGGTACTTCAGGTACCATTTATTCTTATTTTGCTCATCCTTTTATAGATCCTCAAGGAGAAATTGCTTCATTCTGTGACAGTACGGGTGGCTGGTTGCCTCTCCTCTGTACGATGAATGTCACCAATACTACTGAAGGCTTAAAAGCTCTTCTTAAGATTTCCAATAAACAACTGGAAGAATTAGCTTCTCAAGCTCCCGTGGGAGCAGATAAGCTTGTTTTTTTGCCCTTTCTTGACGGCGAAAGAGTTCCCGTCTTGCCTCAAGCTAAGGCTGTTCTTTTTGGCCTTGATAGAAAAAATTTTAAACCTTCTTCTCTGGCTCGAGCCTTTATGGAAGGGCCTATCCTTAATTTAAATTATGGCTTTCAGCGGATGAAAACACTAGGCTTACGGCCAACTGAAATTAGGGCTACTGGCGGGGGGGCCAAAAGCAGACTTTGGCTTCAAATAGTAGCTGATATTTTTCAAACACCTGTGGTTATTCCTGAGGAAAAAGAAGGAGCTGCTTTTGGAGCTGCTCTCCAGTCTATCTGGAATTTCTATTTAGCTCAAGGGCAGAAGACTAAAATAGAAGAGCTCACCTCTGAAATGGTCAAACTCTCCCGACATCCCATAGAACCAAATCCTAAGAGCTTCCCTATCTATGTCCAACTTCAACAAAGACTTAACTCCCTTTGGCAAACATTAAAACAAGAATTCACAGCTCACCAACAATCAAATATAAAGGATTAATATTCACTACTATAAGTAAGGAAGTTAAATCTTTTTATGCTGATAAATTACAATCTTTAATCATACATCTGGTCGAAATATCGCTGGGCTTGGACTACTGCTTGACGCATCAGGTCCTCAGCCTTGGCTGTTTGACGGTTGGCCAGGTATGAAAGCAACTGATTAACCTCTAACTCCTGGCCTGCTCGGGCACAGGCCTCCCAGCTGAGAATACTTCTGACAACTCTATCTATCCCCTGCTCAACATTATCATAAGGTCTGGTCTGCATATCGTGCCCCAGCCAGCGCTTGTAACCAGCTTCTTGAACTAAGCGGGCGATAGTAACATTGAAGCCATTAATTCTAACACCATGGTCTATATCAAACTTCCCTGGCCCTCCAAGAATAAGACCATCATTATACCCCTGGCTGTTAAGATGCATGTGAACTATGGCCTGATTATCTATCTCCTCCACAGTATCATAAACTAGGTCAAGGCCTATCATCTCAGAATGGCCAAATTCCTTGTTGACACCTTTCTTTTCCAGAGAAAGACCAAAATCTTCGTGCAGCTTTTTCCAGAAAAGAAGAACAGAAGCCACTGTAGGCAGGAGCATGGCTGGATGTCCCTCATTGGGCTTGGGTTCGATAGCAAAGTATAATTTTCCTCCCTTTTTGGCCTCATATTGACAAAGGCTAGCTATACTTTCCTTCAGATTATTATACATCTGCTGAAGGCCAACTGAAGCCAAATCATAGCCAAAAGAGCCATTCCAGATAACAAAAGTAGGGACAAGATAAGGCTCAGGGTGCCAGGCTTTCTTTAATATATCATATGTTAGATCAACTGTTTTTTGGCTAAAAGCTTCAGCCGCAGCTCTCTCTTCCTTATCAAGAGAAGCAATCCCACCATAGGCAAAGTGAGCATGAGCCCCAGGAGTGACCATGGCCAGGCGAATCTCATTTTCCTTTAAAGCAGCGGCAATTTGAGCAGCATTGAACTCATTAAACTCAAAGTCATAATGAATTTCCAACCCCAGTTCAACCCATTCTGGCAGCTTGGGAGTAATTTTTTCTTTAATAAGCCTGATAACATCGACCGTCTCTAAATTTTTAGAATTCCATTGAGGTCTCATGTCAGCCGGGACAAATCCCCCTTTGCCTGCATTAAAAGTCCAGCGACAGATACTGTGAAATGATTTTGACTTTTCCATGTTTTCTCTCCTTACATTGCTTCAATTATTCATGTTTTCAATCCCGATTTCAACATATAAAGTTGACAAAAAAAAATGAACTCTGATTATAATTTACCTTGACCGAACGGTCAGTCATAATAAAAGATGAGCTTTAAAAACAATCAATTTAGGCAAAATTAATGCCCCTGATAATTAAATTTTTCGGTTATCTTCCATTTAGTGTGGGTAATCAAAACTTAGTTTGCCAGCTACGAGATAAACGATAGTACGAAGATAAGTCATATGTTTGAATCCATAAGCTCTCTTCATGGCGGTTTTGATCTTGGAGTTGAGCCCTTCCACAACGCCATTGGTTATTCGGGAAAGCGTAAAGCTGACCACCCCTTGCCAATATCGTTTTATCGCCTTAGCCACTTCGATAACCGGCTTCAGCCGACTGTGTGTAGCCCAAAAGTACCACTGCTTCAGATATTGAGCCGCTTGGACCGGATCTTTAAGCTCCCAAAATCTCGAAAGCGCCAGTTTGATGTGATACGCACGGGCTGTCTTCAAATCCAGGCCCTTAAGCTTATCCAGCCGCTTTTCCTGTTTGGCTGTCAAGTTTTTCGGATTCTTAAGCCAAAGGTATCTCGTTTTCTTAAGATCACTATTCTCTTTTTGCTCCCTCCAGCGAACCTTCTCTATCGCTTTATTCATAAGTTTTATGATGTGGAATCGGTCAAAAACCACTTGAGCATGAGCGATATGATGTCCCAAACCGTTCAGGTAAGGATCCCACATATCACAGCAAACAAGATCGATTTGCTCTGGATCTTTTCCTCGTTCTTTGAGATCTCCCACAAACTCTTCCACCACCTCTTTGCGCCGGCTTTCCCCCACATAAATCACTCGAGAAGATTCCAAGTCACTGAAAGATGTCATATAGACATACCCTTTTCGAGCGGAAAACTCATCGATACCCAGGATGTGAAAAGTCGAAAGGTCCACTCTCCGGCGGGCCTTCTCTACATAATGCGAAAGCACTCTCCAGATTCGGTTGGCTTGTTCACAGACAACCTCAGCCACAGCGGAAACCGACATCTCACGGCAGAGCTGCAGCACCAACATCTCGAAAAGCAATGTGAATCCGCTCCCCGCTCGAGACCAGGGAACCTCAACCTGTTTGATGCCGCCTCTCTTGCATTTGATCCGTGGCACCCGAGCATGAAGATAGGTCTCATATTGAAAAAAATTCAGATGTCTCCAGGTCCTTTCCCTGGTGTCATGAATTTCACATTCTTTCCCTTCGCACGAGGGACAGGTAAATTTCGCTCCTTTAACAAAATCAATTCTCAGATCCAGACGCCCCTCTTCCTTAGAAAATTTAATATCGACCACTTCCCATGGTTCGGAAAGTCCCAATGCCGTTGTAAAAAGCGTGAGTTCATTCATCATGAACATTCCTTTTGTTTGGATTTTCATGGCGAATCTTACCACACCTTGGTAGTATGATTAAATGTCGTTACCCACACAATATGGAAGAGAACCGATAAATTTAACTTTT